>JAABUO010007855.1_pt1 | contig 12126 bp, 16 predicted proteins | sample 5559291 | NCBI WGS metagenome assembly JAABUO01 (sample SAMN10711878, study PRJNA513372) | rock metagenome | isolation source: Antarctica rocks | place: Antarctica: Victoria Land, Finger Mt sud
AAGTCCCATCACAGACAAGGGCAAGGTCCCATCAAAGGCAAGGGTAAAGACCCATCACAGACAAGGGCAAGGTCCCATCAAAGGCAAGGGTAGGGTCCCATGAAAGGCAAGGGCAACGTTCCCATGATAGGCAAAGGCAAGATCCCTTGAAAGGCAAGGTCAAGGCGGCACAGGCAAGGGCAAGTTCCCATCAAAGGCAAGGTCAAGGCGGCACAGGCAAGGGCAAGTCCCCATCATAGGCAAGGGCAAGGTTCAATTACAGGCAAGGTCAAGGCAGCACAGGCAAGGGCAAGGTCCCATCAAAGGCAAGGGCAAGCCTTGAGCATGCTTGTGGAGTTTGGCATCAATAACAGAACATGCTCTGCATAATCCCTCCTGGTTCTTTTCCTGCAGCGGATAATGGAGCACACCCTCTTTGACAACTCAGAGAAAGGCTGAGAAAGGCTCACCAAAGACATCAGTAGCATAGTTAGATATCTTGTCCTGTAGAATGGATGTCACACGCTCCATACCCATGCCTGTGTCCACATGCTTGGCAGGCAAACTCTTCAAGCTTGAATCTGGCTCCCTGTTGAACTGCAACTCACACACACAGCTTCCAACCTGTGCAATGCTTGCACCGCATGCAGCAGTGTTCAGTATCCTGTCATGGTACCCTGGCTCTCATACATGTGTACCTGTTTTGGTAGGCAGAACTGGTGTGATGGACCAAGCCATCTGATTGTGTTGCAATGCACTTGCGATGCAGCAAAGACAGCTTCTATGGAGAGCATTCTCTGATGAGACCTGAGGCTCTTGAGCCTCATGCAGGACTCATGCAGATCAGAACGGTGGGTCTGCCCTTTGTGAGCAATGGATTTGTTGGCACTGCTGAGGGGATTGTTCCTCATCAATGTGTTCATGACTGTTGCATCTATGCTGGTCATGTAGCATGAGTCAACTTGTGATCATGCCCCATGACAATTGCAACCAGCATGAGTCAGCATGTGTCAGCGGGGTGACAGCTGGACGACTCACCTGAATGAACACAAGATTCCAGATCTCCAGTACATTGGGATCATCCATGTTGACCAGGTCAGCAGCATCTCGGCCTCCAATTCTGTCATAGTGGATCTCTGTACAGGGTCCACAGGGGCCTTGGTCTCCCATCTCCCAGAAGTTGTCCTTGGTCCCAAAAGGCAGAATGCGTTCTGCTGGCAAGAACTGGAGCCTGCATTGCAGCAGGCTTGCAGTCCAGGACATCACTGAAAGGGCTCTGAAGCAAGCAATGCAAGCTACGTAGCAGCTCCAGATCAGACATCGCTGGAGCAATGCTACAGCAAGCCGTGTGAAAGCTCCTGTTCTTTTGCCAGGGACAGAAAGGACAGGAGCCTTACTTCAACCCTGCTTGTTACACTTTTGTGATTTGCCACCATGCGCTGCCGCATGTTTCAAGGCAGCATAGCTGTAGATCTCCAGATGGCAAGCCTCTCCTCGGGTTATACTTCATGCAGCAGTGAGTGCTCAGTTGATGCTGACTGAAAGCAAGCGCTTGTAAATGCATGCAAGCCTCCTGCAGTGAAACAGGGCTAGTGCAGCATGAAGTCAAGTCACACCATCCTAGCCCATGCTGAGTCATGTGTACATGCAGTGCAGAGGTGGTGAGATTGAGTCAGGGTATGCAAGTGACATGTTGCTGCAGTGCAAGTGTCAACCATATGCGAGGTACAGTACCAAGGTGAGGGCTCACCAGATCTGCCTTGCCTCTTCATCAGGCTTCAGCCCTTGCTTCTCATCACCTCCAAAGTAGGTTGCGTACAGACGCTCCCCAGCCAGCTTGTACACAGACTGCAAACAAAACAAAATGATAAATAGTAACCTATTCTCAAGAGTGCAGCTTGTACTAAGATGCTGCTCAATTGTGCTGTAAGGCAGACCAGACACCTCAACCTCGACTTCACAATGCGTGCTTCAGATGTGCTTGGCTTGGTGTGAGGCCTGCTGAAGCACTCACAGAACACATGCTCTGCTGACCAACAGCAGGCGATCTAAATGTGGATGCAGCCGAGGTCTGCCTGGATGCCACTGCAACATGGTATGACTCGTGACGTGTGTGCTATGATCTGTGACTGTGTACTATGATTTGTGACTCGAACATTGAAAGTGAACGGCCTTGCTGTACAAAGGGGTTCAAGTAAATGGACATGCAGTTGTGGATGTAAAGATGAGCTGGGAGCTAAAGTGAAGCGCTGTGTTGAGAGGATTGCATGCAGAGGCAGACTGAGAGCCTCATGAGGGCTTGGCTTACTGTGAGCAGTTCCCAGGCATACCCAATAGCTTCCTTCTTGAAGTAGTCCCCAAAGGACCAGTTGCCCAACATCTCAAAGAAGGTGTGATGGTACACATCCTTACCGACATCATCCAGGTCGTTATGCTTGCCGCCAGCACGTATACACTGCGTCATGCAGCAGTGAGTCAAAATTGTCTAAAAAGACAAAAACAAGAGGCAGTGATGTTGACAAGGGATCAGATTTATCACACACTAAGCACTCAACGTTGAAAGGATATTTGTCAATGGAGCTTCAAAGAAACTGCGGTAAGAATTGTGTGCGAAAGGAGGTTACAAGCACCATTCAGTCAAAAGTCAGCACATAACAGCAGAATTCGACCTGAAATAGGCCGAGCAGCATGCCATGAACTGACTCCCTCTGGATGGAAAAGGGTTCATGTCCTGATGCATATAGTCACATTGCACAAATAAGTAGGCTGCAAGCAATGCCCTGATGCAAAAAGGATGTGACTGTTACAGATACAAGCAGGACAGCTGGGATACAGGGCACTTTGCATGATGCAGACAACAGTCACAGAGACTGCTTGTCAGGCTAGCTTTGTGTCCCTGCCAATGACTAAGTCCATCAATTGTGGCCATTCTAGGGTGGATGCAAAACACCAACTGACCTTCTGCGAGTCAGTTGCGCTCTTGAGCCTGGCAAAGTTGCTGTTGGGGTCAACGGTCCCCAGGAAGATTGGTTTGAACTGGTTCATACCAGCATTGGCAAACAGCAGAGTGGGGTCATTGTGGGGGACCACGCTGCTGGAGGGCACCTGGGTGTGGCCCTTGGTCTGGAAGAACTCAATGAATGCAGCACGCACCCTGTCACCTGTCCACAGCAGGATCACCTTGTCACGTGTCAGCCAAGGGGTGGCCAGTCAAGGACAAAAGCTTGAAGACTGAATGTGAACAGAATGCATTCTGTCGCCTGTTTACAGCAGGATCACCAGTGAAAGTGCAGGGATGTAAATACGTCAAGGCATGCAGGATGTCATTTGTCAGCAAAGGGACGGTCACGCAAGGACAAAGGGTGTGAACAACTCCATGAATGTAGCTCTGTCACATGTCAGCAGCGAGATTATCAAATCAAACTCTTTGATTATCCTGCTGCTCACACGTGACAGAGCAACAGCATTCATGGAACTGTTTACAGTCTTTGTCCTTGAATTACCACAAGGTGTATTCAGGAAGCATGCAAAGCTATTGGCAGCATGACATACAACAATCTCACATGAACTTTCCAGCTGCATGGTGTTGATTGAGAACATGCATCAGGCCAAGATGGTCCGAACATATAGATTAGAGACAAATGCAAGGGTCATGGCAATGCAGCCAGAGCATGTGGTGTGCAGGCAATCCAACACAGGCAGATTCTGTCACCTTACGCAAGAAGAGCACAGAATAACAGTGCATGACACTCCCAGCAGCATCACACATTCCTCATGTGCGCTAATGGGCGGGGATGCATGATAAGATCCCAATGGGCAGGAGTGTATGCTAAGTTGCAGACAGGGGCCAACACTAGAAGTACAGTGTAGTACAGTCATCTGGCTGTGGGTATGTTTTGAGTGGAGCAAGTCAGGAAACATATTTATCCAAATCAATGCAAGACGTATAAGGGGGCAGAGAGGGCTTGGATGCAGACTAACCTGACCAAGGCTGAGCAAATAAGTGGCCTATGGGGGCAAGGGGGCTGGACCCCTCACCCCACTTGTTTTTGCCTGTGTCACTGTAGCTGTATGCTTGCTTGGGAGGCTGCAGCTGACTGCCGTAGACCTGTACAGACTTTGGCTGACCTAGGATGGTCTGTACGTACCTGTTTGTGACAGGATACTGCTTCTGCTTTGATGCATCAAACACCTGCGTACACATAAGGCAGATCGCCCAGATTACAGGAAGATCATGAACAGCTGTTCATCAGGGCTGCATGTTGCGAGCTTGAGGTGACATTGTCCAATTTTGTTGCATGATGCTTGCTACACCTTCATGACAGCATTATGTGCACTGCATGTCAAAGGCATTGTTCATGGTTCACCCAAACATACCGTTATATACAGAAGAAGCAGGTGGGAGATAACCACAAGGTCTGCAAGCGTCAGGCTCTCCCCAACAAGGAAGGTGCTTGACTTCAGATGAATTTCCAGTGTCTGTAGAGCTTTGTCAAAATCTGACTTTGCTGTTGCAACTGCTGTGGGCTCATGACACCGTAGGCCAAGCATGGGGTATGCCCAGCTTTCTGCCACCTTGTCAAGGACAAGAGCCCAGTCAATCCAGGCATCAATGAGAGCTCTTGTGGTGTCTGCAGCATCTGTGGGCTGTGGGTAGAGGGAGTAGCTGGTGCTCAGTGAAGCAAGGTACCTTGCAATTGCTGAGCTTTCGGTCAAAGGTCCTTGAGGTGTTTCCAGCACGGGGACCTGTCAAATGCAGAGACTCTTCAAGACTGCGTAGTCATCAGTAGCATCGAAGTGGCCTCGAGTGTCAATGCTTACTTTGCCATCTGGTCGCAAACCAAGCATACGCGGCGTCTGACTGCTTAGACCCCAAGTGTATGGGGCCTTGACGATGTTGACATCAGCGTAAGAGGCAACAAGTTCGCACTTCGCTGCCCGCAACCCAGTGCCCCACAACCTGTACTCTTCCATGTGCGGCCGTGCGAGTATAGCTGATCTGCCTGGTTTTGGGGTGCTGCGAATCGCAGCCAATGCCGAAGACAATTCAGATCAGCTCAAGATTTCTGCAGCGTCGATTTCAGGCGCGAACGGTGCGCACCCTGTCAGTGACTACTAGCGACATTGTCTCGAAAGTCAACGTTCTGTGCCAAACCTATCGGCGTATCGAGAGTTCAAAGCAGGGTTTCTCGCTACTCAACACCCTCAAGAGCTTTTCGACAAGTTCTGCCATCTGCAGACTTACGGAAGTCGAACGTTGCCAATCTGCGCCACTACTTTGTCCGCATCGACATTGAATCGCCTGATCTTCTTGCCTTTCTGAAGTGCTTCCTTCCAGTCCGGGCAACAGCTCTGTGCCAGCTCTGTGCCACAAGGTCGCTAGTGATCGTATAGCTGACCCGTCGCGCTAGAGAAACAGCAGCACCGGCATTGCTGATGATGGAGATGACTATGGAGGAGGGTGAGCATTCTAGCGGTTGAGAATTGCTCGCTTGAGTTGCTGCTCCTGTTTGAGCCTTAGCACGAGTCTGCAGTAGTCTGTAGCTGACCTCAGACTTGCGGCGGAACAGGGCTGATGATGTGTTTGATGAGCCTGATGAGCCTGATGATGTCCAGGAAGAAGTAAGCCTTGGTTCTGATTTGTATTGATGATCTGTATTGCCACCTTGCAAGGCTTAGCGTCTGCACTATTTGTAGCTGGAAGAGGATGGCGATGCTGAAATGCCTGATGCTGGCACTGGACCAGATATCATTGACGGTCCTGCACAACCTTCAGACAGACCAAAAATAACTACACGGTACATGACAAAGTATGAAAGGGCTAGGATACTGGGCACGCGAGCCCTCCAAATCAGGTGACACTAAAACCTTCCAAGCTGCAATTTTCGTGCATGACCTTCAGCGTCTCGCTGACACAATTGTCTGGGTTGTGCAGCATGAATGCACCAGTCATGGTTGAGGTCGGAGGAGCAACAGACCCTCTTGAGGTATTCACTGCTAACGCACAGACCGCGATTAATAGTACGGATACAGCAGTGTATGCATTGTCACGCAGGAACATAGCCATCAAGCCCATGTAGCAACTGCATCATGCTGTTGCCCTGCATGCCAGTCCTTAATCCAAGGATGCCTTTGAATGCATCAATTGCAAAGTGTACGTTCACAAGGGGACAATCCCGGCACATCACAGCATTGCATGCCAGTCTTGCTCGGCAAGCGATATGTTGCATTTAGACACAAGACCTGCTTGTAGCATCTGCTAGCAGATGCAATTTGCCATTTGACCAAGGTTGGTGCTGCAGATTGCCATCATGGAGCTGCGCGAGAAGAAAATCCCTTTCACAGTGCGCAGATACCTTCCTGATGGCAGGTGTGCAACATCAAGCTCTTTACTGGCCTGACTTGTCGTGATACACCCTGTGGAGACATGTTTGTGCATGTGTAAAAGAATACACCTTTCTGACACAGACTTTCATTGCAGTTATGAGGACTGGAGTGTACAAGAATTGATCATCAGCGAGCGATAACAGCGTGTACTCGTGTGCCACATCAGCGTGCAGGAGTTGTGTTCGCGCAGCAGCAGGTCCAGTTGCATACCCCTTGTGAGAGTGAGCAAGTCAATGGCTGAGAGTCTGCTGCATCTAAAGCATCAGCAGCAGGTAGTGCTTCCCGGCTCTGGCGAACATACTGACACCCCAGCTTTCCTTGATTCGAGGACCAAACAGATGTAGAAGTCATCGGGTACCCCCTGACAATCTGTGGCTATGCCAGCAGCAATCCAGCATCATCCGCCTGTCTATTCCCGTACTTGAAATCGAGCATGGATTTTGGAGCCGCTCTGTTCGACTTCAGATGTTGCAAATGTCACTGCGTTGTCAAGCAAAGCACCTAAGATATGCTAGATGCTTTGTGCTTAACCCTGTGGCCGGCAGCGCTTCCATCAGTTTCATTTAAGCTCAGCTTCAGATTTCCTTTCAGCTGACAGCCTACATCATGTCAGCACGCAGCCAGCCCCTTCTGTAATACAATTTTTCTGACATGCATATGCAATTCCTACATGCCTGCCGCCATATTTTGCGCATGCGATGTGTACACTTTCGTACATACATACTGATCTCGATGGTTTACTGAACTTTGCTGACAAGTGCAGTTTCGGAAATTGGTCATCGGATTCATATCACTAAGAAAAAGCACCTGAGGTATGCCTACCATGAATGGGATCTTGCTGACTTTGTGGTTTCGGAGCAAACCAGTTTTCCTGTTGGACACATCAGTGGCTTTGCACTGGCTGGTGCTGGCTGACCATATTCTTCATGATATCCAGCTCCACATATTCTAGTTCTGCCGTTCGGACATGAGTTTGCAACCATTGTCAATATATTACCTGACGTGACATGCTGCTATCTCACCCGTTGACTGAGCACACAAGTGTCAACGGCTGGCGAAGTCCTTGTGCTCAGATCGTCTTCGTGCGACATTCTGGCAAGCGGCCTACTCAGCGATTGTCCAGTAATCGCGCACGGGCTTCTGCCGCCGGACCTGACGTGATCGTAGTTGGAGGAGGTGCAGCAGGCCTTACAGCAGCATACTTTGCAGCTAGTGCGGGAGCACAGGTGAGGCTGCGCTGTTATGTACATTCTTTGATCGAGCTTCTTGTTCTGTACAGTATGCCACAGGGGGCAATTATAATACGAAGCAGAAAAGCTTAACTTGCTTGCAAAAAGCCAGCAGTGTTGCAGGTCACAGTACTTGAAAGAAGCAAGGAAGCTGGCAATAAGGTGCTGATCTCAGGCGGCACCCGCTGGTAATCTTTGCATGGTCAAGCCGTCATGAAGCTCAAACTGTGTGTCCGGAGTGCTGTCTTGTCAAGGCAATGTTTGCTGTATACAGCAATGTGCTGCCGATGCATGTGGACCTCAACAAGGACTATTTCACTGAATCCAGCAGGAGTGCGCTGAAAGCGGTCTTTGCCTCTTGGTCCCTGGAGCAGTGCAAAAACTGGTAAGCTGTCTGGTCAGCTGTGTTCTGTCGTGATAAGTTTTGACATATGTCATTTTGCTCATTGCTGTCAGAAAGACTTGCAAAATACTCATTCAAAAGCATTGCCAAAGCTCTGGGTTGCTCACACTGTTTGAGGCAGTCTTGTGTTTGGTCTGCAGGCTTGAAAGCTCGGATCACATAGGTATCCCTTTGGCCTGTGAGCTTGCTGACAGCAAGTACTTCCCAGTCAGTAACTCTGCCAAGGAAGTCAGAGACAAGATCCTGCAAGCTTGCCTGAAAAGGGGTGTCAAGATCAGGTCGGCCTGAACTGACATAGTATGCCTCTCTATCTGAACTGGTGCACAAAGTAGTGTTACGATGTCGTGATAATATGAACGAAGTTTTTAAAGTCTCTCCTGTTGCCTTTCACTGCTAGCCAACCGAATGTATGTTTTGTAGGTACAATGCTGGTTTGGAGAGGCTGCAATCACAGAACGTGGGGTGGCAGTGCAGCCTTGCTGATGGCAAAGTGCTTGAAGCAAAGAGAATCGTAGGTGACCTGCGTCCAGCATATGCAAAGTGATGTTGCCTCATTGACCAACGTGTCTGTCCTGATGCTCTGTCAGCGCTGTCAGCAATGGGAAGGCGTTTGTGTGCAACATGCACTGCAGGCCTGCATCGTGACGAGCCGTGCTGTGCGGTGCTGTGCTGTGCTGTGCTATGCTGTGCTGTGCTGTGCTGTGCTGTGCTGTGCTGTGCTGTGCTGTGCTGTGCTGTGCTGTGCTGTGCTGTGCTGTGCTGTGTACCAGTGAACATGATCTTACATGCTTGGATTATACTCCAGCAGACAAGCTGACAGCCCTGAACTTGTCTGCAGGTTGTAGCAAGCGGCGGTCTGTCTTACCCACACCTTGGAACAGATGGCAGCGGTCATAGGATCATGTCAAAGCTTGGTCACAGCATGCAGCTCATGTACCCGGCCCTGACACCCCTCAAGGGACCACACCCAGGAGGGCAGCAGCTGGCAGGTATGGCCTTTGCCCTGCCCTGCCCTTTGGTCAGATTGTGACTTGTAATGCAGATGGTTGTCCCAAAGGAAAACATTTGCAGACATGTGCATTGATCTGCTTGTAGCCTTTGCAGCTGTGATGCCGGCAGGTATGCTCAAATTGGGTACAATATTACAGCAGACTGACGCATTGTGCAACAGCTATTGACATGCCATCAACAGCTGCACCCAGCCTCTCTTTTCTTTTCAGAACCCAACAAGTCATGCCACATGCAGGTCTGTCATTGTACAGTGTGGAAGCTGCAGCAATGGTCAAGGATAAACAGAAGGGTAAGAGGAAGGCCACAACGGCAGCCCGAGCTGGTTTGCTGTTCACGCACAGGGGGTACAGTGGGCCTGCTGTGCTTGACCTCTCCCATCATGCCATCATGGCAGCTGCAAGAGGTTTGGACAAGCCAGGTAGGGCATCTGAAGGAGCATGCTTGTGATGGAGTATGTGTGAAGCATGTTGCTGTTGCTGTGTCCAGCAAGTTGATCTGCACACATGCCAGCATAATGACTGCTGCCAAGCTTTCCCCCCCTTATGGCAGTGCCTCAGAGTCACCAGTGTACCTTTGCCTTTCGCGATGTCAAGCAATCCTAATGATCAAGTAGTGAAACAAATGCATGTCTGCTTTGCAGTCATCAAAATGAACTGGACAGGTCAAAGTGTGGAATCATGGCGGGAGCTTTTGGATGGGTCTCATGGGGGTGCAGCAGGAGTGGGGGCTGTCTTGCATAGACATGGCCTGCCCAAACGACTGGCAGATGCCCTTTGCCAAGAAGCAAACGTGACTGGCACACCTTTGGCACAGCTCAAGAAGGTGATTGCTGTGAAGCTCTGGGTTTCACAATCCTATTTGTGCTGATCCAACTTTTTGCTTGGGTAGCAGTGTGATCTTCTCATGAACAAAAGCAATGATGCAAGTCTTGGTGTATGCAACAGATTGATGGCTGATGCAACAGCAAGATGCAGTCAGTGCCTCATCTACACCGAGTGAGTAGCAGTATCAACACTGCCAGCATGTTGCCAGGCAAACATTGACATGCATCATTTTGAGGGATTTGAATGGTGTAGTGTGTAGCAGGCCGACCGAGTGAAGCTGCTGGAACTGCTGACGAGCTATCCACTTCCTATCACAGGCCATGAAGGCTACCCAAAGGTGTGTTGCAGTCGAAAGCACAGAGCATGTCACGCATACACCTGTGTACAACATTGGCTTAAACCTTGAGCTTTCACTTGGTTTGCGAACTTATGATATCATTCAAACTGGGCTTATTTGGCTGTGCATCTTGCTCATAATGGTGCCCCTGTGACGTATGCCAAAGTGTCCTGTTGCTGATGTGGTATTTGCCCCATTGTTGACTGGCCAGGCTAGTATTGTGTCGTTGCAGCAGTCGTTTCCAAGTTCATATTGTGCATGGGATTTGGTACTCCTTGCAGGCAGAAGTCACTGGTGGAGGCATTCCGCTGTCAGAGATCAACTGCTCAACAATGCAAAGCCGCAAACTAAAGGGTTTGTATGTGTGTGGTGAGATTTGTGATGTTTTTGGCCGCATAGGTGGCTTCAACTTTTACTGGGCTTGGTTATCAGGCAGACTGGCAGGCATTTCTGCTGCTCTGGATGCATGAAAGGTCAGCACCAACGTCAGCTGGTGTGCAATTGGTGTCCATGCAGGCTTGCTGCAGTCCAGCCTGTGCAAACAGTGCATATAACAATTCGGCCAAAAGGTTTGCATGAGACACAGAAAGTCTTGCAGCTGTGTGACATGCCTATGGACTCAATCATTCTTGATGGCATGAATCCGATGATCAGTTTCCGAAACTGCACTTGTCAGCAATGATAAGCAAGTTGGTTCACTGTTTTGCTAATATACCTTAGTCATAAAAGCATGGGTCAGCTGAAGCATGCAGCTAGTCAGACTATGAGCAACCTGATCTACAAGTGAGGGCACCACCGCAGTTGCTATGGACTGAGCAACCTCGAAGCATCCTTTACACATGGACAGTCAAGTATGCTGTGAAATCATCTGCGGCGACTTTGTTCCTGTCCTAACGTTAGCAGCGGGCTTGCTCAGGGGCCTGCTGCGATGTTCGCGCGAGACTCGGCCCGGCTGTCGCGAAGACGGTTAGTTGGTCGAAAAGGTGGCCGTTGTTGCTCGGCAACTGTCGTCGCACATCACCGTTTGAGATGAGAGTTGCTTCTGCAGGCAACAGCGGACACAGATTGTTGACTTGCTGGATCGAAAAACCAACTCACCCGATCGCCATGGCGCAGACAGCCTACCGTACAACTGGCGCAGCAGCTGCAGCCAAGTCTTCATTGCTCATCACGCTCGTAAGCTTCAATTACTCACCGTGGTCGTAAGCGTTTTGGGTGCACCTCGAGTGGAGACCTGAGTGGAGACCACAGTATCTTGACAACCGCATAGAGTTAGCAAAGCTCAAGCAAGGCTCAGGACCTGAGAAGACACGAGTGTTCACCAGCAAGTGCCGCCAAGGTAGCAGCAGCCTGCAGGTGAGGTCCAGCGTGAGTTTGGCCTCGTTGCCGTTGCACCCTACAAGTATACCAGAGTAGCCAGAGTTCACAAGCCTGGTGAGGGACAGATTTCAACAAGATGGTCACCTCCAACAGCACCGCCAGCCATCGGTGGCTGACGGTGCTGTCGGTTCTCAGCTTGTGTGGCCCTCCAGCAAGGAGGGAACCTCGCATGCCGGTGCGTCGTATGCCCTCCCACACGCACGCCTCATCGCACGAGATACTTCTGATTGTAACCATTCCTGCTTGCTCGCAGAGGGTTGAACCCCCCACTGCCAATATCACCGGGGGCATGAACATGTTTGACCGCACGCCTGTGCGTGGGGGGACTATCCCCGCCCACCGCGGTCAAAAGCGGGTGAGCCTCTTGCCAATGACCTGCTTGCCCAGCTGCTTTCCATGTGTCTTGATGCCAAGTCGCAGCCGACCGTCGGGTCTGTCCTGACCTCACGTCTCTGCGACACACTGCCAAGCTGGATGTCTTGCAGGCTGGTCAAACTCCAAAGACTCCCAAGACTCCCGATCCTGAGGAGACTGTGTCTTCGGTTCTGGACAGCAGGTTAATTTAGCTTTCCATCT
>JAABUO010007856.1_pt1 | contig 12124 bp, 12 predicted proteins | sample 5559291 | NCBI WGS metagenome assembly JAABUO01 (sample SAMN10711878, study PRJNA513372) | rock metagenome | isolation source: Antarctica rocks | place: Antarctica: Victoria Land, Finger Mt sud
GCAAAAGTCGAAAAAAGAGCTCGGCGAATCAAGCGAACAGACCAAAAACGGCCGAAGACGGGGCTAAGGCCTTCGCAAACCTTGATTTGACGACGGTTTCGTCGCGAAATTCCGCAACCTGTTAAGCCTGCGCTGTCGGTCGCACAACGATCTCGCTCACGTCGACGTCGTCTGGTTGCTCGATCGCGAAGGCGACGGCCCGTGCGATTGCTTCCGGCGCGATTGCCATAGTCGCCATCGAGCGTTCGGTCTTCTCGCGTAGTTCGCTGTTTGTCATTGAAGCGGGAAGATTCGTACGCACGTAGCCAGGCGAGATCGAAGTGACCCTTAACGCCGGGCCGGCTTCCTGACGCAAGCCTTCTAGGATCGCCCTTGCCGCGTTCTTCGAGCCGGCGTAGACAGATTGGAAGGGCACGATCTTCAAGCCCGACGTCGAGAGGGTGGCGATGAAGTGACCGAAGCCCTGAGCTCGGAAGACCGGCAAGGCGGCCGCGATCCCGTACAACATGCCACGCACGTTGACGTCGAGCATGCGGTCCCAGTCGTCAACGCGCAACTCGTCGAGCGGTGAGATCGCCGCGATCCCCGCGTTGCCGAAGAACACGTCGAGTCTTCCGAACTCTCTGCGCGCCAGGTCGACGAGCGCAGTGACGTCCTCGCGTCGCGTGACATCCGTAGGGACGTGCACCGCATCCCCCCCGGATGCCCGGATGCGGGACGCCAGCTCGGTGAGCTGGCCGTCGCGTCTCGCTCCGAGCACGAGACGCGCGCCACGCCCCGCAAGGTGGATCGCCGTAGCCTCGCCTATGCCGCTACTCGCACCCGTGATCACGACGACTTTTCCTTCGATGCCTTCCACATCTCAATCATGGTGTTTCGACGGTGCGCGTTCTATGCTTGGGACACCATGATTTCGGCGCGATCGTCCAATCAGCGCTTCGACCCGTTCTTGGGTGCGCTGGCCGTCGACGAGCCCTCAAGCGCACGCCTCGAAGCCGGTGGAATGTGGGCACTAGACTTCGCCGCGAAGCCGCAGGTCAAGTTCAACGTCGTCGAACGCGGCGGCTGCTGGATTATTTTCGCAGGCGAAGCGCCGCGAAGGCTCGACGAAGGAGACGCGTTCCTGCTCGCGGGCGCTCCGGCGTTCACGCTCGCTAGCGAGCCGGACCTCGAAGCGGCGAACGGCTCTGCGCTCTTCGCCGCAGCACCCGAAAGCATGGTTCGCTATGGCGGCGACACGGTTGCCCTTGTCAGCGGGACGTTCAGCGTTGCCGACGCGGACGCCCCGCTGCTCCGGACTACCGTGCCCTCGTTCGTGCACGTCGCGGCCACGGACAAGGCGTCGATGAATATACGCAGCATCCACGCCGTCCTACTGGAAGAGATCGCGGACAAACGTCTCGGCACGTCGCTCGTCCTAGCTCGTCTGGTCGACGTCTTGCTCGTGCAAACGTTACGAGTCAACGCCGCGCTCGAACAGCGAGCGCGCCCCCTGCAGATGATCCGGTCGTGAAGTGCGCGCTCGAGCTTATACAGCACGAGCAAAACCGCGCATGGACCGTCTCTGAGCTGGCTGCGGCGGTGGATTGCTCGCGGTCGGCGTTCGCGGCGCGCTTCGTGCAGGTCGTGGGAACCTCTCCGATTGCATACCTCCGGCGACGGCGCATGCACATGGCACGCGAAGCGCTACGCCGGCCCGGTGAAACGGTCGCAAGCGTCGCCGAACACGTTGGGTTCGCTTCTGAGAGCGCGTTCCGTCATGCTTACAAGCGAGCGTTCGGAACGAGTCCTCGGCCCCACATCGGGTTGCACGAATAGCTTCAACGCGGACGCAGGACGCTCGCTGGACGAAGCGCGGAATACGCAACCTTATCTGGAGATGCCGAGCCATGTCAGCGAGGCTCAGCGCACGGTACCTCATCGTAACTCTTCATCGAAATCGATCGGTTCGATCTCATCAGTGCGACTGCGAGGGCATACGATCGATCGCACGCCGCAAGGCGATTACGAAAAACTGCCGATTGTACGCCGCTGGCGAGCGTCGGAGCGATTCTTATCGTTGGCTCTCGTCAATCTCCTGATCTGTCGTCTAGATCATCCCGAGGCGAACGTTTCAACTGTCAGCAAGTCCTTCTGGCGCGTATCAATTCCGGGCGATGTTGTGCTTGAGAACGGAGCCACCTCTCCGCATTGATGAAGGCGGCGGTGGGCTCTACTGCTGCTACGACTTGATGAGTAAACTCAACGGATGTGGGCCGTTGGGTCATTCGAAGTCTCACTACGATCGCGGATCAAGGAGTCAGCGGAGGCTGCTTCCGTCGCGGTTGAGGCGTGAGACTCCGCTTTCCCCGGCCACCACAGTTCCGGAAGCGCCTTATTTATAAACTACCATAAATCAAGTGATAGTCAGAGATGCCTCAGGCCCCTCGACAGCGAACAGGCCTAAGTTGGCGTCGCCCCATACCTTTAGCGCGTCGAGTACCGGTTTAAGTGAGCGGCCGAGTGACGACAAGCTGTACTCGACCTTGGCCGGCACCTGGGCGTACACTTTGCGCACGATCAGCCCGTCCGCTTCGAGTTCGCGGAGCTGGGTGGTCAAGACGCGCTGCGAGATGTCCGGTGCGTGGGTGCGGATCTGGCCGAAGCGCATCGTCCGATCCAGCAGCATGAACAGTATGGCGCCTTTCCACTTACCATCGAGAACAGAAATCGTCGCTTCGACGGAACAACCCGGCGTGCAGTCAAACCTTGAATAGCGGCCTTTTAGCATAACGGTATCCTTCCTCTCAGTATGTACGCAAATTGTGCGTACTTCACACGAGACGTGTAACCAGCTACGGTGCTTATATGGATTCGAGCAAGAGCGCCGAACGAAGCGACACGTGAGGCGTATCGAGCTCTTGGCCGGCGGCGCGGCTTCGAGCGTCCTCCTGCTCCGTCCTAACATCGCTCGTTCCGCATCGCAATGGCAATTCAGCACGCCGCTTCCAAAGCCGATGGAGGAGATCGTCGGCGTTTCTTCCGGCTCAAACATGTACGTGTTCGGCGGCTACAAGAATCCGGGCGCATCGTACGGTTTCGACGGGACGACCGCGCGTTGGAGGACGCTTCGTCGTATGCCGGAGCGTGCTCACCATCTCATGGCGACGGAACTCGACGGCCTTGTGTACGTTTTCGGCGGCTTCACGTTCGGAGCGAACGAAGCATGGAAGCCGACAGGCGCGTCGTTCCGATACGATCCGAAGAGCGATACATGGTCCGCCCTTGCGCCTCTTCCTCGCATCCGGGGTGCGGGGCAAGCCGTGACGGTCGGTCGGAAGATCTACGTCATCGGCGGCGTGAGCTCGAGCGTCGACGGACGCACGAGTGCTGACATCCCGCTCGGCAGCGCGGTCGGCCAGACGGTCGTGGGCTGGGTCGACGAATACGATCCGGCGACGAACACATGGCGCGAGCGCGCTTCAATGCCCACTCCTCGAAATCACTTCTTCGCGGCTCAGGTCGGAGGCCGCGTCTACGCCGTCGATGGGCGGACCGGCTCGGCTTTCGTATTTGGTGCCTCCAGCACCGACTTGATTGAAGCGTACGATCCCGCGCGCGACGTGTGGTCGCTGGTCGGTCAGGCGCCGACGACACGTGGCGGCGTCACCGGCGCCGTTCACAAGGGCCGCATCCTCGTGTGCGGAGGCGAGTACGAGTCGTTAGCCGGGAAAACCGCCTTCTGGGCGGTCGAGGCGTACGACCCGGAGTCGCGATCGTGGTCCGCGTTGCCGCATCTTCAGGTCGCGCGCCACGGCTGCGCTGCGGCGATGATCGGCGACCGCTTCCACGTCGTGGGCGGTAGCTTCCAGTCAGACGGCATGCCCGACGTCGACTCGCTGACTTCAACACACGAAGTCTTGGCGATGGCCTAATCGTGCGCGGCTCAGCTCATAGTGACATCGGCTTCAATACGGAAACTTCGCGGCTCGAACGCCGTTGAAAGGATACTCATGAACATAGGAGTTATCGGCGCCGGGAACATCGGCGGTGCGCTCGTACGCCTCCTGCGTGCGGCGGACTACGATGTCGCGGTCGCGAACTCTCGCGGGCCGACATCGCTCTCCAACCTTGCAAGCGAGACCGGCGCACGTCCCGTCACGGTCGAGTCAGCCGCGCGCGAGAATGACGTCGTCGTCGTGACGATTCCGCTTCACCGCATCCCCGAGCTCCCGAGTAATCTCTTCGCAGGCGCGCGGCGTGATGTCATCGTCGTCGACACGAGCAACTACTATCCTCGAGAGCGCGATGGCCGAATCGACGAGATCGAGTCGGGGATGCCGGAAAGCGGCTGGGTCGCAAACCGACTCGGGGTGCCGGTGCTCAAGGCGTTCAATTCGATCTACGCTCAGCATTTGCTCGAGCGCGCCAAGCCGAACGGTGCTCCGGGTCGCGTCGCCCTCGCGGTCGCAGGTGACGACGCAGGCTCGAAGACGGTCGTGATGAGCCTCATCGACGACATCGGCTTCGATACGGTCGACGCCGGTCCGATCAGCGAGTCGTGGCGTCAGCAGCCCGGATCGCCTGGGTACCTCAACGACTTCGACAAGGACGGCGTTCGTCGCGCGCTCAGCGACGCTCGCAACGAACGGACGTCGCAGTGGCGCGCGACGGCGCACAGCCCCGGCACGTTCGAGTCACCACGGTGAGGAGTTGGAGGCTCTGCGCGCACGCCGCGGTGGCCGGCGTCGTCACGACGTTGCTGTTCATCGGCTGGGTGGGGTCGAAAGACGCCGCTCGCGCTGCGGCGACCTCGCCGCTTTCCGCGAACGATCGCTTCAACGCGCCTGGAATCGAGAGCCGAAGCCTTATGAAACTCGTCGGGCGCTGGAAAGTAACGGAAACGATCTGGCCTGCGCCGGGAGCCGCGCCACTCAAGGGGACCGGCGTAGTCGCCATGCGCCGAATGGTGGGATCGATGCTCGAGGAGACGCTCTACTCGAGTCCGACGATGTCCGCCTCGACGATCGCTCGAATCGACTACCTGACGTACAACCGTGTCGAGGGGCACTGGGAGTACGTCTCGATGGACGAGCGTTCGCCGGTCGGCGTCATGCCCGCCGTGAGCTTCGCGCGCGACCCCGCCGATCATGTCACCGTGACGTTCGCGCCGTTCGCCGTGCCGGGTCCAGGTGCGGCATTGACCGGCCAGTTGCTTCGTATGGACGAGGTCATCTCAGTCCAAGGTCCCCGAACCAACAGGAAAGATCAGTACTTCATTATCGCCGACGGTACCGGTACGCAGTGGCTCGCGCACCGCTACGCGTACTCGCGATGAACGAACGAACGTGAGCGTTCCGAAAGCGCTCGTCCTTACGTGCGCGCTCGTCGCGGTGTTGCCGGAGGCCGGCTCTGCACGGAGCCTTCTGGTACCCTACCAGGGAGCAGTAGCCGCATCGACCGACCTTCGTCAAGATCGCGACGGCCGCTCGCGAATGGGCGGCGGAACCCCGTTGGGCTAGCGCGTCATATCCGTATGGACTTCGACGAATGGCTCGATTGTAGCGGGATTACGGGCCAACATTGTTACGATCTCGAGTGCCTGATCGAACGGAACGAGATCGTCATAGAAGCCTCTTGCTCCTCGATGACTACACACGGAGCAAGCCCGGTCCGCTGATGCTAGGTCTAGGGGGCGAGCCGTCCCCAATAAGACGGCTCGTTGCGAGCGAGCGTGATTCATATCGCCGCCGGACTTCGGGCTGGATCCGGTATCGAAGCGCCGTAGCATTCGAGTGCCGCTCGCGCGTAAGCGACGATCTCTGTCGCGAGCTCGAGGGGTTCGAGGAGCTCGATCGCCGCGCCGTAAACGATCAATTGAGCCGTAGCAATGGCGATCGTCCGATACGTCACGCGAGCGGTCGCGGCCGTTGCATCCTTCGCGAGTTGTTTGAGCTGCCAGAATGGCGCGAGAGTCGCGAGCGCGTCGTGGCGTACGCGTAGGTGATGCCGAATCCGGTTTCATCGTGCCGCTCGAGCGCGGCGACCGATGCCTGCCAGTGCACGCTTCGATCCAATCCGATCGGGCGCACGAACCGGTCGGCCGTTACGCGCACGGCGACGATGCGATCGACGCGAAACCTCCGTTCACCCTTCTCGCCCTCGAGCGCGACGAGATACCAGACGCCGGCTTCTGCGATGAGCCGAGCGGATCGAGGCGACGCGCGGAGACGGAGCCTGCGCGATCCCGGTAGTCGAGTTCGATCGAACGATCGTCGGCAACCGTCGACTGTAAGTCGTGGAGGAGCGTGGCATTCGTCGTTGCTCGGCCCCATCGGTTCTGATCGATGATGAGGTTATTGCGACCGGCATCGGCGATGCGGCGCTGCGGCGCTGCGTCTCACTGAGCGCCCCGGCGAGTTTGCGTAACGCGGACGAGAAGCCGGTGCTTCCGAGATCGTTCAGCGAGCCGTCGCTCACGGCAAATAATGCCTGGAGTTCCGACTCGTCGAATGCGGCGAGCGCGTGCCGATACCCGTCGGCAAGGACTATGCCGCCGCCCGCGCCGCGTTCGGCATGAATGGGAACGCCCGCTTCGCCGAGCGCTTCGACGTCACGATAGATGGTGCGCTGCGAAACCTCGACCGTTTCCGCGAGCGAAGCTGCCGTCAATCGCCGCGACCCTTGCAGTAAGAGTAGGCACGCAACGAAGCGTTGCGACCGCATGGAACGGTCGTGCGCTCGAAAAGATGACAGTACTTGTCAGGTTTCGCTCGGTATCATCGTTGCATCACTCGCACGAGTGTATAGGAACACGCCCATGAAGACCGCCGGCCACGAGGCCGCCACGATCATCGGAATCGATCTCGCCTGCTATCTTACTGAAGATCCGAAGCGCTCGATCGCGTTCTATCTTGATCAGCTCGGCATGGAGCCGACCGAAATCGACGACGAGGGCCGCGGCGCGGAGTTCACCCTACCGGATGGCTCGACGTTCGGCGTCTCGAAGCTCGACGGGGGCCCTTCGAAGGGCGCGATGGTCATGTTCGCGGTTGCCTACATCGATGCTGCGGTCGCGACCTTGAGAGCGAAGGGCGTGCGACTCGGCGACCCGGACGAGATGCCCGCCTGCTTCATGGCCTTCGACGCCGATGCCGACGGGAACGGCATCATCGTCCATCAGCGCAAATAGCGTAGCTCAGATGCTTTCGCTGAGCGTGAAGGTCACGAGCCGTGGCTTGAGGCCGAACTGCTCGGCTCCGGCTTGGGCGCCGACCCCGAGGAATTGACCGATGGCGCCCGAGTACGGAGCCTGATACTGGTTCTCGTTGTTCGGTAATTGATGGCCGAAGTAACCGTAGATCTGCGATGCTTGGTCGAAGAGATTATTTGAACTGAGCGTCGCACGGAGCCCGTGCCCGAGGCCGGCCGAGACGAACGCGTTGAAGTACGTGAATGCCGGCCGAGAAAAAACGTTGTTGTCGCCCTGATAGTAGCCTTGGATTTGCGCCTCGATGTTGCGATGCGTGTAATCGAATGTGAGCGAACCCTTGTGCGTCGGGATCGCGAGAATCTGGCCGCCGTCGAGTACGAACGGATTGTTCTGGAGCACGGAGAGCGGCTCGCCGAACTGCTGCGAGGACTGGATGTCGTAGTCAAAATCGACGGCGATATCGCGGGTCGCGCGGATGCGGCCCGTAAACTCGAGTCCGCGGAAAAGCGCGCTCGAGGCGTTGAAGACTCCCGAAAGACCGAGTCGCGGGCTGATCGTCTGCGCCGTAAAATTCGTCCCGCAGCTGCTGTTGATCTTCGAGGCGAAGCCGGCGAGCGAGCCCTGGATCTGCGGGCTCTGAAGCGCGAATGGCGTGATCGGGAAGACGCCCGCGAAGAGCTGATCCTCGACGCTCGAGGCGTAGCCGACGACGTTAAACGAGGTGTCGGCCCAGAACGTGTGGCCGTATGCAATTTCCGCATCGTTGGAGCGCTCGGCGCGAACCGCCGGGTTCCCGGCCGTGGCGACCGAGTTGAGCAAATTGAGATCGCAGACGGGATTGAGGCTCGATGGGTTGTTAAACCCGCTGAGGCTATTCGCGACGGCGATGTTCGCGGCCGGATCGCCGTCGGCCCGACCGCCGGTGATGCGGAAGACATCGCGTCGGCCCGGTTTATACACGAGCGATACGCGCGGGTCGAAGGTCGTCCGCTGCGTCACGCTCGAGCGGCGGCTCCACGCGTTGGTGTAGATGGCGAGGTGCCGATTCGGCGTGAAGTTGTCGCGTAGGAAGAAGCTGTAGTCGCCCTCGCCCAGGATCGGCTGCTGCACGAAGGTGACGGCGTTGGCCGTGGAATCGTAGGCGTTGTTGTCGCCGTAGCTCTTTTGGTGCTCGACGAAGTAGCCGAATCCGAGATCGTTATTCGCGCTCTGGATGTCGTCGCTCGCGAGCAATCCCGTCGTGAGATAGCGATCGGCGTAGGTGCCCGTGCCGACGAAGAACGTGCCGGTCGGATCGAGTCCGGCCGCTTGCGACGAATTCTTGCGGTACTCGTAGTAATCTCGGAAGGCACTGAACGTGAGGTTGTTCTGACCGAGCGACGACTCGACGCGCGCGCTGAAGTCTTGCAGCGTCGTACCGCGATTCCGATCTTGACCGCCGCCGTACGGGCCCGAGGTTTGCGCCGCAACCTGCTGGGCCGTCTCGCATGCCGCAGGCGACGTATCGGTCGTCACGAGGTAGCCGGCCGCGCACGTCTTCGGCGTCGACTGAATCTGAGCGAGGCGCGAATCGTACGGGATGTTATCGTTATCGCCCGCGCCCGTGTTATCGGTGAGCGTGTTGCCATCGTAGGCGGTAAGCGTGAGCGACGTCGACGGCGCGACCGCGTACTTGAGCTTGAAGATGTCGTTGAGAACCTTGTAATTGCCCGTGGTGAAATATGTATTGAGATCCGTGTTGCACGTCGAAACGTCGGCGATGATGCCGGCTCCGGGACGGCATGCGCCGCCGTTGGGAAGGTTCAGATTGTTATTGGGCCGCGACCCTTGAAAATTCTGTTGCGGACCGAAGTTTCCGTACGTCCCCGTCACGGAATGGCCGACGGCGTAACCGAGTTTCCCGATCGTGCCCGTCGCACGCAGGAGAGACGAGAGCGTGCCCTGATTGCCGAACGTCTGATCGAAGCGCACGTGCGGCGCTCGCGTCGGGGTGAGCGTCTGCAGATCGATCGTGCCGCCGATGACGTCGACGCCGTAGAGCCCGGAGGCTCCGGAGCCAAGCGTCACCCGGATGTTGTCGAGCAGCAGGAACGGCGTGTTCGTGTAGTTGTAGTAGTCTTGATTGAAGACGCCGATCGGCCCGATCGGATGGCCGTCGAGCAGCGCGCGAACCTCGCCCGCACCCATCCCACGGATGTCGATCGTCGAGTCGTCGCCGATCGAGCGGCCGGCGGTTATGTTGACGCCGGGGATCTCGCCGAGCGCTTCAGCCGCGCGTAGGAAGCCTTGCCCTTGCAACTGACCGGGATCGAGATCGTGCTGGATCGTCGAAGTCGACGCAAGCGAGCCGCCGCGACTCGTCGCCCGCACGCTCCCGATCTCCCGCAACGCCTGCGACGAGGACGTGGCCGCGAGCAACGGCGTCCGGATCTGCGTCGAGGAGTCGGCGACGGCGAAGACGTTCTCGACGCGCGTCGACTGGTAGCCCGTCGCAGCGAGGACGATGCTGTATGCACCCGCCGGGATGTCGGCGAAGCGGTAGGTTCCGTCGGCATTCGCCACGACCGTCGCGACGACGGCCGCTCCGCGGTAGAGCGTCGCGGACGCATTGCCGATCGGCAGGCCGTTACTCCCGGCGACGACGGAGCCGGAGATGACGACCCCGGCGTGCGGCGTCGACGCGGCCGACGGTGTCGGCTCGGCAGGCGCGCCGGACGCGGCCGGTGCCGGCTGCGCCGCCGCCGATGCGATGCTCGGTGCGAACATTGCGGCAGCGACGGCGAATGAAACGACGCGTCGTCGGCGGGCGATCGACATGGAAGCTCCATCGAGGTACGCCAAAAATTCGGTACGTACTGATACGCAAACGTTTTGGTCGCGCGGTGCCTCGACTATAGCGGCGGTCGATTAATTTTCGCTTAAGAAACAGTTGGACTTACGGGTTTACACGAAAGATCTGCAAACCGGACAGAATTCGTGTAGTTTTCGTGTGCACTACGTAAAAGCGTCGTTGCGAAGCGTCGAGCGTCGACGTCTTTCCGCCGAGCGTCGGGTAGGTCGCGAGCAGTCGATAGCGATCGGGCGTCCGTATCGCGTACACCGCGAGGCCACCCGCGCCCGAGACGTAGATCCGGTGCTGCAGCGGATCGTACGACATATCGTCCACCGTCGAAACCGATGGGAGCACAGCGACGGTTCGTTCGGTCGTCGCATCGATCGCTACGAATCGACCCGGCACGCGCCCGGCGACGAAGAGCCGCTTCGAGGCGGCATCGAAGCGCAGCGGCGTGTTCCGGTGCATTCCTCGCGCACCGAAACTGCGCTCGAACCGTAGCGGCGAAAGACCGACGATGCCGATCCGGTCCTTATCACGCATGTTGACGTAGAGCCGGTCGTGCGCCCGATCGAGCGCCATCGATTCGAGATTGTCGGCCGGTAGCGTCGTCTCCGAGAGCACGAGTCGCGACGCGAGCGAGATCACGGAGAGGATCGAGTCGGGGCGCCGGGCGTCGCGCCCGCTTCGCGCCACGTAGAAGCGGCCGGTCGCGGCGTCGAGGAGGCCCGCATCGGGCGGCGTGGCGAGCGCGAGGCGCGTCACGATCCGGTGCGTCGTTCCGTCCACGAACTTCACGGACGAGTCGCCGCCATCGGCAACGACGAGCTGATGCGCGCGTGCGTCGAAGACGATCGTATGCGGTGTGGTGAAGCCACCGATGCTCCCGACGTAGTTCCCCGTCGCGCGATCGAACGTCTCGATCGAGTGATGCCCCTCGGCCGCGACGTACAGCCGTCCGCCGCGCTCGTCGATCGCGAAATGGTCGAAGTCTCCGCCGGTAATTCCCGGTATCGGGACGGTTCGCAGCAACGTCAGGGGTCCGGTCGCGGCAGCGGCGACGGAGGGTCCGATGCAGGCGAGAGCCGCAACGAAGAAGAGGCGACGCATGATAGCTGACGACATAGGCCCGCGCATTTCACGTACGGCTGCAGGTAGCCTTTGCTCCGCGACACGCGAGGTGCCTTGTCGATTTCGAGACGCATTTCGACCGTTCACTTTAATACTATGATCGCACCGCTCTCCGACGGGAGCTCGCCAATGACGACCGTCGACCATCAAGCAGCCACGATCACCGGGATCGACCTCGCCGGCTATCTCACGGCAGATCCGAAACGTGCGATCGCGTTTTATCGCCATCAGCTCGGCTTGGAGCCGACCCAGGTCGACGACCAGGGTCGCGGTGCCGAATTCACCTTAGGGCATCTCTGATTTACTCCTAATTTATGATACACTTGTAAACGATGAGAGACAAGTACATCTCCTTCGGTTCCGCTGACTTCAAGCGTCATGCGAAGATAACACGGCGTGCGGCGTTCCTTAGCGAGATGGAACGCATCGTCCCTTGGGAGGGATTGAAGGCAATCATTGAGCCGCACTATCCCAAAGATGACGTGGGCCGACGCCCGATTCGACTGGATCTCATGATCCGAATTCACTTGCTCCAGCAATGGTACGATCTGAGCGATCCCGGCGTGGAAGAGGCACTGTACGACGTCTTGTCCATGCAGCGATTTGCCGGGATCGATCTCGGAACCGCTCCGGCACCCGATGAGACGACGATTTGCAAGTTTCGACATTTGCTCGAAAAGCACGACCTCGGTAAGCGGATGTTTGAAGAGATAAACGCGCACCTGGAGCGCAATGGCGTAAGGATCGGCACGGGAACGATTGTTGATGCCACGATAATCAACGCGCCGAGCTCGACGAAAAACCAGAAGAAGGAACGTGATCCGGAAATGCACTCGACGTGTAAGGGTAACCAATGGTATTTCGGCATGAAAGCGCACATTGGCGTGGACAGTACGAGCAAAATCGTGCACACGCTGGAGACGACAGCGGCGAACGTTCACGACAGTAAGATGTTCGCGCAGCTTCTT
>JAABUO010007857.1_pt1 | contig 12123 bp, 11 predicted proteins | sample 5559291 | NCBI WGS metagenome assembly JAABUO01 (sample SAMN10711878, study PRJNA513372) | rock metagenome | isolation source: Antarctica rocks | place: Antarctica: Victoria Land, Finger Mt sud
GCTTGCAGCTGCGCGGCGGGTAGCCGGCGACCAGCGCCCTGTCGGCACCCACGCAGCCCCACCCGGGCGAAGACCCGGTCAGACCGAGCACCAAATTAAAAGGACAGGCGTAGTCTCGTCTGCTGGTGGGACGGGAGCCGGTGAAGAACTGGAGAACCGATGACCTACATCGCTGAGCCGGGTATCGACGTGCTGGACAGGTCGTGCCTCGAGGAGCGCCAGTCGACTGCATCTACCAAGGCGGACGGGCGCTCTACATCCAGAACGCCGCCGTCCTGTCACGGCACGAGGACCGGCAACTTCCGGTCTGTGCTGCCCGGTGGGCTCCGTTCGCCGCGGGGATGTAGACGATGACCGACACCCAGCCAGTGCCGCAGAACTCGGCGCAACGACAACGCTCGGCGCGTCGGGCCCCGGACGGACTTGTGCGACAACGTCACCTGCTACTTCTCGCGAGCGAGTCGCCTCACCAGGCCCCGTCTCACTTCCGAGGAGCTGGAACAAGGCACGTGATCGCGCTGGTGGCTGAGTCCGCGGACGCCGCACGGGATAGGCGGCTGTTGCTGCACGCGGACTCGGGTAGGACGAGGAGCTGACTGGATTCTGGCAGTGCCGGTGGTAGCGGACGACTTGATGCTGCGGGCCCTTGGCCGGTTCGCTGTGTTGCTTGTTAAACGCACGCCTCCTGCTCGCCGAGCAGCCAGTTTTCCAGCTGCTCGAGGCTGAAGGGACCTTCGACGACCCGGCTACTGGCCATGTCCACCAGCACGTACCAAGGGGCGTGTCGGCCGGTCCGTGTCTTTCTCAGCCACAGGTGCCGTCGCTCAGCCGCTTGCCTCGCCTTGACATCACGAGTCTTCTCGTCGTTCATGCCAGCCCCCGGTGGTGCTCCTGTGGTCGCTCGAAACAGTCTTCTGCGTCGTGGCACGTCAAGGCTGCACCCACTGATGGTGTGGAGGCGAGCCGCCGCCGTCGCCGCCCTAGGGTGGCACTCACCGGCAGATGGCAGAGGTTACGTGCATCGCCCCGTTCCCACACCGGTCCGGCCCTCCTGCGTCTCACTCGCGCGGCGCGCCGCCGCGTGAGGAAGGCGCGCGTGCAGCAGCAGCCGCCTATCCCGTGCGGCGTGCGCTGACCTAGTCACCCGCGCCATCACGTGCCTTGTTCCAGTTTCTAGGGCTGGTGCGTCCCACAAGCACCCTGAGCTGGGTGAGCGGACCATGCACCGGGACGTCCGAGTGTTCGTTCGGCTCGGGGGAGCGGGCGGAGGCCGGCGCTCGGATGCGGAACGGGTCGCCGTAGCCCCAGGTGAGCCAGCGGCCGGCATGCTGTTTGGAGCGCGGCTCAGCCCGGCGTCGCAGAAGTCCTATCTTCAAGCGGGTTTCGGGACAGGCTTGTGGACCAGCGTCTGGGACGCTTGTCTCTGCTTTTTTTGGGGTCTCCGGCGGACGTCGGCGGGGCTGTCCCACTTCCGAGGATGTGGACCGGTCACGTGCAGTGACCCAAGGATCCCTGAGCGGGACAAGGTGCGGATCGTGGTATCAGCGGAGGTCGACGACGCATCTTCGCTAGATCGACGCTGACCGCCCTCATCGAAGCCGGCGAGGTGGCGGCCGCCCTCGACGGGACGTACCCGCTTGCTGAGGTATCCGCGGCGATCCATGACCTGTGTGCCGGTGGGATCCGTGCGCTTCGGCCTAGCAATGACGGTTGCCGGGCCGAAGCGATGGCTGTGCGGCGACGGGCCACGGGTCTACGGCAGTGATTGGCCCGGTCAGGCGTCTCGGCGGTGCAGCAGCACCGCGGCCACCGCCAGCAGGACCGCAACCCACGCCAGCATCACGCCGTAGCCCGTCCACGGGCCTAGCACCGGTGCGCCGGAGGTGACTCTGGCCTGCTCGATGCTGGCCTGGGAGACAAGGAGCTGATGGCCCGCGGTGCCGGGCAGGAACGGGCTCACGTTGCGGAAGAAGTCGGCCGGGATGGTGCGGAACATGACCTCCACCACGAGCAGCAGCCCAAGGACGGTCGCCAGGGCACCAGCGGAGTGGCGCACGATCGCCCCGACGGCGAACGCCAGCAAGGAGACCGCGGCCAGGTACAGGACGCCGCCGAGCAGGATGCGTTGGGTCTGCGGGTTGCCGAGGTCGAGCGCGGTGTCATGGGCGTGCAGTGTCGGCAGGGCCACCACCCATGACAGGGCGACGGCGACGGCGGCGGTGATGGTGGTAACTGCGGTCAGGACGAGCGCCTTGGCCCACAGCGCCGGTAGCCGCTTCGGCACCGCTGTCAGCGTCGATCGGATCATGCCGGTCGAGTACTCGCCGGTGACGATGAGTACGCCGAGGACGGCGACCACCAGCTTCGCCAGGTCGGCGCCGGTCAGGACGATCGACGGCTCGTGCAGCAGCGCGACGTTGCGAAGTCTGGCGGGGTGAGCATCGCTGTGGCCCGGCGGGTGATCGCGGGATCCGTGTTGAGGTGTCCCTGCGGGGGCCGCGCGAGTGGGCCGGTGCCGGGGGTGAGTGCCATGGGGCGCACACTAGGCCGACGTGGGACCCGCCGATCTGCTGCTGCTGCTCGCCGCGGGTGTCGGGGCCGGGCTGCTCGGGTCGGTCGCCGGGCTGGCGTCGCTGGCCTCGTACCCGGCGCTGCTGGCGGTGGGCCTCTCTCCCGTCGCGGCCAACGTCACCAACACCGTGGCGCTGGTGTTCACCGGGATCGGTGCCGGTGCGAGCTCGCGCACCGAGCTGGCGGGGCAGCGGGCCGCCGTGCGGTCCGGGGTGCTGCTCACCGGGCTGGGGGGCGCGCTGGGGGCGCTGCTGCTGCTGGCCGTGCCGCCGGGGGTGTTCGAGGCGGTGGTGCCCTGGCTGATCGCGTTCGCGTCGCTGGCGCTGCTGGCGCAGCCCCGGATCCGGGCGTGGGCGCTGCGCACCGGCCGCTCCGGGGCCGCGGGGTCCGGGCGGGGTGCCGGGGGGCGCAGCCTGCCGGTGCTGGCCGCGACGTTCGCCGTGTCGGTGTACGGCGGCTACTTCGGGGCCGCGGCGGGGGTGCTGCTGCTGGCCCTGCTGCTGCTGGCCGACGGTGGGGAGCTGCTGCGGGCGAACGCCCTGAAGAACGTGCTGCTGCTAGCCGCGAACGGGGTGGCGGCGGTGGGCTTCGCGCTGCTCGGTCCGGTGTCGTGGGCGGCGGCGGCGCCGCTGGCGGTGGGTTGCCTGCTCGGCGGGCTGGCCGGGCCGTGGGTGGGCCGCCGGGTACCCACCGACGCGCTGCGCGTCGTGATTGCCCTGGCCGGGCTGGGACTCGCGCTGCGGCTCGGTCTCAGCTGAGCGGGACCCGCCCCGGTGGACCCGCAGCGCCACCAGGCCGCGCTAGCTGAGCAAGAACAGCGCCAGGACCGTCGTCGTCACGTTGACGAACGAGATCGGTGCTCCCGCGCCGGTGAGCACCCGGATCCCCATCGCGCCCACCATGGTGACCGCGAGCACGCCGACCCCGGTGGGCCAGACGGCCAGCCGGCGCCGCCAGCCGCGCATGGCGCCCCACCCGGCGGCGCCGGCCACCCAGAACGGCCAGCACACCGCGAGCGTGCCCACCAGCGCCGAGCCCTCGTCGTGGCTGCGGCCCCCGATGAGCACGAAGGCCAGCACGGCGACGGCGTCCGCCAGCAGCGCGAGCCACGCGTTGCTGAGTTCGGCTTGGGTTGGGGTGCGCGGTGGTCGACACGCAGGTTCGGGTGGGTGTACGTCGTGCCGCAGACTCCCGCACAGTGGGGCTAATTCGGCCCGGCGAGTGACGGCGGTGGGTGAGGTCCGTCGAGTGGTGTCGTGCCGCGGTGTCGTGCCGCTGTTTCTGTGCCCCGTCCGCGGCGCGGCCCGGCCACCGGCGCCGGCCGCGCCGAGCATTCGGCGCCGTGGCAGGGCCTCGTCCGTGGGACGGCAGGAGATGCACCTCGGGGTGGTGGTCCTCACCGCGGGCGGTCTCGTTGTTCTGTTGGCGGCGCGCAGGAGGCCGTCGTGCCGGCTGATGGCGCTGGCGGAGTGGTTGGCGCTGCAGGGCGAAGGCGGGGATGCCGACACTGGACGCCATGCTCTCGACGGCTTTCCGTCCTGCTGCGCCGGGGTCGGGGAGGGCGAGCCCGCTATCCGCCCGCCAGGACGGAGCGGACGGCGGCCGGGAGGTCGGCGGCCGGGAGGTCGGCGGCGTCGTGCACGGTCACCGCAGGGGCGGGGCCGTCGGGGTCGAGCCGGTGCCCGGTGCGGGCGAGGCGCACGCACGCCACCCCGGCCTCGAGCGCACCGCGGACGTCGCGCGCCGACGCCGCGACGTGCACGAACGGCCCGACCCGCTCCCGGGCCCGGTGGTAGAAGGCCGCGGCCGGCTTGTACGCCCGCAGCGCCTGCGAGGTGACCAGCAGCTCGGGGTCCACCCACGGCAGCTTCGCGGCTAGGGTGCGGGCCAGCAGGTCGTCGTCGCAGTTGGTCAGCAGCCCCACCCGCCGCCCCGTCCACGCGTCCGGCTCCAGCGCGGCGACGTCAGGCCACAGTGGCCAGTCCGTCATGGATGCGAGCAGCCCGGCGGAGTCGTCCCGGACGTCACGCTCGACCTCGAGCGAGGAGTACGTCGCGGACAGCGCCTGCGTGGCGAGACAGGCGTGGCTGCGCCAGGTCCGGGTGGTGCGGTGGAGCTCCTTGGTGCGCGCGTCCCAGTCGCGGGCCACCTCGGCCGGCGCCACCGGCCACGCCGAGGTCAGTCCCGCCAGGAAAGTCGTCGCACCCCGGTAGGAGTCGGTGAGCGCGCTGAGCACATCGAGCGTGACCACGGCGCTCACGCGTCGTCGTCCTCCGGCGGGGTCCAGCTGAGCAGCTTGACGTCGCCGACGCTGCGCAGGTGGGCGAGCATAGCCGCCGTCGCGGCGGTGGGGTCGCCGGCGATCACGGCCTCGGCGACCGCCCGGTGCTGGGCGGCGGACTGCGCGGGCCGGCCGGGCTGGTCGAGCGACTCGTGGCGGGTCAGCGCGATGTCGGGGGCGAGCTCGGCCATCATCCGGGCGATGATCGGGCTGTGGGCGGCGGCAGTGATCGCGGCGTGGAAGTCGGCGTCCCCGCGCTCGGCGGGCTCGGTGTCCTCCTCGCCGGTGAGCTCGGCGAGCGCGGTCTCGATGTGGGCGACGTCCTCGGGGGTGCGCCGCTCGGCGGCCAGCCGGGCGATGGTGCCCTCCAGCGCCTCCCGGGCGTCGAGGATGGCGGGCAGCCGGCGGCGCCGGTCGAGCACCTCGGCCAGCGGGGCGGGCTGCAGGCCGTCGCGGCGCAGGAACGTGCCGCCACCGTGGCGCACCTCGAGCAGGCCCTGCACCTCGAGGGCGACGATGGCCTGGCGCAGCGAGGCGCGGCTGACCCCGAGCTGCTCGGCCAGGACGCGCTCCGCGGGGAGCTTGGCCCCGGCGCGCAGGTCGTGGACGTCGGCGTGATCGCGCAGCTTGTCCGCGAGGAGCTCGTAGAGCGGTCTGCGCTCGAGGCGGCTGATCGGCGCCACCGCACCGTCCCCTGCTGACACTGCGTCCGCCTCCCTGCCGCTCCGTCCCGGCCCGAGTCCCCCACCCGTCCCGGCGCGGTCCTCGTCACCACCGGTGTTGACGACCTGCCCGCTGTGATGTAAACCCTACCCGTAGTCGCTGAGTGTTCTAGTGGTCATACCACTCGCCGGTGGCGCGGGAGGACGACATGACAGCACCAGCAGGGGTGACCCGGGCGCAGGCCGCTCGGCGCGCGACGATCGCGAGCGTCGTCGGCACGACGATCGAGTGGTACGACTTCTTCCTCTACGGGACGGCGGCCGCGCTGGTCTTCCCGCGGCTGTTCTTCCCCGGCTTCTCCCCCGCCGCGGGGGTGCTGGCCTCGTTCTCCACGCAGTTCGTGGGCTTCGCGGCGCGGCCCATCGGTGCGGCGATCTTCGGTCACTACGGCGACCGCATCGGCAGGCGGACCACGCTGATGGTCACGCTGTTCCTCATGGCGTTCGGCACCGTGCTCATCGGCGTGCTGCCCACCTACGCCGCGATCGGCATCACGGCTCCGATCCTGCTCGTCGTGCTGCGGACCATCCAGGGCATCGGTGTCGGCGGCGAGTGGGGTGGCTCGGTGCTGCTGAGCATGGAGTGGGGCAAGAAGTCCGGCCGCGGGTTCTCGGCCAGCTGGCCCCAGCTCGGGGTCCCGCTGGGCCTGGTGCTCTCCACCGGCGTCGTCCGCATCACCACCGGGTTCACCGGCTCGGCCGGGTTCGACAGCTACGGCTGGCGGATCCCGTTCCTGCTCTCGATCCTGCTCATCGGCGTCGGGCTGTTCATCCGGCTGCGCGTGGTGGAGAGCCCCGAGTTCGAGGTGCTGCGCAAGGCGGGCCGCGTCATGAAGGCCCCGCTCGTCGAGGTCTTCAAGCGCCACCCGAAGGAGATCCTGCTCTCCGCGCTGCTCCGTATGTCCGAGCAGGCACCGTTCTACCTCTTCATCACGTTCGTGCTCAGCTACGGCACCAAGAACCTGGGGCTAAGCCGCAACAGCCTGCTCAACGACACCCTGATCGCCGCCGCGCTCGGGCTGATCAGCATCCCGCTGTTCGGCCGGCTCTCCGACCGGCTGGGCCGGCGGAAGGTCTACGCCGCGGGCATCGTGCTCACCGCGCTGTTCGCGTTCCCGTACTTCGGGATGCTCAACACCAAGTCGGCCGTCGTCGTGCTCATCGCGATCGTGCTTAGCCTGGTGATCCACGACGTGCAGTACGGCCCGCAGGCGGCGCTCATCGCCGAGAGCTTCGACGCCGACGTCCGCTACACCGGGGCCGGAATGGGCTACCAGCTGGCCAGCGTCGTCGCCGGTGGGCCCGCGCCGCTGATCGCGGCGGCGCTGCTCACCCACTACGGCAGCTCGGCGGCCATCTCGGTACATCATCGTGTGCGCCGCGATCAGTGGCGCGGCGCTCTACCTGCTGCCCCACACGGCCGAGGCGCGGTTCGCCGACGTCGCCGACCCGCTGGCCGATCCCACCGCTGACGTCACCGCCGCCGGGGCTGCCCGATGACCACACCCCGCACCGGGGCGCTGACCGGTCTGACGGTGCTGGACCTCACGCGGGTGCTCTCCGGGCCCTTCGCGACGATGACCCTGGCCGACCTCGGCGCGGACGTCGTCAAGATCGAGCAGCCGGGGACGGGGGACGACACCCGGCAGTGGGGCCCGCCGTTCCAGGGCGACGAGGCGGCGTACTTCCTGTCGGTGAACCGGAACAAGCGCAGCCTGGCCGTCGACCTGAAGTTGACCGACGGCCTCGCGCTGGTGCGTGACCTGGCCCGGCGGGCGGACGTCGTGGTGGAGAACTTCCGCCCCGGCACCGCCGCACGCCTCGGCCTGGGCTACGACGACCTCTCCGCGGACAACCCCGGCCTGGTCTACGCCTCCATCAGCGGCTACGGCCAGACCGGCCCGGACTCCCACCGCGCCGGGTACGACGCGATCGCGCAGGCGCGCAGCGGGATCATGTCCGTCACCGGGGAGGCCGACGGCCCACCGGTGCGGGTCGGGGTGAGCAGCGCCGACCTCGTCGCCGGCATGTGGGCGGTGATCGGAATTCTCGCCGCGCTGCGCGAGCGCGACCGGTCCGGGCAAGGGCAGTGGGTGGACATCAGCCTGCTCGACGGGTCGGTCTCCTGGCTGACCTATGTCGCCGCCGGCTACTTCGCCACGGGCACCCGCCCGCCGCGCTACGGCTCCGCCCACCCGACGATCGCGCCGTACCAGGGGTTCGCGACGAAGGACGGGGAGCTGATGCTCGCCGTCGGGAACGACGCGATCTGGCGGCGCTTCGCCCCCGCCGCGGGGTTGGACGAGCTGGTCGCCGACCCACGGTTCGCGACGAACCCGCTGCGGGTGTCCCACCGCGACGAGCTGCTGCCGCTCGTCGCCGACGCGATGGCCTCTCGCACCTCGGCGCAGTGGGTGGAGGTGCTCGACGCCGCCGGGGTGCCCGTCGGACCGATCCAGACCGTGGACGAGGTGGTGACCGATCCGCAGGTGCTGGCCCGCGGGATGGTCGGCGAGGTGGAGCACCCGACGGCGGGCACGCTGCGCACCATCGGCTGCCCGGTGCGGCTCACCGCGACCCCGCCGCAGGTGCGCACCGCCCCGCCGCTGCTGGGCCAGCACACCGACGACGTACTCGCCGAGCTCGGGGTCGACGCCGAGCGGTTGACGGCGCTGCGGGCCTCGGGTGCCGTGGCATGAGCGTGGCCACGACCGGCGCCCCGGCCGTCGCGGTGACCGTGGACCGCGGTGTCGCCACGGTCGTCGTCGGGGACGGCCGGCGGCGCAACGCCCTCGACACTGCAGGCTTGGGAGGTACTGCGCCGCAGGGTGCTCGAGCTCCCGGACGACCTGCACACCGTCGTCGTCCGCGGGGCGGGGGACACGTTCTGCGCCGGGTCGGACCTGCGGGAGTGGGACGCCGCGGAGCCCGGGGTCATCGACGCGAGCTTCGCCGCGATGGAGGCCGCGCTGCGCGCCGTCGAGGGCGTGCCCGTACCCACGCTGGCCGTGGTCGAGGGTGCGGCCACCGGCGCGGGCTGCCTGCTCGCGCTGGCCTGCGACACCCAGCTCGTGGCCCGGACGGCGGTGGTCGGCATGCCGGTGGCCCGGCTGGGCATCCTGCTGAGCCCCGCGTTCGCCACCCGGCTGACCCTGCGGGTCGGCCCCGCGCGGGCCAAGGAGCTGCTCTACACCGGGCGCATCCTCGGGGCGGACGAGGCGGCGGGCATCGGGCTCCTGGGCCGGGTGGTCGCCGACACCGACCTCGACGACGAGCTGGCCGCGGTGCTCGAGGTGTGGCGGGCCCAACCGGTGTCGGCGCTGCGGGTGGCGAAGCGGGCCGTCGACACCGGCCTGGCCCCGCTCACCGTCGCCGCGGGCGCCGTCCCGCCCGGCCCGTCCAGCGACCGCCACGAGATGACCCGCCGGGTGAGCGACTTCCTCACCGGCGGCCGCACCCGGCGGGCCCCCCGCGGCAGCTAGATCGACCCGCCGTGTCCAACGTCCTGGCCGGGTACAGCTGGTATGTAGCCCGTTGCCGGGTGCACCAGCACGCCGATATGGGCCGCGGCGAGGTCGACTTCGACGCCTGCTCGCCGCGCTGGCCGCCGCCGGGTTCTACGGGGTGCTCTCCAGCCGCGTCCTCTGCTGGGAGGAGCGCGCCCGGGAGGCCAGCGCCCACCAACGCGACACCACCCTCGCGTTCCTCGCGAAGCATTGATGACCCGCTGACCCCCTTACGCGGTGGGCACCAACAAGATCCCCGGCTCGACGGTGTTCAGCGCTAAGCGTGGGCATCGCGCTGTTCGTGCTGCTCCAGTACCCCTGCGGGTGGCTCTCGGACCGGTTCGGCCGCAAGCCCCAGCTGGTGGTGTGGGCGGGGGCGTTGACGCTGACGGTCATCCCGCTGTCCCGGTTGATCACCCCGGACGCGGGCCTGCCGCAGCTGCTGGTGGTGTTCTGCGTGGGGCTGGGTCTCTACGCGCTGATGGCCTCGATCGCCCCGGCCATCGGCTTCCTGACCATCCTGACGCTGCGCGAGACCGCCCACGAGCCGCTCAAGTGAGCGCCGCCCTCGACCTGCTGACCGAGCTGGTCCGCGCCGACACCGTCGGGGCCAGGGAGGGCGCCTCGGCCCGGCGCTGCGCCGACCTGCTCACCGACGCCGCGTTCACCGTGGCCACCCCGGCGTGGGAGCCCGGGCGCGAGCAGCTGGTGGCGCGCACGGGTCCGGGGACGCCCCGCTCACCCTCACCGGCCACCTCGACACCGTGCCCACCGGAGACCCCGCGGCGTGGGCGGCCGACCCGTGGAGTGCGGGCCGCGACGGGGACCGGGTGCTGGGCCGTGGCACCAGCGACATGAAGTCCGGGGTCGCGGCCTGATCGTCGCCGCCGCCGAGCACGCGCGGCGGCCGCACCAGTGCCGTGGCGTGCAGGTGGTGCTCACCGCGGGGGAGGAGACCGGGTGCACCGGGGCGCTCGCGCTCCGCGCCGCCGACCTCGCGACCGGCGGCCCGCTGCTGGTCGCCGAGCCCACCGCGAACCGGCTCGTCCCCGGGCACAAGGGCGTTCACTGGCTCGAGCTCACCGCCACCGGCCGCGCCGCGCACGGCTCCGCCCCCGAGCTGGGCGACAACGCCGTGGTGCGCCTGGCCCGGGCGGCGGTGGCGCTGCACGACCACACCGGCTGGCCCCGGCACGACAGCTTCGGGGCCGTCAGCGCCAACGTCGGGGTGCTCACCGGCGGGGTGCAGCCCAACGTGGTGCCCGACGCCGCGCGGCTGCTGCTCGACACCCGCACCGTGCCCGGGCTCGACGCCGCCGACCACCGGGCCGCCGTCGCCGCGCTCGCCGGGGAGGGTGTGGCGGTGGCCGACCACCTGGTGCTCCCCGTCGTCGACACCGCACCCGAGCACCCGTTCTGCGCGCTCGTGCAGGACGCGCTGCGGGCCGGCGGGCAGGACCCGGAGCCCGCGCCGCCGGCCCGGTTCTTCACCGACGCCTCGGTGCTCGCGCCGCTGCTGGGCACCCTGGAGGCGCCGTGCCCCACCGTGGTGCTGGGCCCGGGCGAGCCCGACAGTGCCACGTCCGCGACGAGTGTTGCTCGGCGTCGAAGGTGGACACCGCCGTCGAGGTCTACACCGTGCTGCTCGACCGGTGGTGCGCCCGCTAGGCCTGCCGCAGGGTGCGCACTAGGACGGGACCGCCCTGAGGGAAGGAGACGTGAGCCCAACCCAAGATGGTGCTCGTGCTGGGGCCGTCGGATACGGCCAACAGTCGGAAAACAGGACGTTGATCAACGTACGAGGCGCCCGTTTCGCCGTAGATGTGAATCCCGGCATCGGCTGGCGTCAACAGGGCTGGGTGTGGAGGTTCGTGCGTATTGAGCTGCGGGCGGATATCGCGCCAGTCGCCCTGCTGAAAGTCAAAACCGAGTGCAAGTCCGATCGGGCCTTGGTACCAAGCCTCAACGCCGTGTTCAAGCACATACCTCGTGGGCATCGTCCAATCGTCGGACCAACCATCCCAATTGTGCCGGAACGTGAGGGTGTCCCCTGCCACGCCTTGGGCGAAGATCGTGTGGTCGCCCTTGTAACGGGCATTCGCCGCAGGCAACCCGATGTGGCGCTGGGGCCGCGTCGAATATGCATCCGCGTAGAGGCCAAGGGTGATCGGCAGCTTGATGCCCCCTGAGGCGATGCCGTCACAGATGTGACGGTGCTCGGCTGCATCCGCGAGGAGATTAAGTACCGCTTCGGGAGACGACAACTGCTCGTAGTACGAGGTACCTGGAACGAGCCCCTCCACTCTGCGCGCCTGAGGAAGCGCACTCTGGTGAGTGAAGGTGGACAACCGGCATACGAACTGCTGAAAGGCTAAGTCCCCGGCAGTCCGGAAACGAGCTGGCACAAGCGGAGCGCGGTGTCACGATCCAGTCTGGTTACTAGCGTCGAACCGCATTCGTAAGGCATCCAGGGACCAGAAGTCACCTCTCGTATTGTTGATATTGAACCGGCTTCAGCCATTGGTGCGATCCCTCTCCTCACGTAAGACATCGGTCCGTCATTGACTACTAAGCGTCGTCGGTCTTGCTCACCACTCTTCTCAAGAGTACTTCGTGACCGTCCGGTCCGAGGAGATAGACGCCTTCCCGGGGACGGTCCTCCTCGTAAGGGAGAGAATAGCGCTTCCTCATGTAGGTCTCCACCGTCTTGAACAGGTATGAGTAAGCGCCGTCCTTGAGCCAATCGGCATTCGGAATAACAACTTGCAGGATATCGTGCCAGGCGTTCCCGCTCCCAGCGCTGGGGGTGTTTCGGTGTTGACGCTCAGGCGGTGCTCGTCGCCGTGAGTGTGAATCTGACGCGTCAGGTCATTGCGAAGACCAAGCAGGTCCTCCTGAGTAAAGTCGTTCGGATTACTCGATCTGAGTGTTACCTGCACCTGACTCTCCTTCAGTTCTCGATCTGAGCCGTCAGCGGGCTCTTCGCGGTGAATAGTGATTGATCCTGGTGGGTGTGTCGTAGCGAACACGGAGCACGTTAGGT
>JAABUO010007859.1_pt1 | contig 12123 bp, 16 predicted proteins | sample 5559291 | NCBI WGS metagenome assembly JAABUO01 (sample SAMN10711878, study PRJNA513372) | rock metagenome | isolation source: Antarctica rocks | place: Antarctica: Victoria Land, Finger Mt sud
ACACAGCCATGACAAAGCTGCAAGTGCTTCAGCCTTTTGCCGGCATACTGGGTATGTTGATGCTCTGTTGGCATTGATAATGGGTCTTGACATACCCCACAGGCTATTCCACAACATGTGTACAGCTATGTGGAAGACACAACTTGTCCTTGTAACTACAAGTAGGTGAAGGCAAGCTGATTCCTCCACTTCCCTCCCTAATGAGTGCCATGAAGTTCTCTCACTCACTATTTCACAGTGCATTGTAGTCTGAAATAAGTTTTCCCTTACAGCAATTTTCTGCCTGCCCACAGCGGATGGCCTGGGCCCAGGACCAATGGGAGAAGCTGGTTCAGGTGTCCTCGGGGGAGGCTGGGCCCAGCTTCGACCCCCAGCAGGAGGCTTCAGACGCAGTGCAGCAGCTGCAGGACGCAGATGTGGTGCTGACTAGCTATGAGGTGCTGAGGCAGGAAGTGCACTACTCACCTGAGGGCGCTCGCCTGCATAGCCTCCGGCGAGCTAAGAAGTATGTTGTGCCAGAGTCGCCTCTGCTGAGCGTCAGGTGAGACATGTTGTGCTAGCTGCATGTCCCAGAGCTGAGGCATCTGTCATTGCTAGCTGTGGGGCAAGCTGTACTGTGTGTCCCACTGACCGTCTGCTGAGCATGTGCTGACACACTTGTACTGTGTAATGATGTCAGCCTAGACTGACGCCAGAAGGCTGAAATGTTGAAATGATGCTCACCCTGGACGAAGTTGATCAGCTTGTCATGTATGTACAGAGCTGGTAGATGGTGCACTTGTTTCCATTCATCTTGCATCATGCTTGTTGGGTATGTTTGTAGAGTTAGTAGCGACCGTCACCCTGTCAAGATAGTTTCCAGTGCATTGTGCCCTCTGCATGTTCTGTACGTGCGGCTGGTGCAGGCTCACGTCTGGCAGAGCTTCATTGCCAAGGAACCAACATTCAGATGACTGCTCACAGACCGCCGTTTTTTTTGCCAAAAGAGTTTTATTTTTGTGTTTATCATAATCAAAATCATAATCATTATTATTATTATTATTGCTATTGTTGTTATTATTATTATTATTGTTGTTATTATTATTATTACTGTTGTTGTTGTTGTTGTTGTTATGATTATTGTAATTCCGGCCAAAAGAGATGCCCAAAGCAGCTGAACAACAGTTGGCACCCCTGTGTGTGTGCAGCTGGTGGAGGGTGGTGCTAGATGAGGCACAGATGGTGGGTACAGGCCTCAGCAGTGTGGCTGTCATGGCAGGCCGCCTCCACAGCACCCACCGCTGGGCCGTCACCGGCACCCCCATTGGGCCAGGGGGTTTGGACGACATCCAGGGGCTGTTGAAGGTGCTGCACCACGACCCTTTCTGCGACCCCCTCAAGTGGAAGTGGTGTGTGGCCAACCCATACCTCACAGGTAATGCATCAAGCATGCATTGTGTTCAGCATGATTGCATATGATCAAGTGGCCTGCCCTGGAACCAGCACAGCTGCTCTTTTGTTCATTTGATACCTTACAGTCTGGGGTGTGGAGCCAGTTGCGACTCATCAGACATGCTGAGAAGAGGTTTCATACATTTGCTGTGTGCATTGCGTCACTCAATGCAAGAGTGTACATACCTCATCAGTTCCTGCCAGGGATGGGCCATGAAAACCCTTCATACAGCCCAGGGTTCAGCTTAACCTGTAACACATTGACACAAGCTTTCCAGCTTTACTTGATTCACGTATCTGTACCCATCTGACATTGTGGCGATTGCAAACTTAACACAGCTCATGCCCAATCAGGCGGCCCTGAAATCATGGCAATCACATGGTCAGCATCAGACGCACGCCCTATCAGAAGGCCATTCTGAGCCATCAGCACCTTGCAAGCTATCACATATGACTTTGATTCAACTTGCAGGTGAGAAGGGGTCTGCAGCTCAGCTAGCAAGGGTGCTGAGGCCAATCATGTGGCGCAACAGCAAGCGCAGCAGCGCAGGCCTAGGCCTGGAGCTACCCCCCCGCACCCTCACCCTCACCCGCCTGCACTTCACCCCCGCTGAGCACACCTTCTACTCTCACATCCTTGAGAAGACTCGCGAGGCTCGAGACGCCCTGCACCATCATGAACACCGCTCCAATGCTGACTCAGCTGGCCCATCAACTGCAAGCCCCAACCAGTCAGGTAAGTGTGCGACTCTTCTCATGGTGCTTCACATGCACGTCATTGAATGCATAATCTCCCAACATGAAGAGTGCTGTGCTGTGCTGTGCTGCGCTGTGCTGTGCTGTGCTGTGCTGTGCTGTGCTGTGCTGTGCTGTGCTGTGCTGTGCTGTGCTGTGCTGTGCTGTGCTGTGCTGTGCTGTGCTGTGCTGTGCCAGATCAGCCACTGGATCAGCTATTTTGGGCTCAAGCTAGTTCACACATTGGCCTCAATGCCTTCATGACACCTTCTCTGTGTCTGCAAAAGCTTACTTCTGTGACTTGCCTGGTTACTTCTGCAACATGCCCCACGCTTCACCACACTCAAATTCCATATGCACCGGCCCCACCTTTCGTGCAACTTGCTTCTGGGCAACACCACTCATGGCAAAGACAATGTTGTTGTTGTTGCGCAGAGCCCTCACAGGGCAGTCCAATATACCTCAGGCTTTTCTTCAATCAATGCCGAAAGGCATCATTGTTCTTTGCTTCTTGTGCAGAGCGGCGGCGGGTGTCAGCAGCCAGCCAGGCTCGCAAGCTGTTTGAGGGGGCGGAGAGGGAGGTGAGGCAGCTCAGGCTGGCCTGCATCCATCCCCAGATGACCGCCTACTGGCGCAACCTCTCTGCTGAACTGCAGCTTGACTCGGTGAGATAGCTTACGCTGCTGCTTTGTCCTTTTGAGCAGCATCCCAGAGAGATGTCTATTGTCTGTACATCATGTGGGCCTAGTCGTACACCTGCCTGTAGCTTGCTTCAGCATACTGTACAAGACTGACAAAGAAGCCTCTAGTACAGATCTGCAGCTTTTTTGAAATTGGCATCTGCATGCTGCACTAGCATGGTTTGCGGTGTACCTCGACCGTGGATTGTGACACATGAAGCTTGGGTCAAGGCCACTAGGCAGATTCCTGCAGAACAGTAGTTCTCCACGGCCATCCATGAGAGTTTGCACAGGATGTGCTGGTCTTCAAGCAGCACATATCTTGCCCATTGCTGCTGTCTGTGCTGAGATCAGTCAAAGGCCAATGGCCACCTTGATCCAGCTTCAGCGTCTTTTTTGTATTTTAAATGCTTTTCAATGCTATCGCCTTGTCTGTGGTGGCACCAAAAGCCAATGTTGGTGGCCTGTCGGGTGCAGGGAGGTGCCCTGAGTATGGGCCAGATCATGCAAAGGCTCCTGGAGGGTGTACAAGCTGAGCTACAGGCCGAGGAGCGTGATCTGTGCGCTCACCTGAATGCCCAGGCACACCTGCTCCTCCTAGAGGCTCACCTCGACTGCCTTGAAGGCTCTGGCTCTGGCTTTGAAGGGCCTGATGCGGCTGGGGTTGATGGGACAGGCAGTGGGAAAGGCAAACAGGCTGCCTCTGCTACAGACTCACCGGATGAGCCTGTCATGTCGGATAGTACGGTCAGAGGCAAACGCAGGCTGAGTGCAGGTGACATTCTGGCTCTGTCTGAACTCACAGGTGCTGTGTTTGCAAGGGTCAAAGGTATTTCAGGCTGCCAAGATGAGCATTGCCTTCTCAAGCGGTGCAGCTGCTGCCTGGTTGCTCGCTTCTCCAGGCAAATACATGCCATTTCGTCTTGAAAGCCCTGTCTTTGCAGCAAATCAGCTACAGCTGCTAGCTTGAACCTGCGACATTCAGGCAAGGCACAGTGCAAGCATAGGCTTCTACTCAGAGCTGTAGAACCGTCTTGCAGCAGGTTCATCCATATAAGACAGGGTGCCAATGTACAGTGTGCATACAGGTTCCAACAGTACAAGTCCTGCGTCCAAGAAGCGGCGCAGGAGCACAACAGCCCCTCCCAGTGAGGACGCCAGGGCAGGGCTGCTGTCAGAGGCCTTGCACCTGCTGCAGCGCAGTCAGGCTGTGGGGGAGTCTGGCATAGAGGCTCTGAATGGGGAAGAAGGGGTTCAGGAACTGGACAACACTATCGTTGGAGCAGACGCAACCATCAAGGCTTGGCGTTTCATGCAGGTAAGGGTGGATGAGTAGCTGCCTCCTTGCAAGGCTCTTTCTGTACTTCTGGAAGACCAGCTCTCACCAGTGCCGCAGTATCTTCTCATGCAGCATTCCTGCTCTGCTGGCAACTCATTGTGACGCAAAGCTGTAATGGATTCTGCCTACTGATGTTGATATTGACATTTAACTTGGCTGCAGCACAACTGGTCGACAGATGCACTTCCACCCAGTGTGCAACAGCCTAGTTCTGATGGGCTAGGCAACTCAGTATCTTGGTTGTTTGCTTCATGTGCTTTTGTTGACAGCCACTCGCCAACCAGCACATCCACCTAAGGCCCTCGGCAATGCTGTACTGAACTAGAATAAAGACTGAAACTTGATTTCCAGCCTGACTGGTGCATATGTTCTTCCGATACACACTCCAAACCAGCCTTTAGAACTCATGTATATCGGTTTCCCAGTTCTTGTCTGTCGCCTTCCCCTATGAGTCCCAAAGACAGACTACGTACACTAGTTGATTGCTTGATATCGCTGCTGGAGGTTGCTGACGACTGCTTGTTGATGCATGCAGGCCAACACAGCACATCAGTTGGCTGAAGTGTATGAGGCTCTAGGCAATGCTGCGGAGGCAGCAGCCATGCGACTGGAGGTGCAGGCCAAGGTGAAGGACGTCAGGGAAGTGGTGGATGAGACTCTGGCCAAGGCAGCTGCCAAGAGCGCGCAGTCTCATAGCAAGGCAGCCGAGCTGAGGGCTCAGGTCCTGGCGCATTGGCAAGAGGCTGATAGGTCTGCAGCCTGACTACCCCTGTGCTGACTGTCTTTCTTGACCTTGCTTGTGCCAGTTTTGCCAAGTTCCATCACCACTCAAGGGGTGTCTGAATCCCGATCCAGTTGTTTCCGCCTGACAGACCTCATCCCTGACTCTTCAGGCCTTATTTTGACATTCGACAAGCATTTCAGTGCTTGTGAAACTGCTCAGGCTGTCACAGTGTCCACGCACGACCATTGCGTTGCTTGCAAGCATTTGACATGGTTTTTGCCATTTTGCCTTTGACGTCAGCTCTCCACTGTTTGGCTCGCACAAGCATGAGTGTCATTTTGGCGTTACATTGCTTGCAAGCAGGCTGGAACACAGTTGTGACACAGCATCAACCAATGACTTGCAGGCAGGGGTGGTTTGAGGCCAATGTGGGGATGCATGAGTGGGTGCAGGGGCTGCAGGGCACTTTCCAGCAGGCCCAGAGCCAGGAGAGGCAGGCCCGGGAGGAGCACACCTCTCAGGCCACTGAGGAAAGCCAACAGACTCTCATGGGCACCCATGTCATCAAGGCTCTGCAGGTTGCTGCCTACACAACTTGGTGTATGCCCTTGCCTGACCGTGTGAACAGGGTGCTTGCTTTTGCTTGCCAAGTAATTGTGCCTCGTACCGTTGGGTTGCAGGGAAGCTGCTGTTCTGTGTTGTGCTGCGTGGTGCTGTGCTGTGCTGCGCAATGTTGTGCTGTGCTGTGCTGAGCTGTGCTTTGCTGTGCTGTGCTGTGCTGTGCTGTGCTGTGCTGTGCTGTGCTGTGCTGTGCTGTTCAGGCCTTAAGCCAGCCATGCTGTCAGTTGGTGCCCCTTATGCTGCTGCTGATGATGCTGCTTAACTGCCTATGCTGAGATTTCTGTGTGATGGGATGGGGTGCTGTGTATTCCCATCACGCTTGCGGACGCTGAAAGTGTGGCTGCTGAGAGCAGTGTGAAGTGCTGACAGGCTGTGGAGAGGCAGTTACTGGAGACCAGGAGCGGCTTGGAAGGGCTGGTGGGCAAGGTTATGAGCCAACAGGCCCTGCATCGCCTCAAGGCCCTCTACAATCAGCTAGCAGGTAGCGCAGGCATATGCAAGGTTGACAGGCATCCTGCCTCCATCCAACAATGTGTAATGCATTTGTGAGGAGCTGTACGGTTGTCGTAGTTGCTGTAGAGGTGTTGCAGTTGCTGTAGAGGTGTTGCAGTTGCTGTACAGGTGTTGCAGCTGCTGAAGAGGTGCTGTAGTTGCTGTGCAGGTGTGGCAGTTGCCACATGTGAGACCACAACATACACGCCCATGATCAGCCGACACAATGACATGCTACACCAAACCATGTAGTAAAAGCTGTCGTCTGTCCTCACCTTGCCATGCCTTTGAGATCACATATCCTCATCTGTCTGCTACATGGCCAGTCAAAGTGACGCAGCTAGATGTCTGTCAAAGAAGCAAGTCCTGGGACGTTCTGAACTGTGCAGAAGCGTGTTTGTTCATTTTACTTCATTACAGGGAGCATGTCAGCAGTCTGTAGCACTTGTTTGCTGATCCCGCCAGCCCTGCTGCAGGTCCACCAGATGACAGGCAACCACTTGGCCCACCCCCTTTCCTGCAGCAGCTGCCGGATAGGGCACTGCCCTGGAGGGCCCTGTGCATGCCTGACTCACCAGCCCTCGTGCCCTCTGCTGCTGCGCTGCATGCCTCCCAGACTGGCCTGCTTCCTACTCAGGCATGCCCCTAGCCTTGCTGCCATTGTCTGTCTTGTCTGAGGTCCTGCTTCAGTGCACAGCTTCTCAGCTGATCTAGTCCTGCTGTGCTAGCTTTCCAGGCTTTTCAGGATCTTAACTGTCTTTGCATGTCAGCTTTCATTCCACAAGGATGGTTCAAACCCATGCTGACACATGGGCATTGTACACCTGGTTTGTCAGCTGTAGCAACACTGTGCCATGTTGATCAGTGAAGGCTCTTTGAGTTAAGACGCCACCCATCCACATCTGGTGTCACCCACCAGCATATCATGACATGCATGCAACATCCTGGCATGCGCACTGTCTGTTCTTGGTGATGGCAGCAAACAGTTGATCAGGTTGACTGTGATACGGCACACCTCAGCAAGCAGACCATCACATTGTGGCAAAGCTGTGTATGGTAACAGGCGGCTCTGAAGAAGACAATCAGAGCCATTGAGAAGCAGCTGACCAAGTTCCAGAAGCAGGCAGAGGAGTGGGGGGAACATGGGTCAGTTGCAGGGTACAGCCTAGAGGCCTGTGCAGCAGGGCTGGCAGGGGTCAGAGGGCAGTTGGAGCTGGCCAGGGCTCTCAGGGAGGTGCATACCCAGGAAGTGCGCCAAGAGTTGGCGCAGTTTGAAGCGGTGAGCTCTAAAATGGCCGTTTCAGGTTGCAAAGATGACTGTGGAAGCAGTTTGTGTTTGGAACAGTGAGGTGCACCACAGCTTTATGTTCAAGTCTTGTGGCAGTGTCCTGATCATGCGTGGTCTCTGTGTGGCACTTCTTGGGTCACAATCTGCAAATCTTGAGGTGTGCATGCTGAGCTTTGAGTCTCGTGCTGCGAGTCTTTGCTCACAATGTGGGAGCCCGCTGCAGGACTCAGTAGAGGCAGAGGTGATGACAGCAGCCCAGGCACGCATTGGGGAAGGGCCCCTCAGGGCTGCTGAAGGCAAAGAGCCCAAAGCCCTCCAGTCAGAAGTGGCTCACCTCATGAACGTCTGTGAGAAGCTGCGTGCCCGCAAACGCTTCTTCGCCAACAAAGTTGAGGAGATCAACAACCCAAAGGCCAATGCTAGGCAGCCCACCCACGGCCCTGGGTCCAGCCCAGACCAGCCCTTGGATGATGCTGGGGCTGGTGCGGCCCAGCCCTTGCACGAGCTCGCCGCTGAAATTTCAGGGCGGCCGCAAAGCGCTGCACCCTCAAACACATCTTTCCCAAACCATACGCCGCGTACTTCCGTGTCACCGCCACCCGCTGATCAACTGATAGAGTCTTGGGTTGTCAGTCCCCCCACCACCCCTGCTGTCACCCCCCCTGCCAGCCCCCCTGCCACCACCTCCAATCCCGATGCCAATGATCTTGACCACTCAAACCATGGTACAGGCAAAGCTCATGCTGCTACCAATGATGCAGCTGCCGTGTCAAGCGTCAGTCTTACGTCAGGTGGTAATGTCACAGCAGACACACGTGGTGCTGCTGCTTCTGATGACCATGTCAGTACGCAAGAAGCTGGGCTCAGTACGCAAGTCTGGCAGGAGAGTCAGCACGCACAGCAGCACACTACCAGAACTTGCTTGATGCAAGCTCCTCCTGCTGCAAACGAGACTTCAGTTGCACAACAGCATGGCAGCCGACCCACATCTGGCTTGAGCGCACCAGTTGAATGCCATCATGATGTTTCACAGCAGTCCCATAAGAGGCCAATTGACCTGACATGGGCAGATGGCGTACGAGCCCCAGTTGGGATGGCCCTAGCCATTGGCCCCTGGGCTCATACTTCCTCTTCTGCCCTGCCTGTCACCACACAGGCCATTCAGCATGATGTCATTGACTTGGCTTCTTCTTCTGGACATGCACACATGGCTGGACTGGGTCCACATGACAGAGACGCAGCTGTCTGGGAAGGTGGCCTCAGTTGTATTGGTCATCACGGTCATGAGCAAGTGCTGAGTCAGCACGCTTCAGCTTCTGCCCCAGCTGCTCATGAGGGCATGCATGATGACCAAGTCATGCAGGCCAGTCATGCTGCAGCTGGCACGGAAGCTGCTGCTGCCACTGCTACAGAAGCTGTGAGAGAAGCACAGACCAGGGCAACAACTCCTGATGATGACAGCAGCAGCTCCCAGATGTGCAATGTGTGTCTGTGCCCGATCCGGCAGCTCATCATAGTGTTGCAGCCCTGCGGCCATTACTACTGTGAGAACTGCACGGCAGCCATCAGGGCTGTGGCCTACCCCAGGTGCCCCGAGTGCCGAACCAGGATCAGCAGCACTTTCCGGGTACCTCTCAGCTCTGCTCAGACACAGACCCACAAGGAGGATGCTCAGCATGCTCAGGTGACTCCCCAGCACTGCAGCAAAGCTACTTGAGGCTGTCTGTTCATCGTTAGTTACAGACCTGCCTATGCCTGCTCATGAATGTTGACTGCCTTGGGATCCCTCTCTGTATGTATGTATCCATGTATCTATGTCTGTCTGTCTGTCTGTCTGTCTGTCTGTCTGTCTGTGTATCTCATTGCTTGCCTGTCTGCTGGCCTGCCTGGATGTCTGCCTAGGTGTCTGTCTGTCTGTCAGTAGCACTGCATTTCTGCCTGCCTGCTGATAAGTCAGAGCAAATGTCACAACACAGAGGCGCAAGCAACTCAAGCGTCTCTGCAGATCAAGGTGGTGGGCAATTGGATGAGCAAGATTGAAGGGCTGATCAGGCGCATTGTGAGGCTCCGCCAGGTGGCCCCTGAAGAGAAGAGCCTGGTGTTCAGTCAGTACCCAGATGCCCTCAAGCTAGTTGGCAAAGCCCTGAATGTGAACAACATCTCCTGGGTTGAACTCAAAGGAGGATCCAAGGTACCATTCTGCTCACACATCAGTAACAAATGAGACACACTCCAATATATCTGCTTTGGCCAAGTGATTTGCCTGCTGCGTGTGCATGCTGTGATGTCCTGTATTGAGTGGGTTTGGTACCATGGGTAAGCAGTTTCTGACTGTTGCAAAGTAGACTCAGCCAGATCTCAGGGTCTTGAGTCTTTGCGTCACTCACATTAGCTGCAGGGCCATTGCAAGCAGGGCAGCTGGCTCAGGGCAGTTTCAAGTTGACTCAGGGCTGTTGGATATCCCTCAGGCACCCCCTCAGACCCACATCAGACCCCTCACAGCCCTCTCACCTGACTCAGCCAGGTGTCAGGGTCTTGAGCCTCTGAACACTTGGACTTGTTTTGTAGGCTAGTGCAGCCATCAGGGAGTTTGAAACCAAAGAGGAGGTGCGGGTGTTCCTTTTGCCACACAAGGTGGGCGCATCAGGCCTCACTCTCAACAGAGGTACGCCTTCTGCTCCCCCACAGCCTTCCTAGCTGGTGTCTTCGCTGCACATAATGCATTGCAGACCATGATCGCATGCCACTGGTCACCCATGCTGACCTGACACTGACCACGTCGGAAAGATTGGGCTTTGTTAGGCTCTTTGATGCTATGTGGCTTGTCTTAACATGTTGCAGACTGCACTTGTGGGCTCATGTGTCGTATGTGTGTGTACGCTCACCGAGTGTTGTGGCGTGCTGGAGTAGCCAAACCAGTTTGTGTGGACAGCAGCAGCGTTCATGGACTGCCAAACCAGTCGGTGTTCAGCAGTCCATGAACGCTGCTGCTGCGCACACTAAAACTAGTTTGGCCCATTGTGATTGTGTCATGGAATGGTATGGGACGCCCCTGCCCCTGACATGGAGGCAGGGAGTTGCATCTGCAGGCCTTTCCCAACTACGTCTCAATGTCGCAGCTATTCCACTGAATGTCTTTCGTTTTGCAAGGAAAGTTGATTGTCGTAGCCGATGGATTGAATCTCTCCACAAAGCCAAGCAAACCTGGCAAAAGCTTATGCTGCAACATTGTGCCCTTGCATACAGCTAATCAGCTTTTCTTGCTGGAACATTGTGTGCTTGCATACAGCCAATCATGTGTTCCTGCTGGAGCCCAGCATGGACCCCGCCATCCTGCAGCAGGCCGTGGGGCGGGCGCACCGCATGGGCCAGACCCGCCCCGTCCATGTCACCCGCCTCATCATGCACTCCACTGTGGAGGTCAGCCGCCACAACTTGCATGCTTTGCTTGTACCCTGACACAGAGGCTGCTTTGTTGTCTCTCGCCTCCATCCTGGAGGCGTACAAATGTCCTTTCAGCTAGCGCTCGACAAGTATCACCTGACAGATACTGCTAAAATGATGTTGCTCAATAAGTGTTGCCTAACACATCTCCAGCTATTGTGCCTCAGTGCAGTGATGCCACAGAGTTCTCTGCACACTTGTCTGACAGTCTTTACAACTCTCATACATCATCTTTCAATCTTGCCTGGTCGCACTGGTGCTGTCAAGGTACTGCATATGACATCTGTGGCTAACAGTCTATGGTAGCTGCTCGGGTCATGGGTTCACTTCGCTCTGCCATTGTGCTGTGAACTTTGCTTCCTTGATACACTGAACCTTAGATACACCTCCCCAAGGATACACTAATTTGCAGAGCTTGGTACAATGACTGGATCATAGAGATATTGCATCGGATACACTATGCGCTAATAGCATGGTATGTGAACACTGCTTGTTCAATCATCACAAGAATCATGATGTGAACAGGAAGCAGTGATGGAGGCACAGGAGCGGCGGCAGCCTCTCATGGAGCTGGCAGGAGTCAGTCATCTATCTGAGCAGGGTCTGGCAGGCCAGCAAGTTGCCAAGCAGGAAGCTTTTGGCCAGCAAGACCTGCAACACCTGCTGGACGCGGTGTTGCCTGCTGCACACGCCTCATAGTGCAAGCCATGCACAATATGCATACTTCGCTGGTCTGATGTTTAAGTCACAATGTCCTGGGTTTGCATAGATTATTCAGTGCACTGCATAGCAAAGTATTGGCCATCGTTCAGAGTGAAATTTCATCCTGCTTGCTGCAAAGATACTGGTAGTGCCTGTTGCTCTTAGATCAGAAATTCAAATGTGTTGCTATGTTTTGAACTGTACATGAGTAAAAATTTCAGACATGAAGACACACAGCTCTGCTAGGATGTGATGCGAGCATGAACATTATTGTGTATGCTATCTGGCATCAATTATGACATCGTTTACATATGTAGCGGCATATACATCCACCTCAAGCTTTGTTGGTGACAAACTTTATAGCAATTTGTCACATGCTGGGGTAGACTCCTTGGTGAATGCATGTGGTATTTTGTAAACAATATTGACAACACTGAAGATTGCATGGCCAGTATATTCAACAGGACTCACGAATGCCATCATGGCGCTCCATCACCTTTTTTGCACTGTGTTGGGTGATACAGCATACATAGCGTGTTGAAGACAGCGCAGATCAGCAATGGCTTTCGTGCAGACTCTGTAGCCGCCAGCAGCCTGTGTAGCTATAGGCTATGGCGGTGGAAGTCTGAGCTTGCACTGGCTTTCCTGAAGAACATCAGGTCTTGCA
>JAABUO010007860.1_pt1 | contig 12122 bp, 11 predicted proteins | sample 5559291 | NCBI WGS metagenome assembly JAABUO01 (sample SAMN10711878, study PRJNA513372) | rock metagenome | isolation source: Antarctica rocks | place: Antarctica: Victoria Land, Finger Mt sud
AATTATTCCTTTCTTCTTGGGTGTGTTCTTCTTCGTTCATGTCAAGATTGGAGAATCGACCGGCATCCAGCAGGCCTTAGTTACTTCGAGGATCTTGGCCAGGTTTTTAGTCTCGTTCGGGAGTTTCCTTTTCTTCGTGATAGTTTACCGGTGGTGCTATCATGGAGTTAGAGCTTCAGACTCGTCTGGGAGAGCACGTTTGAGTTTGGAATCTTGGTAGTAGAAGATCGGTAATAGGTGATAGAGATATGGTCGGTGTTTCTCGGATGTTAGAGATCTAAATAGATGGTTTTAAGGAAAGGCGATTTCTGAAACTGGAAGGAGACTTCAATGTGAAGAACATAGCGGAAACACGTATGACTCGAAGAACTCCGGGTTCGTGCGTGACTTTGGAAACGAGGATCCAACGCTCACTTGGCAGTCTTTAGGATCTCCGGTGGTGCACTACTTTTGATGGCAGCGGTCTTGCAATGTCTCTCGTATCCCCACCTGATTCCGCTGGCTTCGTTTCTGGTAGGCCACTCGTTGCTCTGGCCAATATATATCAATTGATTGTTATCGTGGGTCTAGTGTTATTTCTAAACTCCTCATCAACGATCACCAATCGTTTCAAGAGATCTTTTCACCCTCAATAAAACTTTATGTCGTTCATAGCGATTTTGAATCTCACATATCGGCGATGTTATTTTCCTATGAGTCAACTCCTGTAGACATAAGCGAGAGTCTCCGTTCGCAAACGGGTCAACCATCCTCGTATTCAACTTTGGAACGGCGATCCTCGACCAGTGAGTAGAGAGATCACTTGACCACAGAAGACCCTGTGTCAGATTCTAGAGAATGGGGTAGAGCGGACTGTAAGTGTGTTTTTGCCTTAAGGGTTTGATTTCAATAGGACTTATCGCGTACATTTCGTTTGCATTGTTGATGAGAAGATTCGTTTTATTTCGTAACTTCGATACCTTCGATATCTTCGGTAAGACTTGAAATACTGATCTGGAAGGGTCATTTGATGATGTTGAAGCTAACTAGGAAAACTCTGCAGGTGGGAGTTCGCTAAATACCTCTAGTTCAGCCCTATCATAGGGGGGGTTTCCAACCCTAAAGGCCAGATCCCAACTGTAAGATCAATGCCTGAGTATACCACTTAGAATCGGACTCCACCCTTCGGCCTTTGAAAGGTCACGCCCAGAAATCTGGGCAAGTTTCATCACGATTATTACGTTTTCTGTATCAAGCATAACGGCGCTGGAGGCGCAGTATGGTGTGATAGAACCCAAAGCCATATCGAGGCGGAAGAAACTACACTGCTGCAGTGCGTTGCAGGCAAGCTCCAAGCTTTCGGCAAGAATGGCGGTATCTATCTGTTCTTGTGGGCTTAGACCAGTTACAAAGGCTGGGTGGTGGGTATGCTGTAACTTTTTTCATGGCGTTGGGCACTCTGACAGCAAGAGTGGTAGCTTGACGCTAGTAACGTTTGGGTGGCATGACTTTGGACCATAATAGAATGATGAGACTCGCACAATCTGTAAATGCTAGTCGAACTGTGTCTTATGAGTAGACATGTGACTCATTACACGAACCAGATTTCTGAAGGCTCGGGATGATGTGCCCACACTAGAACGAACTTTCTAATTTTTTCCCAGTGCCCAGGGCAGAAGGAGAAACGAAACGTCTTATGGATCTGACAAAGAAGAGGTGGTTTGTGGGAAGCATCGCGGGGTTTCCAGTGGAAGCAACGGATAGAGATCCTATGAAGCTGTTCCACTCACTGTGATGAAACCTAGAAGCGAGGGGCACACCACTCTGCATTATACTTCTGAATCAATATATGTTGTGTCGAGAACAGAGAGTGATGCAGACTTTGATGGGAATTTTCTGGAGAATTCCTTCAGCAATGGCGATCTAACACTTTCTACTCAATACATAGATAAATAAGGAGATAATAAAGGCATCTCTCATGCTAGTCTAAAGTTCCCTTGTTCACTTTCGGCATCCAATAACAAGCTTAACAGTAGAACCAAATCTTGAGAGGAATCATTCCTGAAAGCTTTTGCTGGGATTCACCTACTCATACGAATCTTGACCCAGAAATACTGAGAATGTCCGCTTCTGGTGTTCAGATTCTGAATTACACTCCGCACCACACAGGAATGGTCTCCGAACTCGTCGGGATTATCTGGGAACAGATCTATTTCGGTCCACTCGAAAACGTCTTACGGCAAACCACGATTAAAAGTTGTGCCAACAGACGAGCTCCAGCGCCTGGCTAGTATTCTAACAGCCGAGGTGCGGCGTCTGGAACCCACAGTAATTGCCGAGCCAGTGCTAGGTTTGTTGAAAGTGAAAGAAAAAGACTTGGGGAAGATAGATCCTCCATGCGAAGTGTTCTGCATGAATAGAGAAGAGACCGTAGGCGCGGTATGGTCGCACAATGCCGAACAGATCAAGATTGAAGACATGGTACTTCATCATTTCGACGAGGGTGAGCTCAAAGCAACCGGCAGTAATCGGGGAGTTTACCTGCTCAGGTATTAGATGTCTATTTTGCTTGGTATGAGTAAATAGCCAGTAGAAACGGAGGATTAGCTCTCTATGTGGAATCATGTTTCACATTTAGTACCAATTCTGTATGCCTTAGAACTGGAGATGATATCTGAAACATGCCTTGGGACTCACTTCCATCTTTCTTAGAAAAAGTCTTGACTTTTGAGTAGCTATTTTGCCATGCCGGAGCGGTCGAGGGTCCATTTGGGTAGTATATATCTCAAGTTAATATTCAACTTCCCAAGTTTATATTATCATCATCTCAGGATGCACCAGCTTTGCTGTCACTGCAACACTGATCATACTTGCTTGCTGGTGTGAGTGGGGAATTGGCCTCTCTTGTAGGAAAGCTAGACGCTTTCCTTTCACGCATGATATGCTGGAATATTCAGGGAGACACCAAACATGCTTCCTCAACTCTTCAGTGCAACAAGACGAAAATAGGTGTCGACAAGAGAAGCAAGTATAGAAGTATTTGAACTGTGAGCTGTTCAAGATGCTCCGTCGAGAACTTGAAACGTATTTGTGCAGAGAATCGCATCTTTACTGGTCAAATGTCATATCGGGAAAAGTCATATTCCTTCGGAGGCAACCACAGACGATTAGGCTAGGAGCAAATGTCCCCGACAAGCGGTAGCTTAGCTCTGAGAGTTCTGGACAAGTATTTCAAGTGCAAGGCCATTCAGCCTAGAACTTTGACTTTCCTTCACGCCATCCTTTTTTCTGGCTTTCATAATAGAGCACTAACGCAGCTGATGAGTTAAGAGTGTGTTGCTTGCACGCACTCGGACCTTTCGGCAGGCATCTCATCCTTTCTTGTAAGCATCAGGCGCTCATCGCTCCCAGTTCTCTGCTATGCATACGCATGACGCTGGCAAAGGAGAAGACTAGATGCCGTGTCGAACCCCTCTGAATACGCTGTGGAGTCAATATGCATCGGCTTTCACACTGGGTTGAAACGACAGAGGCCAACCGAGAAAAAAGGTCTTCACCGGTGCTTTCAGTCTCTAGACCCCAGCATTCTTCCTTTTTCAGGTGACTCACTAACGCATGCAAGATGATTTCTAATCGATAGGATGCAGGGTTTGAGGAGGTCTGCATGGGTTTCGATAGGGTGTGCCCGCGGCTGATTTCGACTGTAATTTACCTTAGTAACCAAGGTATTGGCGGGTATTAGCGTTTTCTTTTTGGCCGAGGGTCGACGACGCGTCGACGCGTTGACGCATTGTTGTAATAGTAAGCTGTCTGTACCGTTGAAGTAGGAGGTTCCACTTCGTGATTCATTGAACAGTCGATTTGAACAAAATCTAATTACCGCTATGATTGTTGTCTAGGGCTCGTGCCGTGGCCTCAATTCCATGATGGCGAACTTTTACTATGTACAGCTTATACTGGCACTATCTTATGGTGCATTGCAAGATTTTCCCGTGGACGATGTGATAATGTAATAAAACATACCGCAGCCTTGTTAGATTTCTATTTGCTTCTCACAATTTGCGCTATACCAAGCATCCATCTCCGTTTTAACTGCTTTTTCATTCGTCAGATACTCGTTCTGCAGACCTGTTCATGCAGATTCCAAAAGAATCCCCGAATAAGGTAAGGATGTCCAATAGGGGTCCATAGTGGCTTAAAAAACCGGAGGTGCCGGAGTTTTATGCATGAACGACCACGGGCAGCTGCATGAGCCGGCCCAAAAGGGCCATGTCGGATCGAGGTCCTGAAACACCACTTTACTCTAGACTCGATTTGATCGCACACGTCCTCTCAGCCTGATGGGAGGCCGCCCATCGACATGAGAGGCAATTCGGCGTTTTGCAGCTCAAGTATCACCACAAGGACTATATCGTGGTAGCAGCTGGAGTGGTTCTCTCTATGTTATTTCCAATGATTCTAGAAATTTGGAAGCTCGAGAAAATTCTATGTATTTGATGAAAACTTGCACTTGTTTTGCGGTGCAGCCGGATGTGACTGCAAGGCTGCGAGGTATTTGGTATCGTTTGCCTTGTTAAAGTCTGGAATATCCGTGTGACCATACAATTCCCAGCCTCGGCGTCTTCGTTCCTCAATTCTCGCGACTTAACTCCTCGCTTTCGGTGTTATTGCTGTTGCTAAGAGACTGATGAGAATCTGCTTGCTACGATCTTTGCCTTCAAGTTGTGCTTTATCTCGAACAGCAGTTTCAATGTTATCTTAGAGGTTCGGCCATAGAACAGCACGGAAATGCCCGCTCTCGTCAGACACTCGTCATGTCTCGAGCTGGACTTGCATACTTCCCAGCGGAACTGACTGAAAAAAACTCCTCTGATTTCATGTCACTTCAACAGCGACAATCAACTACGATACTCCGACGGACCTCGAGTAATCCAAGGAGCGGTCTCACCCCAAGCTACAAACTAGGCACTGCCCTCGGCACGGTCGGCGGCGTTGCTCTCCTCCTAGTATGTATTATCTACTTTTGGAATACTCGGCGTACCCGCTTTAAGGGCACACCTGAAACAGAGTCACCTGTATCATCTATTGCAGGGCCATGGGAACCAATACAGCCGATCCAAGACCATCCATTCTTAGGGGAAGATCGGCCTCTTGAACGCCCACACGCAGGTCAAGGCAGACCCCTTGAACGTCCACAACATGGCCAGGGAAGACCTCTGGAACAAGCACAACAAGGTGGCGGGAGACCTTTGGAACAGGCGCAACGAGGTAGAGGGAGGCCTCTAGAACAGGTACAACAGGGTGGAGGGAGGCCTCTAGAACAGGTACAACAAGATGGAGGGAGGCCTCTAGAACAAGCACAACCAGGTCAAGGGCGACCTTTGGAGCGCCCACATCAAGGTGAAGGGCGGCCTCTGGAACGCCCGCCGAGAGGTGGCCGAGCACGAAGAGGGGGGGAAAGGCCTTTAGAACGCCCACCAAGTGACGATGGAATCCCCCCAATAAGGGGTGGCGACGCCTTTGTGGAACGTCGAGGCTGGACACGTCCATCGAGGAAAAAAGCAGCAGCGCGGAGAAACGGTCTAAGATACCCTGCAAGCCCGACGAAAGTAGGTTTGAGCGGTGAGGGTGAGAGGCGAGAGCAACGGCGTGTTCAAAGGCGGTAGTAAACTTGAGATCACTCAGTGAGAGAACTACCGAAGAATGTAATGGCCAAGCCGAGTGATGTTATGGAGGTTTCTCTACAGGTCGTTATTTCATGTGCGTTCGCGTGGATTTCGAGCCGAAGAGAGCCGAATTTACGAAATTGTGCCATTCGTTGTGCTCATTCGTAAACTACATTCACCCTCCGCTCACCGCATGTTTGCCCTTCACAAGCGACTGACCAAGTCAAGGAGCCTGCAGTAACTTTCATAGTCACGTCAAAAACGAGGCGCTTCATCTGGATTTCGCAAGGCTCGAAGGGAAGCGGGTCCCATAGGCTTTTATCGAATTCTGCCTCTATTGTACAAAGTGATTTTACATCTGGGCAAAGGAAGTGTTAGCTTTGCCTCTTTCATCGCTTACAAGCTTGGGCGCCATGGAATATTACCCTTGGTCCTGTATGTCTCAGACCACTTGCTCTCGGAGTAGAGAACCTTTATTTGGCACCTTTGAAGCTCGTCTGGACGCTGGAAGCACTTGCTAAATTGCAAAGTTTGTGGTTCTTGGTGAGTGATGCTCTGGCCCTAGATCAAGGATCACATGCCGCCGTCATTATTCGAAGTCATTCTGGTTTCTGGAACATTCACTCACTTTCTTAAGGTACCACTCCATGAGATAGACCTGGTATGTACCCGGGAAATCATCGTCTTCTACTTTATACTCAGCCTTGTGCTGCCCCTCGATAAATTTTCTAGCGTATGCTATGCCGTAGTTGTATTTCGAAATGTGGTTCAGGACGGTTCTGTCGCTTATACCCCGTACAACAGCTCCTCGACAGATTGCACTTATACTGTAGTCCTTCAGTTTTGACGTTTTTTTGGGGGGGGGTTTCGAGGAACCCTCGACGCCTTACGCTCTATCAAGTGGTTGAACCTTGGTGTCCGGAAAATTAAGAGCGAGCTCTTCCCGCAGGTAATCGTTCTCACCAAAGCCTCCAACAAGCAGAACAGCCTAGCGCGAGTCAGCCTTTCCTAATTTGGTTGAGGGTCTGCGGATAACACTACACACTTTTGGGTATGCCCCGGTCATGACCTTCGTGGCTTTGACTTGGATGCCTACAAGATCTGCCACCTTGATGCAGATCCCGCCAAATATACCATTCAGATGTCCCCTGTATCTTGTATTATTCCCTCACTCTGTGTTTTGAGGGCAGGGATACTTACCTGGCGAGCGTAACTTCTTTCGCAGTCTTACTACCTACGTAGTATGACCAGACTTGCTGATCGTTACAATCATGCCTAAATACTCTTTTTGCCCCGTATTCCCATTTATCCATTAAATCCAGCTTATTCCTTGCAACCATCTCATCGAAAGTCTGGTTTGTAGCAAACGTCCTCATTTGCTGTTCGAACCGGTCGTCGAGGAAAACAGCGCCACAGGTACCGCCTATAGCAAGGATTAGTTCACTTGACATGGTCACTAAAACTGAGAAAAGCACAGACCAGTCGGTTCTGAGCACATGCTCAGACTTAGAGGATTGCGTTTTTCGATCTTGTAGCTTATAAGGTCCTGAAAGAGTTACTATGTGCCAGATCGAAAGTCTCACGTAGAAAACCTACCACGGTGCCACCACCAGCATCACAGACGACGAAACTGTCATTGTCCTATCGATTATCAGATTCACAATATAAAACTTAGTACAGTGTATGTGACGCCTACCTTGAGATCGATTTGACCACTCAAATTCCGATCATTGAAGAAGGCAAGCGCAGCAGCTTCGGGCTCGGAGATCATTTCCAGCGTTGTTCTCTTGCCGTTACGGGTTGCTAAGATTCCCGCCTTGTTGGCAGCTTTCCGGGTGAGGTCTTGGGCTGCATGATCCCAAATGGCGGGAACTGTCAATACGACTTTGAACCGGGCGTTATCGATTGCAAGCCGTGTCTCTATACTTGACGTTGATTTCAATTGGGCCAGCGTGTGTTTCCAGAGGCAACGTAAATAGTCTGCAACGATAACTACCGGCGTCTTGTTCAGAGCTTCCAATGCAGTCAATTCTTTGAGCAATGGCTGGTTCTTGGGATCGTCAACGGTAGTCTTAGACAATAAAAGCTTAAAGTTCTTGAACCGAGTGCCAGTGTCATTGAAGGTTTGGAAACCCCAACAAGTAACGTTCCCATCTTCGTCGTAAGAGATTGACGAAGGACATTTCTCGTCGTCAGATGCGCGTTTCAAGTCTGCCTTCCATGAAGATATGATGCTGATATCGTTAGGTGAGGTAGAGAATGCCCAAGCAACGCCTGATTGCCTATGACCATCAAGGTCAGGTATGCTTCCAGAGATAAATGGGCAGTAACACAGTTCTTACGATGTTCCAAAATCAATGCCGATGATGACGAATGTTTCCTCGTCATTGTCATCTCCATAAGCCCTCATCTCCGTGCTGGTCATTGTGCATAAAAGACTGTTCATCGGTCAGAATTTTCGTACTACAGGTATACAAAGGGAATCGGGGGGCACTGTGGGGATAAGGCTGTGCTTACAATGTGGAAGTGGGGCGCCTATGTGACCTCAATTAGAGATGCACCTTCTTGACCCGATGTTATGGGTAGAATCGCATATACCAAAGCTTCAGCACACATGGGAAGATGAATGTTTTAGTTAGTAGTCCGATACATCCTCAAGTTCGGGCATAAGTAGTCGTAAGCAGATGGACTCGGCCTGGCCTCCAGACCAATCGGACGTACTGAGTTAATCCAGGTCCTGAGTTCGATTGGTTGTGGGTGCGCAGGTATGGCACTCAATCCAATTTTCTGTACATGAGGCTGGGTTATTCAGGCATAGTCCTGTCAGCCGTACGACTCGATAGGCCGAGACACTTAGAATATGGCAATACGATTGGTCTGCGACCAGACTTTATCAAGGGAGCTTATCAACACTGGACTCCATTACTAAACTAGTAAATCCCTTAGCTTTCTAACGGGCCAGTCTTTCTTCTCTTGCATCCCAAGGCTGCATTGTGAGATTTCTTATTCCAAAGTATACAGCCGACATTGCTATAAGAGACGTGATGCAGTTACATTCTGCAGTATAGGAGGAGTCTAGAACTTATCGATTTTGCTACTGGAGCTTCCTGTATGGCCGAACGTGGGGAGTCTCAAACCGATATGGTGCTTGTCATGGGGGTCACTGGAGCTGGAAAAAGTTATTTAGTGAACAAGTTGAAGGAAGGCGCTGTTGTAGAGGGAGACGGACTAGAATCCAGTATGGGCGCATATTCAATTTTTGCAATGTTCAGGGCTAAAAGTATTTCCAGCTACCTTGACTTGCAAAGTCGTCACAGCCCACCTTGGCGATACCAAAGTTGCTGTTGTTGATTGTCCTGGGTTCAACGATACCTATAGAAGTCCTACCGAGATACTGAAAGAAATTGCTGGAATCTTGTGCACTCAATCAATTCTAAACAAAAGTCTAAGGCTGAAAGGCATTCTGTACCTCCACAGCCTTGAGAAATCCAAGATGGAGGGTTCAGATGTGGATGTGCTTCGGATGTTTCAGGAACTTGTTGGCGAAGCCGCTTTACCACATGTTGTCTTTGTATCGACCATGTGGGGGAAGTTCCAACCCGACGAAAAATTTACAGCCTTTAACAGAGAAGCAGAACTCCGGGACAAGTTTTGGAAGAGTATGATTGGAAAAGGTTCCCAGGTGGATCGATTTGACGGAGATACCGCGTCTGCGCAAGGATTAATCTCACAAGTGATCAAAAAGGAAGACGTAGTTCTTGCTATACAGCATGAATTATTGACGGACGAAAAGAAGTTAAACCAGACTTCCGCTGGAGCTCTAGTTGCCCCCTATTTGGACCGTGATGAGGATGAGATAAGAAGAGAACTGAAGGAACTGTCGGCACAAATACAAGCAGAAAACAATAAGGCACTGAGAGCCGCCATTCAACATGATAAGGCGATTGCAGATGCAAGAAATGCCCGCACTCTGTTGAACAAAGCGCAGCTAGACACTAGGGTTGGCGTAGACACGAGAAAGACCCTTGCTGATTACAAGAAAAGCCATAATTGGCGAGGTGACCTGCAACTTTTCTGCTCTGTTTTAGGATTTGGTCTGACTACAGTCTTACCGTTGACGGGGGCTGCTGCATGTCTGGTAATGTGATTATTCTGTAACCTTAGAGATAAAGTTTTGCGGCTGGACCCCGGGAATTGCACTGTACTGCGTAAGCCTTGCAAATCATATGCGCATATACGCTTCGTGTGCCAGCAAAGCACCACATAGTACTCTCAGCTTTCTTACACCTACCATAGCTTGCAGGTTGCAACGATCCAAAACCCTGAATTGCTACAACTGCAGGTGTTCAAACTGATGTGTTTACAGCTTTTTTGTTCGTTCCATAATCGTAACCCATTATCATGACTGACTTTCGTAACAAAAACGTGTCGCCGCCGCCTTTCCGGCCCCCGGATAAGGCGTCCATTTCTTCCGCTTCTTCGAAACATAAGGATCGAGAAAGAGATTCGGAAAAGACGGGGAGACAGAATTCGTACATTGGGTGGTTTGCTGGTCCTTTGGCTAAGAGGCGTGATCGAGCGGATGAATCACGAAAACTCAGACAGGCGGACAAACCGAAACACAGACGAAGCCAAAGGTCAATTCGCAATGATGCGGGTCTTAATGATAGAGGATCCACCCAGCGAGACTCTAAATACTATACCGAACGACATTTCGAAAGCGAACGAGGGAAGGAGTTCAGCGACGGTGAAGATCCGCTAAGAGAACCAGAGGAGCTAAGCTCATCCTCTTCTACGGAATCTGTTGATTCCACCCCATCGGATGACTTCTCATCAAGACTCCGTGAGCTTGCTAGACGCATGAACGATGAAGAAGATATACATCTCCTTGAGAAGGTGGAGCGGCACTTGAAGGATAAGGATAGAGAGATGAGAAAAGCTGTTACGACAATAGCAAGAATGCATACGGCAGACAACCATAAAAGGGATGATAGATTTTTCATCACGTTGAGCAAAACGTTAAGGGTATTAGTTCAGAACTGGGCAGAAACGCAAAAGCCCATCAGTCCAAGCTCAAGAGCACTAGCAAAAGCGAAGCTTACCAGACTCTTCAATGCTCCATCATTCTCAACACATGTTGAGACCATGAAATCGATTGCACCAAAGTCTACTGGATATTTGGTAACGGCAGACGATGTATCCAGGTCAATGCAAGCCTATTTATGGGCTGTTCTAGATCGGGAAGTCTTTGGCAGATTCAGGTGGGCAGGTAATTCCAACACCTATCTAGACCTTCAGGCTGCTGTTTTTCCCTGTGAGTAGAAATCCCCTGTTCCAGAAAGGTTATAAATACTTACCAAAAAGTTCAGCAGACGAGACCTCCGAAAATCGAGTTGCGCAATCAAGAGAGTATCATGAGTGGCGGGCCATGACAGCACGACTAGCCGACGAAAATGTGGCAAAGGAGCGACTTACCGCGATTAGTGAGCAGATTAGCCATGGAACAATAGAACCTCTCCAGCCAAGCCTTAAGGGGAATATTCCCGACCCTACTGTCGTCGAGATCTTTCGACGAGCGCTGGAACTTGACGTTGAGATGTCAAAGCAAAAAGCTTTTCTCTACTTCTCGTACTTGGGATTTACTCCACAGTATGATCCTGAGCAGATGAGTATGATATATAATCAAGACGACGGGGATATTGCCAACAAAGGTTCCTGGAACGTCGACTTATTTATTGCGCCAGCACTATGCAAGGGCGGCACGTCTGATACGCAGAGTTATGACACACATTTAATTCTTATGGCCGCTGAAGTTCTTTGCTCGCCACACCAGACTCATAGAGCAGCATCGCCACAGCATAATCACAGGGCATCGGCACCGCAACAGATACGCAGAGCAGCAACGATGCCTCCAAAAACAACGACTTACAGTGTAAGATCAACAACCGGGTTGGACGTGATATATGCGGATAAACTGGATGGTGGTTATCGAAGGAGTTGATGCACAGGGAGCATGGATGTGGATAAGGTCCATAATCTTTCAGTGTCCAGAAGAATCTGAGGAGTAATGGTACTTATTTGGATGCAGCTGAATGTTGGGGTAGCACTTGTAATTCCAGGTGGCTCAATTTCTCATCCTGCATTGTGTAAAGGAGCAATACCTTCTCTAGTGACAAAAGTTTTGGAAGATTTAAGGGTACCGATGCAGCAGGTGTTGCCGATTTTTTCACGTGACCATCGCTCCGCCTTCCATTCCATTCCTACCTTAGACGATATCAGCCATAATATGTGACGCTTTCTTTCAATCCAATTGTTAATACGACTCTTCTACTCCTGCAAGACTAGTGTATCTTCGGAAAGGAAGAACCATCTACTAGTTTGGCAACCTAGATATTAGAGTCTCGAGCTGTGGAATGCTCAGAAAGAAATAGGAATTGGAGAAACCAATATCCTTGAAATCTCCATCGACCCTGTTAC
>JAABUO010007861.1_pt1 | contig 12121 bp, 8 predicted proteins | sample 5559291 | NCBI WGS metagenome assembly JAABUO01 (sample SAMN10711878, study PRJNA513372) | rock metagenome | isolation source: Antarctica rocks | place: Antarctica: Victoria Land, Finger Mt sud
ATCGCTTCGGTTCTGATTTAAACTTCGACTTAAAAAACTAACGATCTCTTTAAAAATCACAGCGAAGATAGAGATAATATCTTTATGCAATAATAACGAAATCCTTCAGAAAGATGATTACTTTGAAAAGCTTTTCCTGATTAACGCTTTTCTTATCTCGTAAGAGCAGTCTTTTAGCATTCGACCTTTAGTAAACAGCGAATCAGCTGTTTACATTCTAATACATACGAACCTAGCCGCTGAAGTCTGCAAGAAGCTCGGCTTACAATTTATTTCATTGTTAAAAGAAAAGCTCATACGCGACTACGACGAAAAGCTAGCTCGAAAAGTAATAACTTATAAAATTCTTTCTACTCTGATCGTTAATAAACACAAGGAATCTTCTGTATTAATGCTGATCGCCGATATCGGGCATCACGAGACAATACTAAAAAAACCTTAAATGAACAAAAACGAGGTATTACTGAATATGAGTTACGACATCATCGTTTTTTCTAGTTAACTGAGAACGTTAATATCAGTGCTATTAGTTCCGTACGAATTAAAAACGACGGGTTTAACGAACATTTTTAAAGCATTAAAAGTATTTTAACGTTCAGTTTTAATCTCAGGGGAAGAAGTCTGTTTCATTTATAGTATAGGCGCTGCTGCTTTTCAAACTCTGATCAGCCGCTTAAAGAAGAATCACATTAAAGTCTTTGTCATATCCGTCGAAGACATTAATAAGGAGCTGATCTATAACATTCAGTGCAATTTAGATTCAGTCAGTCTATTTTCACTTAACGAGACGGCTTAAAATCTAGAAGACATTAAAGTTAAGCTATTCGCGAAATATTAAAAGTTTCTAAACGTCTTTGATCGAGCTCAGATCGATAAGCTATCTTCGCATCGTTTTTATGATCACAAGATAAAGCTTATTAATGACGCCGTTTCACCCCGATGCCGAGCATATCGAATGTCTCTTTACAAGCTTTAAAAGATAAAGAAATATTTAAACGAGAACCTTTTTAAGGATTTTATTATTCTCAGTAAAGCTTTTTATTTCTCACCGGTTCTGTTCGCTTTAAAAGTAAATGAAGATTTACGATTTTGCGTGAATTATCGAAAGCTTAACGTCATCACTAAAAGAAATCGTTACTCGTTATCTCTAATCGAGAAGATTATTAATAAAATTGTGAGGTGTAAACATTTAACTCGCTTAAATATTATATCAGCGTTTAACAAACTTCGCATGCATCTCGATAGCGAAGATTATACGATTTTCATTACCGCCCTAAAGTCATACAAATCACGGGTTCTTTCTTTCGAACTTATTAACGGCTCTGTCTCTTTTTAGTAATATATGAACGATGTTCTATGAGACTTTTTAAACGAATTCTGTTAAGCTTATTTAAATGACATTCTGATCTATAGTAAAACTTAACGAGAACATAAATAACATGTTAAAATGATATTAAGCCGTTTACGAGAAGCTGATTTACAATGAATTCGACGTTAAAGAAACAGTCTTTTTAAAAGTCATCGTGTTAGGACAGAATCTTCGAATGAACCTCGTTAAGATGAAAGTCATAGTTAATTAAATTATTTTAATTAATCTAAAAGAGGTTCAGAGCTTCGTGAGATTTATTAACTTTTATCGACGATTCATTAAGAATTTCTTAAAGCTGTTTAAATCCTTCACTTAGCTCACTCGTAAAGACATATCCTTCGTATGAAATCAGATCTGTGTTTAAGCTTTTAAAGATTTAAAGAAACAGATCAGCTCGATTCTCATACTACGGCATTTTAATCTTAAACGTCAGATTATTCTGAAAATCGATGCGTTTAACTACGTTAAAGGCGATATTCTATCTCAGTATGATAACGAAGATATTCTTCACTCGATAATCTTTTATAGCAAAAGTATGATTTCTGTCGAATGCAATTATCATATTTATAATAAGAAATTACTAGTCATTATTCGATGCTTCGAGCACTGAAGGCTCGAGCTGAAAGACATTAAACTGTTAATTCAGATATTCACTGATCATCAGACTTTAAAGATCTTTATGAAAAATAAACAGTTAACCCGACGTTAAGTTAATTATCTGAATATTTATTAAAGTTTAATTTTTAAATCATCTTTCGATTAAACAAGAACAATATTAAAGTCGATGCGCTGACACGCATGCTTATAATCGATTTTTCCGAAATCGTTAAACGTATTAAGAATCGCTATCAGATCATTCTAACCCCGAATAAAATAAATATTCTCGTAACTGAATCAGAAGCTGATCTTTATTAACGAGTATTAAACGTTAACAAAATTAATGAGCTATGCATCGAATATCGACAAGCAATAAGCGATAATGAGCTTAAATTACATGACATTAAATTAAAGAACTGTCAGATCGTTAACGAAGCTTTATTCAGAAAGGGTTTATTATGAATGTTCAAAAATATGCATACGAAATTACTACAGGAAATTCACGATCAGTCGTTAACTTCTTATCTCGATAATCGAAGAATTATAGACTTAATTTAACGATTCTATTATTAATTAGATCATTAAGTTACGGTTAAATAATACATTCGAAACTGTCATGTCTGTTAACGAAGTAAGACGCTCCGCGATGATATTAATGAACTTCATTAATTTCTTTTAATTTCACAGAAACGTTAAAAGAATATAATCATGAACTTCATCACAGAATTACTCTTATTCGAAGGTTTTAACGCGATCTGCATCATAATCTGTCGCCTTATTAAGAAACGACATTATGTTCTCTGTCATTAAAGAGACGGTGAAATCTTTACTGAAGAAACGATTTAAATCCTGCTATGAAACGTTTATCGACTTCATGATTTACTCAGTTTCATTATTTTTAACAGAGACTCTCAATTCATATTAACATTATGATAAAGTCTTTATAAGCGATTAAAGATTAAAGCTAGTCTATTCACTGCTTATTACTCTGAAACAGATGAACAATCGAAACGAGCTAATTAAGACGTTAAACGCGAGTTAAGAACTTACTGCAACTACATACAGAATGATTAAGCAAAATGGCTTTTAATGATGAAATTTAGTGAAAATTTTAATATCTTCTCGACTATCTTAATGACTTCGTTTTACTTTAATAAGAGTTTTCACTCACGAATGAGTTTCGATTCAGATACGACTAACTACGAAATAATTCGTGCACGCATTAAAGCTAAAAAGGCTGACGACATTGCAGCTAAGATGAAAGAGCTTCTGATTTTCGATCGTTAATAGCTAGAAAAGACTAAGATAATCATTAAAGCACAGATTAATAAGCATCGTCGAGACGTAACCTATAAAGTAAACGATTAAATTTGATTATTCTCTCGAAACATTAAAACAACTAAATCATGTAAGAATTTAAAAGATAAACAGTTAAAGCCCTATTAAATCACTGTTAATGTAAAAATCTTCTATCAGCTTCATTTATTTGAAAGTATGAAGCTACTTCATTCAGTCTTCAGCTTTAAGCTACTGCGTTCATATTCTCAGAACTTTTTATTAAATTAACACTCAGAATCATCACGATTACTAATTATCGAGAACGAGAAACATTAAGAGATAAACGACATTCTGAACTTCAGACGCTATCGAGGCCGATTGTAATATAAAGTTAAATGAACAGACTTAAATTAAGACGACGAATGATATTACGTTAATAAGAAAGAGTTCGAGAGCTTTAAGAAAGTGCTAGTCGAATTTCATAGACTTCATTCGAATAAGTCACACTAAATTAAACAAACACGACGTTTTAAATTTAATTTCTTTTCTTTCATTCATGCGAACATGAATATTTAAAGAAAGAAATAATGTTACGAGTGTGTCGGGATTAACTAGGGCTAGATCGAGCTCATCACGAGTAAAAGTTTTAACACTATTTTAACATTACTTTAACATTACTTTAATCGACATTTCTGAGTATCACATTTTCTCTGTGTCATAACATCTTTCCTTGAGGCCTAGCGCGAACTCTAAGTACATAAATATCGCTTCAGTTATCTTCTTTCTTCTGTATTCTTAAACTTCTAGTTATAGCTATCTCTATTGATCAAACATTCTATTCAGCTACGCATTATCTCGCTGCAGTGTGATTAGATTCTAGACACGGTCTTAACACTTTACTTTTACGAAGCTTAATTCAGTAAATAACGAGATAAATTAAAGAAATTCAGCGTTTTATTAAAGTTTAAAAGAATTTAATTCAGTAAAAACAGATTAAAGTCGTAATGAGCATTCTTAAAATTCGCAGAAATATTTAACATGTTTCGTATGCGACGCGACAGATCATTACAGATCTGATAACGAAACTGTAATTATAAAGCAGATAAATTAAACACGTTGTTATGCATTAAGATCGTGATGAATAAAATTCGCAAAGCTATTTTAAAGAAATAATGTTCTGTCTCAGCGAAGTAATGTTATTAATTCGCATCGTTATTAAGTAAGTTCAGCGTTAAATAAATTACACGAAACGTTAAATACAGTATGTCATTAATCGTGCGAAGATGTTTAAAGAATTACGAATCTCGAACAAACGTGAAAAGTAAACATAAATAAAACTTTTCGCTCTGAACAGAACTGTAATAATATATACGATTAATAATAAAATCACGCTAACGCGAACTTTAATAACGATTATCTTTTTTTTTATAATAAACATAATGAGCGAGAAATTTCTGATATAAAAACTCGCGCTCGTTTAAATATAATTAATTATAACTGAAGAAGATCATTAAAATAAAATTAAATTCGTTCATGATCGTTTTTAAATTCTTACGAATTAAATCTGATTTAAAATACATTAATTACTCGCTTAATAATTGTATATTTAAGTAAATTATAAAGAAAAACTTCGCATGATTCTTATGTTTCAGAATGTCTTATGCAGTTTACGAAGATTTTATGTAACGTTCTGCAAGATATTAAGCGATCTCGTCGTTATTATTCTGAATCTGTAAGATCGTGCGATTAACGCTTTTAAATACATACTTATAAATGTACTTTATAATCTGTACAGACGCGTAAATCTTCGTGTTAATATGCGCATTATATTTACGAATTAAATATAAATTATAAAACATGATTCAGAAGTTATTCATAATCACATTAATCTCATATACTCATTTCGTTTAAATGTGATCATCTTAACGTCTTTTATACAGAAAATAATCATTCTTTATAATAAGCGTTTCTGACTGAAACGACTTTAAAAAGTTCTTTTAATAGATTCGTCGATCTGTGTGTTTATTATTAGTTATGTAAGAAGTAATAAAATTATATCGTTTACAGAATTCGTGATACATTTAAAACTTAACGATATTTACTAAATTATTATCAGAATTTATTTTAAACGATGACAGCTTCGCGAGAATAACTTCATTAACGTTCGCTCGTTTAACATAGCTATAATTTCTTTGCAGAAAAAGCAAAAGATGCAGATATAAAAGCTCGCGTTTTTAATACTTAATAGTTTAAACGTGACTTAAATGAGACTTAAACATGTTTTTTAAATCTGTTAACAGTGTCTTACGTTTCTAATTAAACATTATTATTATAATTTCAGATCTGTTATTAATTATTTAGTTAAGCGATAAAGCATTAAGCATTTCTGTTCACTTTAAATTTATCGTGACGATAATGAACAGAGCTAATTTACTTAAATAACGTAATATAATCATGAAACTTTAATACAGATTATGCATGTATCTATCATCTTTTAAATAGCTTTTTGTTAAAATAATGCGACGTCTTATAATCATTTAATCGATATCATTTTTAATTAATGCATCTCGAACTTCGTTATACAGATTTACACGAATAACATTTTAATTATATTAATGTTAATGTAAAATATTTTAATTAATTTAAGCTTATGCATTAATGATATATTATTAAAACAAACGTTAATCGTGCAGTAATGACGAAAATTAATCTATACGAAGAAATAAATAATATTAATAAAACGCTTGCTCATTAAGACGAATCTTTTTACGATTATTATTAGCATTTAGTAAACGTAAACTTTAGTATTAATTTAATTATTCGAACGAAAAGAAGAGCACATAATGTAACGAAAGATATGCAGAATTAAAATGCTCGATACGAGTAAAATGCGAAGCTGTTCTTTTTACGCGACGCTCTGCAAGAATAATATTACGAAAATAAAGCATATCAGTCTCGTTTAATATGAACACAGTAATTTTATTACTGATGAGCATGTTATAACGTCTTTTATCAGATTTAATCTTTATAATTAAACGCATTTATAAGTTAATAAGAACTCGTACATTCTTATGCTGATTTAACTAATGTTGTAAAAGCTTTCGTGCAGTCATGTACATGTTAATGAAAAGATTATTAACGTCCCGAATGATTTATTCTAGTCGTTATAATAACTTGATTCGTAAATTCGAATATTAATCTGCTTTACATTAAGTCGCGTAAATCGAATCATGAAAGTATAAATTTATAAACGTTAAACGTTAATTAAACGAATAATAAAGTCGATTAATTAAATGATATACTTCGTCTTAAATTAAAAAGATTTAAATTTCTTCGATGTTAAAATTTATTCTCTGATCGCTTTTATACATGCATGATGTGAATGTAAGAGCTATGTTATAAGCTCGTATATGCGTGCGAAAATGTCGTGTCTCTGTAATTTAATTAGTAAATAATTTATATAATGATGAAGATAAGAAAAACGAAGACGTTAATGTTACATTTTCTTCGTTACAGTAATTTATGAAAATCGAGTTAACGTCAGTAAATTTAATTCGTATAATTCGCTTTATAATTCAGTATAAAGCTTAATAAATTTAATAAATTTAATCTTTAATCTTAAGAGAATATGTTTATACATTATCATATCTGAAATTATAATCTTAAAGCTGTTAAGAATTATGTGAACGTTAAACATGTGAACGTTAAACATGTGAACGTTAAACATGTTAATCTCGTCGTTATTATTATTATTAAGATTATTATTTTTCAGATCTGAGTTCATGTAATATAAGACGAACGAATTAAATAAGCTCTGCGACAGAAAATATAAAAAATATTAACTTCGATATTAATTTTGCTGCATTAAATTTAAACAGTTAATCATGACGCGTCATTTAGACTAATTACTTCTTTAAAGCGTTAAGTGATTTTAATTCTGAAGACGAAGACGAAAAGAATTATGATGTTTTATTAATCTGAATATTATTTAACGTTCGTCTTGCATTATAAGAATCAGAACTGCGTAATCGCATACGTAATCGAATAAGAATATATAAAACGAATGAAATTAATTAAGATATCGTACGAGTTCGTTTAACAGAATAATTAAACGTGACAACGTTAAGATTAAGATCTGCAAGTGATCTGCGAGTAAACATGAAGCTAATGAATCTTCGTGAACGTGCAGTTTATTTAAATTAAAATCGTTAGCTGTAAAACATAAATTTTAACATGAATTAATTCTATACTCGACACGAAACGCAGATTTAAAAAGAATCTGCGCTGAGCTTGTAAAAAGCTTCAGAGAATCTGTACATGTGATATTTAAAACAGACATGATTTTCGTTATTATTTTCAGACATGATTAAATAATAAAAAGAATCGAAAGTGTCTGTAAGAATGCGTGCAGATCTGAATACATCTGAACAGATTTTAAGTAAACAGAGTTTTCATGTTCGTCACGTGGAACGGAAATCACGTAACTGTTAATTTTCAGTCAATCGGATTAAAGGTTATGAAAAAAGATATTGTAGTATAGTATAGATAGTCGACTTTCATTTTGAATCGGAAATTCACAATCCATCATTTAAAGGACCCAGTCTTCCATCACTAATGTGGACGCACTGCTTAGACAGGAGAACGGAGAGGTCTTAGGCCAAGACCATATAAAGCATACTGGTTGCTGCTGCTGGTTTGCCCACGAAAAATTCGTTGTTCTATCGTGTGTTCGGTATACTAGGTTGGATAGACAACCATACAATGATGATTTTGAATTCCATGGCCGCAACTTTGAAGGAGTGCTGGAGGATCACGTTGGTCGTGGATTCCACTGGCTCCAAGAAAAACGCTCGCACTCACACGTTGGCAATTTTCTACATGAAAGATCTACTGTGCAGGTTTTGCCCAACGATGGACCTACCAAATGTACGTAGGGACAAGCAATTGTCACGCAGATGTTGCTAACTCTTCTTCTGTTACTAGTAGAAAAACTTGCTCAAAACATATGGGCTCTAGCTATAGTGTCGAGTGACAACACGGATACCTAAGATAACCAGAAATCGCCATAAAGATCAAACCATTCATTTGAGTTCATATCTGAATTAAGGTGGACCTTTCAAACAGACGATGCTGGTGCCAAACCGAAGTTAGCAGAGACATGGCCTGATGAAGCGCATATCTATTGACTCTCGTCAGCCATTCTTTGTTTCGATTCTTGCTTGTTACTATCTCCGAACCTCCCTCTTCTTGTACTCTGAATTGAATATTGAAACCCCAGCAACATGGTATTTTGCCCTCTTTAGACTTAAGAGAGATTTTGCAAATACGAAAGCACTCCTTCTTGCTCGATCTGTAGTCACGGCCACAATATATATACTCTGTCCTTTCGTATTCGAAATTTCACTTATCGTGTTCATCATGTTGATGTTGACACTGGTTTCTCCGAGTTCAAGCCACATATTTCAGGTTGATATACACAATATTATCTTATAATCCATATTTTCACATCTCCACATCATCTTTTCTTTGGCCATCTTCAGTTAGATTACAATGTCGAAATGCAAACTTTCTTAACCTTCCTAGGGAAATTCGCTTCTACCACCTCAAAACCCTAACCTCGACTCTTGGCTACCACGCCATCTCTCTCGGCGCCATGATCGTCTCCATTTCTTCTACTCTCGCTTACCTCCCGCCCTCCTTACCTCCAACCGCATAATTCATGCCGAAGCCGTCGACTTTTTCTTTTGCGAGAATTCCCCGCAGGTATTTGTCTAAATTGACGCCGGGATAAGCTACCACTTCGGAACGGGCAAGCCTCTGCAGCAAATCTAGTCATAGATAGAAAATTGACGTGGGATGGTATGATTAAAGCCATAAAGAATACTCGAAGGGGAAAGGGAGGGGTTGTGGGTTCGAGGTTTTATAAAATAAGATGTAGTACGGGCAGGAGGGGGGAGAAAGGATGAGATGAGGGGTGAGTTGTTAAAGGATGGTCTTTGAGTGAGAGGGCGAAAGCAAGATGGAAGAATGACAAAGCCGCTTCAAAGACCAGTCGGAAAACCCGACAAGAATCAAGATCTCCTCTACCCCTTACACACACACTCATTCGACTAATCTCCCAACCACATCCCCACCCCCCTTTCCCATATCCCAACCTACAAACCACACCCACCCCCGAACCCCCTCTATCAAAAACACCAAAAGCATTCAAGGACTAACCTCAACCTTCTTATAGCTTTGAAGAATGAAAAGGCACTGTTCGAATTCATTTTTAGCTGGCCTATTTAAAAGTTCCGGGATTCGAGTTTGTGAATATAAACCTCGATTTTTTATGAGGTTTAAGAGAGGGAGTGGGTGATTGGACGTGGGTGACGTAGATGTGAAGGTATGGAGGTATGGGGAGGGTTGGGCGGGGGTTGGTGTTGGGATGTCGGATTTCTCGGATTTGAGGGGGTTTGATAATGGAAGAGATGAAGATGGATGGGGATGGAGCTGCTGAGTGTCCAATCTCCCAGTGCCCCAACACCACCCTTCTGACACTCCTTCACTTCAACCCACGTCGTCGAATTTTCCCCTCAATCGATGCAGACTGGATTCCTACCCTCATGATCCACTTCTCAATTAACAGGGGTTTTCTACCTCGCCCTTCCTACGCTTGCTTTTCCTATCCTCTCTGTCACCAACCTGTCCCTTCCTACCCTCTCCCTCCGCACCCTCATCAGACCATCTCCTTTCCACCCCCCAGCCCCCCCCGCTTCCCCCAAAACCCCAACATAATCTCTCAGCCTCCCTCATCAAACTCCCCTTTCCACCCTCCCATTTCCACACGCCCCGCTGGATAAGAAACCAGACATAAACTCTTACCTCCAACCTTAAACTCAGACACTTACGAAAAACCATCATACCATCACCCATCGCCAAACCCCCAGCCTGCTGATCAAAAACCAGTGATTTCGCACCCATCTCCCCATCAAGTCCTTGCGCGAGAAATGTGTTTTTGGGAATGATAGGGATGCGAAGGGGTGGATTTTTGTTTTTCAGAATGGTGTTTGATTTCCCCTCCACCTACAATAGTCATATAAAAAATCCGCTCTCGGTGGAAGTAGCAGAGAGTCTCAGGAAAGCCAAACCAAACCCACACACCAAAACAAGGTAAGGTAGGGTTGTAGCTTATCGCCCATTGACTATCTGCGGAGATCTGCCACCTTTTTCCCTTCACAGAAGAACGGTGTTGTCAACTCCTGCCAATATCCATACTGACAACATTGAGATATGGTAAAAGAAGAAAAGAGCAGAGAATTCGCAGAAAAGGGGAAAAAAGGAAAAAGAAAAGCGAGCAAGCATTATGATTAGTTGGACTGAGCGATTGCGCAAGGTAGATTTAGAGCGGGGGATTTAGAAGGGAGAGAAATTTGGAGCGAGGGTTTTTATTTGAAGGTTTTGATGATGAGGTTGGCAGCTGGGTATATAGGTGGGAAAGTAGAGGGTTTAGGTCTGCTGTGGACGCGAGGGATGAGGACGTACTGGTACTGTGTTAATGTTGGTGGTTGTGGAGAAAGCTGTTGAAATAATGAAAAAGGGGGTTTGGACTGTAGCACTATGCTTCAAGAACATGAATTGCTCTGATGAGGTGCGATGCTGCGTGCTAATGTCTTCGTGCTATGTTGTGCTAATGTCATCTATGTTCCTTCCAAGCCGTACACACTTTCTCGTCTGGTCGTGGGCGGGGGTGGGGGGGAAATTAAAGGCAAAGACCTGCTTTGAGGCCGTGCCATGCTGATACATACGCAAATGCGTCTCAAATAGCTTAGCTCTTAACCTCCTCGGCATTAGGCAATTCGATAGCTCGATAGAGCAGAATCAGAGCAGAATGGCTTTCACCTACCGAGATTATTAGCCATCACCAGCACTCTTAATAACATGACTTCAAAGAAAAAACTCACCACCACCCGACAACGTATCAATCTTCTCCGCCTCCACCTCGCTCACTTTATCATCATTAAACCACCACCAATTCCCATCCTCCTCCCCCCTCTTCCCCGTCATCGGATCTACCTGCCCGGTTTTCTTCACATAACTCGTATAATGCCCGCTATCCGCACTGGCTCCTTGGTGCGTGACTAGCCCCCTCAGCTCATATAATCCAGACTTGTTCGCACCCTCGTCTTCGGCCAAGCCGGGATCGATGAGGGCGAAGAGTTCTTTTCTAGCTTGGTGGAGGGCGGTGGCGCGCTCGGCTTCGTGCTCGGTGTCGTTTTTGTATACGGGGTCGTCGGGTGTGGGGTTTGTGTCTGCGGCTTGCTTGGTTTTTGCTGCTTCCTTGGCTTTTGCTACCTCCTTAGCCTTTGCCGCCTCCTTCTCCTCTTTCAATTTCTTTTCCTCCTCGGGTCCTTTAGACCTGGCATCAGCGGCGCGATCTTCCTCCTGCTTGTGTGCAAGCTTCTGCCTCTTGCGCGCGCGAACAATATCTTCCTCGTCTTTGCGGACCTCGCGCACTTTATCCCGGACAGGCACAAGCTGTTTTCTCAGCGTGTTGGTGCAGAATTCCAGGACATCGAGTTCGTGGGGGAAGGTCACTTTGCGCATGATTTTTGCTTTTTTCTGGGCTTCACGCTTCCAGAAGAACCGGACAAAGTGGACGGTGAGGTATTTAGGGAGGCGAGCGATGCGGGATTTTTTGGTGTAGAGGGTATCACGTTCGAGGGTTGGGGAGCGCTTTTCGATTTGCTCTTCGAGACCGGCAAGGATGCCGTCACCAAGGTGGTTAATGTCTTTGTTGATGTGGCAGTCGAGCTTGAGAAAGACATCCTCGCTACGGACAGCCTCTTCGCCTGCTTCTTTGGCTGCGGGCTCGTCGCACTCAAGTATAGATTCGAA
>JAABUO010007864.1_pt1 | contig 12118 bp, 7 predicted proteins | sample 5559291 | NCBI WGS metagenome assembly JAABUO01 (sample SAMN10711878, study PRJNA513372) | rock metagenome | isolation source: Antarctica rocks | place: Antarctica: Victoria Land, Finger Mt sud
GAGTCGGAGCCGGCGATCGTCAGCACGCGGGGCGGGGCGCTGGTCATCGTCCGACCGTAGCCAACGCCCTGGTTCAGCCGAAGTGGTCGAAGCTGCCGGTGAGGGGAGCGCCGGTGAGGTCGAGTTCCGGGACGATCCCCCGATCGGCAGCTCCGCCGGCGATCCGGCCCCCTACAGCAACACCGTCCGCATCGGCTACGCCCGCGTCAGCGGACGAACCCAAGATCACTACTGCAGCTGGACGCGCTGGCCGCCGCGGACTGCCGCGACATCGTCATCGAGACCGCCAGCACCCGCACCGACCGGCCCAAACTGCGCCAGGCCCTCGCCGTGCTCAAGCCCGGCACACCCTGGTGATCTACACGCCCGACCGGTCGCCCGCTCGATGAAAGAACTCCTCGTCCTGCTGGAGGACCAGCTGCACGCCCGTGAGATCAACCTGCACATCCTCACCGGCATCTTGAACCCAACGGCAACGACTACGGCAAGAACCTGCTCGCCCAGCACTGCGCCGGGCTGCACCGGCCCACCGGCGCCACCATCGCCGACAAGATGCTGTTCCTGGTCGCCGCCATGTCCGCGGAGATGGAACGCGACCTCATCCGGTCGCTTGTTGTTATCAGCGCGCATGCCCAGGACAACGTGCACCGCATCTTCGAGTCACTGAACAACACCGGGGTCCGGCTGACCCAGGGGGACCTGCTGCGCAACTACTTCTTCATGCGCCTGCCTAGTCGGGGCCCCGCGGTCTACCACTCGCTGTGGCTGCCGATGCAGGAGCTGCTCTCCGCCGAAGAGCTCGAGTTGCTGCTGTGGCTGGACCTGGTGCTACGGGGCGACCAGCGTGCCAAGCGCACCGACATCTACCGGGCACAGCAGCAGCGGCTGGACATGGTGGCCGGCGAGCCAGCGCTAGAGGCGGAGCTCGTCGAACTCGCCCGCCGCGCCCGGCACCTCAAGACCATCCTTGACCCGTCCTCCGAGCCCGACCCGCAGATCCGCCAACGGCTGCAGCGCCTGGGCGCATGGGGTTCACAGACCGCCTACCCGCTGCTGATGCACCTGCTCGACCTGCGAGAGCGACAGGCGCTGGGTGCGACGGAAACCGCCGAGGCGATGCTGTACCTAGAGAGCTTCCTCGTCCGGCGGATGCTGGTAGGCCGCTCGACCAACAACCTCAACCGGGTGCTCAGCGCGGTCGTGGCGGAAATGCCCATCGACCGGCCGGTGCCGGAGGCTGTGCGCCACTACCTGTCCGGACAGCGCAGGTACTGGCCCACCGATGCCCAGCTGCGCAGCGCGGTTCGTAGCCACAATTTCTACTGGACCGGACGGCCTGCCCAGCGAGCGCTGGTGCTGCGCTGGCTGGAGGAAAGCTACGCCAGCAAGGAGCCCGTCCGGCTCGACCAGCTCACAATCGAACACGTCCTGCCTCAGACCCTGACCGAGGAATGGGCAGCAGCGCTCGCCACCGAACTCGACGAGGAAACCGACGTCGGCGAGCTGCACAGCCTGCTCCTGCACACCCTCGGGAACCTCACCTTGACCGGCTACAACGCGGAACTGAGCAACCGCCCCTATCCCGAGAAAAGGCAGCTGCTCGCTAGCTCGGGGCTGGCGATGAACCGCGAGATCGCTGTCCACGACCGGTGGGGACGGGCGGAGATCTGCCAGCGCGGCGATCAGCTGGCCGACCGCATCGCCCAATTATGGCCGGGACCCGTCGAAGGGGTCGCAGAGGAGGATCAGCCGATGTGGCAGCAGTTCGACCAGGTCCTCGCCGCGCTGCCCCCCGGAGTCTGGACCACCTACGGCGACCTCGCCGAGCTGATAGGCAGCCACCCAGTCCCGATCGGCCAGCGCATCGCTACCCACCCGACCCCCGGCGGTCACCGAGTCCTCACCGCCCAGGGAACGATTTCACCGCAGTTCCACTGGTATGAACCCGGCCGCACCGACGACCCGATCGAGGTGCTCAACGCCGAAGGAATTCAGTTCGACGCGGGTCGGGCACATCCGGCCCAGCGGTTCACCGCCCGAGACCTCGCCGACCTGCTCGGCCTCGAACGCGACGACCAACTCCGTGCAGAGCCCGACCCGCGGGAAGCTGAACGTGGCAAGCGCTTCCACCAACAGCTGCACGCTGGACAACCGGCAGATGTCGTCCAGGTAGTCAAGGAGGTGCTCGACGCCTGGCAAGCCTTAGGGGGCCACGTCGGCTATGGCTACGGCCAGGAACCCAGCGCCATCCCCTACCTGCTGCCCTACCACCATCGCGGATACCTCCTGTCGGTCGGGGCCTGCTACCCGGTCACCGGCACCATGGAATTCAACTTCCAGCACCTCAAAACCAAGGAGCCGTTCAACGAGCCGGCGCTGCGGGAAGAGCTACGCCGACGGCTGAACCTCGGTGACGGAATCGACATCCCCACCACCAAGATCGGAGTTCGGCCCAGCCTGCGGCTTGAGCTTCTGCGTTCCACCCAGACCCGGCAGGCGATCCTCGACGCGCTGAGCTGGCTCGCCGACACCGCAACAGGCACCCGTCCCACGTCCAGCGCTGCCTGATCCAGGGTGGCCGCTGGAGTCAGCAGCCTGAAGCCGCCGGCGGCGGCGCCCAGGTGCAGGCCGTCAAGCAGAGCGGGCAGGAACCGGCGGACGTGGCTATAACGGGTGAGCAGCTGCCCGGCTCACAACTCGGGCTGTTGGAGACGGCTCACTGACCGCGTCTACCGCGTCGGTAAGTTGTGCGCGGGGGACACGCCGCGCTCTTCCAGGCGGCCCACAGCGCGGACAGGCCCCAGCGGCCGGCCGGCGGAGCCGCTGCTCCCAACTGTCCTCAGGTGCGGGGTCTGAGTAGCAGCGCTGCAGAATCGTGCGCTAAGGGCCGAGGCGGATCGGTCAGGTGTCGGGTGCGGTGGGGTACTCAGACCCCTGTAGAGCCCGACGACCGAACGATGGACCGCGTCGCGCCCGCCGTTGACACGCCGGGACTGCTTCCTCAGGTCCGACGCGGACTTCCACTTGCGGGCATTGCGCGGGTTCCGATGACGTCTCGCCGTAACCTGCCTGCGATGTCAGGCGGCGTGATCGACCTCGTTGAGGTAGCGGCTCGGTTGATCAACCGTGTCCCAACTCGAGCTGAAGCGACGGTGCAGAGCGATCTGCGATTGCTGCTGCTCGCCGCTGGGTTGAACCTTCGCGAGGAGAACCTCGAGGAGGTGGTGCTGGAAGCGCCAGTCGGGGGGCGTCGGCGGATCGACGTCGAGGTCGGCGCGACTGTGTTCGAGGTCAAGCGAGACCTGCGGATCGGGAACGTGCGCGAGGAGGCGGTCGGCCAGCTCGCCGGATACGTGCGAGACCGGGTGGCACAGTTCGGAGCCCGCTACGTCGGGGTGCTGACCGACGGGGTGGAGTGGCACCTGTACCACCTGGACGATGACGAGCTGACCGAGGTCTCCAGCTACACCCTGACTGGCCCCACCGGGCTCGATGACCTGCTGCTCTGGCTCGATGGGGTGCTGGCCACCGCCACTCAGCTCACCCCGACCCCCTCCGAGATCACCCGCCGTCTAGGTGCCGGTTCGCCGGCGTTCGCGCTTGACGTGGCGGACCTGCGAGCCCTGTACGAGCGGGACCGCGGTCAGCCCGGGGTGGTGATGAAGCGATCGCTGTGGGCCAAGCTGCTGTCCACCGCGCTGGGGACCGCGTTCGTGGACCAGGACAGCCTGTTCATCGAGCACACCCTGCTGGTGGTCACCGCCGAGATCATCGGCCATGCCGTCGTCGGCTTCGACCCGGCGGACCCGCAGCTAGGCCCTGCCACGCTCGTGCGCGGCCAGCTGTTCGCGGCCGCGCAGATCCGCGGCGTCGTCGAGGAGGACTTCTTCGATTGGGTCGTCGAGGTCGACGGTGGCGCGGCGTTCGTGCGCACCCTGGCCCGCCGGCTGGCCCGGTTCGCCTGGGGCGCCGTCGAGCACGACGTGATGAAGGTGCTGTACGAGTCGGTGATCGGCGCCGACACCCGCAAGTCGCTCGGGGAGTACTACACCCCGGACTGGTTGGCCGAAGCGATCGTCGAACACGCCGTCACCGAGCCGTTGACCCAGCGGGTCCTCGACCCCTCCTGCGGGTCCGGAACGTTCGTGTTCCACGCCGTCCGCCGCTACCTAGCGGCAGCCGCCGCGGCCGGGCACAGCCCAGCGCAGGCGATCACCGGGGCCACTCAGCGGGTGCTCGGCGTCGACGTACACCCCGTCGCGGTGACGTTGGCTCGGGTGACCTACCTGCTGGCGATCGGCCGGGACCGGCTGACAGCTGATGACCGGCCGGCGTTCGCCGTCCCGGTGTACCTAGGAGACAGCGTGCAGTGGGGCCAGAACCCGGACCTGCTGGCCTCCGACGCACTCGTGGTGCCAACCGGCGACGGAGCGACCCTGTTCGCCGACGAGCTGCGCTTCCCACGCCGTGTCGTGGAAGACGCCGGCCGCTTCGACTCGCTGGTGGCCGACCTTGCTGATGCCGCCGCCCGCCCCGACCGACCGAGTAGCACCGGGGTGCTGAGGGCGGCGTTCCGTCGGTACGCCGTGCATGACGAGGACCAGCCGGTGGTCGCAGCGACCTACCAGGTGCTGTGCGAGCTGCACGACAGCGGACGGAACCACATCTGGGCGTACTACCTGCGCAACCTGGCGCGACCGCTGTGGCTAGCCCGACCGGACAACCGGGTCGACGTGCTGCTCGGCAACCCGCCGTGGCTGTCCTACCGATTCATGGCCGACGGGATGAAGGCCGAGTTCCGGGCGATGAGCACCGACCGGGGGTTCTGGGCTGGCGCAGCGGTCGCCACGCAGCAGGACCTGTCAGCGCTGTTCGTCGCCCGCGCCGTCGAGCAGTACCTGCGGCCGGGCGGCACCTTCGCCTTCGTTATGCCGTACGCAACGCTCAGCCGCCGACAGTTCGCCGGGTTCCGCACCGGCCGCTGGACCGGCGGCGTGGCAGACGCTGGCACCACCGTGGCTTTCCAGACCCCCTGGGATCTGCACCAGGTCAAGCCCAGCTTCTTCCCGGTACCGGCCGCAGTCGTGCTTGGCACCCGCGCCATGACCGCCGTCGCCCTGCCCGGGGCTCCGCAGAGCTGGGCTGGACGGCTGCCCGGCCGTAACCCCAGCCTCGCTGATGTCGGTGACAAGCTGCAGCGTCGCGCCCCAAGTGCCCCGGCGCCGACCAGCAGCGCGATCTCGCCGTACGCCCCACGGTTCGCCAATGGAGCCACCATGTTCCCGCGTCTGCTACTGATGGTTGTCGAAACTCGAGCCGGCCCGCTGGGGGCCGGGGCGGGCCGGGCCGCGGTGCGCAGCCAACGCAGCCGCAATGAGAAGACCCCATGGAAGACGCTGCCCGACCTCACCGGCACGATCGAGCGGCAGTTCCTGCGTCCGGTGTTCGTCGGGGACACCGTCCTGCCGTTCCGGGTCCGGCCAGCCGCGCTCGGCGTGATCCCGTGGGACGGCACCACCCTGAGGGCCACCACGACTGACCGGCTGGACCAGTACCCAGGTCTGGCGGCGTGGTGGCGCACCGCCGAGAAGGTCTGGGACCGGCACCGCACTAGCACCATGACTCTGCTTGATCAGGTCGACTACCGGCGCAAGCTCGCGGCGCAGCTCCCAGGCCTGCCTCAGCGTGTCGTGTACACCAAGAGCGGTATGTACCTGGCTGCCGCGTACGTCGACGACCAACGTGCCGTCATCGACCACAAGTTGTACTGGGCGCCGGTCGCCGGCCCGGAGGAGGGCCGCTACCTCACGGGTGTACTTAACAGTGACGCGTTGCTGAAGCTCGTGCGGCCGCTGCAGGGCCGCGGAGAGCACAACCCGCGGGACTTCGACAAGTACGTCTGGCAGATGCCGATCCCGCTGTACGACCCGACCCAGCCGCTCCACCGCGACCTGGTTGCCCTTGCCGAACGGGCGGGGCAGGTCGCTGCAGCTGTGGAACTGTCAGCGCAGTCCTTTCAAGCCCTACGCCGCCGGGTCCGGCAGGCCCTAGAAGCCGACGGCGTCGCGGCCGACCTCGACGTAGCCGTGCATGCCCTGCTCGCCGCTTGAAGTGGACATTCAGCCCCTGGATGCAGGGCCACTCAAGAGCCGACGTCCGGGACGACGCGTAACCGTGGCGTTGTCCGGTTGCGAGGGTCGGGCGGCAAGGCTGTCCACAAGACGTCGTCGGCGCTTCTCATCGGTCGCTGTTGCTGCGGCAGTAAGTCTGTGAACAGCACCAGCGTCTCGCCGACCTCTGTGGCGGCTGGAGTAATTAGGCCGCGCCGCCCAAGTTGGTGAGCGACTTGAGCGACTTCCTGACATCGGGCGTAGGCCTCCCGGTCGTCGGTTCCCGAAGTCAGGTCGGCTGGTACGAGACCAACCAGCAGACGGCCAGCGGCACTTCGAAGGTCGACGATTTCAGTGACTGCGACGGATGCTGTCACGAGCACTCTCGGCTGCAGCGGCGGGGCATCGTCCAGAACGGGATCGATCAAGTGGCGGTATGCCTCGACGACGACCGAGTCGGTGGGCCGACCCAGGTACAGCACCGGGAAGCCATCTCCGGTGCCCCATCTCCCGTAGCCGCGTCGGCCATCCAACGCTCGATCGGAATGTGGAGCGGACACGTGGCGCTGCCAAGTCCCCTCCACGTCGACCAGGGGTGCGGAGGCAACCCGCGCGGCTTTGGACGAACTCATGGGCTACATCGCTCCCGCAACACGTTCTGCTTCCTCGACCACCTCGTCTAGGCGGTCCGTGAGGATCAGGTCGATCGGCCGCTCTGTGTCCAGGTTGCGGTTGCGCGAGTGCAGCCAGATCTGTACACCCTCGTCGGTATAGGCGGTCTGAAGCTGCTCAACCAGGTACTTCAGGTCGAGCAGGCGGCGGACCTTGGGGCCCCTCGGGGTCACCTCGCCGCTGGCCCAGTTCTGGACGGTGCGAGTGCTTGCCCCGACAGCTTGGCCCAGCTGGGCCTGCGTGATGCCGGAGTTGGTGACGGTCTGCACGATGAGTCCATAGGTGGGGGAGGGCGACCTCACCGCCTTTGCGGAGGTGCTGCCCCCCTTCGTGAGGTGCCCGGCGCTGGCGGACCTGTTCATGCTGGCTCCTAGGTTCGGGCTGACCGACGCATCGTAATACGCTTTGGACTGCGTTGACCATGCGTCTCCAGTTGCGTGTCCTGGTACCGTGACCGGCAGCGATGAGAGGGGCTCACTCACATGACCGAGTTGCTGGTGCGCTGTGGCGTGTCCGACCTGGCCCTGCTTGAGAGGGTTCTGACGGCACCGCAGGAGCACGCCCGACCGAATCGGGTGGTGCTCGCCGCCCACGTCGCGGCTGCCCGCCCACGCTTCGCTGAGGTGACGCGGCAATCCGGCATCCCCCTGCTGGTCGACCCACAGACCTTCTACTGGCAGGACGCTCAGCACGGTGCGGACGCCTGGGCGCAGCTACCGTTCGGCGAGCCGGAGCTTCAGCGACCTAGCGATCTGCTCTCTCCAGCACGGCAATCCATGCTGGTCGCAGCCTGCATCGACTTCCAACTGTCCTGCGGGGCGACCGCCCTGATTCCGCCGTATGTCCATATCGACCGCGAAAACGACGGCTGGATCGAGGTGCAGGTCGGACTGTGGCGGCGCACTCGGCGCTACCTGGATCAGCAGGATCTCGCATTGCCCGTCGTGCCCGTCTTAGCAGTCGGCTGGCGGCTGCTAGACCGCCATACCTGGCACGCCGGCGTCGACCGCCTCCAGAGAGGCCTCGTGGACCTCGAGCCCGCCGAGATCGCCCTCGCTGCTTCCCGGGTCGACCAGGGCTCGCAGCCGGACCAGCGGCTCGTAGGGCTTGTCAGCACTATTCAGCAACTCCGCCGGCAGGCTCCGGTGCTGGCGTGGAGGCAGGGCGTGCTGGGAGAGGCTGCCGTGGCCGCTGGCGCCGTTGGCTACGAGACCGGCATCGGGTGGGGTGAACGCTGCGATCTGCGGCAGGCCATGGCGGCGCATCGTCGCCCTCGGGTGATGGACAGCATTGGGGCGCGCCCTGTGTACATCGCTGCGCTTCGTCGAAGCATCCCCAAGCGCAACTTGCAAGCGTTACTCGGGACCCGTGTCGGAGCCAACCTGCTGTGCATGGACTATCAGTGCTGCTCCACCGGCCCGACGTCGCTGCTGGGCGATGCGCGCGCGCATGCACTAGTCAGCCGAGGACGGACCCTCAACACGTTGGATCGCATCGATCGGCACGCTTGGCGTTGGCAGCACCTGGCCGACATCGCCACCGCCGGACTCGACGTTGCCGACCGCATTAACCGCATCGCCGCCAGTCGCCCGTCAGTTACTAAGGTCGATACCGCTGCACTTCACGCGATGCAGCTCGTCGCCAACAACCGACGCCAGACGTTACTGCGCCGGTCCGCCGCTTGACAGCAATCAGTTGTCGTCGCTGGTTCTCAGTAGGCGACGGATTGCCAGTCATAAAACGGCCCCGACTCGCGCATCATCAGCACAAGATCCCTGGAGCAGCGACGGAATCAAATTCGACCTTGATCTCAACCGGTAGGTACATCGAGGTACGACCGGCTGCGTCCCATGCGCGTACGTGCACGCCGACAGGTACCGGCACAAGCCCCTTGACCGCTCGGGCGCCCCGGCACGACCAGCGTTCAGCACCAGTCATCTAGACGTCCTCTTGGTCCGGCCACGGGCTGTCGACACCCAAGGAGGCCTCACGTACCGCCAGTCCCTCGATATCGTCTAGGAGCCCAAACGCTAGCCTCCGACAGCCGTAAAAGAGCGCAGCGTCGGCGTCCTTGTCAATCCACTCAAGCGTTTCGTCAAGAAACTCTTCAGACCAACCATATTGGGCCGCTTCATCAACTACATAGTAGCGGGCGCGCTGTCGAAGCGGCGCTAGATCCCAAAGCTCCACTGTCAGGGTGATACTCATCTTGCGCTGCCGTGTGCCCACGCAGGCATCATGGCAGCCATCGTTCGCCGCTTCCACGCGCTGGTCTCCGACACCGTCACGAGCACCAGGCTCCCCAGGACCGAGCGACATCAGAGGCGATCGGGCGCACGCTCATCAGCACAGCAAGCGGACTCAAGCACCAGACGACCTCACCAGAAACCTTCGGCGCGGACCTGCGCACCGCCAGCCCTGCTCCTGTGATGACCACCCCGCATGCGCGACGGCGGCCCAGAAGTAATGTCACTCAGTGATGCCTTGTGGCACTGTGGCGGAACGTCGAGGCAGGTCAAGGGCTGGCAGCGCCGGTGATCACGTCTACTGCGCCCTTCCCTGCCGCAGCCGCTCGCCCTGTAGCCATGAGGTCACCGTCAGCCGCGGAACGCCACCAGCGCGATCAGGTTGGCCACGGCCGTCTGGGCAAGACCAACGGTCTTGAGACGGTCATGCAGCCTGCGCCAACCACGGCGTCGCCGACCTGTACCAGGACCATGGCGAGCGCGACGGCCTGCGCGTGAAGGCGGTACATCGCGATGCTGGGAGGCGCCGGCCGGGCCGCGAAGCGCGACAGCCCGATTAACCCAGGCTCACGCCGGCGCTCACAGTCGTGGTCGCTGCGCAGATCCAGAACCCAGCCAACTTGCCGCCTCGCGCGCCGATCATCCACCGGACATGATCGGCTGTACTTCTCCCTCACGGCCGCCTGTTGCCCGACAGCCGTACGCCCTCGTTGACCGCCAGCCAACGGCCCTGGTCCACGAACGATAAGCACTGGACCTCCAGCGGGGCCCACCACCGGACGGCTAGGCGAATCACCCTTGACCGGCGGCCAGAAGCCGCCGACGCCGAACCCGAGCCGGTCGCCCGGCTGCGGGCGGTGCAGGACCAGCGTCGCCGGCTGCGCCGGACCGGTGGCCACTGAGCCTGGCTGATCGGTGCTGTTAACCGCTGTGATACGCGGCTGCCTGTGCAGCGGCGAGGCGGAGTGCAACACTGCGGTCGCCAGAAGGCGATCGGACGACCGAGAGGCATCACATGAGCACGCTTGCACCCCCGGCCCCCGCCGCGGCTCCGGCGGGCGAGCTGCATCGGTCGATCAGCTTTTGGGGGCTGATGTTCGTCTCCCTGGGTTCGATCATCGGTTCGGGCTGGCTGCTCGGGGCGCTGGGCGCGGCGCAGGCCGCCGGGCCGGCGTCGCTGTTGTCGTGGGTGCTGGCCGGCGCGATGCTGGCAGTCCTGGCGCTGGTGCACGCCGAGCTCGGCGCCGCCTACCCGGTGGCGGGCGGCACGGCCCGTTTCCCGTACTTCGCCTTCGGCACACTTGCCGGGTTCACGGCCGGCTGGGCCGCCTGGCTGCAGGCTGTGACGATCGCGCCCATCGAGGTCGAGGCCAGCATCCAGTACCTGAGCAACACCAACTGGGCCAAGGCCCACCTCGTGATGCTGCACAGCAACGGCACGCTCAACCTGACCGGCTTGGTCGTGGCGTCCGTGCTGATGCTGCTGTTCCTGGTTATCAACCTCCTTGGAGCCAAGCTGCTGTCGGAGAGCAACTCGGTCATGGTGATCTGGAAGACCGCGATCCCATTGCTCACGGTTGTCGTCTTGCTCGCCATCTCGTTTCACGGCTCGAACTTCAGCGCGGGCGGCGGCTTCGCCCCCTACGGAGCCCATGGAGTGTTCGCGGCGCTGCCGGCCGGAGTGGTCTTCGCCCTGCAGGGCTTTGAGCAGGCCATCCAGATGGGTGGCGAGGCACGCAACCCCCAGCGTGACGTCTCCCGCGCGGTCATCACCGCGATGCTCATCGGCACCGCGATCTACATTCTGCTCGAGATCGCGTTCATTGGCGGCCTGAACCCCGCGGACCTGACGAACGGGTGGGCCAACCCGGTCAAGAAGGGTGACTTCGGCCCGTACGCCACGATCGCGACGGCTGCGGGCGCCGGGTGGCTGGCGACGCTGCTGTACGTCGATGCGTTCATCTCCCCGGCCGGCACCGGCCTGATCTACGTGGGCACGTCGGCACGGTTGTCCTACGCCATCGGGGAAGAGGAAGTTCTCCCCTCTGCACTCACCAAGATCAGCAAGAAGGGGGTGCCGGTCTACTCGATCTTGCTGGCGTTCGTCATCGGTGAACTCGCGTTCCTGCCGTTCCCCAGCTGGCAGTCCCTGGTCGGCCTGGTCACGTCGGCAACGGCCATCATGTACGCCTTCGCCCCCGTCTCGCTGGCGGCGCTGACGCTGCGCGACCCCGGTCGGCACCGCCCCTACCGGCTCCCGTTCCCCAAGGTGCTGGCACCGGTCGCATTCGCCTCGGCCAACCTGATCATCTACTGGGGCGGGTTTGAGGCCACCTGGAAGATCCTCACTGCCATCTTCATCGGACGGCTGCTGTTCGAGTTCCGCCTGCGCCGGGCCGATGACGTTCGCCGGGAGGACATCGACTGGCGCGCCGCCTCGTGGATCTGGCCCTGGCTCGTCGGGATAACGATCATCGGGCTGCTGGGGCGCTACGGCAAGGGAGCGCACAAGGCGCTGCCGGAGTGGATCGACCTGATCGTCGTCATCGGCTTCAGCCTCGCGATCTTCTACTACGCCGTCAGCGTCGCCATGACCCCCGAGCAGGTCCGAGACGCAGTAGCGATCGAGGAACAGGCCCAGGCCGAGGGACCGACCATCGCCACCGCCTAAACCCAAGCACTGGCAGTCCGTCGTTGGACCAACTGCTGGCCGACACCACACTTGCACTGAGGTCGCAGCTGGCCTGCGCCTATCCGAGCGGCTCCTGCTGCCGCGGCGGCGTACCGGCTGTTCGGGCGGCATGCCCTGCGTCAGCTACCCACCCGGTACCGTCCAGGCCGTTCCGCTCAGCGCCGGCCCTCGAACGGCTGCGCGGACACCTCCACCACCGGGCCGAGCCCCTCGACCAGGGCAGTGACCGCCTCGACGGGCGGGGGCCTGCGGTGGCGTAGCCCAAGGCGACGTCGAGGTCGGACAGGGCATCGCCGCGGCCCTCGGCGACCGATCAGCCGAGCTCGAGCCAGTCCCACTGCTGGTCTGCCCTCACGGCTGCGAGCAGCCGGTGCAGCAACGCTCGCTGGGCGGCGAGC
>JAABUO010007867.1_pt1 | contig 12116 bp, 18 predicted proteins | sample 5559291 | NCBI WGS metagenome assembly JAABUO01 (sample SAMN10711878, study PRJNA513372) | rock metagenome | isolation source: Antarctica rocks | place: Antarctica: Victoria Land, Finger Mt sud
GTTTGAAGTCATTGGAGACTTCGGGGAGTCTGACCAGACAGAGGTGCTAGCCAAGTTGTCTGCATGGGCCAAGGCCAGGTGACATTCTACCACTGCTGAAAGCGCAATTCTTTGTGTAAACAACGTGATGCTCAGTAGCATGGTAGCAAGGCATTATAATGTCGGCAATATTGTGGCTAGTTAGTATGATAAGCATGATGCTTAGCTGGATATGCTTGTTTGAAAGGCTTCACTTTGCTTAACACAGCTGCAAGGTGCACCAGGCCTTCACTGGCTTAGTCAGTCTTCCACTTTGGATAAGGTAGAAAAGAAATGGCGCAATCTCTTGCTCGACTTACATGCCTCTGCGTTCAGCATGATGTCATCAATGTCTTGCAGGCCAATGAGTCCAGACCATCCAGAGTGAAACGCCAAGGCATTCATGGCTTATTGGCAAAGTGGCAATCGCGTCCCTTCCCTGAAGTGCTACATTGACTTTGTGCGAGCAACGGAGAAGTCTGCAGCAGCTTTAGCTGGAATCAAGCGGCCACGCAAGCCAGCTGGCCTGCAATACTCTGACCTTTATGGGGTTCCAACAATACTCGTATTGTGTGAAAAAGGTAAATAGACACTGTTTTACATGACCCCAACTTCGACCTCTTGAAACCACAAAGCATGCTTCTCACAATGAAGTTCATGCAAATGGTGACATGCTGTTGTATGCAAGCCATGTCAGTTTACATTTGCATATGGATGGACCGTAGCAATACAATTCAGACGTACTTGCCACTTTACCATGTGATGTTATGACAGGGCGCATGGGGGACACCTTTCCCCACACCTTCACGTGCCAAGACCAGCGCCTGCGCTCTGGCTCCAAGTTCAGCACCCTGGTGCAAGTGCTTGGCCGCCTCTGCAGATATCCAGCAGTTTGTGCAGAGGTGCATGATCTTGCTGAGCCTGCTTCAAGAACAGCTGACTCTGCTGCAGATGAAGAAGCGCAAAGGCTGCATTTGTTGAAGCAGTCTTTGCAGGCAGCCTATGGGCGGCGTAGCTGGAATGGTGAGGTCACATCTTGAGTCTAGTTTGCACAAGCAAGTCATTCTGCCAGACATTCTTGACATGCAAGAGAAGCAGTACATTACACTGGTGATCCTAGCTTGTGCTGAAGGTAGTGAGCTACTGTAGCATGGCGCTGGGTCTCATTGCATTTTGCTTTTGTTGTGCAGGCCCTCCTGAGGATGAATGGAGAAACATGGTGTACTTGATTGCAGCAGCTGCCAGTGAGTCTATCACAAGCTTGATCTGCTTTCTGAACCATACAGCTGCACAGGCCAAGCTTGCTAAGCCTCGCCCGTCTGGAACGCAATTGCTTACAGAGGTGTCTTATGCAAAGCAGTACACCTCAGTGATGGCGCTACCTGGATGCAATGCAACCAGGCCAGAGATTCCTGCATCGCTTCACAGCATTTTGCAAGATCTCAGTGGCACATTGTTTGCTGACCCAGCAAAGCCACATGAATGCTTGCTTGAGGTCATTCAAGCAATCAAAGAGTGGAAAGACAATGTGCTCAGCATCTGTGATGGCAGCGGCTATGTTCTGGGCAGTGCTGGGATGCCTTTGTTCAAACAAGGCTTGCCCGTGAGGATCATGCTCAACGGCAGCTTTGAGAAAGATTGCTTGGACAGCAATGATCTTGTGGAGCTCTTTTGCTGCTGTCCAGAGGGTAGTCCTCTGCTTCAGCCAAGAGCCACCGTCAGCCTAATCAGGTGAGATGACTCATCCCCACCAGCCCGCATCTGCAGCAGAGTTGACCACACACACACACACACACACACACACACACACACACCGTAGATCTTATCTGGCACAACTTCTGAAGATACTTGTGATCTTCTCATCTTCCGCTGGACTTCTCGGCTGCTGTATACCCAGTGCTCAAGGTTCCACGCAGGCACAAGCACCACCTGCCGTATGCTCTGATGATGCGCAATGTGGCTGAGCAACTCCAGAAGGTGCAGCACGCCACTGTGTTGAGGCAGGAGGCTGCAGCTGGACGTGCTTTGGGCAAAGCTGTTCATTCTCTGTCTGAGGACGTCATGGAGAACTGGCCAACAGTGAGTACGCTGTTGCAATGCACATGTGCCTACACCTGCTGCCTCTGGTGAACATGCATAGCATGCCATTGATATGCGGCTTGTGACCGGTACTCTAGCATAGAGGCATGGTTCCTTCAAAAGTGTGTCGCTGGCAATGACGTATGTTGGTGTGCCCTAATGCAGCCAAAGAAAGGTCTGGATGGGATCATGTGTGCAATGCAGGGAGGGATGATGGACAAGTTCATGTCCTACACAAACAGGGGGCTAAGGGGCACTGCGGTACATGACTATCGTGAAGCTGCATCTGCTCACAACAAGCACTATGACATTGGCCACAAGCATGAAGGTCATGTCCACCCTGGGCGCTTTTTGCTGAGGGCACAACCATAGCAAGGCAAAACAGGTATGACATTCACACATATGGTTTTGGCTTTGTTGAGAGGGAATCATGGCCCTGCCCTTACCTTCAAAGTATTTGACCAAGGCACAGCAAACACTTCATGATGTGCGTCTGACATCATCTAGACAATTTGGTTTTCTTGTTAGACCAAACGTGCATGGCACATTTCATGTATGTACAAAAAGGATGCTGCAAACAGCAGTGGTTCCTGTCTGTGTTGAGAGCAAAGGTTAGTGTAGATTATAGCGAGCACCCGTTTCCTGTGGAGCTCAGTTGATGTGTGCGTGGCTGACAGCTTCTGCTGCTGTACTATATATATACATCTCAAGGCGTTTGTGTTTGGTCAACTTTACTCAGTGCTTTTTCTTTGTTGCAGTTGTGACCATGTGATGTACTTGATGGCTGCTTTCTAGATTGTGAAGATGCTCATGGCTGGTCCAAGCAGACATTGCATTGGCCAGCTGGTACAAAATGCGTCATTGATTTGGAGCGTCATTTCAAGCTAACCTTTGGTCTTGCGGCAGGTTTGAAGTGAGGCTGCCATGAGTAACCCTCCCAAAACTGACTGGTTGCAGGTGCATACATTGGGTTGCTGCAGCACTTGAGCACAATCCCGCAGCCTGTTGACCCATGGCAGCCTGTTCCTGGACAGCCCAAGTTGCCGCCTAAAGGGTCACTCCCTGTCGACAAATGGTGCAATGAGCTTAAGGGTGCAACCATTCGCTGGCAGAACTCATGCTTCCGGGATCTGACAGGCAATTGGCGTCCATACGAGAACCTGCAGCCTGGCAAATACGCTGACCGGGTAATGCCATGATCAGTAGCAAAACAGTGTTTGTGCAGTGACTGACTGACATGCAACCATCTATCTGCAATTGTATCAGCAAGTAAGATGTTGTTTCATGGTCATAGAAGCACCCAAAAGGCTGCTTGGAGACGTATGCAACCCTGTAAAGGTGTCGTGTTCTAGCGGACATTTGCTTGTTTGGATCTAGCAAAAGCTTGATGTGTACACTGCAGGTGGCAATGCAGCAGCTTGTGATGCTTGCATCAGTGTGTCTACCAAGTGTGTCTACTAAGTCTACCAGTGAACCTGCTGGTCATGTTGCAAGCAGCAGGCCAGGGTTGGGATCTTGGCTTGAGCAGTATCAAAGGCTGCTTCTTGGGCCCAGCGGCGAGAACATCTGCACAGAACCCGGACGACGTCTTGCACAGGATCTTGTGCAAAGGTTGCAACAGCACAAGTCCCAGTGCCCTCTGTCAGTGAGTGTTGAGAGTGTCAGCACAGGTCAGGCAGAACTCAGGCTGCACATTGTTGCCCCAAAGGATGTTTTGAAGCAGGTAACGCGTCTGCTGCTTCTGCACCTCGTACATCATGCAAATGTGACATCACTCAGAAAGAGCTATAGTATAGAGCTAACATGCCCTCCCTTACACAAGACCTTAAACTTCACGGATGACGTGGTGTCTCTTTTGCTGGACATGACAGAAAAATACAAATTTTGTGTGCAGGCCATCAACTGGGATCACCGCATTGAGACAGCTGCAGCAGCTGTGGTGCAGGGAGAGTTCAAAGAGGGTGCCTTTGAGTGTGACATAAGGTAGTGAGAGTGTGCATCCTCATACAGCCAGTCAGTTTCATTCCTGAGCCTGTGGCACACAAGTTTGCTATCTGAGCAGCGTAGTCATGCAACAGCTAGCTTCTGCATCTCCATCTGATGCACTTTTGCTGGTTTCAAGCCTCTTTATGCCATACAGGTTTGTCAGAGGTCAAGATGGGATGCAAATCATCATCAGGGATGCGGCATTTCAAGCTATACACAGCCTGCATGCAGCAGGCTCCTCTGACTTCAACCTGGTGCAGCAGTCCCTTTGGCCTCAGACTCCTTTTGTGCATGCGTCAGCTGAGGTTACAGAGGATGTACCTGATCTTGCTGATGAGCCTGGTGCTTGGAGCTCAAACAGTTCGCAGGCGTCTTCTCGTTTGCAGCCAACCGGCAGCATGGCATATTCCATGCGCGTTGGACGCATTTTGCGCCCAGTGTCTGCTCCAGCAGCCAATGACATGAGAGAAGTAAGCCCACAAACTTTTGCAGTCAAGGCATTTGCTTCTTTGCTGCACACCAGTCCACAGCCGTTTCCACTCCAAGCAACATGCTCTGATACTGTGTGGGCTTGCCTCCAAGGGAAGCGTATTTGTGCCTGCAGCTGTTCTGTATGTATAGTTCCTGCTTGGACCGCGCATGGTCATAGCTCTGCCGTGAGCATGGCTTGTCGCATGTTGTGCACAAACCAGACCAGCGCAGACCACTACGTGTGCTTTCATCATGACACTGTTATGTGCCATGCAGCTGGAGCCTAGGCAACCTGTGCTGCATCTGACCCTGGAACAGAAACAGGCATTGTTCCCAGTCAAACAGACTGGCAGTCTGCTGCCAGTTCATGGACCGGTCTTTCTTGCCACGCCAGCTGTATGGCAGAAGCTTGAGCAAAGGTCGCAGCGTTCCCTTGTGCAAATGCGTGCCGCAGCCAGCAGCAGCTTTGAACTGAAGGAAGTGTCAGCATCAACTGAATCGCTGCCAGCTGCTAGCATTCATCACTGGGTCTTTGTGCCCTCGTACAACCGGTATGCTGACAGCGACCCACGACAGATGCGCATTGACTGGGCCGATGCAGTTTCACAGGGCACCCAGTATGTCAGAGTGGTAGTTGTGAGATCAGAGGCAGAGCAAGTCATGGTAGGTTGCCCTGCCTTGCTATCTCCCATCATCAGTCTTCAAATTAGGTGGACATCCAGTTCCGCCTCTTTCCGGCGGCAAAGCTATGTCAAGTATCCCCACTCACATGTTTTGAATGGCTGCCTATCCTACTGCTTCACCGAGCACGTCAGCAGCTTTGCTCAGCAGCATTCAAGTTGTCGCACAGGTGCATCTATGCCTACAGTCTGTCTTCATCTACTTGTAGCTGCATGCATTGCTGCTCTGCAGAGCACAGCTGCCACTGTCTTGCAGGGTTACAGCAAGCTGGTGCATGAGCACCAGCTCCAAGTGGAGAAGCATCTTCATGAGGCATCACAGGTCACCTTGCTGATGGTCATGCCACATACAATCAATTTGGGAGCCCTCCCTAGTAGCTTTGCAGACTTGCGTGACTATCAGAGGCAGCAACAGACAGAAGCAATGGGCATAGGATACAGCCGGCTGGCTACTTAGCTGATTGCCCGCCTGATGGGACTATCCAGCATTTGGATGCTGGACGACAACATCTCTGACTGTTGGGGTCTGCCGTTTGAGGAGTTTGTGAGGTCTGAGGGCAAGCAGCATGCTCAGCTTGAGTCTGTTAAGTTCAACACAGTCATGGCCACCATCGAATGCCAGGTATACAGCCTTGCGCATGCAATACTGCATTCAAGTGCTAGTGCTGTAGGCACATGTAGCACTGTTGGTGGAGTCAAGCACACAATCCTGTGTGCGCAACTTTTCAATGATTTGCACCAGGTCTGTGGCCGTACATGAACTCTTGTGCCTTGTTGGGCTGCTTTCAACTTTCTTACAGACATAAGTGCACTGGGTCTCCATTGACAAGGAATACTTTGATAGAGGTCACCTGACTCAAAACAGCAGTGCAAAGGCTATCAACATCCTTGGAATGCCACTGGTGTCATGCCTGCAGGTTTTGGGAGCAAGTTCTGAAAGCAGAAGGTTCAGCGCCAGCCAGGTGGTGACGGAACAGCTAAGAGGGGCGTGTGTGGCAGATGTGGTCAAGGGCACTTCATGCAACCATGCCCCGGGTCATATGCATGCAGGGCCTCGGTCAGCAAAGCAAGCAAAAGATGCTGTCGAGGTGCAGTGTGTGCCCATCATGTTTTGCAGCTCATGTCCGAAGCATGCTCACAACAAGCCCCTCGTGTCATTGACCCCACATGTCATAACTTATCATGACTTTGCAGGTCAGCAATTTTATTGAAGTAGACAGCATGGATAAGCTCACAGGCGCGTACAGCAGATATGGCATCATTGGCGTCAGTCTAAACCTCAATGGCGCATTCAAGGTGATGCTATTGACCTGCAGGATTGCATGCAGCAATTTATGTGCTCATGGTGATATGCTGCTTCCGCTGCTTTGTCGCTATCTGGTGAGCGCTGGCAAGATTCTGCTGTGACAAAGATAGGATAGAAGAAGCATTTGTGCTTGCAGGTTGGGTTTCAAGGGCAGGGCAATCCTGGTCCTTGGACAGTTGGCCCCTCAGTGTACTCCATGATGCTGATCAATGTGGCCAGTACAGTGAAGGAAGGAGCACTCTACCCTGCCAAGCCTTATCATGAGGATGTGGACTTTGCTCATCTGTGCAATGAGCGGCAGCTTGTGGTTGTCAAATGCAACTGGCTGTACTTTCACAAGGTGATGCTGCATCTGGCAAATTCCAGCATGTGTCACACTGCCTGTCTAATGCTTATAAAGTTTGTGGTGAAGACACTGCATGTAAGGCCTTGATGCGCCTGCATGATCCATGCTGCTGCCAGCATGCGTAGCAGCTTGTACATAGACCAAGCATAAGTCCATGTGCCTGCAGTTTGTTTCTGTTGGACAGATGCTGATTTTGTCGTGTATCAATGTATCGTCACACCCCACGCGACTAACAAGTGTGCTCAAGGCTTGCTGTAACTCCTTTTGCGGTGTACACACTTGGATGAGTACACTCACACAATACATGTGCAACATATGATGCAGGCAAGGCTCAGTCCTGACTACATTAAGCGTCATGTGACACCAAGCAGCCGGTCGCCAGGAAGCTCTTTGACTCTGCTGGATCCTGTGGATCATCAGATACGCTCAGGGCAGATCATCAGGATCAGAGCACCATCAAAATTGGGTGCACCTGTCCATATGGCCATTGGGCAGAACAGAGCAGATCTGCCTGCTGCGGGTAGGCTTCCAGTGTTGCAGACGGGACATCCACATACGCTGTTTGTGTCACTCTCCTGTCTCATGCGCGCAACAATGCTTCTGGGTGCATGAGCATCAGCTTTGGGCAAACCAACAGCCAGCAGCTGATGACTTTCACAGCAGTGACTTTGCACGGGTGAGATACTGTGTGATGGTTGATTGCAGATGTGCTTTCTGCTCACATGGACTGAGTGCTCAAGCTTTGAACTTTGTTGCATGAGCTGACCAAAAGGTGCCCTAACACGTGTGTATTAACATGCGGCGCAGTGCCAGTCAAGTTGTGAGCTCAATGACGTAGATTCACAGTTGAAATGTGTGGTCCTGACGAGTTGCCTGTCTGAAGACATGCAAGCAGACTGTCGACATCCCGTTGCAGCTTCTGTGCACATGCTTTGCTTGATGTACAGATGCCACTCTGGCTATGCAGGCTGTTTGACTGGCAAGCTGCAGACACCTATGCTGCACCCTATGAGCTGCCAAGAGCGCATCAGTTCTCAGAAATGGGCCGCGTCAGTGAAGACATGCAGCTTGAACTGATTATGCATACAATCAGACGCGCTTCCAAAAAACCCAAAAGCAGTCGGTTGCAGCTATGTGATTCTGAAGATGCAGTGAGCAAAGCGGCTAAGTTTCAGCCATACAAGGCAATAAACCCAACCGCCAGTCTGTTTAGCAGACGACCGCTTGTCTGGTTGCAGAATTGCCCCATCGTCGCTCAGACCCAGCATGAGCTTCCTCGAGCCCTACACTTGCTTGCTGCTTATCATGAGACAAGAGCCTTCATGCAAAGCACCATGGCTCACTACCTGATTCTGAGATACAGCCAAGCAAATGCACAGGATACAACTGCTGCAATCTATGCAGCTTTTGAGTCTGCATCACCCAGGTTTAAGGTCAGAGGCATCTGCACAACTGTGCAGCCTACAGTTGTGTCTCATGGACTGCTGCCAGCAGTACAGCCATGCACAGGCGACAGCGTGTTACCATACATGCTCATCACCTTTAATGCTCAGCAGCTTGCAGCTGAAGTTCTTGATCAGCCTGAGCCAAGCAGTGATCTCCTGGATCACGAGCAGACTATGAGGAGGCCAAGGAGCAGCCAGCCAGAAGCTGTTGCGGCAGGCACATCTGCTGGCTCAGCCATTGAGACTGGCAAGAGACCTGCAGACGGGCTTGGAGAGGCAGGTCCTGCAAAGAGGCATGCTGGCAGTGTAGGCACTCATTCCCCACAGCAGCAGGTGTGTTTGCATCTCATAATGTGTGTACATGATCTGCTACTGTGTGAGTACAAAATCTGCATATAGCGTGATCAGCAGGGTCTGCAGAGTGCTGCTCAAGCTGAGCATCAGGTGATTCAAGTTTCTGCCTTGCTCAGGGTAGCGTTGCCTCAGCTGTTTGCTTGATCTGTAGGAAGGAGTCCAAGAAACAGGACCATCAGCCAGCACTGATGTAGCAAAGCCAGCTCAAGGCATGGGAGCTCATGTGAGTCTTGTCAGCTTGACAAATGTGCAGCCATCAATCAGCACGTCTGCTTGACAATGAGAGTATTGGATGTCTCTATGTGTATGACTCCTGCATCACTTGAATGTGCTGTGTGGCAGACTCTGACAAACAAGTCATCCATACCTGTCACATGGCCTGATGACCGTGGCCACATCTCACAAATGCTCACTGAGCGTCGTCAATACATTGTTGGCCGCAGAGGTACTGAATGTTGTATGATGATCACAGGCTGCACAAAGTACACAGCAGTCAGGTGCAAGGCAAGGCCCACCAAAGGACCATGCTGCCAAGAGACAGAAGCAAGAGGGCAAATATGCACCGAAGCAGAGAGTAGGACAAAGGCCCAGCAAGCTTGATGCGCGAGTGAGCGCGATAAGTCATCTGCTCTTGCAAGAGGGCTCGGGAGCAGGAATGAGCAGGAAAGACATTGTTAAGTACGGTTATTCTCTTTAGTACACCCATATTTCATGACTCTGCAGCCACGACGCGACCATTCAGCTTGATCTGGCAGAGTCAACAACATGTCCATGACGGCATGTCTATACATCCGACTCTGAATAGCTATGCACAACTCAGCAGCAGCTGTCTAGTAAAGCCTAAGCCTGTTGTACAGTCTGTCAACAATGGAAATGCGCAAACTGTGGGCCGCACACAGCAGTGCTGGGTCCAGGTACAACCAGCTCAGAACCACCTTGACGTGTATTGCAGGGCACTTGGAGACAGTCAAGACCCTGAATGCAAGCAGTTTCAGGTTGACATAGCAGAGACCTTTTGAGATGCTGATACCATGGTGTCACAGGCAATTGAGCATGACAAAAAGAATAAGCAGCTGATTGAGTAAGCAACATTTCTTGACCATCCCCCTGATACAGCATGCTTGGGTGACTGATTGACATGATGTGACATGCTGTGCATGCAAAACAGCCAAACCTGAGCTGTGTTTTAAAAGTTTGGTCTGCTCTCTTCCAGAGGCACAACGGACCTTCCAGACTGCTTGTTTGCAGGTCTAGAAGACAGGGCAGAAACAATGTGTACAGTGCAAGAGCTGCGGCGCCTCCAGCAAGTGTAGAAGAGCACTGAGTGAGCCAGTTTGGCTGGCCGTGCACCAAGTTTCAGACCACCATATGCTGCCATCTTCTAAGCAGGCTGGACAGCAGGTTGTCCTTGGTCCACTAGTAGTGTGACGAATGCTTTGATATCCTCTGCTGTGCGTACCCCAACAGTCATCAGTGTGTCATCAAGCTTTCTTAGACTAGCTACATCGCAGTCAGTCTTGTTGTTTCTATTCTTTTAGATCTGACTCATTGAGGGCCAACAGCATCTTTCCTAATGCCTGCCGTCCAATCCCAAGCTTTTTCTAGGTAGCATGCGATCAGCATGCCTGGGCTGCATCAGAGCCAATTTCAGTAAATAGCTGCTTTTGCAATTGTCTGTCAAGGCAGGACGTGGTCGTGGCCGATGGCAGCCCTGCCTCTGCTGAGCGTATTGTTTACAGATAGAGAGAGAGAGAGAGAGATTACAATGCTTTAGCCAGCCAGCAAGTCTGATCACATATAGAAAAAGACAAATGTCAAGTCTGGAAGACATCAAGACAGTCTAGAACGAACTTGACAACTTGCATATGATCCTGCTGTGCAAAAAAGGATCTCATGGTGTTGGTGTCCGTGGAAAACACAGGAGCGTACTGCTGCCTAACCGCCTGGACAGCTGGACACTCAAAAATCATGTGCAATTCATCTGCAACAGCCACACTACCACATTGTGTGCAGACCCTACTGGCTCTGGCAACACGCTTGCCCCCAGCAAAATGGCCGAGAACAATGGGCAACAGCTTACGTATCACATTCATCTTGTAAAGTTTGCAATCTTGGTGGCTTGACAGTTATGAGCCCATGCAGGCTTGCAAAACGCACATGTGTCATTGTGGCAAGTATGTCTTACAGTGTACAACAGCTGAAAGGGTCAGATCACATGGTGCACCCAGTCAAAACTGTCTGTGATGCTGCACAACTGCCAGACAGCACATGCTGTACATGGACAAGAACATCACAATGTGTATCACTGGACTTGGCAATTGTCCCTGCATCTCACTACCAAGGTCTCCAAAGAGGCCACGCACCATTCAGAGGCCAAGCACCATTTAAAGGCAACCCAAACGCTTGTCAAATCCTGTTGAGTGAAGCCTGCCTTGCACAGTGTACACCCTGCAGCAACATAAAGCAGAATTGTCATTTTGTATGGTGTATACTCCATATGCCGATGTATCTGTGAAAAATGGTGTTGGCAGCATCAGCATCGTATGTGTCAGCTAGCCAGCAGACGCAAATTACCCATGTGATGAAAAGCATCCCCTGCTGCTTGTTACAAGGCAAATGCAACATGAATCAAATGATCTAGCTAGAAAACACATGGCTGCTGCTGAATGAACTCAGAATGAGTAGGAGGTAATTGATATATCTTCCATGTAATGAGTCAGACAGAACACTCATCACTGTTCACAGCTGGCCAACATGTTTACAAATGCAATTGAAAGACCTCAGAATTAAAAAGCTCGTTGGTTTGTTCAACATCTGAAATTCAGCGTTGGATTTCCAAAGATTTCATCACAGGTCTCTTGATATTTGCAAAGCTTGCAATACAATCACAGGATGCTCAGCCATCAGAACCACAGCCAATAGAGTATTCTCTACACGTATAATTTTTCAGGATGAAGATAGCTCAAGGTCTCATCACATGGCTTTGGCGTGCATGCAGTCCGTGTCGTACGAACCAGCGTTGCATTACCTTTAAGCGACCTCGTGGCCCTCAGAGTGTCTCACCTTCTGCCGGCGATGTGGTCTCGATGCCCTGCAACACATCTCACAACACACGTTTTATTGAACATATACTGCACACTAATAGTAGCACATGCTGCCAGTCTGTACAAGTCCTTGCTCTTGTTACTCCAGCTGCGCTTGCAATGTGCACAGTATCCGGCGCGTATCGGGCGGCGACTTGCCTGTCGAAACCCTGGCGATGCCCTATCTCCAAAGGCAATGGCGATTCCGATTCCCCCATAAATCTGCTGTCAGCCGGATTGTTTTGCGGAATGTACGGCCAGCCGGATTTCATAATTACTCATCGCCCGGCGCCACCGCCCATACGGAGCGTTCCACCTCACACAAACGCTTGACGCCAGACACGGAGT
>JAABUO010007868.1_pt1 | contig 12115 bp, 15 predicted proteins | sample 5559291 | NCBI WGS metagenome assembly JAABUO01 (sample SAMN10711878, study PRJNA513372) | rock metagenome | isolation source: Antarctica rocks | place: Antarctica: Victoria Land, Finger Mt sud
CTGGTTCCGAGTGCGCAGTGCCCTTAGCAAGGGGCAGGATGCGCATGCTGGGCGCTGGGCGCGCCAGGGCGGGAACAGCGCTGGAATGTTTGCTGGCGGTGTGAGCTGCTGGGCACGGTTGCGGGGCATGCTGCGCCCGCAGTGCAGCATGCGCGGGGGCGACGTGAGAGCAGTACCATGCAGAGAGCTGAGCAGGAAATGGCACGCGCGCGCAGCGCATCTTGAGCGTGGACTACCGGCTGCCGCCGAACAAGGTGGTCTCGGACGAGTGCAAGGACCTGCTCAGGTGCCCCCCCACCCGCTGGCGCTCGAACCAGGCAAGAAGGGGCTCAAGCCATTGATTCTACCCTGGCAATTGTGCATGCGCGCGAGTCGGCCATGTGCTGGCCCGCGCAACGCCGCATGATGCGATCGTGCGCTTTGACACTTGCGTGGCGAGCGCCGCTTGCAACTAGCTCCCGTGGTACAGAAGGCTGCTGCAGCCCCGCACCTGCCCACCGCTGCCTGCCGCAGCCTCGCGTGGCTGCACCGCAGCCCCGCCGCTGCATTAGTCCAGAGCGTGCAGGCGCGGTGTCTGTTGCCTGCGAGCGCCGCCCACAGTTGGTGAGTAGCAGCACTGGATGCACCCATTTTAGTGTCAGGGTTAGCCCTACCCTAAATCTGTACCGCCGCGCGCGCAGGCTGATCCTGGTGGCGGAGCCCAGCGAGCGCATCACGATGGCGGAGATCCAGCGGCACGCCTGGTTCGTGCGCGACCTGCCCGAGGGGGTGGCGCAGATGAATAGCGCGCTGCTGGCGCAGCAGCAGGCGGCGGGCGTACAGTAGCGGTGCCGTCCAAACCCTACCCTAATCTGCCTAGTGTGTGATCGGGGGGCTGCAGGGCGTGAACGCCGGAGGCGCAGGGCAGTGCGGCGGCGCCGGGGAGGTGACCCGTGCAGCGCCGCTGGCCTGCCGGCTGCCTCCGCTTGCAGCAGGTGCTGCGGGCTTGCTGGCCGGGTCTGGGGCTGGGGGAGGCTGGGCTGCGCGGGGTCCTGCCAGGCGGGGCGGTTTGCTCGGCCGCGCGAGCGTGCCCGTGCGGTGAGAGGTCGGGCGGTGTGGGGGGCTGGATGCGTCGCAGTGGTGACTGCTGTTTACACGGGAGGCGCGCCGGGCGCAGAGAGTGCGCGGCACCGGGGAGATAAACGTTGGCGTGATTACAAAGTACGGGTTGGGCACAGGGGCCGAGTGTGCCGCTGGCCACCCTTTTGGCAGGCAAGCAACACCTACGCAGCAGGCTGCCCTGGACCGGGGGGCAGGCCGCCCTGTGAGGGGCGGCGGCCGCCCTGGTGCAGCGCACTAGGGTACTTGCAGTTACTGCTCGGTGTCATGATGCAGAGGGCGGCGGCGCACACGACGGCGGTCCGGTGTTGGCAGAGGCGCGGGGCGTCCTGTGCCTCTGCTCCCAGGGAGTGCCCCGGTGCAGTGGGGGCGGTCGGAACGCCTCTTGTCACGCGCTTGTATACACTTGTGTTAGCTGGGCTGGTTTTTTTGGGGGTGAGTGGGCGGGCTGCTGCGGCGCGCGCGCTGGCGGGCTTCTGCGTGCACGCAGCGAGGAGAGAGGCTGGCCCGCGCGCGAGCATCCCCTGGGGGCAGGGGCGGCGGGGGCCGCGGGGGTGCTGCGGCCGGGCCAGGTTTTGGGTTAGGGATAGTAGTAGGAGGGCATCCGGTCGACCAGACAGCGCACTATGTGTTGCTAGCCGCGCCGGGAAGAGGCACCCGGGGCTGTGTCCGGCCCCGGGTTAGGCAGCCTGGCCAGTTCTTTTCCGATGGGGGCCTGGACACCCGCGAGCCAGCCGCGTTGTTTGCGGCGGGGTCTCTGATACAGGGGTGGTCGGGGTACCAGCCAGGCACACCGCGGCTCCAGGCCTGCAAGACCTCAAACGCATCTCTGGCAAGGCTTGTTTTCGGCCCTCGGTTCACGTATGCCCGGCGTGCTGTATTTGAATTTCTCTACGGTGGGTGCGCGGGGCGGCAGCTTGCGCTTGGCCGTGCCGCGCCCAAACACGCAGGATCCTGCTGGCCCAGCACTGCAGGCGAGCCCGGGCTCTGGGCAGGGGGTGGAGTGGGGGGAGTGGGGGGTAAAGGGTGAAGGGCGGCTCAGAGGCAGGCGGCTATCTATGTACTTCCCTGCGAGCGGCCCGTCCTTTGCGCGCAGCGCTGGGGGTTGGCATCAGGGGCCGGGCTGCCAGGCCTCAGCCCTGCAGCTGTTCCGCAAGGGCGGCCCCGGGCCGCGCCTCAACCGGCCTCAACCGGCAGCGCATGCCCAGCCCTGCAGTGCATGTATCAGCAGCCCTGCGTCTGCGCGCGGCTGCCTCTGGACAGGCGGCCACGCTTGGGTCGTGTGCACGCTGTGCAGCTGTGGCGCCTCCGAAGTCTGTGTTGTGAATGAACTGCGCGAGGGGACGCTTTGGGGTGGACGCCCAGGCGCCCACGAGCGCGCTGGCCAGGGTTTGGCCTGAGGCGCTCCGCGATGCGGGCCCGCGCCACGTGATCCGAAATTGAATCGTTGCCTCTTGTTTACTGAGCGCCGAGGAGTTGGTGTGCAGCGGACGTGGGTGGTGTTGCGGCGCGCTGTCACGGCCGTTGTGCCTGGGGACAGGATGTGGGCTTTTATAGTACATAGCAGCTCTGCAGGGCCCCGCGCCTCAGCGCTAGGTTGTCACACAGAGTGCAGGGGCAGCAACACGAGCGCCCCGAAGGCAGCCAAAGGTGTTCTCATCCCGTGAAGGCTCATGCAAACCACTGCAATTAATCAGCAGCAGTACAGTGTCTATTACCCCGCATGAGGGCCCAACCAGCAAGGCATCGCCTGGCTTCGGACTGCCAGGCCGCATGCAGTGCCCGTGCTCGTGCTGCCGCAGCATGCCAACCTTGACCGCACCTGCCCAGGCTAAGCTGCTACGCAAGCAGTGGAAAGACGCTCAGCAGCAACCACACCTCGGCAGCTGACAAGCACGACAGCAGCTGACCAGCACGACAGCAGTTGCCAGCAGGAAGGCCTGTACTGTGTGCCGCGCGCAAATGCAAGAGCTCTGGCTGCCCAGAGCTCAGTCACACAAGGGCAGGCCCTGGCTGGACGACTGGCTGCGCAGGCGCGGAGCTGGGCGGGGGGCCGCGGCCAGGCCTGGGCGGAGCGACCGCTGCCGCCGGCCAGCGGCCGACAAGCACGACGCTGTCGCCGCGCAGGAACACCTGCGCCAGCCGCCGCGTGCGCCGCTCCTGCCGCCAGCCGGCGCGCTGCACCTCGACGAACTCGGGCGGCGCGCCTGTGCGCGGCAGGCGCGCGAAAAATATTAAGATAAGGTTAGGGACAGGGTATGGTACGCTCCATCAAGGCTGTCTTTGTCATCGCCGCCTTCCTACGCGCCCTGGAGGGGCCCTTGCATTTGTCGTACATGGCTGCTGCGCTTGTTTAGGACTCGCCCTCGGCCACTGTCTGTGTGGCAGCGGTGCGCGTTTGGCCGGTAGGCGCGGCACGAGCGCGCGTCTGCAAGGCCTGCACAGCTCGCAGCAGGCTGCAGAGCCCTGACGCTCGCCCCAGCCAGGACCTGGACCCCTCATGCTGCCTGCGCGGCGCGTCTCTGGGGCGCCCGCGCGCTGGCAGCCGGGCGGATCGGGCGCAGGCCACAGCCTGGTTTATAAATACGAGCTTCCGGGAGCAGGTGTCCCGGTTTCTGCATTCCCTGAGTAGGTGCATGCTGGACTGTGCGAGAGAGTGTTCTACACCTGGAGACGGGTTAGCAGGGGTGCGCGCCATTGGCCGGGGCCGGCCCAGGCACGGGCCGCAGCTTAGTGCGCGACATGCGTAGGCGCACGACGTAGCGCTCCTCCACATCGGCCAGCACGAGGTTCATGAGGTGGTCAAAGCCGCGCAGCAGGCCTGTCCGCGCGCGCGCCGCTGGTCAGGCCCGAGCGCCCCGCAGCCGAGCAGGCCGGAGGCGTGTACTGTTTGACATGGCACAGGCCGCTCTTCGGGCGGCCGGCTGGCGGACTGAGCGGGACCGAAAGCACGTGCCCTGCATATGTGAATGGCACGGCAACCACGCCGGCCTGCAAGCCGCCGGGCGCATGCAATCTATGCGGAGAGCCACTGGCGGGTGCCACGCACGCAGCCAGGCGGCACGAGCGGTGCAGGACGCAGGCGCATGGCGATGGCGCATGCCATCATGCACACTGTGAGGGGCGCTGTCCACGAAGCACCACACCAGAAAGGACGTGGGGCGCACCGATGGCCACGCCGCGTACGCCGCGCGCGTGCCGCGTGACGACGCGCACGCAACCGCGCGCGGCCAGGCAGCGTGCCAGCAGCGCAAGTGGCCCGGCTGCGCCTGCGCGCGCGGCGATGCGCGCCAGGGCGGTCCCTGCCCCTGGGCCCCCGGCGGGCGCGCCTGCGGCCCGGGCCGCCGCCGCCCGCGCGCCCTCGGCCAGCCGCCGCGCGCGCTCCGCTTTCGCCAGCGCGTCCTGTGCAGCCGGCCTAATCAGGCATGGCGCAGCCAGGTGCGCTTCCACAATGGCAGCGGCGGCGCGGCCAGTGCCAGCCCGGCGCGGTGCTGCTGGCCGAGTTGCCCCTCGCTGCCGTACACGCAGAGCAGCTGTCCTGCAGCTGGTAAAAGCTACAGCCGCGTCTAGCATTGTCGTGCAAAGCCGGGCTGCAGGCCGATGCATGCCCGGGTAACAGCAGGGCTGGGGCTGACCTCCGAGGGCGGCGCCGCCTGCGCGCGCCGCGCCGCGCACGCGGCGGCCGACTCGGGCAGCTCCGCTGGCAGCAGCCGCCGGCACTTCGTGACGTTGTCCAGCGGGGGCGCGCCCGCGTCCGGCGGTACCAGGCCGGGCGTGCGCAGCGCGCGCAGCGCGTTAAACCCTGGTCCTAGGAAGTCGAGCGCGGGGTCTGGCGGCGGCGGCGGCGGTGGCGGCAGCGGCTGCGGCGGCGGTGGCGCGTGTGGCGGCGGGTGCGCTGTGCGCGCCTGCCTGCGTGCGCGCTGCCTTATTGAGTGGCGCCCACATCGTGGGCCGCAAAGGCATGCGCAGGAAGTGAGTCGGGCAAGGCCGGCCGGCGCGCGCCAGGCGCACCATGCCAGGCGGTCTGCTGACGGTATGAATCCGCCTGCTGAGCTTGCCTGGTGCACAGCCTCTGCCCAATGCAGCACCGTTGTGGAGTCGGCCGCGCTATCGCTCCCTTAGCAGGGGCAAAGGCAGCGTGCGTGCTGCGCAGAGTGCGTGTAAGTGTGCACAATCAACGCAACAGATGAGGCGCAAGTGTGCACCGCCGCAGACACTTGTCACTGTACGCCGCATTTCCCGTGTCACTATGTACCGTCACGGGAAGTCGCGGCAGTCGCAAGCGCGTTCGCACCCCGCATCTGCTGCTCCACTGCGCTGCTCCCGCGGGATGTCCCGCTCCGCGCTCGCTCGCCTGCGCCGCTCCGGCGTGCCGCTGCGCTCCCACCGCTCTGCGCCTGCCCGCCTTCGCCGCCCCGGCTCCTCAGGCGGGCTCCTGCGCCGCTGGCGCTCCGCACCCATCCGCCTCTTCCGCTCCGGCTCCGCCGGCGGGCTGCCGCGCCCGCTGCGCCTCAGCACCGGGCTTTCCGAGCCACCCCGGTCCCTCCTCGCATATGCCTCCCTGGCTTCACGGTGCTCCCCCGTGCCGGCGCCTCGGCCGCTCCCGCCGCGCACGTCATCGCCGCCGCGGCGCCTGCGGCCACCTTCGGGCTCGCGCGCCTGCCGCTCCGCGGCTGCGCCTGTGGCCCTGTCGCGGCTGTGGGTGCGCTGGCTACCTGACGCACGCGCGCGCGCGCCGCCCTCGTCATGCGGCGCTCCGTCCCGGTCGGAGCCCCGGTGCAGCGCCGGCTCGCTGCTGCACGCACGCCTGCGCGCCGTGGCGCCCCGCTCAGGGCTGCGCTGGCGGCGCGGCGCGCAGCGCTGCGGGGCATCCCGCGGCTCACGGTACTGCTCGCCTGGCCGCCCTGGCTCCCTGCTATGCTCTCGCAGCGCGGGCGGGCTGCGGCCGCGGTCACAGCGGTCGCCTGGCTGCTGGGCGGGTGGTGGGCTGCCGGCGCCAGCGCTGCCGTGACGCCGCGCGTCACGGCTTGGGCGAGCTCCTGCTGTGCGCCGCCTGTCAGCGGGACTGCCGGCGCCTGGGCTGCTGTGCCTGCCTCGCTCCGAGCGTCCGCGCTCAGGCCGGGCAGACGTGCTGCGGTTGTGCTCCCGCGCGGTGGGCTGGCGGCGATCAGGTGCCCTTTGCTGCCCTTGCTCCGGGCTGCACCGCGCGCCGCGCCTGCTTGCGGAGGTGCAGTGCGCGGCAGGGCTGCGCTGCCGAGAGGTCAGTGTGGGTCGTGCCCAGTCTTCGTGCTTGGCCGCACGCTCGCGGCCTACTCTGTTGGGCGACTGCGGGGCCCGCTGCGCTCTATGCCTGCATTCGCTCCGGCATTGGCGTCCCCCATGGCGCCTGCAGCGCACGCAGGGTGCCATCATACAGGTTTAAGCATTAATCAGGCAACCATAAAGCAGAGTGCCAGGCAGCCTGGCCCAGGCTGCCTTAAGCTCAGCAGGGGGTTGCTGGATGCAGTGGCCAATGGGGTATGGGGCAGGGCTAGCTGATGAGTGCGAGCACACAGTGCGAGCTCCGTCTTCGCACGTCCTGCATTGGTGCGCCGCTGTCTCAATCACTGGATGGCCGGCACGCTTGATGTGCCTGTGCCAGATGGCGCGGCGCCTGACCAGCTCTACGGCGCTGCTGCAGCAGGCGACGCAGACCGAGTGGCCGCCCTGCTGGCTGCAGGCGCCGACGCCCATTGCACTGTCAGCAAAGGCGGCGCGAGCGCTCTGCTGGTCGCCGCAGAGCGAGGCCACGCCGCGGCAGCGCGGCTGCTGCTGGATGCGGGCGCGGACGCGGCGTACCAGGACGCCGCCGGCCGCAACGCGCTCATGCTGGCGGCGCAGGCCGGCAGCGCGGACCTGGTGGCGCTGCTCCTGGCGGCCGGCGTGCCCTGGAACGCGCTCGACCAGCGGGCCGAGTGCGCGGGTGACTACGCGGTTGCGGCCGGGCAGGAGGCGACCGCCGAGCTGCTCCTGCAGGCAGGTGCCACATGCGGTCCTGCAGCGCGCGGGCAGCCGGGCCATGTATTGCCAACACCCCAACGTGTGTTGCTGCTGACCGGCCAGACAACCTTGACCCACGTCCAGTACAGTGTGTGCTCTGCGGTGTGCGCTAGCACAAGGAACCGACGGATGGTCTCCTGTGCAGGCGTGCGCGCCGAGCTCCTGCTGGGGGCGCTGGAGCGCCGGCCGAGCAGGCCGGCGGCGGCGCAGCCGCGGCAGCCAGGGCAGTGCGCGCCGCCTGGAGGCGCCCGGGACCGCTCAGACGGGGCCGCGGGCGCGCCGGGCGTGGCGCCTGGCGCCGGGCCGCCCGCTCCTGCAGGCGCGCCGCGGCGGGATGCGGTCGGGGAGGTGCGGGGCGCGGATGCGCGCGCCTACCTGGAGCAGGACGTGCACTACGGGGAGGCATCAGGGGAGGAGCGGCTGATGGATGCGGATGGCAAGGCCGTCATGATGCAGTGCGTCCCCGCGCTCTGGCGGTAACTTGCAGCTTAAAGCCACAGACACATGAGATTGCATGCTTGATGACGGCTCCTAAGCATCAGTGATGCTGCAGGTAACTCGGCAGATACGTGCACGTGCCAAGTAGGGCCACTGTGCACGGCTGACAGCGATCACCTTTGACAGCCAGTACCCGATCTCTGCCACTGCAGCACAGGCGCCCCTTGCAGCAGTGGCGGCATGTCCAGCAGCGATGCCTTACCCTGCCCTAGCCCTGTCCGGACGCGCCGGCCAGGTGGGAGGCGCCGCTGATGGAGGCGCACGCGCACGTGGTCGCGCGCGGCGACGTGCTCAATATCGGCTTTGGGCTCGGGCTGGTCGACGAGGTACGCACGCGCATAGCCCGTTCACATGAGGCCGGCCGGATTGCAAGGCAGGGTCGCGGAAGCTCTGTGAAAGCGCTTCTTTGCTGCTAAGCAGGGCATGGCGCGCCCCGTGTGGGGCCCCGCCCTGTGCGCTAGTTGGCGGAGAGGTTACCCGCATCAAGTGGGCACTGGCTGGTAGCGCTGCTGCGTCGGAGGGTGCGCCAGGCTGCCGCGCTGCGCAGGCGATCCAGCGGAGGCGCCCCCGGTCGCACACCATCATCGAGGCGCGCGCCCGGCCTCCTCTGCCTGCCGCCGTGCCAAGTTTGGCCTCGTCGGCCTGCTACTGCGCCACTACAGCAGCCCATTGCTCCAGGAAAGGGATGTCGCAGCAGGGGCATTTGTAGCTTGGTCTTGGCTCCTGCACCTCTCAATCATGGACTCTGGGGTGAGGCCAATTTTGTGGCAAGGCACTGGGCGGACACATGCGTGAGTCCGCCCTCATGCATAACAGTTTGAGTGAGCTCTTTGCATTGCGGAGGCTGTTGGCGCACATGCCCAGCATTTGCCGCGGTCCACAGGACAAACGGATGGGGGGGGGCGTGCAGGCGCATCCGGGGGTCCACGCCCGCATGCTGCGCGACGGCTGGGACAAGCGGCCGGGCGTGCGGGTCGTCTTTGGCCGCTGGTGCGCGCATGACAAGCGCCACATGGCCCTCTTCTGTGAGACTCCATCGCGGCAGTCTGCATGGCTGTGCTGATCGGGCATTTGGTTGTGGCGGAAGCTCCGCACGAGCGCTGTACAGGGCGCTGCGATCAGATGGCGCCTGGACTCCTTACTCCTGCTAGTCATGTCAGCGCAGGATTATTCACGTGGGGACAGGCGTGCACGCTGTGCAGCGCGCCACACGGCCTGCGTCGTCGCGCGCAGGCAGGACGCGATCGGCCAGCTCGGGAGGCAGTTTGATGGCATCTTCTTTGACACCTACTCGGAGTTCTATGAAGACATGCGGTGCGGGCTGCACTGACCAAGCTGGCAGATTCCCAGCGCCGCCGCGGCTGAGAAGCCAGGGCGCCGTGCCGTCACTGATGTGCAGGAGGCAACCTGAGCGCACGCCTGTGCGCCCAAATAACTATTTGCTGAGATCGGAAAATAAAGTATGAAAGAAAATTCACCTCTTTGGGCATGTTCCAATGATGCGCAACTGGTTGCGTTCCATTCAGGATGCACTGCAGGAGTACGCGTGAGCCAGCGTCCTTGGTCCTGTGCACAGGGAGTTTCACGAGGCGCTGCCGCGGCTGCTGCGCCCCGGGGGCGTGTACTCCTATTTCAACGGCCTTGCTGCGGACAATGCTTTCTTCCACCGAGTGTACTGCGAGCTGGCGGCGCGGGAGCTGGCGGCCCTGGGCTTCACCACCCAGTTTGTGCCGCTGCCTGTCGCCGCGGCCGCCGCCGCAGAGGTGCGGTTGCGCATTGGGAAAGGCCTGCCTGCTCGTGGTGTGGCGAGCTCTGCGCGTGTCCAGTGAATGGAGCGCATGCCCGACACCATACTGAATCTGGTGCTCAGCTGCCTGTCGCTGTGGCCGTGAACGGTGTGCGACTCATTGAGCCAGGGCACGCTTGCAATAAGGACTGATACAGGGTTTATGCTTGCAGGTGTGGGAGGGCGTCCGCAACCGCTACTGGCGGCTCGACACGTACATGCTCCCCGTCTGCCACCTGGGGGAAGCTGAGTAGGAGCAGCACTGGGCTTTGGGTTGCATGGAACGTCTGTAAGGGGTTCTTCCTTGCAGTGTGAGCCGTGCAACAAAGCAGTTCAAGAGGGCTCCTATCTGTGCACATAGGTCCGGGCACTCCTGGTCTGAGCGTGGATTAACACAGGACACACAGGGAACCATGGTTGCGCAAACATGCTTGCATCTGCGGCACATGCAGGGGTTGGTCATGCTTGCCCTGTCACACAAACGTCTGAGAAAACCGGCAGCAAGCGGCGCGCTCGCGCGTGCAAGGAGCGCGAGGAGCGCCGCGCTGCAGCGTGGCAGCACGCGCGACGCGCCCGGCTGCGCAAGGGCCTAGTCATCGTTGTCGTCGTCGCCCTTGCCGTTAGCCGGGGCCATGTCTGTGTCCCCTGCACCCGCCTTCGCACTCCCCACATCTGCCTTCGCGTCGGCCTTCGCATCGGCCGTCACATCGGCCTTCGCATCCTCTGCAGGAGCCTCGGTGTCGTCAGCACCCGCCTTGTCCCCTGCGCCATCGGCCTTGCCGTTCACAGCCTCAGCTGGTACACACTCGCCGGCATCGTCGTCGTCCTCCTTCCCGCCCTTGCCCGCCCCACCCTTGTCCGTCGCAGCCGCCTCCTTCTCCTCCTTGCCCGCCCCGCCCTTGCCCGGCGCCGGCGACGCGCTGCGCGAGCGGTCATCATCCTCGTCCATATCCTTCCTGCCCCCGCCCTTGCGGTCGTCCGGCGAGGCGCTGCGCGAGGAGGGCGCCGAGTCGGCCGGCGAGCGGCTGCGCGAGCGCGACTCGCTCGGCGAGCGGCGCGCCGAGCGGCGGCCGCCGCGGTCGCCGCCGCGGTCGCCGCGGTCGCGCGAGGGCGAGCGCCTGTCACGGCGCCGCAATATTGTTATAAACACCCTTCTGTATCTACCCTGGGCGTCAGCGCTCTGCTTTGGCCTACCCAAACTGGCAACCCACATGTCAGCCAGTGCGCATTCCACTGACTTGTCAGCCGAACAGAGCAAGGACGCCACGGATGAGTGCCCTGATGGCTTGGTCTACACAGCACAGCGTCCTCGCGTAGCGCGCCGGGGACTTGCGCACGCGCCTACAAGAGCAGCACGGAGCGCGGCCCTCGCCGACCCGCACGCGCCGCCACAGCAGCATGCCGCGTGCCGCACAGGCGCGCCCGGAGGGCGGAGGCGCGCGCCTGCGCGTGCGACTGCGCGAGCGGCTGCGCGAGCAGCTGCGCCCGCGCGGCTCGCCGCCGCGCGTGTCCTCCTTCACGCGGATGTAGCACTTCTCGAACGGGTTGCGGAACTCGGTGTCGTCCAGCTTGCGCAGCGCGTACTTCAGGTCGTCCTTGGTCGCATAGTCCACGATGCCCATCATGCCGTGGCGGTCCGAAAACACCTACAAAGGTTAGGGTTAGGGTCAGGGTAGGCTTGAGTTATCTCGTAGGCCCTAGCCGCGCGCCGAACGCAGCGCGCGCTGCTCGGCGCGCCCGCCCCGCATGCCGGGCCCGGCGGCTGAGCAGCCGCGGGCGCTCCGGGCTGGCGCCACGAGACTCTCCCCGCTCCAGCATGCATGTGCCGAGCCAGCATCGAGCCGGCCGGGCGCGCCTGCGCAAACGTCACGTCGCCGGCCTTGCGCATGTGGTCCTTCAGGTCCTGCCAGGACGCCGTCTTGGGCAGGCCCGTGACGAGCACGCGGAACTCGGAGCGCCGCGTGATCCCGCCGCCGTACCTGGCGGCGCGGCGTCGCAGGGTCAAGCCCAAGCCCTGCGGGCCTGCTCCGCGCGGCACATGTCCTAAGGACCACACAGGGCCATGTCAGCACGCCCTGCAGCCTCCGTGCTGCTGCTGCAAGGATGCCACCACGATCCTCCGGCGGCGGGGCATGTCGAGGGGGGCCTGGGCGCACCCGCCGCCATAGCCCCGCGCGCCGCCTGCGGCCGAGCGGCCCCCGCGCGCGCCGCCGTGCGCGACCTCCACCTGCGCAGAGAGACAGCCAGCGTGCAGCCAGGGCGCCAGCGCATGGTGCAGGACACGCAGCCGAGGCGGGTCTTTGGCTGGGGCAGCCGCCTGAAAGTGCTACCCCAGCACCCGTGACCTTCCTAGCACGCGCCCGGCCGCCATGCCGATTGCGACCGGCGGGTCGACCGCGCCGGACGCACGCTATCGCCGTGGGAGACGTGCCTGCGCCCTACCCTGGCCCTTCACACGGGTCCTATAAACACCCGCCAGGGCGGCCGCGCGGGCGCGCACGCGCAGGCGGTCGCCGTGGAAGTCGTAGCCGTCGCGGCCGGCGCACGCGTCCTCGGCCGCGCGCGAGCTGTCAAACTCGACAAACGCGAACGCCGGCGGGCGCGTCGGCAGCTTGAGGTCGATCTCTATGACTTTCCTGGCGGCCGCGCGCGGTCGCAGGTCGCTCGAGTCCCACGACCGGCTTGCGCCGCCTT
>JAABUO010007869.1_pt1 | contig 12114 bp, 21 predicted proteins | sample 5559291 | NCBI WGS metagenome assembly JAABUO01 (sample SAMN10711878, study PRJNA513372) | rock metagenome | isolation source: Antarctica rocks | place: Antarctica: Victoria Land, Finger Mt sud
CAAAGCCGTGGCCCTGCGCCTGCTCGATGCGCCGCCGCTGCGTCGGCCGCCGGTCCTCCTCGTCCAGGTCCTCTGAGCGCCAGCAGTGCCCCTTCAGGGGACGCCATGCCAGAGCTCGCCTGAGCCCATCCTTGCTACTGCTTTTGCAAGGGTGTGTGTTCGCGCTGCTTAGCCCCATGCCCAACTTAGGAGCGGGCAGAGCAAGCACCCTCAGGCACCCTCACTCATAGCTCGGGACAGGGCAGCTCGAAGGACGCCGCTCCAGGGCTGGCAGACCCCTTCGGCATGCACTGCTGGCCGCCAGCACGCCCCGCGCGGCGCCCAGCGGTCCGAGAGGCGGGTTGCAGCCGAGCGGCGCTGCTGTGTATCCTAGAAGCTGCTGCAACGCAACGTGTCAGGGTCCGTCCGGAGCCGGGCGTGCCAGCGCAAGGCTGCGAGCTCTCGGGCGCGCGGGCGCGCACCCTCCAGCGCGCCCGGCAGGCGCCGCCGGCCGCCGGCGCGCCCCATGCGCTCATCCTCGCGGTCCAGCGCGGCCTCGGCGCGCAGGCGGGCGGCCTCGCGCTGCTCAAACGTCTCCTCCGGCAGCTCGCCGTCGTCGACGTCGTCCGCGTCGTAGTTGTCCAGGCGCGGCATCGGCCGGTAATCCCTATGCGCGTCAAGCGCGGTTACGGCGCCGCGGCACGCGCGCCGCTCGGCCGCTCTCGGTCATATCATACTCGGCGCGTTCAGTCTGGTATCTCTGTGAGCGAGCGGCGCTGGATGTGCGCCACATCTTGTTCCATACGCGTGCGGGGGGGCCGGGGCGAGGTGCGGCAAGCGTGAGCGCACCCCTCCATCCCCTCCAGCAGGTCCTCGCCCTCATCATTGCTGCCCTCCGGCCGCCGCACTTCCTCCTCATCATCAACGTCTGAGTGCACGCGCGAGTCTGCTTCAGCGCCGCTGCGCGCGGGTGCATCGGGCAACTGCCCGCCGTCGTCCTGCACGCCACGCGCACAAGCGTCAGGCAGACCTCAGGCGCATGCGCTGGTCACTGGCGGACGTCGCAGCCGACAGCGCTTACCATGGCGTCAGGCGACGCGCGGCTCTAGCTCTGTCCACTGGCCTGGCTGCTGTGCGCTGTCTCGACAGGCCCTGTTTGAAACAGATCTCGGTACAGACCCTGCAAGCCTCGGGTTTTTTTGTGCCTGCAGGTGTCCAGAGGGAGATCAGACTGCATCGGCGCTATCCCAACCTCTGTGCAATGGCGGCACACGTGTGTGACCTGTCGCTGCAGCGCAGGTTGGCTTCGTCCAGTGCGCACTGCAGGTGTAGCCTCTTCCCTCTGCATGCTTCACGAGCGCAGCTGGGATGGTCTCCAGAGCTTGCGTAAAGCGCACACCTAACACGCTGCACACTTATCACGAGCCTTTCAAACGGATATGTGTTCCGCAGGGCGACCTGCAGCCCGAGAGCGCTCTCTGTGCCAGAGAGCGTGCCGCCACATCGTGCCGTGAGCGCTGAGAGCGGCTGTTCCGCAGCAGGGTGCGCTGACCGTGTCTATATGTATCAGCGGGGCACTGCACACTGCTCCTGCAAGTGACGCCTGCAGCTCAGTGCAGCGGCTGCTCAGGCAGCGTCTGGCTGCCCAGGCAGCTGCTTGCCGGTGCGGTTGCGGGCATCTACGTCAAGGGAAGACAGCGAGCTAGCTGTGCCTGTGCGGGCCTCGCAGCGTGCTCCGCAGGCAAGCGCTGCTCGGCGCCGCGGCGGCGGGCGCGGCGCTGCTGGCGCACGCGCCGCCCGCGGGCGCCGAGGTCAAGGGCTACGAGCCCATGTCCGCACTCAAAGGCAAGGACTACGGGAAGGAGCGGCAGAGGCGAGCTGCCCTGCCGACCACGGCCTGAGCGCGGCGCTCGCACTGTCGGGCCTGGCCGCGCCGCCCCAGGCCTGCGTGTGGCCGCCTATGCGGTGCTGGTTGGGAGCCTGCTCATGCCGAGCCTGGTGGCGCCGGGCCGGCCTGAGGCTGTGCGTGGCATCCAAGCGTCGCAGCCACAGTGATACACAAAGTCTGAGGGCTCATGCGCAAGCCCTCAGCGCTCACACGCCGGCCGCGGGCTGGCAGGTACTCGGACTACGTGCGCACGCCCTCAGGCCTGCAGTACCAGGACCTGCGGCCGGGCGCGGGGCCCTCGCCTGCGCCGGGCGCGTCGGTGACCGTCGACTGGGACGGCTACACCATCGGGCGCGCTGGGCCCCGCCTGGATGCATGCGTCTAATGAGCTGCGTCTAACGCGTGCTATAGCAGGGGCTGACAGGCCTCCTGCGAGCAGGTACTATGGGCGCCCGTTTGAAGCGCGCAACAAGGTGCGAGGCCGGCCTTTGAGCAGGCCGGGCAGCGCGAGTGCCGTCGTCACCCCCCGCCCGAGCGCGCTGGGCCGTCGCCGACAGTGCTGCCTGCTGTGCGCGCACGTGTGCTCGCGTACGCGCGCCAGGGCTGCACGAGCACACACGCGCCGCGGACAATGTAATACCACGGCCGGGCAAGGCGTGCGGGGCGCGCGCGTGCAGGCCAAGGGCGGGTCGTTCGTGGGCGACAACAAGGACTTTTATAGGTTTCGGCTGGGCGAGCGGGCGGTCATCCCGGCCTTTGAGGAGGCCGTGCAGACCATGAAGGTCTGCACCCAGCGCGCCGCTCCCGCCGGGTGACTGCACGGAGAGCTTTAAGCTGTGTGTGAGCATGCGCCAGCGGCGCCTGGCGTGCAGGTGGGCGGCATCCGGCGCATCATTGTGCCCGTGGAGCTGGGCTACCCGAACAACGACATGAACGCGCTGGGGCCCCGGCCGCTGACGTTCTCGGTGCGGGTCGTGTCTGCTGTCTGCCCGAACAGCGCCTGCGCTCCCACGCTGGCAGCCACGCGCTGCCGTGCTGACGTCGGCATGCTCGGGGGCGCCAGGGCCAGCGCGCGCTGGACTTTGTGCTGCGAAACCAGGGGCTGATTGACAAGACCCTCTTGTTTGACATCGAGCTGATCAACATTCAGCCTTGAGAAGGCGTTGCTAAGCAGTGTCACAACGAATGAACGCGGTGTGACAGAGAATGAACGGCCTCGCACTCATTGCTTAGCTGATTCAAAACAGAGTTTTACAGCTGCGGCCTGTACAGGCATCGTGACGCATACCCATGAAAAAATTCAACCGCCTTTGGATATCCGTGGCTAGGCGAAGAGTAAAGCCGGCAAGGCCGGCCAGCTACACTGGTGACCAGCTCCAGGTATGGTGCTGTGCCACGATAAGGGCAGGCGAGCATGGAGAGCGGCAGAAGAGCAATGAGACAGCTTGTGAGCTTGCTGTTCGGCACCCTCCTGGTGCTGGCAGGCGCAGGCGCTGCGGCGGCCGACACAGGCTCGCCCGACGCTGCAGCCGCCAGCCCAGCGGGCGACCAGCCAGCCTCCTCTGTTTCGCAGTACCTGGCCGCGTCGAGCGGGTCCGCCGCGAACAGCGTCCCCGTCACGAACGCGGCGCCCGTGCTGTCCAGCAGCGACGGCACAGACAGCTCCAGCTCGGACGCCGGGACTGTCAGCCTAAACTTGGACAACGCGCCAACGACCTCCGGCGCGACCGTGTCATCCAACCCCGGTGGCAGCAGCAGCACAGCGGTGCCCGCTACTAGCGCTGCGGACAGCGGCAGCGGCACTGCGCCGCACCTCGTTGCGCCCTCGAACACCTATGGCATAGACGCGGGCGGCTCAGCGCGGAAGGAGGTGGTGAGCCTGGTGGACACCCAGAGCGGCGTCAACCGGCTGGGCACCTCCGGTGAGCAGCAAGCCTGCCGCTGGCGTGCTGGCGAGGCGGACCCGCTGTAGCGCGCGCTGGGCTGAACTGGCCGGCGGCGTGCAGGCGTGGGGGACCCCGTCTTCACCGGCTTTGATGGCGTCAAGTTCGAGTTCCAGGGCGAGACAGACAAGTTCTACAACCTCATTGCCGCACCGGAGCACCAGGTGCGGCAACGCGCTGCGTATGTGAGCTGCACGCGGCACAGCAGAGCATCAGCTGCCGCGGCAGCTGCTCGGCGTGCGCGGCCAGGCTGGCGCGGCGCTGAGAGCGCCCTGCGTGCAGGTCACGACGCGGCTGAAGCCGGGCAAGATGTGGGACCATGTCGGCACCTACATGGGCGGCATCGGGTTCAAGTACCGCGGGCACGTCGTGGTGTGCGAGGTCTCCGACGGCGGCGAGCTGGCCTGTGCGCCGCCCCGCCCCAGCCATGCTGGTGGCCAGCCTTGTGATCTGCCGCATGCATGGATGCTGGCCAATTCTGCCCCTGAGTGGGCCACCAGTCAGGTGCCAGGCTCGCTGCCAGCCTGGGCTGCTATCACATGGCAGGTCTTGGCCGGGCCGCTGCTGGGCACCGGCAGGCGCCAAGCGCTGGAAATTACGACCAGGTCTGCTGCAGCGCTTGATGTGACGGTATTGTGGACTCTGCGCGGGCCTTGAAATGCGCCGCATGCCTCAACCAGGCAGCACCCCATGCTGCTATGGTCATGCAGGCTTGTGCTTGACGCGCGCGCCGCATGCTGCGCCAGTGTGGGTGGACGGCGGCCGGCTGATCATGCCGGAGGGCGAGAACGAGCAGGAGCACCGCTGGCAGGGCGAGGACGGCAAGTCGTTCCGCATGATGTGGCAGCTCTTCCGCCCAGGCTATGGCAACACCGTCGAGCTGACCACTGGTGGGCGCTCTTGCGGCTGACCTCTTTAAATGTGGCTGTGGCTAGGTTCGGATAGATAACGACGCCTGGGTGCAGGCTTGCGGGGAGTGCACTGACCGGAACGTGATTGAGGTCATGCGCACTTGCACAAGCCACGAGCGCCATGTTTGCATGACAGCCGCCCATTGCGGGCGGCGTTGCAGGAGCCGCCACGCCCCCATGTGAGCCCGCCAGGCCCCACGCTTTGACGCACACGTCTGCTCACGCAGCCGGCGCCGCGCGCGCGCAGAGCTGATGTCCATCACGTTCTGGATGACGGCGGCGGGCACGCTGGACGAGGGCGGCGTGCCGCAGCCGGCGTACCTCAACTTCCGCCAGGCGCTGCTGCAGGAGCCGGACGACGCGAGCGCGTTCAAGGTGCGCCCGCGCGCCGCGCGCCCCAGCCAGCTCACAAAGAGGGCGGCCGCAGCCTGAATGTGACACGCCTGTGTTGGGCTCGCGGTGGTGATGTGCGAGTGGTTGGCGCGTCTGCGTGCTCCGTGTATACAGTCTGAATCTGGTCCACACATTCTCGCCATACAGTGTGGAAGCAAACAGAGCGCGGCGGTCGCAGGGCGTGCTGGGCGAGACGCTGGCGCGCCGGCGCAGCCTGCTCTCGCTGGGCGGCGAGGTGCCGGACGCCGCCGCCGCGCTGCCAACCACGGCGGCCGGGAGCGCCGTGGCGTATGAGGTCGCCGGCTACTTTGGCGCGGGCGTCCAGTCTGGGGGCTCGCGCGCCATGCGCGCAGGTAGCGCGTAGCGTGAGCCTGTTAGCGCGGCGGGGTCCATGATGCGGTTACACTGCCCTCAAGTGGACGTGTTTCATGCGGACCATGCGCCATGCGTGATGGATTGCCGCGAGCGGCGCTGGGAGCCTGGGAGCCATCACATGCCTCTCCGGCCCGGGCGCGCTCGCCTTGGCCAAGTACCAGCCTCTGCACTGGCAGCAGATGACTGTGCCCCAGCTGTGGGGTGTGGCTCCTTTCATCACCTGCCAGCGCCGACGCAAGAGCGCTCTGGGTGACCTGGCCAGCCTGAAGGGAATACGGTGCAGGAGGTGCCGGGCTAAGCAGGGGCTCGCGCGGGACTTGGCATGTGCATCAGCACCCGGCGCATGTTGCAGGGGGCAGCAGCGTTCGGCCGAGTGTTCACGTCTTCAGCCCATGTACGTCACGGCGCTGGAGCGCTTATATGTCAGCAGTCAGCGTGCTGTACTCGTGCAGCGCGCTGCTGTCGGGATGCGAGGTGTGCCAGGCTGAATTGAAGCGCACGGAACGGGCTTAGGGCGTTGATGAATCACAGCCTTCAACCAGGGGCCTTCACAAGGTGCCATGAGCATGTGGCTCAGGGCTCATGGTTGGCAGTCTGGCTTTGATAAGATGCCATGTCAGCACAAGGATGCCTTCAGTGGTCAGGCATGTGCGTTTTGAGACCGCTTTTTGGCTCGGCAGTGTATCAATACGGCTTTTGCGTGTTTTGACACGCGCGGGTGACTACCGTGTTCTGTGTGGTTCATGCGAGTTGCGTCCTTGACTCCTGGCTTTGGTCATTTCACCTTTGCCTTGCATCTTTGCCACCATTGGACATGGATTTCACTACCCGCCGCCACAATGTATGCAATGACGGGTGAGCCTCGGCCTCTTGCAGGCTTCCTTCGCGGGCGAAACAGGAGTGAGTCGCTTTGATGGTCAGCTGTGTAACCAACTTGTGTATGGTGTCTCATTCACAAAGGCATGCGTCCTGCCGGGGCAGCACAGCTTACCTGTGCAACCTGTCTTGTTGGTGGAGCATCGTCGGCCACTGCCTCACTCACCTCAACCATGTTTGTCTGCATCCCAGGTAATTTGTCATGCCTGAATCAATAGCTCATGAGCTGTCGGCATCAAGCAGCTCACTAGTGGTACAGTCCATAGGCGCGCCACAGGGGCATCTATGCTAACGTTGTGACAGAGGCACCAGGTAGGCAATTGTGCATGTGGCGCTACCTCCCTTGCTGCAGGCAATGATACACGCGTATACATGCAAAGGCATCATGAGCTCACCAGTCTCCTGATCACATTCAGGACCTTTCCTACGTCACATTTGTTATTTTGCAGTGTTCTGCGCTTGTGCATCTCCTTTTGCCGTGCGGGGCTGCTGTCGCACCGCATACATGCTCATGCTGAACGCCGTCAAGCATCATGCTAACATAGACTGTGTCAACGTTCGAACCTGGCAAGGCAGGTGATTGGCATATGGCTCAATGTGCAGGTGGCTGATGCGGGAGTTGCCAGATACATGGCATGTCCCGAAGAGGAGATGTGCTCGCGTAAAATCACACGAGCTGACCTTACAGCATAGATTCATGAGCGGATCCCATCCCAGCAAAAGCTGCATAAGCGACCCGCCTGTCGTGTCTGAAAGCGGCTGCCAGCAGTGGCCCGCAAGTGTGATCCAGATGAGTCGCAGACTTCATGCAATGCCTCCCACGCAGGCTCACCCATGTAGCAGCCACTGAAGGAGTACGGTGTATACAGGGGAGGGCAAATGAGGGAAAGAAACCTGAGCTCAACACACTGCTGCTGCGGCCATTCCCCCGACGTTTCCCATGCCCCACTCTGTAATGGTGAGCTTCACAAACTGCGCAATACTGCCGTTCACAGGGTCCGCCGGTGCTGGCTGCTGCGGGGCGCATAGGGGCGCACCGCGCAGGTCCGCGAGAGGCAACAGGCATAAACGAGGAGGCTCAGCTCCGGTCCTGGGAAATTCATTGGCCTGTCGAGGGGCGCAGACCTGACGGCCAAGCAAGCCGCCAGGCGCCCCGGAAAACACGCACGGGCACAGCTCGCGCACGCCCGACCCTACCCTAGCCGCACCGAGCTGGCTCACCACGCCCTGACGGGTGCCGCTCAGCCCTGCAAGGGCAGCGCGCCACTGAACGCTCAGGGCCGGCCACTCTGCATACATCACACTTTCTGGTTTTTCGGAGTACCTTGCCCTCGCGACACCCCTCCTCACCCTGGCCAAGGAGCCCCCGCCAGCCAGAAAACTGCCGTAACAATAGTCTAGCAGCCCTATAAGACTCAGACGGCCCCGGCATGCACTCAGCTAGGAGGCCTGCGCTGCTCAGCAGGCCCACCTAGGGCCACACACAGGACAATGTGTTGATGATAGCGGGGGATAGCTCGGTCCACCATGGGGGCAGCATGTCTGTTGGAAGAGGTAGCCAATGGCTCATACTGCGAGCCGCTCTGCCTTTTATGCCTGCCCCTCAACCCTAGCCCTGCCCAACGCGCCCGCTGTCGACGCGGTGGCGCCTGTGCCAAAGGAGCAGCCGTGACGTGGACCTCTAGAAACGCGCCTCTAGCCCTCAATGCCCTAGATGACCTGCCCCTCAGCATGCGCACGACGCCGCCGCAGAGATGTCCACCGAGGCCGCCGAAGGCGCGGACTTGAGCTCGGGCGCCAGTAGGTTGGCGCGAATGGCGCGCACCTGCGCCGTGGCGCACCCGCATCAGGCCTTGCTTGCGAGCCAGCCGGCATATGACTGAGGCTTTGGTTGTGCGCAGGTGTGCCAGAGCCGCGGCATATGCAACACATACCGCCGCGCTGCCACAGCACTACTATGTGACGGCAGGACATGCACCACCGTGGACTTGCAGCACGTTGGTTGTCCATACAAGAATCAAGGCATGCGGCCTGTGCCCGGCTGTGCACAACGCAGAGAGAGGATCAGGGGAGATGGATGTCACAAGCTTTGCTGCCTGGCTTCAAGACCATCCGGGTGCTCCCAACAGCGTTGTAACCACACCTCGCCGTCGCTGAGCCCGAGCGAGCGCGCGTAGCCGCGAGCGCCGCCATACTTCTGCGCCAGGTACGCCAGCGTGCCCGCCGCGGTCTCCGCCTCGGACGCGATCATCTCGTCGCTGATTAGGAAGTCTACGCGCAGCAGTTCTTTGGCGTGTCAGACCCTGCCCTGGTCGCTGCTGCTCTGCCGAGCGCACACTGCGGGGAGCAGGCGCGTTGTGCCCCGGAAGAGTCACCCGCACGCTTCACAGGTCGGACAAGCCGCCAGGCGCGCGCCCGGACGAGAGCACGGCTGTCAGGCGCGCGGCGCGGCAGGGCCAGCAAATCGCATGGGCCACAGCGGGCCGCATGGTATGCCTGCCCCTCAACCTTGCCCTGCCCACACGGGGCCGGGGCGCGCGCCGTGCAGCGTGCGCAGCTCGCCCTTGGCGCGCGCCGCGTGCAGCAGCGCCTCCGATGCGACGTAGTCGTTGATCACATCCGCCTCCGCCACGCCGCACAGCAGCAGCAGCAGCATCATGACCAGGCCGGTGCGGTCCTTGCCGATGACGCAGTGCACCAGCACGGGGAAGTTGGCGGCGTCCGCGAACAGGCGCAGCGCGCGCGCGATCGGCACGCCCGCCTGCCGCCCGGCCGGCGCGTCAGCCCCCTGGGCGTTCGGCGCATGCAGGCGAAGAGATTGCACCCTAGCAAGCAGCTGCGGCATGAGCGCAGTGGTCCACACTGAAGTTTGACAAGCGCGCATGAAATGTGGGCCGCATGTAGGGGAGCAGCTAAGCCGTTGGGCGGGCCGCAGTTTGAGCTTGCAAGCTCGCAGTGCCGGCTGGTGTATTGTTTTGCGGTGGAACCAGGGACTGCGGCCCTGTGAGACCTATGTCGGGCGCGCACCGTGTCCAGCAGCAGCCGGTACATGCCGGAGAGCCCGAGGCGGCCGGGCGCGAACATCGCGCGCGCGATCGTCTCCTGCGCGCTGCGCCCCAGGCAGAGCGCGGCCACCACGGACGTCTGCGTCGCCGGCGGCATCTCCAGGAAGATGCGCCGCTTGAACGTCCACGGGTGCAGGTCCGCTGCGCAGGCGCCCGCGCATCAGCGCCCTGCAAGATAATATCGCCACGCATGACCTGCTCGGCACCAGCTGCGCCCGATGGCGTGCTGCACGCCCCATGGCGCTACTCCTTTGCGCTGAGCGCGGCCGTCTACCAGGCGGCACGCCTCACATACCGGCCAGCGCTGCCCAGGACAAGATGACCCTGCCAAGGCAGCACCGGCCTCCGCTGCCCCGCGCCTGCAGCCGGGAGGCGCGGCGGCGCGGGCGCACCATGGTACACGGCGGCCGCCACGCCGTGGCGCGCCTGGAAGCCGGCGGAGCACGCCGCGCAGGGCGGGTTCTCCTGGCGCTGCAGGGTGTGCAGCGAGCGCTCAAAGCGCTTGCCGGCCACCTGCGGCCGGCGCCCCGCCCCTATCAGAGTCGCGCCGCGCCAGCGCAGGCTCCGCGCGAGCGCCGCGCGGCCGGCCGGAGCTTCCGCAGAGCGGCTGCACAGCAGCCTCGCACGCTTGCAGCCTTTCTAATGTCTGTAAACCGTTAGTGGGATGCACCGCACAGCCTGTGACGCCTGTCACAGACCAGGTCTAGTACGAAGACTCAGCGACAGCTGGCTCCGGCCCCAACCCAGCCGCGCTGGCACACGCGCAGTCCGAGCGCCCGCGCGCCTGCTCCATGGACGAGGCGGAGTCGGGCGTGAAGGGCTCCGGCGCGGCGACGCGCAGGCTCTCCGTCTCGCGCGCCGCGCGCCGCCGCTCGCGCCCGGCCCGGCAGCACGCCTTGGCCTCCTTGCGCAGGTCCACCACCGTCTGCGAGACGCCGGCGCGCAGCCCTTCAGCCCCCGGCGCCAGGCGCGGCTCCAAGTCCACGGGCGCGCGCTCCCCCGCGACCGCCGCGCACCCGCTCAGGGTGACCAGAGCTGTTCTGTCGTGCAATGCATGTACACGATCTCTTTCAAACGAGGGCATTGCTGAATAGCAGGGCAGCTGACGCGCGCAGCGGGGGTTGAGCCGGGTCAGGCTCACCCTCACTCCAATGCGCTCCATCTCCGTCGGGCTGCGCACACGCGCGCACGCCCGTCAGGCTCTGTGCGTCAGTGCAAGCACAAGGTGCTGTGAGAAAAAAAAAAGGTGACATGCGCACTGCCAAGTGCGGGATTAAGCAGGCCGCACCTGAGGACCTGCGACCCACGGTAGACGGCGCCCTTCCGCAGCGAGGAGCACACAGCGCCAACATCCCGCAGGTTCACGCACGGCGGCGCAACCACCTCGTCGGGCTCTGCGCCCCCCGGAACAGCATCTCGCACGGCGTACGTGAAATTTTGCGTGTGGCCGCGCGGCGCTGCGTGTGTGCGCGGCGCCAGGTGCGCCAGGCACCTGACAGCGTGCACGCTGCCGCCAAAGGCGCCATTGCGCCCACAGGGAACAGGCGCGCTCAAGTAAATTTCAAGCGCTCGGCGCTGGAGCACAGCGCCACGCTGGGCCGAGCGCCCTCGCGCACCTTGCATGGCAGGCTGGCCGTGGCGGGTCTTGGCGAAGCAGGGCCCCATTTTGTGCGAGGCGGGCGGCAGCGGGAAGCGCTGCCGTGTGTGCGGCGCGCACGTGCGCCTCCCCAGCTAGCACAGCCCCGCGCTGCCTGCCACGGCGGCGGGCGCGTCGCAGGCCGTGCAGTATGACATCCACGCCTCTCGCCGCCCCTCTGTGAACAGGGTCCCTGTGTGCAGGCTCAACACGGCCTCTCGGGCGTGCCCCAGTGAGCCCGCCTCCTCCGCAGCCCCGCTCGCCGCCTGCTGTCAAGAGCAATACTGCATGAGTCCGGCAGTCCTCCTCCGCACGCACCAGCTGCTTAACGAGCCCGGACTGCCTGCGGTCGCCTTGTTTCCCCTGAGACCCCCTGAGACCACGACGCTTGAAAATATTGTTGCAAGAGTCCCACACGCCTGGCTACAAAGTCAAGGGCGTCCAACGCGATGACAACTTCAGCAACAACCGGCTGCTTTCGAAGCACTCGCACGGGACCCTACCCCCCAAGGGTTGGATGACTCCACAGACGCCGAGCCCAGCATGTCCAGCATGCATATGCAGAACCCCACCCAAGCTACCCGTTATACAGGCGACGCACGCGCGTAGCCTCCTAGCGCAGTACATGCAGAAAAAACTATACTAGCAGCCTATGTTCCCTGAGCTATGCATTCGCCCGTTCACTTCCTGTTCAGTGCACAGCCTGCCTACACAAAATATGAATTGAGTTTGCTGCTCTATCCTACTCAAACCACGTCATGTGTCTATCCTCTGACGGCAGCCAACTCAGACCTCGCGGCTCGCGCTCGTTCTCGGCCTCAGGCACAAAGCTGCACAGCTCTCTTTCTACACGCTGCGCCGGAGCCATGCAGCCCTGACAGTGTCAGGCTGACACCACTGGACTATGCCGTGCATGCCAATGCATGCGTGCAGTCATACATGCCTGTCCAGGCAGGCAGCATGCAAGGCGGGCGAACAGTCGCCTGACAGCGCTGCTTGGCCAGCTGCCGCGCTCGTCGAGTCCGCGCCGCTGCGCATGCCCGGGCCA
>JAABUO010007872.1_pt1 | contig 12113 bp, 10 predicted proteins | sample 5559291 | NCBI WGS metagenome assembly JAABUO01 (sample SAMN10711878, study PRJNA513372) | rock metagenome | isolation source: Antarctica rocks | place: Antarctica: Victoria Land, Finger Mt sud
TATTCGGCTACATGCCGAACGGCAACCAGGTGGAAATCTCGACCCGCTCGCAGCCACCGGTCTTCCCCGACGCCATCGCGCGGTATCTGCAGGTGTGCCCTGATTTCGAGCTCGCGGCGCGCGCTTACCCGACGCTCATCCGCGAGTACCGCGGCTACTGGCTCGCCGATCATCACCAGACTCCGATCGGCCTGGCTACCTGCCGAGATCTCGGCGACGTTTCACTCGACCCCCGGCTCGCCGCCGAAGCCGAGACCGGGCTGGACTGGACGTCGCTGTACGACGGCGACGTCCGCAACACGGTGCCGCTCGTGGTGAATTGCGCCCTGGTCCGCTATGCGGAAGTACTCTCGACGCTGGCCGTATCGCTCGATCGCCTGGACGAGGCCGCAGCATGGCGCTCCGCTGCGGACGAGCGCGCCGCACTGATCCGATCAACGTGTTGGAATGCCGACGCCGGCTTCTTCTACGACTTCGACTATATGCACGGCCGCTTCGTCCGTGATGCCGGCGCGACCGGGTACTGGCCGCTGTGGGCCGGAGTGGCCACCGCAGACCAGGCCCGCGGATGCGCAGCATTCCTGCCCCGGCTGCTGCATCCCTATGGCATCACCACCACCGAGACAGCCCCGGAGCGAGCACCGTTCGGCGATCTGCTCGACGTTGCTGACCTGCAGTGGACACACCCGGCCGGGTGGCCGCCCCTGCAGCTGATGACGACATGGGGGTTGTCCCGCTACAGACTTCACGACGCGGCCCGGACGAGCGCGAGCGGGAATCTGGACATGATGGTGCACGTCCATGCCCGCACGGGCCAGTTGTACGAGAAATATAACATCGTCGACGGCACCACCGAATTACCCAATTCTAGGTACGGGTCGCTCCCCTTGCACGGCTGGACCTCGGCGGCGGTGGCCCTGCTCGGCCGGTACGTGCACGAAGGCACACCCATCGAGGCACAATTGCCACCCCTGACGCCAACCGACACCTTCAGCGCGGGCGAGTCGGGGCCGCTGCCCTCCAGGTAAATTGCCGGTAGGTCTTGACCCCGGGTAGGGGTGCGTCTACGGTCACCACATGCGGTCGTTTGAAAGCTTTCAGACAGGCTCGGCGCTGGAGCGACGAGGATGCCGGGGTCGAAGCAGCAGGCGAAAACGCAGTATCGAGTAGCGGCCTGGGCAGTAGGCAGGTCGGTTCGGATCCACCTGATGATCAGGCTGCCGCGCAGGTGGCCACTCATAGAGGTCGCCGGTATTCAGCCGGATTCAGCACGCTCGAATTGAATCGAACTGTGTTGGGCACGAGCGAGAGGATTATTCGATGCAAGACACTTCGCAAGCAGAACAGCCGAAATCGATGGGCCGCCGCGGCTTCCTGGCCGCATCGGCGGCAGTTGCCGGAAGCGCGGCCCTGGCCGTCTCCGGAGCTGGTCCAGCTGCGGCTGAACCAACTGTGTTGCAGGCACTCTCAGGTAACGACCTCGGTCCCGCGGCCCGAGGTCGGGAGCAGGCCGTCGCTCGTCGCCAGACGCGTATCGGCATCGGCTACGAAACCTGGTTCGACGCGGTCGGCTGGCCTCGACCGGAAGCGATCCCGGTGCTGGGTAAGTACAGTTCGCTGGACGAACACGTGATCCGACAGCACGCCGCGTGGATCACCTATGCCGGTATCGACCACATCCTGATCGACTGGTCTAACAACCTGGGCGGCAACTGGACCAACGGTACGGCCGAGAAGATCATGGCCGGCACGGACAAACTGCTCCAGGTCTATTCGAGACTGCCGTCCAGAAAACGGCCCGACGTGACCCTGCTGCTCGGCCTGGACAATGGCGCCGCCGGCACGCCGAACTTCCTGGCCCAGGTCGAGCGCATCAAGAAGAATTACCTCGACAACAACAACTATCGCCGCATGTTCTTACTCCACGATGGTAAACCGTTGGTGAGTATCTACACTGGCGCACGCCCGTCAGCCCCACCCACATGGACGGATCCAGCGTTCACCGTCCGTTGGATGGGCGCCTTCCGGGAGATCGTGCTCAACCCCGGCGGGCAGTGGAGCTGGGTCGATCGAGTGGCCTACGCCAACGGGCCCGAGACGCCGGTCGCGGACTTTGCCGGGAACAAGCTGAAGGGTTGGACAGTGGTCGGGGAGTGGGCCGTCAGCACCATCAAGACCCACCAGGCCCTCCGCCTGGACACCGAAACGGTCGCCGCAACCAGTAAGCCGGCCGACGGGGTGAATCAACAGGTGGGCACGTTGACCAGCCCACCGTTCACGATCCGCGAACGAGCGATCTCATTCAACGCCATCGGGTTCGACATGTCCTCCGGTTCTGATCTCGCCGACCTGAACGGACGCAACGTCTATCTGCTGCGGGATGCCACGACGAAGGCGATTCTACGCCACACGACGCCGCCGGGCGATGAGGATCGCTTCTACGTGCGCCAATGGAACGTGTCCGACCTGCTCGGCCGCACGGTGGTGTTCCAGGCGGTCAACAATTCCACCAGTGGTGGACTCACCGGCTGGATGGGGTTCACCAACCCGATCCAGCAGCGGCCGGAGCAGATGACCGCGGTGGTCTCCAACGCCGGTAACGAGGCGCCGGGTGCTTATCTGAACTGGGACGCGCACCACCGCAACTCCGGGGCCTACCTGGTTGAGATGATGAGCGCAGCCTTCGACTACGAACCCGAATTGCTCACCATTCAACAGTGGAACGAGTTCGGTCGGCCGGACCAGTACAGCGTGGCCGGCAGCAACGATATCGAGCCGACCCGGGTGACCAAACTCGCCGGTGCGCAGTCCGACGGGTGGGGTTTCTACTACCTGAAACTCGTTCGCGACCTCGTCGATCAATATCGCTCGGGCAGATCTTTCCCGGCGGTCACGCTCGACACCCGCTATCCCTAGCGACCGGTGGACCGGCGGACGACCAGCTCGGGCTGGAACACCACGTGCTGCGGCTCCACCACCCCGTCCGTCTCGGCCAGCAGCAGCTCGACCGCCCGTCGGCCGAGTTCCTCGCTGGGTTGGCGTACCGAGGTCAGCGGAACCACGGTGGCCTGCGCGAAGGCGATGTCGTCGTAGCCGATCAGGGCCACATCCTCGGGGACCCGCAGCGAACGCAGCATGGCGATCGCCTGGAGCACCCCGACGGCCAGCAGGTCGTTGGCGGCGAACACCGCATCCGGCCGGGAGCGGGCCGGCCGCGCGGACAACGCCTCACCGGCCCGCCGGCCCTCGAGCACGGTCAGCGACCGGGTCTCGACCAGTTCGAGGTCGACGCCGGCCGCCTGCCCGACGGCCGCACGCGCTCCGGTCAGCCGGTCCCGGACCTGACCGATCGCCACCGGGCCGCCCACGAAGGCGATCCGGTGGGCGCCCTGATCGATGAGGTGCTGGGCGGCCATCCGACCGCCGGCCACGTCGTCGACCGACACCGAGGAAAATATCGGATCGGCCCGATCGACCAGCACCACGGGAATGCGGCGGGCCCGGAACCGGGCCAGCCGTTCGCTCGCGTCGCCGACCGGGGTAAGCAGCACACCCCGGACCCGCTGCCGCTCGAACAGGTCCAGATGGATGGCCTCGCGTTCGCTTCGCTCGTCGCTATTGGCCAGCAACAGGCTGAGGCCGGCCTGTGCGGCCCCGGCTTCGGCGCCCCGGGCCACGTCGGTGAAGAACGGGTTGGCCACATCGAGAACCACGAAACCGATGCTGGTGCTGTGCCCAAACCTGAGCTGCTGCGCGGCCCCGTTGGGGACGAAACCGAGTTCCTCGATGGCCTGGTTCACCCGGCTGGCCGTCGCCGTCGAGACCTTGGCCGGGTTGTTCAGCACGTTGGACACGGTGCCGACCGACACGCAGGCGCGGGCAGCGACTTCTCGCACACTCACCGCGGGCAACATCCGAGTTTTCCTCATCTCCGAGCCCCCACCGGCGTGGTCGGGTCGGCTCACGGTAACCCGGCCCGACCACGCGACACGGCAACAAGTGGATGGTTGCCGCCTGGACGTCATAGAAACGTTTCAAGTAGCATCCAACGGCGTTCGGATGCATCGGCAAGGAGGCCTGATGGACCAGCTCGGCATTGCCCTGATCGGCGCGGGATTCATGGGTCGACGGCATCTGCTCGGCTACGCGGCGCTGCGCCGGGCCGGAGTGTCGAACTGTGCTGTCGTCGCCGTGCTCGACCTCGATCCCAATGTGGCCGCCGCCGCCGCCGATGCCGCGGCCGAGCTGCTGGGCAGCCGCCCGCGGGTCTGCACTTCATTGTCCGAACTGCTGGATGCCCCCGAGGTGCAAGCGGTGGACATCGTCACCGATCCCCGCACCCACCACAGCATCGGGGTGACCGCGATGCAGGCCGGCCGGCATGTGCTGTGCGAGAAGCCGTTGGCGCTGACTGTGGCCACCGCCCGGTCGATGGTCGATACGGCCGAGCGGACCGGCACCGTGCTGGCCACCGGCGAGAACTACCGGCGGGGCGGCGCCAACCGGCTGGCCCGGGCGGTGCTCGACGCCGGTCTGCTCGGTCGGGTACAGCTGATGCGCGAAGTCCGGGTGGGTGGTGATGACCGGGTCATCATCAGCCCTTGGCGCCACCGCAAGACCAGCGGGTCGATCGGGCTGGACATGGCCATCCACTACGCCGACATCATCGAGTACCTACTGGGTCCGGTCGAGAAGGTCTGGGGCCGCGGCTTCATCGCCGAGCCGGTCCGCTACCCGGCCGCCGGCGGTGACGCGGTGGTGGTCGACGGCGAGGACTCCATCGTGGCCGGACTCCGCACCGCGGCGGGTGTGGACGTGCAACTCGCCTACGTCCCGGCCGGGCCGGGGCGCCGCTACGGCGAACGCACCGTCCACGGTTCGCTCGGCTCACTGGAGATTCCGCCGGATCGCTCCGACGGCGAAGTGGTGCTGCACCTGGCGTCCGGCTCGGTGGGCGGGTCGGAACTGGCCGAGCTGGTCGACCCGTCCTACCTGCCCCGGGTGACCGCCGCGGTGCTCGGCCCGGACGGCACCGGCGGTCCGGGGGCACCCTGGGCGCAGGTCGACGCCGGATATCTGGCCGTCGAGATCGAAGATTTCGCCGACGCGGCCCTGTCCGGCCGGGCCGCCGAGGTGGACGGCATGGGCGGGTTGCGGGCGCTGGCCGTCGTGCACGCCATCCTGGAATCCGGGGTGGCCGGCCGGGAGGTTTCGGTGGCCGAGGTTCTGGACGGGTCGCTGCATACCTACCAGGACGACATCGACGCCCAGTTCGCGTCGGTCCCATCATGAACGAGCAACGGGGATTTCATCAGGTCGCCTATGTCGTCACCGATCTCGATGCCGCCGTTCGGAGCTGGGCGGACGTTCTCGGGGTCGGGCCTTGGCAGGTCTGGACGATGGCGGCGCCCACCCTGCTCGACCAAGTCTATTGCGGGGAACCGGCGAGTTTCGGATTCCGGCACGCCCTGGCCACCTCCGGCCACCTGCAGTTCGAGCTGGTCGAGCCGATGTACGGGCCCGGCGTCTTCGCCGATCACCTGCGAGAACACGGCCCGGGGGCCCATCACATCGGCCGCATCGTCGACGATCACCCGGCGGCGGCGGCCGAGCTGCTCGACCGCGGGTTCGTCGCGCTGCAGAGCGGCCGGTTCGGGGCCAGCGCCGACGGGTTATTCGCCTACTTCGCCCCCCCAGGCGGGGTCGGGACGACGGTCGAGCTGATCTCGCCGCCCAGCGAGCGCTTCGCACCCGACTACGTGTATCCGAGTCCACCGACGACAGACAAGGTGTCAACGTGACGCGTCCGGCCATGCGGATCGATACGGTGGAGACTTTCGCGGCCTACGGATCGGTCTTCGTCCGGATCACCACCGACTCCGGACTGAGTGGTATCGGCGAATCGACCGCGTTCGCCTACCCCCGTGCGGTGGTCGAAGTCGTGCATGCCCTACAGGACTACCTGATCGGTGCGGACCCACTCCCGGTCGAACGGCACTTCTCGATGATGTACCGCTCGGTCGGCTGGCGCGGGATCACCCTGGGCGGCGCCCTGAGCGCGATCGACCAGGCGCTGTGGGACCTGCGCGGCCACTACTACGAGGAACCGGTGTGGCAGCTGCTCGGCGGCCGGTCGCGGCGCGGAGTGCGGGCCATGAAAGTCATCTCGACCGGCACCCAGAAGGAAGTGGTCGCCGCGTCGGTGGCCGCCGCGGACGCCGGGTTCACCGCCATCAAGGTGCTCCTGCACCAGCACGACCACCACGGCATGCGCCATGCCGCCCGGATTGCCGATCTCGTCGAGCGCTCCCGGGCCATCCGCGACGCCGTGGGCGACACCATGGACATCGGTATCGAACTGCACCGTAACCTTCAGCCGGGCAATTCGGTCGCTCTGATCAACGAGCTGGCGCCGATGCGACCGCTGTTCGTCGAGGACCCGGTCCCGCCGGACAGTGTGCTGTCCTTCGGCGAAGTCGCGGCCAAGGTGTTCGTGCCGATGGCTGCGGGTGAACGGAACACCAGCATCTACGAGTTCCGCGAATACATCGAACACGGCGGGATTGCTTTCGTCCGGCCGGACATCGGCATCGCCGGTGGTTTCACCCAGGTGCGGAAGATCGCCGCGATGGCCGAGGCCCACCACCAGGGGGTGATCCCACACGCGGTACCGTCCGGGCCGGTGGCCACCATGGCCCACGTGCATCTGGGCATCAGTGTGCCGAACTGGGAAGTCCAGGAGCACGTCCCCCAGGACGGTCATCCGGCCGTCGCCATGGTGGACCGGATCACCCCTCTCGAAGGCGGCTACCTCCTGCCGTTCGACGCGCCGGGGCTGGGCATGGAACTGGCCGACGACTTCCTGCTCCGGGCCCCGGTGACCGTCTTCCCGGTTCGTCCGGACCTGCGCGAGGACGGGTCGGTGGCATTGCGGTGAGCGACAGTTCTCGCCGTACTCCGTTCCGAGTCGGGATCGCCTGCAACGAGCGAACCCGGTCGCTGTACCTGGCCCCGGGGGACCTGGAGCGACTGGGCCGGATCGCCGAGGTGGAGCTGCTCGACATCGAGATCGAGGCACCCATGTGGGAGCCCACCCCGGTCATTCCCGAGGTCGAGGACCGACTGCTGGCAGTGACGCCCGGGCTGGACGCACTCCTGGTCTGTCACGGCGGGCCTCGGGTCACCGCCCGGGTGTTCGCCGGTTCCCCGCGGCTACGCCTGGTCGGCGAGCTCGAAGGCGATCGGTTCGCCGGACGGATCGATGTGGCCGCCGCTGTCGCCGCCGGAGTCACCGTGGTCGACACCACCCATTCGTCGTCCTGGCCGGTGTCGGAGTGGGCGCTGGCCCTGGCCCTGCTCGGGTTGCGTGAACACGGCCGCTTCCGCGACATCGTGGCCGGTCAGCCGATGAGCCATCACGACTACCGGACTCACCCGCCCGGCCGGGAGTTGACCGGAAAGACGGTGGGCCTCATCGGTTTCGGTCACATCGCCTGGCGGCTCTGCGAACTGCTGGCCCCGTTCCGGACTCCGGTCCTCGCGCACGACCCCTACGCCCCGCGGGAACTCGCGGACGCGCTGCACGTCGATCTGGCCCCGCTAGGCGTGGTCATGGGCGCGGACGTGGTCATCTGCCTGGCCCCGGCCACCCCGGGCACCCGCGGGCTGATCGGCCCGGCCGAGCTGGATCTGCTCCGGCCGGACGCGGTGTTCATCAACGTCTCCCGCGGGGTGGTGGTCGACGTGCCGGCGCTGATCGCCAAGGCCGCTCGCGGGGACGCCTGGTTCGGCCTGGACGCCCACGACCCCGAACCCATCGCGCTCGACTCACCCCTGCGCGCGATGCGCAATGTCTTCCTGTCGCCCCACATCGGCGGGATGACCGCCGAGGCCACCACCCGGTTCTTCTCGTTGATGGTCGACGAGTTGGCGCGCTATGTGTCCGGCGTGGAGCCGCGGGCGCAGATCACCGAACGGGTCATGGCCGGCCGCCGGGGATCACCGTGATCGCGGATGCGCACTGCCACGCCTGGCGTCGCTGGCCCTACGCACCCCGCGTTCCCGATCCCGATACGCGGGGCAGCGTGGAGGCGTTGCTGTTCGAGATGGATACCCACGACGTCGCGCACGCGGCCGTTGTCTGCGCCCGGATCGGCGGGGGGGTCGGCGGGGGCGGCCACGAGAACGCCGATAACAACGACTACGTGGCCGCTGCCGCGGCCCGTCATCCGGATCGGCTCACCGCCTGGGTGGATGTGGACTGTTGCTGGCGCCCGGAGCACCACACTCCCGGTGCGGCCGATCGGCTGATCGCGACGTTGGACCGGTACGGCGCCCGTGGATTCACGCACTACGTCGAGCCGGGCAACGACGGCTGGTTGCGCACCGACGAGGCCGCCGAATTCTTCGCCGCGGCCGCGGCGCGAAAGGTGGTGGCTTCCCTGGCCATGGGATCCGCCTGGTTCGAAGATCTGGCCGAGATCGCCGCCGCCCACCCGACGCTGCCCATCCTGCTGCACCATCTGGCCCACCCGCGGCTCGATACGCCGTATTACGAGGCGGATGTGGCTGCGCTGCTCGAACTGGCCGGACAGCGCAACGTCGGGGTCAAGGTGAGCGGCTTCAACTACAACGCGACCCTGCCCTGGGATTTCCCGTACCCGCAGGCCCAACAGCTGTTCCGCCGGATCCACGCGGCCTTCGGTCCGCGCCGGCTCTACTGGGGTTCGGACTTTCCGGCATCGCGCGACCGGCTCACCTATACCCAGGCGGTCGAGGTCGTCCGCAGTCACGCCGCGGACCTGGGTTCAGCCGACCTGGACCTGATCCTGGGCGGGAATCTCGACCGTCTCCTGCAACTGTCCGTGTCACCGGCGACCGCCGACTGATACCACTCGACCCACCGGAGGAAAGTATGCCCGTCGCCCTGATCGCCCGCTACCACGTCAAGCCCGGCCATTCGCAGACCGTGGCCGACGCGCTCCGCCAGATGGCTGAGAAGGTGAGGTCGGACGAGCCCGGCTGCCTGCTCTATCACGCGAACATCGATCCCGACAACGAGAATCTCTACTGCCTCTACGAGGTCTACACCGACGAGGCCGGGGTGACCGCACACCGGGAAACCACTCATTTCCAGCACTTCATCGAAGGAATCGTGGTGCCGGTACTCGACAAGCGCGAGCGTGAACTCTATCGACAGGTGATCGGATGAAGTTGCTGTCCTTCGCCACCACCGGTGTCGCGGGCCGGGCGCGCCACCTCGGGGCACTGATCGACGGGGACGCCGACGATGGCGAGCTGGTCGATCTGACCGCGGCCACCCGGGCCCTGCTGGCCGGCGACGGGCTGACGGCAACGGATGCCTCCCGACTCGGGGACACGCTGGTTCCCCCCGACCTGATCGGTCTGGCCCGGGGCGGCCGGCGGGCTCGCGACATCGCCGACGAGGCCCTGGCCCAGGCGGTCCGACTCGGCTGGGAGTTCGACCCGGTCTTAGCTCGGATCCGTTACCGCACGGCCGATATCGAGGTGCTGCCGGCGGTGACGGCGCCCCCGCTGCTCCGCGACTTCATGGGGTTCGAGCAGCATCTGCGCAACATCTACCCCCGGCTGAGCCGGGAAATTCCGGAGGAGTGGTTCCGCCGGCCGGTGTACTACAAGGGCAACCCCGCCAGCATCGGCGCCCACGGGCAGGACATCGTGATCCCGGGCTATTCCGAGAAACTGGATTTCGAATTCGAGTTCGCTGCGATCATCGGTCGATCCGGGATCGACATCACGCAAGCCGATGCGCCGCAGCACATCTTCGGCTACACGATCTACAACGACTTCTCCGCCCGGGAGATCCAGGCCCTGGAGATGAGTGTGGGGCTGGGGCCGGCCAAGGGGAAGGACTTCGTCGGGGCGCACGTGCTCGGTCCGGTGGTGGTCACCGCCGACGAGCTCGGCGACCCCTATGCGCTGGCCCTGGACGGCCGGGTGAACGGCGCGCAGTGGACCGACGGCAGTACCGCACCGATGCACTGGAGGTTCGAGTCGATGATTGCCTACGCCTCCCGCGACGAGCGGTTGCAGGTCGGCGAGGTGTTCGGATCCGGGACCGTGGGCAATGGATCCGGCGCCGAGCAGGGCCGGTGGCTGGATCCCGGCGATGTGGTCGAGCTGACCGTGCCCGGCATCGGCACCCTGCGCAACCGGGTGGTCGCCCACCCCAGCGCTCAGCCGGACGTACCCGTGGAGATCGACTCCAATCGGCCCTGAGTCACCTCCGCCACCCGCCCGGACCGGGCAGAGGCGTGCGCGGCCTCGATCAGGGCCACACCAGCGGCGGCCACGTCGGCCGGAGCGCGGTTCGGGCCGCCGTCGACGATCATCGCGACAAAATCCGCCGATACCCCGGTCCGCGGGTAGGCCGGCAGGTGCGGCGGCGGTTCCAGTATTTCGGTACCACGGTCGGTGAAGATCGACGCGGTGGCCCGCAACATGTCCCACTCGACCATTCCTCGGATTCCGTGGAAGCGGAGTCGGTGCCGGGGTGGGACACCCGCCGGGGTCGTCCCGGTGGAACTGGCCACCCCCAGCGCGCCGCCGGACAGCCGGAATGCGAGTGCGTCGACCACATCCACGGCCAGGCCGCGGTTGTCCATGAACGCGGTCACCTCGCGGGCCTGATCACCGGCCGCCCAGAGCACCGCACCGAGCAGGTGGGTCAGCTGGCTGTGCGCCTGGCCGCCACCGGTGGCCGGGTCGGAATAGGTGCTGCCGTGCGCGGCGTTGGGATCCGCGGACATCTCGGCCGGGTCGGTCATCGCGAACAGCGGGAGGGTGGCCGAGGAGAACTCGGCGTTCACGCAGACCAATTCGCCCAACTCGGTCCGCACGGCCTGCCGGATGCGGGATGCCGTGGCGGCGTACTGATAGGTCAGCCCCACGCTCAACCGGCGACCGGTGCGCGCGGCCACCTCAACCAGCGCCCAGGCCTGCTCGGCCGTGGTGGCCATCGGCTTCTCCACCAGCACGTCCAGGCCCGCCTCCAGGCAGCGGCTCACGATCGGGGCGTGGGTGGAGTGCGGGGTGGCCACCAAGACGGCGTCGGCCACCCCGGCGGCCAGCAGATCGTCGACATCCGCGTAACTATCCTTGATGTCGAAGGTGTCCATGGCGTGCTGGCGGCGCTCGGGTGACGGATCGCAAACCGCGACCACCTCGGCTGCAGGGTTCACGGTCAGGGCCGGAAGATGCACCATGCTGGACCACCAGCCCAGACCGATGACGGCGATACGCAGCCGGGTCATGTCCTGGCCCGCAACAGCTCGCGGGTCACCGGCCGCAGCAGTTCGATCGACTCTTCGAGGGCCAGGCCGAACCCGGGCTCGTCGCTGACCCTGACCCGGCCGTCCACCGGGAGCGGTTCGCCGGTGAGCAGCGGCCCCTGGAAGGGCACGATCTCCTCGCCCCGGCCGGCCATCACCGGGAACTCGGCCAGAAAGGCGTCCGGCTGGGCGGTCAGGAAGTGATAGGCGTACTGGCCGCCGACGTGCGGGATCAGCCGCTTCCCGAAAACCTGGGCGACCGCGGCGATCCGGCGCAATTCGGTGATGCCGCCGCACCAGGCCGGATCCGGTTGCACCACGTCCACCCCGGCTTCGCACAACAATCGGTGCCCGCGGGCGGTGTATTCGTGCTCGCCCGCGGTCAGCATCATGGTCGGCGGCATCCGGCGTCGCAATTCGGCGTGACCCGCGTAGTCGTCGGGCATCAGCGGTTCTTCGAGCCACCGGACTCCGAGGGGCTCGAGGGCGTGCGCGAGCCGGACGGCATAGTCCACGTCCAGCGACATCCAGCAGTCGTAGAGCAGTGGGTAATCTGGGCCGACCGCCTCCCGGGCGGCCCGCACCCGGTCGACGTTGCGCCGGAACCCGTCACCGCCCTCGCTCGGCCCCCAGGTCAACGGCAGTTTGGCCCCCCAGAAACCCAGGTCGGCGATGCCTTTGGCGCTCGGTCCGGTCCCGTACACCTCCAGCGAGTCCTGGCACGGGCCGCCCAGCAGGGCATACACCGGTGTCTGGGTCATCTTCCCGTGCAGGTCCCAAACGGCCAGGTCGATCCCGGAG
>JAABUO010007874.1_pt1 | contig 12111 bp, 11 predicted proteins | sample 5559291 | NCBI WGS metagenome assembly JAABUO01 (sample SAMN10711878, study PRJNA513372) | rock metagenome | isolation source: Antarctica rocks | place: Antarctica: Victoria Land, Finger Mt sud
ACCGACACGTCGGTCTGCATCGGCTGCAAGGCGTGTGAGGTTGCCTGCAAGGAATGGAACGACGTTCCCGAGGACGGCCTCAACCTGCTCGGCTCGTCCTATGACAACACCGGCGCGCTGAGTGCCTCGACGTGGCGCCATGTGGCGTTCATCGAGCAGCCGGCGAAGCCCGCCGCCAACACGGTCAGCCTCGGCATGCCGACGACTCAGCGTCCCGGCGACACCATGGACGCCAGCACCCTCACGGACTTCCGCTGGCTGATGTCCTCCGACGTGTGCAAGCACTGCACCCACGCCGCGTGCCTGGACGTGTGCCCCACCGGGTCGCTGTTCCGCACCGAGTTCGGCACGGTCGTCGTGCAGGACGACATCTGCAACGGCTGCGGCTACTGCGTGCCGGCCTGCCCGTTCGGCGTCATCGATCGCCGCGCCGGTGACAAGAACACCAAGAACGTCGGCATCGCGCAGAAGTGCACGCTCTGCTACGACCGGATCGGTGTCGGTGAGACCCCCGCCTGCGCGAAAGCCTGTCCGACCGAGTCCATCCAGTTCGGCGATGTGGACGAGCTGCGCGAGCGCGCCGCTGCCCGGTTGGCCACCCTGCAAGACCAGGGTGTAAGCACCGCCCGGCTCTACGGCGAGAGCCCGGACGACGGCGTGGGCGGCTCCGGCGCGATGTTCCTGCTGCTCGACGAGCCGGAGGTGTACGGATTGCCGCCGGACCCGGTGGTGACCACCCGCGACCTTCCAGACATGTGGAAGAAGGCCGCGTTGGCCGCCCTCGGGCTGCTGGCCGGCGCCGCCGCCGCGTTCCTCGGAGGCGGGGGATGAGCGAGCAGCAGGCGGAGTTCCGCGCCGAGAAGCGCACGGACGTGCCGGAGCAGTCCACCACTGGGGTCTTGGACGAGAAGCTGCAGCCCGGTGCTGCCGTGGAGCCCGGCGAGCGGACCGGCCGTCGCGGCGCCGGCCGCGGCGGGCGTCGGGGCAGGCGCCGCCGCGACGAGCACCAGATGGTGCCCGATGCGACCTTCACCTCGTACTACGGCCGGCCGGTCGTCAAGGCGTCCCCGTGGGAAGCCGACATCCCCGCGTACCTGTTCCTCGGTGGCCTCGCCGGAGGCTCTTCCCTGTTGGGCGCAGGCGCACAGCTCACCGGCCGTCCCGTGCTGCGCAAGGTGGGCCGCATCGGGGCACTCTCGGCCATCACCGTCAGCTTTGCCGCGCTCGTCCACGACCTGGGCCGGCCGTCGCGCTTCGTCAACATGCTGCGGGTGGCGAAGCCGACGTCCCCGATGTCGGTGGGCACCTGGATCCTGACCATGTACGGGCCGCTGGCCGGCGCCGCGGGGGCGGCTGAACTGGTCGCCCCGTTCGTCGACCTCGTCCCCAAGCGGCTGCGATTTCCCTTGAGGCTACTGGTGAAAGCGGCGTCGCCTGCCGGCCTGGGCGCTGCCCTCGTCGGCCCGGCGGTCGCCTCTTACACCGGCGTGCTGCTCGCGGACACCGCGACCCCTACCTGGCACGCTGCCCGCAAGCACCTGCCGTTCGTGTTCGTCGGCTCGGCCGCGGCGGCGTCCGGCGGCCTGGGCATGCTGCTCTCCCCGCCGTCCGAGGCAGGACCGGCCCGGCGGCTCGCGCTCGGCGGTGCGGTCCTGGAACTCGCGGTGGAGCACCACATGGAAGGCGGCATGGGCATCACCGCCGAACCGCTGCACACCGGCAAGCCGGGCATGCTGATGCGGGCCAGCAAGGCCCTGACCGCGATCGGAGCCGCGGGTTCACTGCTCGCCGGTCGAAGCCGGCTTGCCGCCGCAGTCTCCGGAACGGCGCTGCTGGCCGGTTCGGCGTGCACCCGGTTCGGCATCTTCCACGCCGGTCAGGCGTCGGCCCGCGACCCGAAGTACACGGTGGTGCCGCAGCGCGAGCGGATCGAGCGTGGCGAGGCGGCGGGCGCGTAATCCGGTCCGCTCCTCAGCGTTGTGGGGGTCAGTTCAGCGGACCTGCAGTGCCGCGTCACCCCGGGGAGCCACGAACTCTCCGATCACGGTGCCCAGCGGCAGTTCACCCGCCACCAGCAGGCCACCGCTCGTCTGGGCGTCGGCCAGCAGCAGCAATTCGTCCTCGGGGACCGGCGCGCTCAGGTGCGGCCGTACCCAGTCCAGATTGCGGCGGGTGCCACCGCTGACGTAGCCGGCGGCCAGCGCCTCGCGAGCCCCGTCCAGGTACGGCACGGCCGCGGCGTCCACCACGGCGGTGACGCCCGAGGCACGCGCCATCTTGTACAGGTGGCCGAGCAGGCCGAAACCCGTGACGTCGGTGGCTGCCCGCAGGCCCGCGTTCAGGGCCGCCTCGCAGGCGGCGCGGTTCAGCGTCACCATCGAGGCGATAGCGTTCTCGAATACCTCCCCGGTGGACTTGTGCCGGTTGTTGAGCACCCCCACGCCCAGCGGCTTGGTGAGCGAGATGGCCAGCCCCGCATCGGCCGCGTCATTGCGCAAGAGCCGATCCGGATTCGCGATCCCGGTCACGGCCATGCCGTACTTGGGCTCCGGATCGTCGATGCTGTGCCCGCCGCCCACGTGGCAGTCCGCCTCCCGCGCCACGTCGAGGCCCCCGCGCAGGACCTCGCGCAGCAGGTCGGACGGCAGGACGTCGCGGGGCCAGCCCACCAGGTTCACCGCCATCAGCGGCCGGCCGCCCATCGCGTAGATGTCGGACAGCGCGTTGGCCGCGGCGATCCGGCCGAAGTCGTAGGCGTCGTCCACCACCGGGGTGAAGAAGTCGGCGGTGCTGATGACCGCGGTGTTCCCGTCGATCCGTACCACGGCTGCGTCGTCGCCATCATCGAGCCCGACCAGCAACTCCGGACTGGCCTTGCTGCCGGTGAGGCCGGCGACGATGTCCTCCAACTCGCCGGGCGGGATCTTGCAGGCACAGCCTCCGCCGTGTGCGAACTGGGTCAACCGGTACGCCGTGGCAGTCATGGTTTCGAGGTTAACTCGCCGACCCGCTAGCGTGGCGGGTGGAGGCGTACAGGTGCCTGGTGGCCCTCCCGGTCTTCAAAACCGGTGAAGCCGAGTATCTCGGCTTGGCGGGTTCGATTCCCGTCCGCCTCCGCCACGCTCGGAACAGAAGGAGGCCCGGTGCATATCCCCGAGGGCGGGCTGAGCGCTGCCGATCCGCGCCGGCGGGTTCCCCGTACCGACGTGGTGCTGGCTGATCCGCTGCTCGCCGATGCGGTCGACCGGCTCGGTGCCGACGAGGTGAAGCAGGCGGTGGTGCGGGTGCAGCAGCTGGTACGGGACGGGCGGCTGGCGCCTGAGCGGGTTGTCGACTCGGTGCTGGAACGGTTGCCGGACTCGGCCAGCTCCATGCAGCCCGTGCTGAACGCGACCGGGGTCGTGCTGCACACGAACCTGGGCCGCGCCAGCCTGTCCGCGGCGGCTGTCGACGCGGTGGTCGCGGCGGCCGGTTACGTCGATGTGGAGTACGACCTCAGCGACGGCCGCCGTGCCCGTCGTGGTCGCGGCGCCCTCGCTGCACTGGCAGGGGCGGTTCCCGGAGCGGGCGACGTGCTGGTGGTCAACAACGGCGCGGCTGCTCTGGTGCTTGCCACGACGGCTCTGGCCGCCGGGCGCGAGGTTCTGGTCAGCCGCGGTGAACTGGTCGAGATCGGCGACGGCTTCCGGCTGCCCGAGCTGATCGAGTCGACCGGCGCGCGCATCCGCGAGGTGGGCACCACCAACCGCACCAAGCTGGCCGACTACGCCGAAGCCATTGGGCCGGACACGGGGTGCGTCCTCAAGGTGCACCCGAGCAACTTTCGCATCGAGGGATTCACGTCCAGTGTCTCGATCGCGGAGCTCGCCACTCTGGGTGTGCCGGTGGTCGCCGACGTGGGCAGCGGCCTGCTCAACGCCGACCCGCTGCTTCCGGACGAGCCCGACGTGGCGAGCGCGGTGGACGACGGCGCGTCGCTGGTGACCTGCAGCGGGGACAAGCTGTTCGGCGGTCCCCAGGCCGGCCTGATCTTCGGAGCCGCCGACGCGGTGAACGGGCTGCGCCGGCATCCGCTGGCCCGCGCGCTCCGGGTCGACAAACTGACGCTGGCCGCCGTCGAGGCGACGCTGCGCGGGCCGTCCACTCCCACCGAGCGGTACCTGCATGCCGACCCGGCCCGGCTGCGGAGCCGGTGCGCCGCGCTGGCCGCCGAAGTCGGTGGCGAGGTCGTCCCCAGCGCCGGTGCGGTCGGTGGCGGTGGCGCACCGGGGCTCGAACTTCCGGGGTGGGCGGTGGCATTGCCGGCTGCGTACGCGCATCGGCTCCGCGCCGGCAAACCCCCCGTGATCGGACGGGTCGAGCACGGGCGATGCCTGCTGGACCTGCGCTGCGTCGAGGAGTCGGCGGACCGGACGCTCGCCGAGGCCGTCCGCAGGGTGTCGCCGACGGTCGTGTCGCTATGAGGGTGGTGGCGACCGCCGGACACGTCGATCACGGCAAGTCGACGCTGGTGCGCGCGCTGACCGGAATGGAGCCGGACCGGTGGGCCGAGGAGCGCCGCCGGGGAATGACCATCGATCTGGGCTATGCCTGGACGACGCTGAACTACGGCGAGCAGCTTGCCTTCGTCGACGTGCCCGGCCACCACCGCTTCGTGTCGAACATGCTGGCCGGTGTCGGGCCGGCACCGGCGGTTCTGCTGGTCGTGGCGGCCGATGAGGGCTGGCGGCGGCAGACCTCGGAGCACCTGGACGCCATCGATGCCCTGCGCATCGAGCACGGGCTGCTGGTGATCACCCGGGCCGACCTTGCCTCGCCGGCCCAGGTGCAGGCGGTGCTCACCGACGCCCGGGAGCGGATCGCCCGGTCCAGCCTCGGGAACGTGCCGGCGGTCGTGGTGTCGGCGGTCACCGGCGCGGGCCTGCCCCAGCTGCGCACCGCGCTCCAGGAGCTTGTCGACGTCCTGCCCGCGCCCGACACCACCGGCCGGGTGCGGCTCTGGGTGGACCGGTCGTTCACGGTGAAGGGCAGTGGCACCGTGCTCACCGGAACGCTGGGGGCGGGGCAGCTCGCGGTCGGGGATCAGCTGGAACTGCACGGCAGGACGGTCACCGTGCGGGGCCTGCAGGAACTCGGAGCGCCGCGCGACCGGGTGGCCGCGGTGGCGCGGGTCGCGGTGAACGTCCGGGGCCTGGATCGGGCACGGGTGGGCCGGGGCGACTGCCTGCTCAGTCCCGGTGCCTGGCGGCTGAGCGACCAGGCCGACGTGCGCTTGGATCCGCTGCTGGCCGAGCCGGGCACCGAGCTGGTATTGCACATCGGCTCCGCGTCCCTGCCGGTGCGCGTCCGGCTGCTCGGCGAGGACACCGCGCGGCTCAGCCTGGCGCAGCCGATTCCGTTGCAGGCCGGTGACCGGGCCGTGCTGCGCGATCCGGGGCAGCAGTCCATCGTCGCCGGCGTGCTGGTGGCCGACGCCGACCCGCCGGCGCTGCGCAAGCGCGGGGCGGCCAGGGCCCGGGCGCTGGAACTGTCCGGTGGTGCCGCCAGCCGGCTCGAGGCCCAGGTGGCTCGCCGCGGCGCCGTCCGGACCTCGACTCTCGCGGCCCTGGGCATCGCGGTCGACGACCTGTCCCAGGTGCTGGTGCGGGGGCAGTGGCTGGTCGATCCCGACACCTGGCAGGCCTGGACCGACGCGCTGCTGGCGACGGTGGACGACTACGCCGGGACGCATCCCGAGCAGCCGCGGATGCCTGAAGAGGCGGTGCGACGGACCCTCGGCGTGCCGGACGCGGAACTGCTGCGAGAGCTTGCCACGGCGGCGAAGCTGCAGGTCCAGGGCGGCCGGATCGCCCGTCCCGGAACGCAGATCTCCCTTGGCGCGGCTGAGGAATCCATGCACAAGGTGGTACTGCGACTGGTCGCCGACCCCTATGACGCACCGGAGCGCGCGGAGCTCGCCGAGCTCGGCCTGCGCCCGAAAGAGCTGGCCGCCGCGGCTGCCAAGGGACAGGTGCTCCGGCTGGCGCCCGATCTGGTGGTGGCGACGAACGCGCCGGAGCACGCGCTGGAGGCGCTGCGCCGGTTGCCGCAGCCGTTCACCGCCAGCCAGGCGCGGCAGGCGCTGTCCACCACGAGGCGGGTGGCCCTGCCGCTGCTGGAGCATCTGGACAGCCTCGGCCTGACCGAGCGGGTGGATGGCACCAGTCGCTCGGTGCGGAACTGAAGCCGACGTGCAGTACCGTTCATAACAGGCTGAGCGCACATGCCTTGGTGAGATTCGGGCACTGGAGTGCGAGCACATGGCTATCAGGCACCTGGTCATCAAGCACGTGGGGATCGAGCGATGAGCGACAGGCGTGGTGTGCTGTTCGACGTGGACGGCACCCTGGTGGACACCACCTACATCCACACGGTGACGTGGTGGCAGGCGATTCGCCAGGCCGGCTTCGACGCAACGATGGCAGTGATTCACCGCAGTGTCGGCATGGGTTCTGAGAACCTCGTCGAGCAGGTGCTCGGCAAGGAAGCCCTCGACCAGGTCGACCAACTCGCCGATAGTCACAAGGCCCTCTATGCGGCCTACTGGCCGGCGCTGCGGCTGCTCCCCGCCGCGCGCGACCTGGTCGTGCGCTGCCATGAGGCCGGTCTGGTGACCGTGCTGGCCAGCTCGGCGAGCGAGCGTGAGCTGACCGTTCTCAAGCAGGTCCTGGACGCCGACGACTATCTCGACCACTCGACCAGTTCCGATGACGCGAGCAGCAGCAAGCCCGATCCGGACATCGTGCTGGCGGCGTTGAAGAAAGCCGAGCTTGAACCGGGCGACGCGATCTTCGTGGGCGACGCGGTCTGGGACGTGGAAGCCTCGGCGAAGGCTGGCCTGACCTGTATCGGACTGGAGTCCGGTGGCACCAGCGCCGCCGAACTCCGCGATGCCGGCGCGGTCGCCGTCTACCGGGATCCGGCCGACCTGCTCGCGGCATTCGACGAGAGCCCGCTTGCCTCGTCCTGATAGCGCGCTGCCGGCGGTGGCGCCAGAAGAGTTGCCGACCGGGCCCGGGAGGGCGCGGATCGGCATCTCGGGCTGGACGTATGCCCCGTGGCGTAAGGACTTCTACCCGGCTGGGCTGGCGCACCATCGCGAATTGGCTTACGCCGCCGAACGATTGTCGTCGATCGAGGTCAACGGCTCGTTCTATTCGCTCCAGCGGCCGACCAGTTACTACCGGTGGGCCGAGCAGACCCCGGACGACTTCGTCTTCTCTGTCAAGGGCGGCCGTTTCATCACGCACATGAAGAAGTTGCGGGACACCGACTCGGCAGTGGCGAACTTCTTCGGCTCGGGTGTGCTGGCGTTGGAGGACAAGCTCGGTCCGGTGCTCTGGCAGCTGCCGCCGTCCCTGCCCTTCGACGCGGACCGGCTGGACGGCTTTCTGCAGCGACTGCCGAGGTCAACAGGTGAGGCCGCCTACCTCGCCCGCGGACACGACGAGCGGCTGGCGGGACGGTCGTGGACCGGCACCTTGCATGATCGGCCGCTGCGGTACGCGGTGGAGGTGCGGCACAACTCGTACGGGGCGGACTTCGTCGAGTTGCTCCGCCAGCACCGGGTCGCCACCGTCGTCGCCGACACCGCCGGGCGCTGGCCGCAATTGTTCGACGTCACCGCCGACTTCGTGTACGTCCGGCTGCACGGCGCGCAGGAGCTGTACGTCAGTGGGTACGACGCTCCGGAGCTTGCCGTGTGGGCCGAACGGATCCGGCAGTGGATCGGCCAGGGCCTGGACGTCTATGTCTACTTCGACAATGACGTCAAGGTCCGGGCACCCTACGACGCGATGGCGCTGGCGACGTTGCTCGGCTGAGGTGCCTTACCGGACGAGCGAATCGCTCAGCTGACGGGATTGCCGCGCAGGGCGCCGGGCTCGCCCGCCCGCCGGACCTGGACCAAGCCGTACCGGGTACGGACCTCGAACACCTGCTCCGAGCGACTCGGCGGCCCCTCGATCACCTGGCCGTCCGAGACCCGGAAGGTGCCGCCGTGCCAGGGACAGGTGATGCAGCCGTCCTTGAACGTGCCCTCGTGCAGCGGCCCGCCGCGGTGGGTGCACCGGTCGCCGATGGCGAGCAGCTCGTCACCGGACTTCACCAGCATCACCGGAACACCGTCGGCGTGCACGAGCACGGGCTCGTCCGGTTGCAGGTCGGCCTCGCTGAACACATCGGTCCATTCCGAGGGGACCACCTCGAACGCGGTGGTGTCCACACCGACGCCCCGGGCGTACGTCAGGTGGCCGCCGAGCCAGCCGGTCAGGGCGACGGTCACCGAGCCGGCCGCCGCGAGCGCCTTGCCGAGGCCGACCCGCTGCCGGCGGCGAGCCGTCCAGCTGCCGAGGTAGAGCCCGAGCGCGAAGTAGTTGCCGGCCGCGTGCACCAGTCCGACGCGGCGTTCCGCCCCGCTCGTGTACATCCAGTCATTCGCACCGGTGAGCGCCGCGGGAACGGCACTGACGACGCCCATGGCCACCAGTCTGCGAGCGGCACGCTCGCCGTCCGGGCCACCGACGAGGTCGAGGTACGTGGCGCTCAGCCAGGACCCGACGGGGACCAGCACCATCGCCGGGTGCGCCGGGTGGCCGACCGGGGTGCCGCTGAGAATGCTGCGCATGGGCGCGGGTGACAGCGGTTTGCTGAGAGCGGCCGACAGCTTGTCCGCGATGGGATCGAGTGATTCGGCGCGCTCGATCTTGCCGATGAACGTGTCCAGAACACGATTGAGTCGCGATATCATGAGGCCTCCGCATGCCGCGTCACTTCGATCACCACCAGCTGTGCGCTCAGCCCGGTTCTCCGACACTAGCGCATGAAAAACCGCGCGGCAGTCCACCGATCGAGCGCTCCGCACGCGTTTACCCGATGCCGATGCCGATTAGCTTCAGCCTGATCGGCGCGGTGTCGCTGCCGGGCCTGGGCGGACCGCGTGCGGGTGGCGGAGCAGCCCAACGGCGGAAAGCCGGGGCACTGAACACCGGCATCGCTACCGCGCTCGGTGACATCCTCGTGCTTGTCGACGGTGACATTGCGTGCGAAGTCCCAGCTTGACACCCCTGTCAGTGGTGTCACACTTACGCGGATATGACGGGCACTGGTCCATCATCGTTCGATCCGGGCGACGCAGACACTCCCTCGCACTAGCCCGACCCACTCCCCACTCTGGAGGTTAGGTGAAGTTCTCCACCACGCTCGCTGTGACCGGTTCCGCCCTGACGGTTGCCGCGTTCGCAGTCACCGGCGTCGCCAACGCGGCTCCCGCATCCGCCCGCAACGGCAACCACGCGGCGCGGATCTGTTCGGCCCCGGCGGCCGGCCAGGCCGCGTGCCTGAACCAGGTCGTCGTCGACGCGACCGGCAAGCCCGCCGTGACGGGTACTCCATCCGGTCTGAACCCGGTGGACATCCGGTCCGCCTACGCCCTCACCACCGCGTCCGGCACCGGCCGCACGGTTGCGATCATCGACGCCTACGACGACCCGACCGCTGAGGCGGACCTCGGCGTGTACCGCTCGCAGTTCGGGCTTGCCGCGTGCACCACCGCGAATGGCTGCTTCCGCAAGACAAGCCAGACCGGCGCCTCCAAGCTCCCCCGCACCAACGCCGGCTGGGCCACCGAGACCAGCCTGGACCTCGACATGGTGTCGGCCACCTGCCCGGACTGCAAGATCCTGCTGGTCGAGGCGTCCTCCGCCTCGTTCGCCGACCTGGCGACCGCGGTGAACTACGCGGCCACGCAGCCGGGTGTCGTCGCGATCAGCAACAGCTATGGCGGCAGCGACACCGCCCCCTCGTCCGCCTATGACCACCCCGGCATTGCCATCACGGCCTCGACGGGTGACTCCGGGTACGGCATCGAGTCGCCTGCCTCCTACGACACGGTCATCGCGGTGGGTGGCACCAGCCTGCGCAAGGCGAGCACGACCCGTGGGTGGACCGAGACGGCATGGAACGGCGCGGGCAGTGGTTGCTCGACCTTGAACGCCAAGCCGGCGTGGCAGACGGCTGCCACCCAGTGCTCGGGCAAGGCCAACGCCGACGTCTCGGCGATCGCTGACCCTAACACCGGCGTGTCGGTCTATGACTCCACCGCGTACCAGGGCTCCTCGGGCTGGTTGGTCTACGGCGGCACCAGCGTCGCCTCGCCGATCATCGCCAGCGTGTACGCGCTGTCGGGCAACACGGCGGGCTACCCGGCGTCCTACACCTGGGCGCACACCAGTGGTCTCAACGACGTGACCAGTGGCTCGAACGGCACTTGCACCACCGCGGTGTGGTGCAGCGCCGGCTCCGGCTGGGACGGTCCGACCGGCCTCGGTACCCCGAACGGAACCAGCGCATTCTGAGCTAGCGCTAGCAGCTCACGCTGCATGTGATCGACAGAAGTTCCCGTGGTGGGTGATCGGCGTACAGCCGGTCACCCACCACGCTTTATGTGCTCAGATGGCTGGGTGATGAGCGGCAGCAGAACTCCACCGAAGCCCAGGCGCGGCAACGTGTCGCATCGATTCTCTGACGGCCCCGTTTGGCGCGGCCGGCAAGCAGCTTTGCCCTTCTCGCTCACGCGACTTCGCACCCAGTTCTTATGAGGCCGCCCACAAGCGCTAGCTCCGCGCTTGCAACTGCTAGCGCTGGCGAGGCATGCTGGCGTGGTGAACGTGGACGGGATCAAGGAAACAGCCGCGAAGGTACCCATGGTCGGCGGGGGCACCATCGGTGACTTCATCCGTGAGCAGCGCGAGCAAGCGCAGGTCTCGCTGCGGCAGCTCTCGAAACTGGCAGGTGTGTCCAACCCGTACCTTTCTCAGGTAGAGCGCGGCCTCCGCAAGCCCAGTGCGGACATTCTGCAGCAGATTGCCAAGGGCCTGCGGATCTCTGCCGAGCAGCTCTACGTCCGCGCCGGAATCCTCGAGGACCGCCGTGGCGATTCCGACCTTGTCGGTGCCATCTTCGCCGATCCGGTGCTGACCGAGCGCCAGAAGAACGTCCTCGTCGAGATCTATGAGTCGTTCCGCCGAGAGAACCCCGCCGATGTCGCTGAGCAGGCGTCGGCTGCCGAGATCACGCCCCCATCGCCGCTGACGCGGCGCCCGATAAGGAGTAATACCAATGTCGATCGCGACTGACGTCCGAAACTATGCAGACCTCGCGCTGGAGCAGGGCAAGACCGCGCTGATCCAGGCAGCATCCCTCGTCACCACGGCGAACAAGCGCCTGGTGGCCGACGCGCCCAAGCCTGCCTACGCTGCCCTCGGTGCCGCGGACCTCGTCGCCGCGACCGTCACCAAGCGGATCGAGGCGCTCCCGTCCGACGCCGTCGCCAACGCCTCGAAGGCGCAAGAGGGTGGCAAGGCCCTGCTCAGCAAGGCCCAGCAGGACGCGGTCACCCGGGTCAGCGAGCTGCGCGAGCGGATCGACGCGGGCATCGGCAACGTGAAGTCGATCCAGACCCGGCCGCTGGTCAAGCTCACCACCGAGGTCTACCTCGACACCGCCAAGCGGCTGTACGGGCAGCTGACCGCTCGCGGCGAGGCCAGGGCTGCCGAGCTGCTCAACGACTCGCGGCTCAGCCGGGTGATCGGTGACGTCGGGGACGATGTGGCGCCGCTGGCCCGGTCCGCGTTCGACACCGCGCGCACCGTCGCCGCGGATGTGGAGCCCGAGGCCGTCGTCCGCAGCACTCCCACCCGTAAGAGCACCGCGGCCAAGCAGACAGCCGCCAAGAGCACGGCAGCCAAGCGGGCTGCGGCCAAGACGTCTCCGGCCAAGAGCACGGCAGCGAAGAGCACCACGGCGAAGAGCACCGCCCGCCGGACGGCGAAGAAGATCCCCGCCAAGGCCGACAACACCACCGCCCACAACGCCTGACGGCAGGCGCGGCTCTTTGAGGCTGCGCTTTCACGACTACGCCGCGCCCTGGTCCACCAGTAAGACGGACCGGGGCGTGGCTGTGTCATGACCTACCGAGCCAGTGGCCGAACGCCATGAGCCAGGGGTGAGCCGGGCCGCATCCACCGAAGCGGCGTGCGAGGCAGCGCCGCCTCTATAGGCTGGGGGTGTGCA
>JAABUO010007875.1_pt1 | contig 12110 bp, 10 predicted proteins | sample 5559291 | NCBI WGS metagenome assembly JAABUO01 (sample SAMN10711878, study PRJNA513372) | rock metagenome | isolation source: Antarctica rocks | place: Antarctica: Victoria Land, Finger Mt sud
CCGTGTAGGAGAGCACGGTGCTCGTCAGATCGCCGAGGCCGACGAACCACAGGTGCAGCACGTCAGGCAGGATCATGACGGCCACGAGGCCCAGCACCGCGCGCCAGAGCACATCGACCGCCTCGACCACGTTGGCCCGCCCCACATGCGCCAGGCCGAACTTACACAGCCCGATCAGCGAGAGCACGCCGTACAACCCATAGGCGAGGTCCTGCATGTTGTCGAAGAACGTGCCCAGTTCGTGCCAACTCCCCCGGTCGGAGAAGTCCGGCGTCCCGGTGAGCACCGCGATGAAGGGGGCGGCGATGGCGGTCGTTACCTTGTCCAGCCCCCACTTCACGCCGCCGCCGATGGCCTGCACGCCGCCGACGAACAGACTCGTGATCGCGCCCAGCGTGTCGATGCAGATAGGGGAGCCGAAGGGGACGGGGATATGAAAGGCGAGGGGGCCGGCGCACCCGCCGCCGGCCACACCGCCCGTCGTGGGGTCGATGCCGGGGATGCCCCCGCCGATCACGACGGGGCCGGTCACGTTGTAGGGCGCGCCGGCGCTCGTGTGGTGCGCGCCCACGGCCCGGACCTCGTGCGGCCCCACCGGGGCGTCGGGGATCGTCACGTCGAAGCGGGTGTAGCCCGACGCGTCCACGTCGTGCTGGCCCAGCACATGCGGCGTGTCGTCCCAGTAGAGCGTCACCTGGGTCGCCGGCGGGAAGTCGTCCACGATGGCGACGATGTGCGTCGTGCTGATCCCCTGCGACGAGGACAGCGCGATGGCCGGGTGGTGCGCCGGCGTCGCCGACGGGACCGGCGTGTAGGTCGGGCGCGCGGTCGCCGTGGCGTAGGGCGTGTTGGTCGGGTAGGGCGTCTGCGTGGGGATCGGCGTGTGGGTCGGTGGCGGGGCGCTCGCGGCGTGGGCGGTGCGGACGGCCAACGGGCCGGCCAGCGCCGCCAGGACGGCGATCATCGCCGCCATCCTCCTCATCGTGCGGCCCATAGCTGTGCTCCTTCTTGTTCCGGCTCCGGCGCCCTCCGGGACGCCGGTATGGTCATCTGCTCGGGTGTCGCGCCCGCGGCCAACGCGTCCACCGCCGCCCACACCTCCTCCTGCGTGGGATTGGCCGGCTCGCGCGCCACGGCGGCGATCATGCGGTCGCGCTTGAGGCGCTCGCCCTTGTACGAGGCGGTCATCCAGTAGTGGTGCCGCGTGGTGGGGAAGCGCACCGCCCCGTGCGCCGCCTGCCCCGCCTTGGTCTCGCGGATCAGGAACAGGTCGCTGAACGCGCCCCGCTCGCTCTTGAGGTTCTTCAGTTTGGCGACCTCGTGCCCCGTGAGGTCGAGCGTGCCGGCGAGCCAGTCGAGCGCCTGCTGCGCCCCGCCCTTCTTGCCCCTATCTTTCTGCCGGAACAGGATCTGGATGCTCGCCTGGTTGAACAGCGCCGCCGCGGCCGGGTCCTCGGTCAGGTCCGAGACCTGCTGCGTGATGAACGCTAGGACGAGGCCCCAGTGCCGGCCCTTCCTGGCCAGGGTCTCGATCCACTCGCCCGCGCCCTGGTACTTCACGACGTGCCAGCCCTCGTCGATGATGAGCAGTTCGCTCATGCGCTCGGCGTCGTCCTCGGCGTCCACGTCACGCCCCTGCGCCTCCACCTCGCGCAGCGCCCGGCGCTTGACGGTCTCGGCGACGGCGAACATGGCGAAGGCGTGCGCCGGCGTCCGGGGCCGCAAGTCGCGCAGGTCGAACTGGAGGAACGGGGCCTCCAGGTCTAGCTCCTTGCTCGTGGGCCGGTCCACCAGGCCGCCGTAGCGGTTGGCGTGGGTGTAGGGCCGGAGGTGGTAGGCCATGTCGGAGAGCGCGACGCGCTGATGCTCCTTCCACCGCGCGGTGTCCTCGGCCTGCGCGGTGAGCCAGTCCACCAGCTCGCGCTCCAGGGGGCTCGACCCGTCCGCGTGGGCGGCGTAGACCGCGCGCACGCCCTCGTCGATGGCCGCGCTCGGGAAGCCCTCGTAGCCACCGGGGATCGCGGCCAGCAGCACCTCGTGCGCGTCGCAGACGAACGCGATCTTCTCTTCCATCAGGTCCTCGTCCGCGGGGTCGAGCCCGGCGCGATCCCAGATGTTGAGGGCGACGGGCGAGCGCGGCCCCAGCCGCGCGCGCACCCCGCCGACGACGCGCCGCGTGGTGTCGTAGTGGTCGGTGCTGTCGATCACCGTGACGCGGCCCCCGGTCTGGAGCATCTGCGTCGCCAGGAACTGGGCGAGGACCGTCTTGCCCGAGCCCGAGCCGCCGGTGATGCACATGAGCGCGTTGCGCAGCGAGGGGTCGGCCCAGTCGAGCAGCACGGTCTCGCGCCCCTCGGGCGTGTAGCCCACCAGCATCCCCCGCGCGGTGCCGGGGCTGCGCAGGTGGTAGGGCATGCCGTTCCCCACGGTCTCCGCGTACATGCGGTAGGCGCTGCGCGCCTTGTCCCAGCCGATCGGCCGCGTCGCCAAGTATAAGGGCTCCTGGTGCCCCTGCGCCTGGGCCACCGACGACGACACGGAGAGGATCGCGGCCACCGTTTCGGCGCGCTCGTCGAGCGTGGGCACGTCGCCGGCGGGGGCCGTCACCGTGACATAGACGCCGACGTGGCCGAGCGTGTGGCGCCGCTCGCGCAGCAGCCGCGCCTCGTCGCGCGCCTCGCGCTGCGCCTCCTCCACGTCAGTCGTGACGTGCCGGCTGACCGCGACCTGATCCTGCAGAAAGCGGTCGCGGCGGGCCGCCGCCTTGCGCTCGCGCTCCTGATCGAGCCCGCGCAGCGTGACGGCCAGCGTGTAGGGCACCTCGACGCTGACGAGGGCCTGCGTCCAGCCGGGGTCGGTCTCCGGCGGCGGGGCCAGCAGGTAGAGCGTGCGCGCCAGCGTCCCGTCCGGCAACACGACATGCGCCCGCTCCTCGTCGCCCGTCAGCTCGGGCACCGCGAACGTGACGACACCGCCGGGTCCGTGTCCGGGCGCGGCGGGGAGACTGTGCGCCAGCAGCGCGGCCACGGCCGGGCCGTCGAGGCGGGCGGTGTCCACGCCCATGTTGGTCAGGTGGCGCACGACGCCGCGCACGGCCGCGTCGAGGGCGGCGCGCTCGCCGGCGCTCCCCGGCGCGTGGCCCGGCAACGGCGACACGACGGCGTAGAAGTCGCGCCGCGCCTGGTGGCGGTCGCGCAGCTCGTCGGCCCACCAGGCGCGGTTGCCGGCGCGGTAGGGGTGCAGCGCGGGTGGGCAGGCCGCGGTCTCGGCCGCGACCTGGGCGAGGAGATGGTCCCGATCGAGCGGGTTGCTGCGCACCAGCAACTGGACCTCCTGCCCGGGCAAGAGGCCGGCCACGAGGCCGGCGGCGGCGGCGGCCGTCCCGTCGCGCTCGTCGTCCGATTGGGTGTCGTGGTAGACACCGCCCACCGCGAGTACGACCCGCGCGCGGCCGTCCACCCCGACCTGGATGCCGTCCGGGTGAACGTCGATGCGCCGCCGCCGGCGCGTCAGTCGGGTGGTGACGCTCATCGGGCCTCCTCCACCGGCGCGATCGGGCGCGGCCGACGCAGGCGCGCGATGAGACGACCTGTCAGGTCGGTCGCCTCGGCGGGCCGCGCGACGGTTCGCTCAGGCAGGGCCGGCCGCGCGCCGGACGCCGCGCTGCGGGCGCGCGCCCGTAGGCGATGCGGGGCACGGCGCACCGTCGCCTCGGCACGCCGGCGCAGGTAGCCGACGACCTGGCGCGGGTAGGGCTCGGCCCCGTCCATGAAAAAGACGAAGCCGACGACGAGAGGTAGCGCCACCGCGGCGAAGATCACCAGCAGGTGCATTTTGCCGGCCTGCCCTCCGTACGTCAGGTGGCTCGTGAGTTGGAACGTGATGTATCCCAAAACGACGGCGGCGGCGATCCCGGCCGCCTCGGGGATCGTGCGCCCTAAAACGTAGCGCGGGCGCATGTTGCTGTATTGGGAGCTGCGGCATCGATGAGCCATGGGTCAGGTCTCCTTTCTCCGCTGTCGCACGATAGACAACGCCCCCGGCCTCCCGCTGACGGAAGCCGGGGGCGCGTCGGGTCGAACGGGCGCGGGCGCGTCGCGCCTACTTGAGGCCCTGGATGGCCGTGGCCAGCGGGCTGGCGCCGAACAGGATGATGGCGCCCACGATGGTCCCCACGAGCATGTCGCGGGCGGCGCGGTGGTGCAGGACCATGAAGATGCCGCTGATGGCCAGGCCGATGACCGTCACCGGCAGGGCCAACTCGCCCATCCAGCCGGCGATCCCCTCAAAGACTTTGGCGAACGGGTTGGTGGCGGCGCCGAGGACGGAGACGATCATGGCGAAGCTGACGATTTTCCCGGCGACGAGGCTCTGCGCCGTGGCGAAGCTCAGGGTGTGGGCGTGCGCGATGTGCGCAAGGGCCAAGCTCTGGTGCATGCGAGGTCTCTCTTTCTCCCGCCCCTGGGGGCGGCCCTGTGTGGAGTGGCGCGGCGCGGAACGGCGCCGCGGTCGTCGTGGACGCGAACAGGGCTGCGTTCGCGCCGTCTAGTCGGCTACGTGGTGTGGACGGGCTGTGTAGGCTGGACGGGCTGCGTCGTCCGTGTGGCCCGCCTCATGCTCACCTCCTATCGACGGGCCGCGTCGTGGGCCGGGCGCTTGTCAGAGCGTCGGGCTAGGTCCAATCCTGACTCTAGTGTGAGGCCCACGGCCAGCCTGCACCAGGGACAAACTGGTACAGACTGGGACAAACTGGTACATATAGTGCTGCTATTAGTCGCGCCTGTCGAAAAGAGACTGGCAACTAAACGCAAAAGAGCGGTCATCGTTGACATGACGATGACCGCTCTTTTGGGTGGTTGTGGTGGTGTCGAGGATGCAGTGATAGTGTCGGGAACGCGTTAGAGGCTGGGGCGGTGACGTGCGTGGGCGCCGAGGCTGGAGGGCAGATCGGCCGCCACGAACGTGTCGAGGACAGCCGCTTCGCGCGCGTGCAGTTCGTTGAGGGACTGGAGAAGCGCGTCAAGCTGGGGTGAACCGGTGGCCCGTTGGGCGCCTGGCCGGGTATTGTATCGCGCGGCGTCTTCCAGTGCGCGCAGATCGGGGGTGGTGAGGTGGAGTGCACGGGCCAAGACCTGCACGGTATCGCAGCGCGGAGCCTGCCGCTCGCCACGCTCCAGCTTGGTAATCGCTTCGGTGCTCAGGCCAGCCCGTTCCGCTAGCTTGGCCTGTGTGAGACAGGCGCGACCGCGAAAGCGCTTGAGCAGTGTGCTAAAAGCTGTTGATTGAGTAGCCATCTCGTCTCCCTTCTCTCCAATATGAGTTAGGGCTCGGACGCGCGCTCCGCACATTTTTGGTGGCGGCCTTGCTTCATGTGCCTCAACACATACCGCGTGATTGGTCGTATCGCTCGGACATGCTACTCTGTACCTCAGAGCCGCGTGTCTTACGGCGCGACCGTAAAACGTCGATGATTCAAGCATCCTTGTTTTATCTCATTTAAAACAAGGATGCTTGAACTAAGGGGCAGGATACCTGCTGCATCACAATATGTCAAGATTGGCTAATTCCGACTCCACTGATTCAGCCCCGTTGCAGACACGAGGTGAAGGGACGCAGATAGCAGAGCGCGTCAACGAGCTCTTCGAGACTAAATTAGCGCCCAATGGACAACGGTATACGATCCGCGCGGTAAGCAAAGCATCGGGAGGCAGGCTCTCCGAGGCGTACCTGAGCCTGTTGCGCAAAGGTGGTATCACACACCCAAGTGCGCAAAAGGTTCAGGCTCTTGCGGAGGTGTTTGGCGTCGAGTCAACCTACCTCGTCGGTAAGACCTTGCCGGAATCGACACTCACCGGAGCGTATGTCGATGATGAGGTGGAAACTGCCGTGCGCAAGGCTCTTAATAATCGCCGATTGCGCGAAATGGTGCTTAGTGCGAGTGAGTACGGGCCGGAGGAAATCGACACTATCATCGCGATGATGGATAGCAATCGTAAACTCGTTGAGTCTCGCCTGCTAGCCATTAGGGAAGGGCAAACATCCACGGATAGGATGGCTGAAACGGGTGCGACACATGAGACAGACCCCGATGCAACACACCACACATGACTCAGGGATTGAGCCCGACTCGCTCTCGTTGCAGGACATTATCGAGATAGCTGACACCTACCACATGGATCTGACGCGTCCAGACCCTGAGTTGCTGCGCGCCGCGGTCGAAAGCGACCTAGATGGCTGCGAATTCTGGCTACTGCCGTCGGCGATGAGTGGCGGGATCTACGGATCTATAGAGATGATCGGGCCATTCATCATCGCGCGCTACCGCGATGATGGGCCAAAACCGCAGCAGGTTCAGGCGCAGTACCACGAGTTGCTCCACGTCATCAGGGGGCAAATCTCGCCGGGCCAGAAGCTTGTCTTCAAGGATCGCCGGCGTTTATGGACGCCCATGGAGCGGCAGTGCGAGAGTGGCGCCAGGATACTGACGCGCTATACGGTCTTGGGCGATCCCACAGGGACAATCGAGCGGGCGCGGCAGGAGTTGGAGACACCACTAGCGCATCGCCCTTATCGGCAATTAGACGCCCGCTTGATGGGGAAACGATCGCGGTGACCTCGAACTGGCAAGCTGTGTCGCAGTCTCTTTCCCTCGTCGGCGGTGTCATCATGATGGTGGTTTCCTATCGGCCTCTACGCCACACGCGGAGCCGTGCGACGGCCATCATGACGGCCATGTATGCGTCTGGAGGGATTCTGTGTGTCTTGTGGCCCTATCAGTATAGCCACTGGCTTGACCTCACAACCGGCGTGCATGGGCTCGGTCTACTCCTGACCAGCATCGGATCGTCCCTCCCGGTCAGCCTTTGCTTTGCGTTTGTCTGGACAATCGGAGACCAGTGGTCGCGCCGATTGTACGCCGCCTACGCCGCGTATCTCGGCTCGCTCGCGTTGATCGTCGCCCTGTGGGCGCCCGCGCGTGCCGTGGCCGGGAGCGATCTGTACACCACCGTTGTCGGATCGTCCGGTATCCTCGTCGCCTACAACCTCGCTGTGGCTATCTCCATTTCCTACGCAGGCGCCCTCGCGTTCTATGCATTTACACGCCTCCCCGATTGGCGCCGCGACATCCCAACAATCGTTTCCATAGGGGTGTTCGCGGCCGCTGTCTTCTACGGCGTGAGCGTCGGGGCGCTTACGTTCGCCTCCGATGCACACATTGCTATCCCATGGCTTATGACATGCCTGCTCGCGCTTCGCGCCACGGGAGCAATCATCATGGGGCTCTGTTCGGGTCATATGATGGTCGTTAGGCCCGTGTGCGAATACGTTCGTAAGAAGTGGTCGCTCGATGAACAGGAGCGGCGCATTTGGGAACGTGAATGCACACTGGTTGCGCTGGAAACCATGGTGGCCGATGACCTGGATCTTGTCCTCCCGTACGCCGACAGGTCGTTCGTGCATCGGGTCAGGCAGAACTGCGAGTCGTCTCGATTGTCGCCTTATCAGCGCAAAGTTGTCGTCCTATTGGCACAGTGGATCTCGGCAGGGCGTGGCCGGCTCTCTACTGTGACGTGGAGTAGCCTCAAAGAGGAGGACCGTCGATCGGTGGATGATGACCTGGTGGCGGAGGCGGAGGATCGCGCCGCCGCACTCGAAGGGGTGTCGCTTCTGTACGATCTGTATGCGCTGACCGTGCGCGTCTGTGGGCGACCCGATGCCATTGGGGAGGAGCCGCGAACAGAGGCCGGAACCCGCATGCGGGACCCGGCCTGGTACGATGAGGCCATAGCTCTTGTCCGCAGCGAATTGCGCACCTATGGGGAACGCCGGTACCGTCCTCGCCCGTTCAATTTGCCGGATGAGGACGAAGGGGAGCAACGGCACGCTTAGCCAGACCTCGCCTGACCGTGCGCGTCAGTGCTCCGACGAGCTGGGGTCTCGTGGCGAGGGCGCGCAACCCCAGGCCAAGCGAGAAGTTGCTGGCGAGCAGTTGCCCATACGTCCGCGCATTCAAGTGCATAAGCATCCGCACGCCGTCGTCCCATTCCAGATCGCTGTACGGAGTAATCTGACGGTTGACGATATACGCCACGCTCAGATTACGACCGAAGCGGCGACGCCAGGCCACTTCGTAGGGCGCGAGCGCGGCGGCCGACACGTCGCCGCCAGCACTTGCGCGCGCCGCGATCTCCCCCGCCAACCGACCGCCGTACATCGCGTAGCGGATGCCTTCGCCGACAAGGGCGCTCGACTGCCCCGCAGCATCCCCCGCCGTCATGATGCCATTACCGACGAGCCGCTCTTGGGCTCCCTCGACAGGGATGACGCCTGTATGGACCTCAACAGGTGACGCGCCCTTGAAGGCATCGCGTAGCGGCGCGTAGTCATGTAGCAATAGGTCGAGGTGCTCGGCGGGATCGGCCTTGATCTCGGGCCGGGTGACACCGACGCCGACGCGCACGCGGTGGCCCCCGTAGGGAAAGGCCCAGGCATAGCCATTGGGTGCGATCCGGTTGCCCACGATGAGCACCAGATCGTCCTCGGGAAAGTTCGGCGCGTACAGGTCGGCCTCGGCGCCGACACCGACCCGACGATAGTTAGCCTGCACGCCGGCCTTGACAGCGACCGTCGATGAGAAACCGGTGGCGTCGATGATGAGGGGGCAGCTTATGAAACGCACCTTGCCTTGCTGGTCGCGTATTTGCACCCCGAGCACGGTCGTTTCGTCATGGCTAACGTCCTGCACCGTCGTCCCCAAGCGTAGTGTGGCGCCGGCGATGATAGCTTGCTCTGCGAGCCACTGGTAGAGACCCTTGACGTTCGTGACGCACATGACCGGTGTATCGAACGTGAAGCGCGCCTCGGTCGTGGGACCGAGAAACTGCGAGCGTCCGATAGGATGATAGAGCCTGGACGGAACGCCCAGGCGCACCATGTCGGCGATAAAGGTCGCCCCGCTCGTCCGGGTCGGCGACCCGATCTCGGCGTGCTTCTCGACCAGTAGCACGCGAGCCCCATGCTGCGCGGCGGTCTGCGCCGCGCTAAGGCCCGCCGGACCACCGCCAGCTACGACAATATCGTAGGTGTCATCGATTTGCACTGTTCTCTATCCGTTCCTTCCTAACACCGTTTCCCACCAAGATGCGGCCTACCACCTACCGCACATTGTACCCGCCACGCTCCTTCGCACGCTGAACTGAGGCGGCGTCACACGCATCTGGGCACGGCCGTCACCCCGGACCGCGTCGGACAGCGCGCTCACGCGGCCTCCTCGACGACGTACTCGACGCGTTCGACGCGCCCGGCGCCGAGGGCATCGTAGTCGATCGTGTGCAACGCCCCCGTCACCTTGCCGTGCAGCTTTTGCTCCAACCACGTCTTGGTGAAGGCGGCGGGGACCGCCACACGCAGCACGTCACCGTCCTGGTCGAGAGCGCGCGTCGAGGCCAGCCAGGCGTTGTAGTTCTCGGGGGTCATAACCTGGGCCAACTCGGCGAGGGCCGCGCGCCACACCGGATGCTCCTCGACGATGGGCAGGGGCGCGGGGCTGTTCGACCACGCGGCGTAGGAACGGGCGGGCTCGCTGCGGCCGTCGGCGCACCGGCGTCGTCGACGACTGGGCGGGCCGGATTGCCGGCGATCCGCATCGGGGCTACCGTCGCGCGTCCGGGGTGGCGCGGGGTGCACGAGGTCCTGCAAAACGGCGAACAGGTAGGGCATGCCGTTGGGGGCCTGGCCGTCGCGCCGCCGCTTGACGATGCTCGCCTGGCGGTCGCGCGTCCGGGCGGCCGCCTCGTCGAGCAGGCGCAGGAAGCGGTCGAGGGGCACGCCGGCGTCGCGGCGCAGATTGCGGGCGCGGCCGAGACTTGAGCCCGGCGCGTCGTCGCCCAGTTCGTCGCTCAGGGCCAGGACCTCGGCCGCGAGCGCCTGGTCGTCCGGGTCCGAGGCAGCCGTTGGCCCGTCATCCCCACTCGTCGCCGGTCTCGATGATGTGTTAATGGGGGTAGGGGGTATCGAATCGAAATCGAAAGAGTCTATTTCGATTGGGTTTACTTGGGGTGAAGGATTCTTCACCCCTCCCGCGCGCGATCCTTCACCCTCCCCTCTAGTCGGCGTGCCGGCGTCTTTAGGCCGGTTGTCCGTTCCAACACGCGTCGTGCCTGCACATAGCGACCTCTGTTCCGCATCTCCCTGTGTGTCGGTGGTTGGGGTACCTGGCCCTCCCATGCACGACGTGGTTGGGGTACCTGGCCCTCCCATGCACGACGCGGTGTCGCCGGGGTCGCCCGCAGTCCGCGATTGGTGAGCGCGTCCACGGGGGGAGAGCGCCGGCGTTGCGGCGTCACCGTCGTCGACGGGGAGCAGGCCGTCTAGGCGCGCGAGCCCTTCTAGGCGCGCGAGCCCTTCGACGGCGGCGAAGAACGGCCGCAGGTCGTAGGCGTTCGTGGACTGTCGGCCATGGGAGGAGAATTGAGTTTGTATGTGCAGTAGCCCCTTCCCCTCCAACGAGCAGAGATAGCCCTGGATCGTGCGGACCGTCTTGCCCATGCGCGCGGCCAGCGCCGCCTCGCCGGGGAAGGGATCGCGCTCCGTCCACCAGTAGGTGCAGAGCTGCGCGATCAGGACCATCTCGGCCTCGCTCACGCCGAGCCGCGCGTAATACACCCAGGCATAGGTCGGCAGCGCCGTGTAGCCGCCCACGAGCAGCCAGGCCCCGTAGCGCACGACCAGGCGCCGGTCGATCCCCTCGGGCGCGGTCGCCGGGGGCGGGGGTGTAGTTTCTTTAGCGGCGGGGCCGGGGGGCGGGGGTGTAGTTTCTTTAGCGGCGGGGCCGGGCGGATATTGACATGCGCGCACCGTTGCCTTATCATGGCACATAGGTACTCCTCGGAAGCACAAAGCTCCCTTGTGAGTCCCGAAAGCTCTTTTGGGGGTGGTAGCCCGGTTGAGTTTTCGGACCCGATTTGGCGGCACTGATGGTTGGTTGTTACTTGTTACATCAGAGCCGGACGATTTAGAGACTAGTTACAACCCGCCGGGTCACACCCGGCGGGTTTCGCGCGTCTAGCGCGCTCTGCTAGGGCATAGCGATACCTCTCATGCTGCCCATATTACCGCATTTGTCACGGGCACGCAATAAATCGTCAAGGATGCTTGAATTGTACACCCATTAGATAGCACTGTAGTTCTATTATGTGTGAAATGGTGTGGAGATTTATGCCTCGCCTTCGGCTCTTATGTCCAGGTGCATTGTCTCCCCTAGCCCGTGTATTCGTCTGCGATCTTGTCGTCTGCTCCCTCCACTGATCGCTGGGCGCAGCCCTGCGGCGGGTACGCGTAGAGCGTCAGGGTGCGACCGCCTATGGCTGTGCGGGCGTGTGCCCACATACCCGGGGCGGCGTCGATCTGGAGGCCCTCGCCGCCGTTGCTCACGCGGTCGGGGTGGGTGCAGGTGACGCCCGCGCGGAAACGACAGTCGATGCACAGGTCCATGATGCCGGGGAACGGCGCGCGGCGCGAGATGCGCCTGTAGACGCGTGGGTGTGGGGTGATCAAGCGCTTGCTACAGGTCGTGCAGAGCATAACCGCGATGGGCTCGGGCTCGTCGCGGCTGTCGTGCTCCTGCCAGCCGTACACGCCGGGCGGTGGCTCTAGCTCGGCCTTCACGCGTCGGAACGAGTCGTTGGCCTTGGCCGGCACCGCGCCCGGTTCATCCCCCGTCGCCGGCGTCGCCTCGTCCACGGCCTCCGGTGGCCGCTCCGAGCCGCATGACTGGCAGAACCGGGGGTGCTTCGGCCCCCCGAGCCTTTCGGAGAGCCGCGGCCACGTCGCAGCCGGGCCGTAGCGTGCCTCGGCCTCTTTGGTCCGCTCCTCCTTCCACTGCCGGTCGCGCTCGGCGCTCTCCCGGCGGTATCCCTCCAGGAATCGGTCGCGCGCGTCGTCCTTGTCCGCAGCCCCACCCTGACCTGCTGTGCCCATCGCGGGAGCTTGCTCCGCCGCCGACTTCTTTCCCCACAAACGCACGAGAAGGTTACGCATCGTCGCCCCCCTCTTCGGTCCCGTCCGTCGCGACGACGGGCGGCGCCAGCGCCGGCCCCAGGTCGAACTCC
>JAABUO010007876.1_pt1 | contig 12110 bp, 10 predicted proteins | sample 5559291 | NCBI WGS metagenome assembly JAABUO01 (sample SAMN10711878, study PRJNA513372) | rock metagenome | isolation source: Antarctica rocks | place: Antarctica: Victoria Land, Finger Mt sud
GGCTTCCTCCAGCACGCCTAAGAATTCATTGAAAGTGCGATGAAGAGTCCGCTGCGTGCGCTGGGTGCTTGTAGCACCAAAGACCTGCGTGAAAGCATTTCCAAACCAAGTTGGGAGGCCTGTGGAACGATTTTCAAGGACACCAAGACTGGAAAAAAGCATGTGAATATTTGTAAAAGCCGAGGAAAGGCCGGATGGGGGGAGAGATGAGAGTGCGCCAAGTTCTCGCTTGGCCCATTCCATCACGATGAGGATACCGTCGATATCACCGTCTACGTTGGCAAAGAATTTCGTAAGCTCGTTAGCAAGACCTTTGAGGCTACCGCTAAGGTTGTCGAGCTCTTGAACGATCAATGGGGTAGAGGTCATGTTTGCGAAGCGGACACTTTCGCTGAGATCCCACACGGCGACTCCGGTCTCTTGAAGATCGCCAATTTGCGCAACCCCATTTTCAGAATAGTATATTAACGGCTCGAAGGATTTAGCGAGACCAGCAACCTTCACGAGGTCTGGGACTGGTGGTAGAACAGGGGTACTGGTCAGGATGCGGAGCAAGGCTAGAGCAACCGTAAGAAAAATCATCGTTGATGATAAGGACGTCCATGATTTAGAGATGTGGTCGAAATAAGTGCGACACCAAGACAGCGCGGCCTCGATGGGTTCTGTCCGTTGCTGAACCTCAGCGCGCATAGCAAATCGAAAATCTTTGATATAGTCAGTAGATATTGGCATCAAAGAGAGCGCATTGCACACAGTTATTCCCTTTCTCAGGCGCTGCCGGATTTGGCTCCGTATTTTCGAACATCTGCTCAAAATTCTCTTCCCTCTTCGGATATGGGGAAGCGCTCGGCGATCGCTCTTTCATAGGTGACACTGAGCCCTTCGGTAACGGAATATTGGCAGGTAGTATGGTTTCCCCTTCATCTTCCCTAGCACTCTCGTATTGGGGGCTAGTGTTTCTCGAGCGCGCAGGACTCGTGGAAGCTCTTGGACCTTGGTTCTCTTGCAGGTATGGCTGATGTCGATACCACCCACCAACCGCAGAATCTCTTTTCCATGCAGCTGGAGAAACCCCTGGTGGAGACCATTGCCCGTCTGAGGACTCTGCGTCCGCTTCTGACTCGTCTGACTTGAAGCCCGAATGTTGTGAGGGAAGCGCGAAAGAAGGGGATGTAGGGGAGCGGTTTTCGTTGTGTTCGAAGTCTTCGAGTGACGCGGAGAGAGACGGATGGTCGTCAAACATTGCTTCGATATTGTCTATATCATTCATTGCTAAGATTTGTAAATGAACACGATGGGATCAGGAATATTATGTCAAGACTTTCAATCGCATGCGGTTGAGGGGACCAGCGAGCTATAAAGTATCAGTTAATGTCCTCAATGAATTCACAATGACCCTGTAAAGTCATCATACAAACATCGCTGGCATTCACAGATCCCAGGTGTGATTCAAGCAACCCGCGATTTGAACAAATGTTGAAGTTCATAATGTTGGATGAGGGGCATTCAGAGCGGGTTTCAAAATGGCGTGGCTGGTCGAATCATTCGACTGCAATGTCCATGAGGTGTGACGAATCATCTTGCGACAAGACTAAGATAACGAGAAGTAAAGTACATACAGAAGTGCGCTAAGATCTTCATGATGTTCAAACGTCGTATCCATTTCTTTACGTTCATGTAGGTTACTACTGTCCACGTCTTACCACATGCCGAAATGGCCTGACTTGAATGCAGTTTTAAAGAAAGCCCTGAAGTGCCTAATCACCTCTACTGATGACCCATTTCTCAGTGTTCTGTCTCGGCAATGACTTCTTTAGATAGCAATGAATTAGATGGATCAAATAAGTAAGTCATCTCTGGGAGATGGTGGGACAATGCGCTGGACTCTAAAGAAGCCTGACTTTCTGCACCAGTGCCAGCGCAGCAAATGATAATTAATAAGAATTTTGTATAAAGGTCCATAACAGCAGGATATTCGCTCTGTCAATGGAACAAGACACATCTTATTCAGACACAAACGAAAGAGGCGCTAAATGGCTCTCTGCCCAGGACCATTGCAAAGGAACAGTTCTCGAATGTATTGGACCTTTTCCCTTTCAAGTTGTTCAACTTTAATGAACGAGGACGGTTTCCCAGGCTCTTTTAGCGTCAAATAGAAATTGAAAGGTTGTTGCAGTCCATGATTCGCTGCTGACCATAGACATATGCATCAGAGATTCTGTCATCGCTTTATGCGCCGGCTTTTGTTTTCGATCAAGCAGGACTTTGTGTTAATTACACAGCATTCGCCGATGCGCCACGAATGGTAGAAAGTATGCAAGGCAATCGCGAAACATATACAGGACGTGGAACCGGGTCTATCGAATCCTCTTTTCCAAGTACACGCCCCTTTCTAATTAGGATCTAATGCTATTGATACAGGCCTTGGATGTCCCGCAGGATGGCGAAGGATGCAGAGGTAGAGCGGAGGGAAGTGTGAAGATCATGCGGATTACTTATTTGGTTGCATTGCGCAAGTGGCTATTGATGGTTAGCAAATCGAAGCCTTGTGATGGGTATGCGAATATACGTGATGAGGTCGTTCCTGTCCTTGGCTTTCTTCAAGCCACCGAATGCCATTTTTGTGCCGGGGATGTACTTCTTCGGGTTCTCAAGGTAATCGAACTAGAAAATGCCTTAGCGCAACCTAATCAACATAGATACCTGCTCATACCAGAGTGTCCTCACTCCATGTGATGCCCTTGGCCTTGTTCGCGTCGGTGTAAGAGAAGCCTTCGACTTGACCAGTCTTACGGCCGAATAGGCCGTGGAGATTGGGGCCGATTTTGTTGCCCTCGCCTTCGCCAAGGTTGTGACATTGCGCGCAGCGTGTCTGGGGTTCGTCTTAGTAGTATTTTGGCGCTGGGTATTTCACCGCTGTACCTTGAAGAGGTTTGCACCTTTCTTATCATCACCTATTGAGAAATGTCGTCAGTGTAAGTTAAACGGCAGAAGCAAGTCTGGGGCGCGTATCGACAAAGCTCGTGTGTTAAAAGGGAAATGGATTCGCAGCCCCAGAAAATTTGAAAGACTTGTTGTGTTCTGAAATTAAGTATAGTACTGCTTGTGACCGTCTGAATGAATGCTGTGGCTCGTTCCCAAGTCGAATAAGAGTAGAAAAGTTGAGAAGGCGGACAGGTGAGAAGGATGGAATCGTGGTAAAAGAGAGCTTTGTGGTGCTCACTTACCGTCTGAAAATCCCATTGTGTATTAGGTTTGTCTTGAAGACTGATCAGAAAATGTAATATAGAAATTGAGCTTTGAGGGTGGGAAGGTTGGCAATTGAATGTTAGCAAGATGGCAAAAGAAAAAAGTCCTTTCAAGCCAGCATCGATAGTTAAGGTATTACTTTATGCATGACGGAATCATCCGTAGTTCTAGATCCTAATTTCCCCGATAGGGCTGGTTGAATTGACCTCGGCTCCCGATTTCTCCCCGTCAACGTATACAGCCAGCCACAGTCAAACCTTTAGTACCTTCGTAACCTCTTGATATAAAGACTTTAAGGATAGATGTATGGGAAGAATATTCAGTAATCCTTCTTTTCTTTACTACATTTAGAAGAATGGTGATCCAGATTTCTGCTTGATCATCCACCTTTTTCCCTTTCCCTGTATCTTTTGCGCTCAAATCGTGTCTTCCAACTACCTTGACGAGTAGCTTCCACATCTTTGTGTCGGTACTCTACAGTATCGTTATTTTCTATGGACATCACTTCAATCTGCAATAACCCGGCAACATGGGTCATCATAGGAGCCAGCAGAGGCATTGGCCTTGAATGGGTACGGCAGCTCCTAGCTCGGGGTGACCATGTCCTTGCAACAGTACGAGATCCTACAAAAGCTTCCCAGCTATGGGGATACGCAGGCATAGCGGAGTCTGGATCTTGTAGAATCTTAGAGTGCGATGTTACCAAAGAGGCTAGCATTGATGTTCGGGATTTCCACAGCGTCTTCTATCAGCAGGAGACCTAACTTTGGCAGAGTTTCGTCAGAGACGTGGCTTCAACGATCACACAGATACGGAAGATTGATTATGTCGTTCTCAATGCTGGCGTACTCAACTATCCAAATGTAAGCGAGTGAGGCTCGATTTTCATGGAATAAGTACTGACAGTCTTAGAGAGCTACCGAAGTGTATCTATCCTTATTTCTCACTTGGAAATCATGTGCTAATAGATGATAGGTCGTTTGCCAACTTTGAGGAGCACTTACGCACAAATACTGTCGGACCAATAATCGTTGCCCAAAAGCTATTGCAGATCAGCATTCCGATAGGGACAATCATATTCATGTCTAGTGATTCTGGTTCGACCGCCGAATTCCGAGCCTTTGAGGATGGGTATGGCGAGCAATCATTTGAATGGCTGCACGTGCTGAACTGCCATCACAGATTTGCGGCATATGCTGCGTCGAAAGCCGCTCTAAACCAAATGCTCCGGCATATGGCAGTAGAGCTGCAAAGAAAGAAGACTAGGACGTCGATCTTGGCGATGCACCCAGGTGAAGTGGCCACGTGAGCGGATCTGTTCCGGGTGTCAACGTAACTCCCTAATAGAGACTTTAGAGATATGGCCAACGTATCGGTTGGGTGGGAAGTCGAAGGCATCATCAGTACGGAAGAATCCGTTTCGTCAATGCTTAAGGTCATTAGTACGAAGGGTTTCAGAGACACGGGGAAGTTTTTCACCTGGGAAGGAAAGGTAAGCTCACAGTAGAAGCGCATTGGATGACTAACCTTGCTCACCGACTTTAGGAGTATCCATGGTAACGCGTACATGGCTCAGCTAGAAGTGGATGGGTTTACTCTCAACATGTTTTCCTTGTATAATTCTGGCTGACACAGAGCAGCGTCTGCGTTTTGATGCGCTTTTCGTAATGAAGATGGCGCTAATAGATGAACAGGCCGCTTAAGTACTTTTAAAATCCATGCTGCAGGAGTTCTTCATCTAGTTATTCAATCAACTGGGCAAAGCATGCTTCTTCCATCGGCAAATGTCGTCTGCTCTTACTCTCGACAGACAGAATGCAGATTAAATTTCCATAAATACTTCCACTTAGGCCCCTCTACCATTTATCTCTATACCCGGAAGTATGTTTCTTCCATTGCATGGCGTCCAGTTGGTCCTGTTACTTGGATTATACCTATCGGGGTTATATCATATTGATCGGACATCCATCTACTTCGAATCCCTATCTAGTTGGATTACCCATACAGCCTTCACAATCACATTTTTTTTCACAAGATTAAAAGATAAGCGTTGAGCATTTATGTTATTTACCGTTGTTAATGGATAACGGATTTGCTCAATCCCGCCAATTCAGAGTGTCCTCTTACTCCTGGCTCGTGATGATGGCTTGATGACTCCCTCTCACCAAGATCATGCTAGTGATCCTTTTTGCAAGATTTACTCATTTGGTAGGGTAAATACCATGTGCAATGTATCATTAATTGTCAGATTAATTGTCAGGTGCGGAGGGTGGCATTCACCGGGAAATCAAACATTCAGCATCAAAACGGGGATAAAGATGTAACGTTGATGAAATTGATCTCCCTAAATATATACAAGAAAAGGCATAGAAATCACAAAGCCTCATCGATCATGCTTCCCCTCCTATAAGCCCCAATACCCCGTTACCACCCAAGCCCCCTTAGCCCAGAAGCCCAGCGCCTGAAATGCAACCCCTTTGTACACCAAACCCACACCCTCATCAACTAATCAAAACTCCCCTCAAGCCATCCACCTCATAATCCTCGACGCCGGCGCCGCCAGATCACTCGCCACTCCTGACAAAAACCCCGAGTTCGCAATCGTCTGACTCGCATCCCACATCATCACGCCCCCAAAACTCGAAAATTGCTTACAGTACTTGATCACGGGTAATAAATTCGCAGGACTCTCGTATCCACTGCCTGCTGCCGTCGTCGAAGCCGGCACCCCCAGGAACACCTTGACAGCCGGGTTCTTGGACACGGTCTTGGCCCAATTGTCCCACGTGGCGAAGTTGAAATTGTTCTGCGTGGTGGCGCCGGCGACGAAGGACTGGCTGCCGCAGTAGTTGTTGTAGAACTGGACGAAGACGGCGTCGAAGGCGACGGCGCCGTTGAGCATTTGGTTATCGGCGGCGTCCGGGTACGGGCACTGCGGCGCGGCGGTGAGGTACCATTCCCGGCCCGAGGATTGCGTGTTGGCACTCATGAGGGAGCGGAGCTGGTTGGCGAAGGGGGCGACGTTGTTGACGGTGGCTTCGAAGTCGAAATCAAAGCCGTCGACGGCGGAGGAGCCGAAGGGGCGCAGCGCCGAGGAGCCGGATTGCTGGGGGCCGAAGGTGGCCCAGATGAGGTTTGCTTCTGAGACGGCGGCGGAGGAAGAGGAAAAACCGCCTTCGGTGTAGGTGGCGCCGCCGATGGAAAGCAGGATCGTTTTGCCGTAAGTGGATTGGCAGGTTTGGATGTCCTGGGCGAGCTGGGGGCAGTTGAAGGTCTGGGTGCCGGAGAAGACGGTGCAGTTGTCACCGGCGTTGGCGAAGTTCATGGTTGGCTGGCCCCCTTGGCCGTTGAAGGCGGTGAGGAAGGCGAGAGGGATGATGTTGATGTTGGTATTTGCGCAGTAGTAGGATAGACGTTGTTGGGCGAGGGAGCCGCTGCCGGCGCCGTAGGAATTTTGGCCCCAGTAGACTGCAATATTTTGCATGGAAGATGGGTTGAAGCCGGCGTAGACGCCTTGCGTGGAGGCAAGGAGCGCCGTGATGGAAACGAAGAGATACATGGTAACAAGTTGTCTTGGGATAATGTTGAAGAAAGATTTTTTGGAGCTTGATTCTTTTGCACAAGTCGTCCTGTTATATATTTGACGAGAGAGTTTTGGAGCTTTGTTCGCCTAGTCAGAAAAACTTCTATATTCGAGGAGAATCACCGTAGCTTTATATCCTTCGACAAATTATCCATATGTCCGTTCTCTGTTCGTAGAAGCCATGTAACAGTCCCTTTCATTGCAACCATGTTGAAATCGTCCCCTGAGATGGTTTCTGGGTAACAGCAACGGCCGGTGATTGCAGCATTCCAGTGCAGAAGGAACCAAAGCGCCTAAATCTACCATCCAGCCTGGCCCAGGTACTCCATGGGTACGCAAAGCTCCAAGCATCGAATGAAAAAGCTACACAACCCATTCAAAGTATTCTTCATCTCCCTCTGATTAGATGCGTTACCCTACGGATAGTGTGAGATGCACCAAGGACATCCCACTTCCCAGGGTACGCCTGACCCAACCCATGTAACAAGGTCGGCGAGGCTATGGGAATCGCATCAATGTTCACAGATTAGGCGCGATTTAAGGGGCTTATATCGGTCTTAGAGGGTTACATCCAAGCTATGTAAAAGCGTTCCGAAACGGGCCCGTTCTGGTAAGCGCGACACAGACCACAATCAGGGGGCGTGCCCGGCGCCAAAGGTCGTGATCCTTAACGGAGATACGTTCGACTTTGGTGCCAGTCTTCCATGATGGTCGCAACCTTCTTCGCTCATTTAGGGGGATTTGGATTGTGATGGAAATGTCATAGGACAACGATTCAATAGAGGAAACGGGTTCCTGGCACGGGTATGTAGTGATCTTCCATAGTAACAAGTCCGCATAAACTTATCTTTCAGGTTCACTTTGATGCTGTCGTACCTTCTTGAGTGACATCGCATTGAGCTACAAGGTATCTGTGAGATATGACTCGATCAGCTGCGCGCGACCAAAGAAGGAATTGTATAACATGTAGTCAATGGCCTTCCTGTTCTGGCTTTGAGCACCCGGGCTAGGCCGGCCTTCTGCTTGGGTAAAAATGGATAAGATCATTTGTTTCTGGAGAACTAATCTCTGCAGATGAATCGGAGCTGGTAGCACTAGCATGACTTGTCTCATAAATGCTCTAGTGGGGATAAGCTTAAGAGATCCTGGAAACACAAGAAAGGGGCTGGTGGTAATGGGAGTCATAGGGGTTGCATCCGCTCCCAGATGAAGACTGGAGGTGTAAGATGCATCACTATCTCTTCAGACGTTGTCGCTTGCGAAGTTACTCTACGGTGGAATATGGGTAGGAACATTGAGACCTTGAATGGTTGAGTTTGCGGCAACGTCACATGCCCTGCTTAAGGCTGGCTGACTCATCCATCCGCCTTCCAATTTGATGATCGAACATCTTCTCAGAGCCTTGCTTGACTGCACTGTGCCTTCAGGAGGCAGTTCAGTGGGTACATGCACCTCAGGGAGCCACTGATATACCCTACTTCCTACTATCCATTTTTCCATCTAGCTAATCCTAGATTTTGTGCTGTACTGCTACATGAATAAAGCATAAGATGTATTGTGTTACCTCTAGCTTGTACTGTCACAAGAGCCTTTAGTTTCTCATAGTCATAGCTATCTACATATCCTTGTTCGGGAAGATGACGTCGATATTCGTCAATACATATCAGCTCTACAAGAAACAGACTGACCAGCTAGCCCAATGGCTGGTTGACACTGCAGTGCGTTATGGCTATTCTCCAGAGAAAGAATTTCCCGGCTCCGACCGAGTTGAGCAACCAAGACGAGGGAGTGGTGAAGCATCCGCCTCTGCTGTTCCTGAAGGGAAAGGAAAGAGAGCGGCCGCAAATGGTCGAGACAGTAAGGCTACTGGAGGTACACAATCTCCGAATCCTGAAGGGGCTTCATATGCAATTCGCCTCTCTCAGTTTGTGCAATTGGCAACGTCTATTGCAGAAAGAGCGAGGAACAACAACAACAACAATAACAAGGTACCAAGGGCGATTCCGGAGCTGATTTTGCAAATAATAAAGATGAGAGGAAGCGTTTCCTTGTACTACAATATGCAGAGCAGGAGCCGACCAGACGACTCTAGACTACGTGAGGCCAATGAGAAACACATATATTTCATTTCGAGATTAGAAGATGTTTTACGAATACTAGAGACAGTAGCTGAGTCTTCCGCTAGTGTTCTAGTACAACCTCAGGGTCCACTGGAGACATCTCGTGAACAGGCTAAAAAACCCTCCATGGACGACTTAAGCAATCGGTTCAACGCTCTTGAAGTCGAAGAACCTATCGGATTAGAGCTTGATGCTAACCCACTTATACCCTCGCAAAGACTGGGAAAATCTAAGCCGGAGCAAGATCGCAAGGTAGTCTACGATGCTAGCGAATCTGAAGATACAGAGCTTGATTTCGCTGTATTTTGTCTTTTCAATGATTTGAGGCGCATGAGAACGTTCTTGGGACAAAACTGGCAGGATTACAAGTCGGGGAAGCTGGACTTAATGACTGTTTCTGTTCTTACAAATTCAGCATTCGGCTTTGCTCAGAGTATTGATGCCGAATTCTGCCGCTCGTATCCAGGCATATTGTCCCCACAATTCCACAACAACCCAATTATACCCATGTATCTGTTGAGTTGTCTGAGATCTGGAGTGGATTTCAACCACAAAGAAAATCCTGATGATACTTACAACTACGAGATGCAAGAGATTGGAGAGTTTCTCTACGTCTCTGTGTATATTCTTTTAGAATCTTTCAGCAGAGTTCTCGAGCCAGGCCATATCCCGCTAGCTAAGAAAGGCTACTTCGGAATATATAATCCCAAGTCTAATAGGGGGACAATGTCGTATCGCCAGAAGAGTAAGTAAAGCCCAGAGTGAATTCTACCTGATCCAGTTGAGAAAGCAGTCTTCAAACAAGTGTCCGCGATGAACACTCCATGATACGTTTAATAGGCCCCAGTTTAACGGCAACTGCTGACTCTTAATATATTACAGTGGCTGAAGATAAAATCATCCTCATGGAGAAGCTGCCTGTATTCTGTGTTCTGGGCCAAGCAAGGCATGGATTATTTGCATTGGATGAATTAACTAAGGGTCTAGCTACTCTATATAGAACTAAAGAGATTCCACTATGGCTTGTGTTTGCGGCACAGATATTCCTCGATATCACGCATGTCTTCCGAGCTTCCATCGGAGACGCCTACGTCCAAATCAAACGCACCGCAATTGTAACGAAAATCAACATGTCTCGCATCATGGATAGCCCTTTGCATTCAGTAAATTGGCCAAAGCAGAATCAGAAGCATACCAAGGATGTTTGGAACTTCGCCCAGGATTGGATTATGACCGATGGCCTTGATAGATTGAGTCAGGCTTTCTACTCCACAAGCTTTCCTACATACGAGCACGAACCGTACGGTCTTCTAAAAAGCCATCCTTTGCTCTGCGGCACGATTGAATCCTCTCTGCGGCTTTCACATCGGGAGACCGGGATCCACCTGTCAATGGCATGGGGATCTATCCTGTATGTCGGGCATTTGTACAATGCTTTGCGCCAAACTCATGTTATTGATCTGGAGTGGCCTGACATGGATCTTTTCATCGCGATACATAGTGCGAAAACCCTATTCGTAGGAGATTTACCAACAACGCTTGAAGACTGTAAAAAGAGATACGACCTCATGATGGGAGTGGCAGTGGAGAATTTCGCAAAGAACAAGAAGAATCGTGGATCTGGAAAATTCGTCCACAATAAAGCTGGCCCAAGAAACTGGCAAACCGACTCTCCAATTGTGCATACCATCAAAGAGCGATATCTCACTCAGCGCGGTTCAATAGCATGGAGTGTGCAGAATATCGAAGCCATCTTGAATGAAGCGAATCAACAGGGCCTGCCGCAGCACCTACGCAATCGCTGGAATAAGTCACATCAATTGAGCCACATGCAGGTACTTAAGATTCTTAGGTCTGCCCTGTTAGCCGAGTATAAAGTTCTCCACTTCGATTACATTTCGATGCACTACCGATGCCTTGATTTCCTTCGTCAACTACGAGTCGAGATTGATGAAGATCTAAAGAGTCAGTTTGGACCGGAATACCTCGAGCGGGAAGATCAGCTCTCTAACTTGGTTGGCTATATTTTGATGGCAGCCGTAATGTTTGAGCGAGCGATGACTATAGTGAAAGACTCTCGACAATCGTTCATCACGAACCTTCCAATGGTCTCGAAAACGGGTGTGATGATGAAGAAACTCATTGATCAGTTCGGCGAGGTGGAATCAAAGAAATTACGTTAGGGGCTGACTGGACTCGAAAGGTGGATTTTATTCGAACCTCGAAAGGTACGGTCTGGAATCGTCGATATATTGGAGACCAAGGTCCTCGGAGTCGAAGAACTAGCCAAGGGTCGACCCTAAGTAGCGAAACTGTACAAACTGATCTGAAAACCCGCGGGACACGTCTGTCATCCTCCTATTTTCATTGCTCAGGTACTCAAGGTTCTCGTCAGTGTTCGAAAACCACTATGACATCCCTTTTACTGAACTTTCTCTTCGCTCTTGGCTGCATGAACAGATTTTCACTTGCTAAATGACTCATACACTTGTTCGGATATCTGGGCGAACAGTTCCTGTATACTTTAATTTTAATCTGAGGGGGTGAATCGCCTTTGTAGAGTCATATTATATTCAACGACCGGCTTCATCTTCACTGTTGATCCAATAGTGCAAGATGTGGAACAATTTCTTCATATCATAGCAGATGGTTAAGGTAAAGCAAAATTCACGGACAACCCCCTTTCGAGTCATTACTTCTACAAATCGTTCATGATCTATGTCGATGACTCTCTGAGAATATCATTATGAATGTAAAAGTTCTAGCGTAACTGGTAAAGTCATCGACACACAACCTCACCAAATCAATCAAACACACCGATAAGATCGAATTATCTCAGAACACATGTGCTTGTTATCCTAGAGCCACAAAATGCCTCACCTCGATGAACAACACCGCCAGCGGCAAATGGACAACAAAACTCCAACACAAACTACAAATCTTTCCAAAACCGAAACCCAGCACCCATCTTCTTCAGCCCTGACAACAGAATCCCAGCGCCAATTCCCCCACCACCCCCCCTCAAACCCACCTTTCCAACCCGGCAAGATCCAATTCCGCGAACTCCTCTACCGACCCCTACATCACTGGCAACTCAGCCAATCCTTTCACAATCTTACCCCAATCAACGGAACCAGCAACACCCCATGGGTCAAACT
>JAABUO010007880.1_pt1 | contig 12108 bp, 10 predicted proteins | sample 5559291 | NCBI WGS metagenome assembly JAABUO01 (sample SAMN10711878, study PRJNA513372) | rock metagenome | isolation source: Antarctica rocks | place: Antarctica: Victoria Land, Finger Mt sud
GAGCGGGTCGGGGACGTTCCAGATCGTCGGCAATGGCTTCTTCGGTTCAATTGGCGGTTCCATGCTGCCATTATCGGCGCATGACAGGCGAAAGTTCAGCCTGCGTTTTGAGATACATTCTTAATCTGCTGTTTCGTTTGATCATCCAGGTCGCTCGGGAATGCGGCAGACACCCGAAGGAGTGCGCGCCGCGCCAACTCACGTACCTGGGCGTGAGGAAAGGAAGCATCGAAAAGATGATTTTGAAGATCCTTCACGTAGCAACGCAATGCGGCAGGTGTTTCATCAGCGACCCTTTCGATGAGCAGTAACGCGTATACCCGGGCTGTCATCCACCGAAAATCGTCGTGTTTTTCCCCGTGGTGGGAAAACCCTGTGGGCGCCTCCGTGGCAACCGTGAGAGGGATAAACGCTGCCCAAAGATCGCCTGGTGTGACCCGGCTTAGGAAGCGCCCGCCATGTAAGGCGTCCCAGCGCACATGTGCATCAATGTGTCCACACAGGGAAAATAACAAACCCGCGACGGCGTGCGGAGTGTCTGCTGCCAAGTCAGGTGGTGGGGGCATGGCCGCCTCGACCTTTGTCAGCAAATGCTGGGCGGCCATCTCCACAGTAGGCCAACGCTGGTCGTCGGTGAGATTCTGGCTGATATGCTGGAAGGCAAGAAATAATGGATGAGAACCCCATTCTGGCATACTTTGGGCAAGTGCCAGCAAATAGATGCCAAGCAGTTCTTCGACTGAAGTACGCGCGATCCAGACAAGATCCTCAAAATGATGTACCACGCTACGAAGGTTTTGAGTGAGGAGCTGACGCACAGTTTCGTCAGCGGCGCGCGTCACCAGTGCATTAGTCTGCCATTTCGCCACAAGCTCGCGAGCTAATCGGACATAGACGCCTCCGTTGCTGTCGGGAGCTTGGACTAGCAACTTTTGAACCAGGACAGGACGTTGATCATGGGAAATGTACTCAGCCAAAGTATGAACGTAGGCAGTAACGCCATTCTCATAATCAAGGACTTTGGCTTCTGAAATTCCATCCCAAAAGCCACTCAGGTCGCCAGTGCGCGCCACAGCGAGGAGTTCCTCTAACTGTGTTCGCTGCCTGGCCTGTCTCGCCTCCCATTTTGATTCCCATTCGGGATCTGAGGTATAGCCGCTCTTTTCCTCCGGGAGCGTCTCGCAGAAGTTGGCGACTTCTCGGAGTTTTTCAAGAGCAGGAGCACTTATTCCATTAATATCTGCCCACTTCACGAACTCAGAAATGATGCGCTTTCGGGACAAAGACCCAAAATCACGGCACAATCGTTCACTTACTTCGCTTAGTGCGGCATTGAGCACGGGAGCACTCGACTGACCTCGCTGATGCAAGGCTAATAGCGCTTCGCGGTAGGCGACGGAAGCGCCGAAACGAGTGTCGGGACCATAACGCTCTACCTGATCCTCCCAATCACCGGGAGAAAGCGAAAGGAGTGCTAAACCAGCGACCGGTTCAAGTTGGTGACTTCGGATCGCTTCGGCAAGAACTGTAGGAAGCGACAGGTTGATTCTTCGCACGTTCAGGCGGTCCCAGTGGTAGCATGTCGATAAGCCTACCTGCGCATCAAGAGCAGAAATGGCTTGAAGAATTTCGTCCCATGGGGTTGTATTCTCGTCGTTGAAGCGGAACCGATATTCCTCCGCAATAGTTCGCAGTGCCGCAGCCAATTGCTGCCGCTGCGCCTCAGTTCCGTGGCCTGTGAGAGAGCGTGCCAGTGAAGACAGAGAAGTAATAAGAGGTAAACTCTCATCATCTACGTCCTCGGCCGCTTCTATTCCACGGCGGTAGAAATCCTGGCAGAGTTCCTTTGAATACGGCAGAGCGATGCGCGCACATCGCATCAAAGCATCCCACCGTTCACGAGCGGGCATCGCCTCCCCGTCAACGCGTGCGCCGACTTTTTCTAAAAGTTCCAGAGCCGTGTTACGAGTCGCGGTGATAGTGACAGCGAGATCCGCAAATCCTATCCATGCATCGACGGTCCCGACTTTTGAGGACTGCTCTGCGTTTGCGGCCATCAGTTCTAGGAGTGCAACCGCACCAAGCCGCCCAGTCGTATCCAAATCGACACAGTTGGAAAGGGATTCCCACGCGATTTTACAGCGTGATCGAAATGACAGCGCCTCTGCTTCATACTGACTCCATTTACTGCTTCCCGCAACAATTACCCGCATGCGGTCTCTAATCTCCGCAACCGTACATGAACGTGTAACTGTCTCTGCCCAGAGTTCATAGGCCGGGAACAGTTTGCCAATGATGGTACGAAACCGCTGAAGATCGTCATCGTCTACACGAGGTTTATCTGGACTGCGGCCCGACGAAGAAGGCTTAGTGTGTTGCGATTGAGCTTTCTCCGCGAGTTGCTCTTTCCAAGGCTCCGGCATGAGATCATCAACCGTCAGGACCTGATCCTGAAGCCGTGCGCGAAGAAGTTCAAAACGTAACGTTAACTCCCATCGCGATAGATCATGGCCGGATGGACCATGTTCAGGACGGGGCGGCATCAACGCGTTTATAAAACGCATCGTCCGCTCTACCGGTAACTTCGCAATGACCAGGGCTTCGATAAATGTCGCCAGCCAGCCTGCGCTGTCCCACATTGTATTGTTGAGACCAGACAACCTAAAGTTCGAGCGCCATTCACGCGCAACAGCTCTGTTCATGCGTTCGGCAATCTTGTCCAGAGTTTGTGGCGGAATGCGAATCCCTTCAGCCCACAGGCATGAGACCAAATAGGCCGGTCCCCACGTGCGCAAGCGGCGGGGCATACCTTTTTCAGCCTCCTCAATAAAAGCCTCGGCCATTGCATTATTAAGAGAATACCGTAGTTGATGGATGGCCTGCCGCGCGGCACGGCGCACAGCTTCAATTGGCCCCCAACGCAATAGATAACGCGTGGCTGCCTTGGGACCAGCAAGGTGAAAAACGGCTTCTGCCTCGCTCGCGACGTCCTCATCATCGATATTCCAGCTATGCCGTTCGTGTTCTGGAAGATTGCGACGAATGCGCAGCCAAGCATTCGCCGCATCAAGATGATCTCGTGCCATGTCATGAAACTCAGGTCGGCGTGCATACATAGCTGCCACACGCATATGCGCGGCACCAAGCCAGGACTCACTGCGTCTTTGCCCAGATTGCAATGCTTCCTCATGCTTGCGCATATAAAGAGCGCCAAGACGTTCGACGTCACCATAAAGTGCGGCTAAATCAGGGTGTTTTTGCACGAGTTCGAGAACAGTTTCCGAGGTACGGCGCGCTTCTGCTGCTTTGATAAGAAGGGTAGCAGCAATAGCAAAACTGCGCGTAGCGGCGCAGGCAGACAAACCAGAAGCAAATCGCTTTAAGCGAACGTGAAGACGGGTCACCTCATCGGGGATAACATCAGGCTCTGGTCCCTCTGTTGCCAGATTGATCGCTTCGGTCCAGCGCTTTGCCGCGAGAAGGTAATCAGCGACGTGAGTAGCGGCATACTGGTTTTCCGCACACTTCATCAAAAGTTTTTCAGACAAATCGCGGCGCGCTTCTGCTTGCTCCGCCTCAGAAAATTTAGCCCGCAAATAAGTTTCGAAGTCTTCATCACGGAAACGTAGTGTCCGTTCATCGAGTACGAGGCCCGGATACAACGCGCGACAGAAATGCTCAGCCCGCTGAATTTCGAGTCCGGCAAAGGCAGCATAGTCCTCAAGCGTGACAGGACGCGCAAGGACGACCAGATTAATAAGCGACCGCTTGTCTGTCTCGTCGTGTAGTAAGGGAGGAAGGGCTCCTTCGATGCGATGAGGAACGGCGTTATCCGCAAGAGCGTAGTCGGCTCTCGTCACTATTCCGTCGAAGACATCTTCAAGGACATGGGGAGCAAGTTGGCGCAAACGTTCCAGTAGGTTATCGGGCCCATTGTCGGCAGCTTCCCGGTCTGAAGACAACTGCGATAGCAGATACGACGCGAAGCGAGGTACACCTGCACTGATGCGGTGGACCTCTACCCCAAGCGAATCGTTGGCGCCAGAAATGCGAGCCTGAGTGAATTGAATGGTTGTGTTTTCACTAAAACCTTTCAACGCAAGATCTGGCAGGCTTGCATCCTCATCAACCAGCTCCCTTCGGTGCGTCCTAGTTGAATAGACGATGCAACAATTACTTGGAACCTCAAGTCGACGCAGATCGGGGACAAAGCAGTGTGAGCCGAGTTGCCGGGCGGCCGTGACAGCATTATCGGCCGCATCAAGAATAATTACTAAAAGGCCATCGGGGCCGAGCAGTTCAGCAGCCCTCTTCACACGATTGGTAAATACACGCCCCACGTCAATCGGGTCAGTGATACGGCGCAGAAAAAACGGAGTTCCTAAGCGGATAGCGAATTCGTTAGCAAGTTGCACAAAGCAATCTTCTGCCCTGTGTCGTTCCTGCCCAAGGTCCAAATAAGCACCGCCACCAAAGCAGTCGTACTGGAACATCTCTGCCCCTGCAGGAAGGAGTCCCTTCAACTGGGTCAGCGTAGTCGTTTTGCCAATACCGGCAGGTCCATGCACGATTATGTGATGCCCACGGTTGGCGAGGATAAAATCCGCTACCGTATGAGCATCCTCTGTGTCGAGGCTCGGCTGTGGATCCTCAATTTTTGGGGGCGCGGGAAAAATGGAAGCGTCAGTGGCGAGTTCCAGGGCCGCCAGAACGTCATTCCGTGTAATAATATAGTCCTCTTGTCCCGGGCCTGCCAGATCTCTCACAAGATCATATAGCCGACGAAGTTCTTCGCCGGGAGATAGACTGGACAGGCCAATTTCTTTCAGCGTTTCGATCCGCAGCAATGCACGTGAACTGGCTCCGCATTGGGAAAAGTCGAGTACCGAGAGGAAGACGATAAATTCTTGGCTCGATAAATTTGCGGCTTGTTGAAGGGCATTGATTTCTATCTGGCTCGGTGCAGTGAGCAAAGGAGTCAACTGACGCACATGGGAGATCGATCGCTGCGCTAAGATTTTTTGAACTTCTTCGATAGCTTTAACGGTCGCAACGGCGGCAGGTTGATTGCTGACCAGACGAATAATTAAGTTGGCTCTTACCGTCGCGGCATCAGCGATCCGAAGAGAGGCCGATGCAATCGTGGCAAGGCGCCGTATTACTGAGTCGTTTTTACGTGCGCTCCGACGAGCGCATAGCCGTGCGGTCGTCCAAGCGGTAGGGGGATGACGTGTCGAATATTTGAGTTGAGAAAATATGACCTTCCTGGCCGCCTGTATGTTGTTTCCGCTGTAATACTCCGTCAGATCAACTCCAAGAAGAAGATCATCTTGCGCGATTAAAGAGTTATCTAGCTTGCTGACACCTTCAATGGTGACACCCGTGAGGTGGGAACTGGGTGACAAGAGTTGAAGAATAGTACGCACTGTCCACAGGAAGTGAAAGTCGTCTCCTGCATTGGACTCGCGCGCGCCTGAAAGTTCTGCGGCATTTGCGGTCGTATCAGAGACAATATCATCCAAATCCTCATTCTCCTGATCTGGCTGCCGAGTGTCTCGCAAACTGGACATAAGAAAATCTATCCGCTGGTCTTAATCAAACAATGATGGATTAAAAAGCATACAGTCCAACGCTCGACGATCCAGCATTGGAATTGGTCATCGCCAAAATCTGCACGATGTCCGCCGCATCAGTTTCTTGAAATAGCCCATCGAGGCCAAGCGGGCTAAAGTTAGTGAACGGCTGGGCATAAAGAAGCCATCCATCCATCGCGCCGTTATGCGTGAGGTACTCGATAATTTGATTGATAAATCGGATTTGGGTGGCGTTGTACCGCGCGCCTTCCAGGTATTTTCCGAATGCTTTCTTCGCCGCTTCCCGGTTCAATCCCACCAGTTTACGAATAAACGCTCCCAGGCTGTCCGGCTTGCCATAGGTGCGTTCAAGTTGTTCCCGACTCTCTTATTCTCCCAAGTCATAGAGCAAACTCTCTAGCGTCTTAATATCTGAGGACATGAGAGGTTCATTGAAGCGGACTTTCAGGATCGCCGGGTGCTCACCCTGGGTCGCCAGGAACGCCATGACTTTCTTCCGGTACTGTACGACGTCAATGCTGGACGCGAGTTCCGTGAGCACGACCTCCGTGCCTTCCCCGATCTCGTCTTCTAAAGTCGGTATACACGACCTTGCGCTTGGACTTCTCGATGAACTTCACCAGATCACGCAGTTTCTTCCGGACTGTTTTGAGCTGCGGCAGGGTGACGTCCGTCCAGAACTCGTCGGTCTGCACGTCCTGAATGAGCGGCATCTGGCGCGCCGACGAGGGGGATGCTATCCTGGGGTCTCTCATGGGTTTTGAGTCAACGCGCCCAGAAACGCTTCTACGACCGCAGCCGCGTTCCTTTGGTTGACGACGTTCAAGCCAGCGCGCCCTGGGTCAGCAAGAAAACGCGCATAGCTCACCGGGCCGTCTTTTTTGTAGCCTTCCGTCTTTTCGTCCGTCACGAACCGGCTCCGAAGAATCTCCAGCGCTCGCACGAGAAAGGGATCTCCTGGAAGGCGTACAAGACTCGCCGCATACGCTTCTGCGATTCCTTCGGGACCGGTGGCGTAGTGCGTCAGGCAGTACACCAGGTCGTAGGCGTCCTTCTCTTCGAGGCGATCATCATAGGCCAGCGCTTTGAGGGCGAGAAACGGCACGATGTTCGCCACGCGGATCGTCTCGGTTGCAATCCCACGCTCGTCCAGAAGTTCTTCCGTCAGCTCGACCTCGATAAAATCCTCGGTCACGAGGTACGCACCTGGGATGCCCAGCGCGGAGAGTCTTTTCTCGCCCGTAATCGGCTTCACGCGCCCGCCGGCTTCGAGAGGCGCGTCGCACAGCAAGTCGACCACGATGGTGACACCTTCCCCGACAGGCTTGCGCCAGCTGAAGTGTTGCGGCGCCCCTTCGTCGTTCTGTCCGCGCACAAAGCCCAAAGTTTTCAGGTTCTGTTCGAGCCTGCGGTACGCTTCGACTTCGGCGAGTACCGCGAAGTTCAGCACCAGATCCACATCCGTCGTGCCGATGTGGGGCGGCGGCTGGGCCGCGTCCGGCACAACGGGGATGAGGTAGCGGGGCACAAGCCCGCCCGTCACATAGATGCCCTGTTTCCACGGGCCGAGGCCGCGCAGGAGCGTGACAAGGGTTCGCTCGCAAAGCGTTGTGTGGAGCGTCGTGTAACCGCCCTGGTGTTTTGGCTTCATCGCATTCCCAGCATCTCATTTACCAAAAAAATCTCTTGCCTCAATCCACCTTCTAAAACGAAAGCCGTTCACGCCGCAGATGCTCGGCTTGTTCCTTGCCGCGCGCCGGCGAGGACCACAGATCTAGATAGAGCTGTATATCGCTGGCCACTACGACGCCCTCGAGCGATCGCCGCAGAAGAAGGGGAGCATCTCCCTTTGTGAGCAGGAACGTCACGTTCGAACCTTCCTCGGCTAGTTCCAGCTTTGCTTCCTGGATGACATTCTCCAGGGAAGGCCCACGCGGGATAAGAACGCTCACCCGGTCAACACCTGTTACAAAGGGGGCTGCGAGTTCTGCACCCGAGGACAAGGTGAGCGCGTAGTCTCGCTTCGCCCGCTCCAGTGCCACCGTGACGGCATGGCGCAGCAGATCGCCGGACTTCGCCCAGCAGTAAAACGAATGCGCTTCGTACTCCTTGAGCGTGTGTTCCTCCCGCCAGGCGTTCAGCAGGGCGCACGGCTCAGTCAGGGTACGCACGAGTTCCGGTCCCTTGCCCCGGCCCTCCATCCAGAGATGACTCTCCAGCACCTGAAAGACTTGGTGGACGGTTGACCTGGACACGCCGGCCTCTTGAGCCAGTTCACTCACGTGCCACGGGCGCTTTGGGTCAGAAAGCAGAAGGTGAAGGGCGCGTGTGCTATTGCCCTTGTAGATGTTACGCACCTCCCGCGGCGCCTGGCGGGGCACGGGCCGATCGACGTAGAAGAGCGCCTGTGGCAACGGCAGATATAGACTTCCGCTGCTGTCTCCGTAGGCCATTCTTTGTTCTCGCAAGTATTCCCGGCTGCTCTGAGGAAGTGAGGGGGCGATCAGCATCGGGACGCCAGGCATGCTTTGGGGACGGTCCTGGGTCAAAGAAAGGTGCCACGCCGCCGCACGGACGTCCCGGGGATAGGCAGACTTGCGTTGGTCAATAAGGAGGCAGAAGGGCCGCCCCTGGACCTCCAGCATCACCTCAGCATCGGCCCCGGTCTCCATCGCGTGTGGATCCATTTCCACGCGGAGCAGGCGGACGTCGGGTAAGGTCTTCAGAGCTTCAATGACGGTCGTGATAAGAGTCTGCATTAGATGGATATTCGCTAATAAGCTATTATTTGCTGTACAGCGAATATACCCTAATTAGTAGTCTAATGCGATAAAAAACAGCGGAGCTGTTTCACGGCCCTCAGGATCTGGTGACTTGCGCATCATTAGGCATCGGCCTTTTCAGCCTATGCAGACTAATACTCAAGGCACGTCAGCGTAATTCCGCGCATCCACATATATTGTAACCAGAACCAGTATGATTTACAGGGCACAAGAGAAATAATCCCACAAAGGCTCCATTATGGCATGTTGATTTAACCTGTGTGTAAGGATCTGAAAGGTGCGTTTCAGTCCTGACACACTGTCACATGCTGGAACCACCGTTTCAGGGCTGACACCCTATTAGTCCGCTTAGAGCAAGAAGTGGTAACGGGAAACCTACTTTTAATTCAAGTGCTTCATCCATTTCGCAACACCGTCGAAGCATAGGAATTGGGTTCCGTTACTGCGGCGATAGGTTGCCACAATGGGCGATTACTTGAGATCCTGCTCCGCTTCATAGGCAAGGGTCGTCGCGTAGTAGCCGATGCGATCCGGGAGCGCCTCGTTTCAGTGGCTGCATCCTGATGACAGGACTATACTGAAAAATAGATTATTTGTCTGAACCCATTTTTAGGGGTTGTTGCCTCTTAGCTATTAGAAGGTACAAAGCGCAGTTCACAAACATAGGTTGATATGTCCATAGCTGTTGACGATCAATTGCTGATAGCGGCCCAGAGAGGGGACACGGTTGCGCTGGAACGAGTGATCGCCCAATGTAGGCCTAACCTGCGCCGCTACGCTTCCCGGTACTGTGTGACGACTTCGGACGCGGAAGAAGCGGTGCAAGAGTCGCTGATCATCCTCTACCGCCGCCTTCCGGCGCTACGCTCAGCGGGGGCGTTGAGCGGGTGGCTGTTTCAAGTGCTCCGGCATAAGTGTCAACGTCTGGCGCGGAAGATGTTCCATCAGGACGTTCCGCTGGATGAGGCTATCGAAGACAGATACCTGACGACCCGCACGGATATTGAACTGCGGCTTGATATTGCGATGGCAATTCAATCACTGCCCGACATCTACCGGGAAATCATTGTACTGCGTGATTTTGAGGAGCTGACGGTTAAGGAGATCACCACCCGCCTCGGCTTGTTGCCAGAGACGGTGAAAACCCGCATTCACCGGGGACGGCTGCTCATCCGGGAACATCTTTTGGCGTGAGCCTCATGGAGAATTATTATGTGTCCTGCTAAACCGCTCATGATCCATCTGGTGCGGGGGGTGATTGGCATTACCCTTCTCATCGCGGCCTTTTCGCTCGCGGGCCGCCTCCCCCTTGTGGCTCTGCTGCTTGGGGGCGGTGCGCTGATTGCCTTTCGTGGCTGCCCGACGTGCTGGCTTGCCGGACTGTTCGAGGTGGCTCGTGCGAAAAAGCCCGCGGGACAGCAGCCCGCTGCTGTCCCCGTCCACCCGGAGGCGTGACATACAACCAACAGGATTTGGTCTGGGTAATTTCATTAAAATGCCGTCCTCCGGGAACGGTCAATTGTTTACAGGTAGCAGCGCAAAGCGGCTGCCCCTGTAGATGCAGGGCAATTCTGTCCTGATCTCGCACTCGGTTCCAAAGGAAAAATATCATGACGCTTTCACTCACTCCCCGGCTGGCTGGCGTGTTCGCCGCCGTCGCCCTGGCGGCCTTGTCTGCCGCGCCGGTTGCTCAGGCGGCTTCGCACAGCCAGATGGGACATGGCAAAAAGATGGTCGCCGCCCACACTGTCTATGTCTGCAAGGACTGCAAAGCTTTCTACTCGCCTGCAATGGCAAAGAAGATGGGCTACAAAGACAACATGGGGCATACGCTGGTCAAGCAGGCCGAAGCGCCCGCCGGCTACATGGACGGCAGCAAGATGAAGATGTAGCAGAAAACTGTGAGTATCAGTAGTCAATCAAGCCGCCGATTGCCGCCGGTAGAGTGAATGTGAACACTTCACGGCCCCAAAAGGCGACGAGGCGAATGCCTCGCAACTCACGGTTATCAGAGGAAAAAATGTTACATTCAATCAAAAGCCGCCTCGTCACAGGAGCCGCCGCAGCGGTTATCTTGTCACTGGTGTTCGCCGCGCCTTCCGTAGCGCAAGCCGCCCCGATGGGCGGCATGATGAAGGGCGGCATGATGCCGCAAACCGCCGCATCCAAGCGAGTAAGCGCCCTGGTCGCCAAGATCAAGGCTGGCCCGAACTACAAATGCTGTATCCGACCCATGTGTGATGACTGTGCCGTTACTATGGGTAGCTGTCCATGCGGCAAGCATGCAGCAACAGGGATGCCGGTCTGCACCCAATGCAAAGGCGGTTGGGCGGCAGGCGAAGGCGTGATCCCCGGCAAGACAGCCGCCGACATCAAGGTGATGAAGCCGATGGGCGGCATGATGATGAAGGGCAAGAAGATGGGCGCGGCTCCCGCTGCCGGAGCAAAGCGAATCGTCGTCAGCACTTGCCCGATTACCGGCACGAAGGTTGTCGGCAAGGGAGCGGGAATGTCCGTCGTGGAAAACTACGAGGTGCATTTCTGCTGCGCCGGCTGCAAGCCGATGTTCGACAAGATGAGCAAAGCGCAGCAGCTTGCGAAGATCAGGGCGGTCGTTTAACGACGCCGGGGCGATGATGCAGTAGTGAAAACGGCCCGGCCACTTTAGTGAGTGGTCGGGCCGTTTTATGCAGTATTCTAAGATTGTCCTCATCCCGCGGAGCGGTCTGTTCGCTTCCTCAGCGGTCAAATGGAAAGCGTTTACCGCGAAGAGCACAATCTACTGCCAGCGGAAGTCACCCAAGAGCGTGAAGTGGCCAGACTTTGACTTTAGCCTGCTTCCCGAACTAGTCCCCACCGTGCAGCCCAACTTGTTACTATGCCGCGCGTCTGCGGCATAACACGCCGTATCCGGCGGCTTTCACCGCCCCGCCGCGCCAACGATTGTCAGCACTATTCGTTGCACACCGCCCACGACCTCTCGCCCGCAAACGGCCCGCCTGGCTGCCTGCTGGCAGTATACCAAACGCGCCCGCAGAACACAAGAGCCACGTTCCAAAAAGGGACACCGGACCGGGTGACGGACTTGGGGATATGCCCTCACGACTTCACCTGCCCCCGCCCCTCACTGACCTCTTGCCTCTTCCGCTCCTAATGCCCTTCCCTAACAGGGGAGGGTGGCGGGCTTGCCCGCCGGGAGGGGTTCCTCACGCCGGGGATTGATTCCCTTGACCGACCCGCCCATAAAACGACATACTAGTAGACAGGAGACTATAATAATGAGCCACACCTGTACCCTCTGCGCCGCGCGCGGCCTTTGCTGCGACGGCGACTGCATCGCCACACTGCACCGGAGCGCCACGCCCAAGGATCGCGGGGACCGACCCGCGCCGCCGCCCACGGCCACCGGCCCGCGCACCGCCCAGGGCAAGGCCGTCGCCGCCCGTAACGCCACCACCCACGGCCTCTTCGCCCGAGACATCGTCCTGCCCTCCCTCGGCGAAGACCCCGAAGGCTACCGGCAGATCACCGACGAGCTGACGTCCCAGCTTCAGCCGCGCGGCCTGCTGGAGCGGCACTACGTCGAGAAGATCGCCGCCGCGAGCTGGCGTCTGCGAAGGCTCCACCGCTGGCAGGCCCAGATCTTCGAGGACGAGGCGCTGACCGAGGACGAGCGCCTGGACCGCCTGGACAAAGTCCTGCGCCACGAGACCGCCCTGCACCGGCAGATC
>JAABUO010007881.1_pt1 | contig 12108 bp, 10 predicted proteins | sample 5559291 | NCBI WGS metagenome assembly JAABUO01 (sample SAMN10711878, study PRJNA513372) | rock metagenome | isolation source: Antarctica rocks | place: Antarctica: Victoria Land, Finger Mt sud
TCAGTCGAATTTAATTCCCTTTCTCCCCTCCACGTCTATTATTCCTCCTCTATAACTCCCCCTCTTCTTCTTGTTCTTCTCCTTAGTGAAGCCCTTCCCCTTGGTCACAATCAAATCTTTATAGGCACGATCTGCATAGTCATTCGGTATGTACGCGTTCGAGACCAATCTCGGATCGACTTTGGTATCTGCAGGGATACGGCTAAAACGCTCGTTTGGCTGTTTCTTGGTAGATTTTTTGGCGGAAGCGGGACCTTCAGGCGCAGGTGCCTGTGCTGGTGCTGTAGTGATTGGGGGTGATACGGATCGTTTGCGCTTTTTCGCCTCAGGTTTTTGGGGGGTTTGAGCTTCTTCCCTGGATGGAGAGGAGGCTGAGGAAGATGTTATGGAGGTGCTTGTGTTTGAGCTGGAAGTTTTCTTGGTGGCAGGCTCCTCGAGGGTGGCGCTGGAGTCAGTGGATGACTTGCGGGATTCTTCGACTAGGCTTGCCTTCTGGGGTTTCGATTCGGAGGGCTTAGGTGGCGCTGGCGCATCCGAGTCGCTGCTTGAAGAGCTTGAATCTGAGGAAGATGATGGTAGAGCTTTGTTTGCGGGACTTTTGTCGTCTGAGTCACTGGATGATGACGAGTCGCTTGAAGAAGAGGAGCTAGGTGTTGTATATTTTTGGGCTTTTCTCGGAGCTGGTGCGGCTGCAGCTTTGGTTTTCTTCGCTGGAGGTGCCTGGATCTTCTTATCAGACGATGAATCGGATTCCGAGTCAGAATCCGAAGTCGAAGATTCACTGGAGCTCGCCTTTCGTTTCAACTTATTGATAGGTTCGCTTACAGTGGCCTTCGCATTAGGAAGTCTAGCACCAGGATTTTCTTTCTCACCATCGGCGTCGCTATCAGAGCTTGTACTGGACGTTGAAAAAGTTGAAGAAATAGATTTGTGACGTGTTACTTGCTTCGAGGGCTTCGAGGGCTTCGAGGTAGATTTTTGTTCTTTATTTTCTTTTGGGGGAGATGTAATGTCCACCATATCCACATCTGACCCGCTATCGTCAGTGCTGCTTCCGCTGCTGCTCCTACTACTACTGGTCGAGTCTATATCTGCCTTAGCTTTATGGTCCTCTTTCTTCCTCTTCTTCTTCTTCTTGAGATCCTTCGCTGGCACCGTAGCATCGTCGGCGTCTTCATCGCTGCTTGTCTGGTCAAGGTCGGTCCGCCGCTGTAACTCCTTATACCAATCCTTGTAGATCTTGACCAGATCAGGGAAGCCCTTTGGCAATTTCATGCTTATCTCTGGTTTCCAAGCCTCCAATTTGGCTCGCGCAGCCACCTCGGTCGTGTACAATCGAGAGGCGCTGTTGAAACCGTAAGACGTTAGAAAGGCACCGACAAGAGTCAGTAGCAATGCTGGTGGTGGAGGTTTCATGGGCGCAGTAACAGATTTGTAGTTAAAGTTTTTGATAGATGCATCCCACTCTTCTTGAGCTTTGCGTTTATTCTCTTCGGACACAGGCTTGGGGTTCAGCACTGGATTTTCCTCATCTGGCAGAAACATCCATTCTGGCTGTGGCTTGTCAGGAGCGTTCTTGGTGCGCTTCTTCTTCTTCCCAGGTTCTGGCAGAGCCTTGACAGATTCCAACGCCATGACAACTCAGATCCTTGAGAATCGTTTTGCGGTGCAGAAATGACGTGAAATGAGACCCAAATTTTTATTTCCGGTAGAGACAAATATTTAGAGTAGGTAGTGTGAAGGCGGGCGCTAGAATGTCGGTAGCCTAGCTTAGAATTATATTAGCCGATGAACCCTCGGGAGATGTTTAACCATTACTGCATTGCCTCGCGGTACCAGATTTCATTTAGGTGCTTAGGTACCCAAGTGCACCCTTCCTACCATTCGAGGAATATATGTATCTTACGCCCCACAACTAATGAGAGTGGCTGGATCGGAAGACCACGAATACGGGTGCGATTAAGTCCACCACCTGTCCCCGCCGCACCACTCCACCATGAACATCAATGATCCTAGTAAACGCATGCGTGGTCCTCCGAATGGGTCGCCAGCAGGTCAACAACTAAGAGCAGCCCCAGAGGCTCGGAATGGGGGTTCTGCCTCCGCTGGGGCAACAATGAGTCGTGCGGAAAAGTTTGAAGACGAGAAGAGGCGCATCATTGAAAGCTGCTTTGGAAAGAAGGAGCCTGATGGATCGGGTATGCTGCGCGCGGTATCATGATAATGGAGCACTGATCCCCATTCTAGTATCGGAGTCCTATATTACACACATACGAATCGTTGAGGATGCCGCATTTCCATCCTCCCCACCACCCGCCCAATCCCCACCCGAGAACAAGAAGCCGCGAATTATTGTAGTTGCTGTACGGAAATCAGGGCGGGTGCGGGTTCACAAAGCGCGGGAGAACAACAATGGAACGTTCTCGATTGGGAAGACTTGGAACCTGGATGATCTGACGAAGATCGAGTCCTACACGAATTCTACTCCTACAAATGCCGAAGAACAGCAGAACAAAGAGCGGGCAGGCGGGGTTGGGTTTCTTGTGACCATCCAAAAGCCTTATTACTGGCAGGCTAATACGACAAAAGAGAAGGACTTTTTCATCTATAGCATGATCAAAATCTACAAAAAGTATACGGGTGGTAAACTACCGCAATTGTCTGGTTTCGACCCACAAGAACTTGAGCAGCTTGCCGGCGCTGCAGGCCCGCAACCTGTGGCTCATTCAAGACCACCACCCAACTCTGCTCCAAGAGCTGATCCGGTAGCTTCGGTGCAGGAGCCCATACGTCCACGAGAATTCCGACCTCAACCCGTGGCACAGCTAAGTCAACAGAGTACTAGAGATCCACGTTCACGCCCTTCTCAGGAACGTCCGTCACAAGAACATATACCAAAAGAACGCCCTGGGCAAAAGCGCCCGCTACAAGAACGGCCATCGCAAGAGCGGCAGCCACGAACCTGGGCAGAAGAGCAACAGTCCCAAGAACATCAATCTCAAGAGCGGCAATCTGAAGAACATCGTTCGCGAGAACAATCTTTGCGGACAGTGGAAAGCGATGACCGCATGCGTCGTATGCCCGGCCAGTTTCCATCTTCCGAATTTGTTCGCAATCTCAAACCTCAAATCTCACATCCTCAATTCGACTCGTACAGACCGGACTCACCAGCAAACCAGTCAATACGCACGAACAGCTCGTTACAATCAGACACTCATGTTCGGCCATTGAATGGAGCTCAGAGCGTTGAGTCTTTCCGAGACGGTACATCCCTCTACAAGCAGCCAAGTCCGCGACCAAGTGGCGAACGAATCCGACAAAATGGAAGCTATGGTACCACTTCTCGGACGGAACCGACTATGGAGCAACGCTCTGTTACACCAGAAGAACGAAACGTACCTCCTGGATTAAGGCCTGGTAGACGACCGGCATCGCCTCCTCCTCCTCAGGCCCAAGTACCCGAGCGTATCAGGCCGCCATTATTGGATCGAGGGCTCAATCCATCACGAAGAGATGAACTTGACCTCTCCAGAGGGGTCCCAACATTTAACCTTGCATCAGACCTCGGAGAAGATCACGTTCGCGTTCCATCAACTTCCGAAGTAAGTGAAGTTATTAGTAAAAATTCATCATCTGCGACCTACCAACCTCCTTCCGTTGTCGGCCCCGCTTCAAGCAATTCACGACCGCAGACAGCTGTCAAACCTGATAGCAATTTGAATACCATGCCTTTAGCTGATGGGGCTCCCTCGGTTTCTACTATCAATGAGATAATCCCAAGTATAACAGAGTCTACGGCCATTGAGTCCCCAGTCTCACCGCCCGAACTCTCTGCCGAGGAAGAACAGCACAGGCCTGGCCTTGGCCCAATGATAAAGAAGAAGTCTAACGTGGAGATAGCTAATAAATTCCGCAAAGCAGCTAATGCATATAATGCCTTCAAGCCTCGCGCTGGAAGTGCCGCGGAGAAAATTCAACAAGATAAGGAGAAAGCTGCCAGTGAGGCGGACGGAATATCTGGCGTCTTCCCAGCTCCTTCTTTACTTCGGGGCAAAAGCCAAGATACGGTTCAGACTCCAACAATAGATCAAACCGACTCTGAACAGCCTCTTCCGCTTGAGCTCAAGAAGGAAACACCTACAATCAATGTTACAATGTCGTCTCCAGAACCTGCTGTTCCACTTGCAGCCCCTGTTCCTAATTTAGAGAGTCCGCCACAGGAAAACCCGCCACCAATACCAGACAAGGTTCCTGACGATATTCGACGGAAAAGAAGATCAGATCATTCTGCGAAATATGCCAAGGTTTTGGGTATCAACCCTAGCCTATTGGAAGGTCGCACCTTTGAAATCGAATCCGTGCTCAACGATTTTGGTTGGGGAGAAGAGAGAGGTGATAGAAACACATTCGAAGAGCTACAAACAGGAATACGGAAAGAATTGGCCCGAATCGAGGCTGGTAGTTGGCTTGGAGCTATAGAGAACAACGATGAGCGAGTGGCGACAGTCGGCGAGATGATGGACAAAGTGGTCACCGAATGCGAAGAGCTTGATGGTTTGTTGACTCTATACAATGTCGAATTAGGGGTTTGTCTACATCTTCACTAAAGTAATGCCAATTAGCTAACACACGGTAGACTCTAAGTGAAGACGTCGCATACATTGAGGCCCAGTCGCAGGGCCTACAGGTACAGACTGCTAACCAAAAACTCTTACAAACAGAGCTAAAGACCCTATTGGACACTATCTCGATTTCTGCCTCGGAACTAAGGGTCCTGAAGGAAGCTCCTTTGACAAAACTGCAGAGCTTACAGGCCGTAGAAACTACTCTCGCTCAATTATACACTGCTATGCTGACTATCGACCCGCGACTGCGCCAAAATGGCACTCGGCCCAACACCTCGGAAGAAGCTAGCGTCGACCGAAGAACCAGCAGCGGCCCAGGGGGTACCCAATTGAGCTCTATGCGAGCAGTCCGGGAGAAGAAAGGCGGCTATCGTAAGGAAAGCGTCGATTTCATCCAACGCCTGAAGCAATACCTGTCGTACAGGTTGAAGGAGATCGAAGGACAGACCGTGGAAGTCATCGAGAATAGGCGGAAGAGCAGCGCATCAAATCTAGCTATTAAGCTTGACTACCGACTTCGAGAGAAGCCGAAGCAGGACCTATGGCTTTACTCTCCGCTCATGCTCTTTGCCCGTGAGCTTGAGCCTTCGCAATGGGAGGATATGATGCGAATATACGAGAACTTCACGAAGAGACCATATGCAGACCAGTTTCGAGATAACATATTTGCTTGGAAACGGGTCACCAGAAAACCTACTGGTGATGAACAGGATGTGCTGTTCACAACACAGGAGAAGGAAAGTGAAAGCGTGATGTCACGCAAATTGACCGTAAAGCGATCAAAGACCGTTCGTGCAGCTGGCGAAGCCAGTCGAAACTCTAGTGGCGAAAAACCAAAGGATGGCAAAGTAACCGCTTATGAGGCTTTTGCAGGTGCTTTAAGCGAGATGGCCCGAATGATCTTTGTTGAGCAGAACTTTGTCGTCGACCTTTTCCACATCACTTCCCTCGAAAACCAGGATTTCATTGACGCAATTTCCACCACGCCGGACCGCAGACACGGTGGAGAGCCCTTGGACAAGAAACTCTTCGATCCCGATCGCAACATGGCGAAGAAAGTAGAAAGCATCATGGAAGAAATATACTCCTTCTGGCCTACCGAACTTCAAAACCTAATCGACTGGGTCATCAAACAAGAACCCCTCCAAGGTGTTGGCGTCCTGTTCGCCCTGGAGTCCCAGCTCTCAGAACTCGACGAAACAAACCAGGAATTCCTCATCCACGCTCTCACTAAGATCCACGATCGCCTCGCCTCCCAATTCACCCGCTTCGTTGACGACCAAATCCGCGGCATCGAAGACACAAAAGTCAAAATCAAGAAACGTAAGGGCGTCATCGCCTTCATGAAAGTCTTCCCCAACTTCTCCTTAGCAATCGAAACCATGCTTCCCCCTTCCCGCAACCTTGACACTCTCCCCATCCGCAACATGGTCAACATAGCCTACACCTCCATCAACAAAACCATGTTCGAATCCCTCAAGTTCATCGCCAAGGAGTCCCCCATCGCCCTCGCCGCCGCCGCCGGCTCCCAAGGCGACCCTGAAGACAAAGAAGCCCTGAACTATCACATCCTCCTTATCGAAAATATGAATCACTACATTGAAGAAGTCTCCATCAAAGCCAACCCCGTCCTCGAGCACTGGCGCGCCCGCGCCCTCGAGGAATTGACCGAGCACCTCGACCTCTACCTCAGCGCCGTCATCCGCCGTCCCCTAGGCAAACTCCTCGATTTCATCGAAAGCACCGAGACCCTGCTGCGTGCGAACCCAGACAGCCCGACATCCATTGCCTCGCGCGCCAGCCACTCGCGCTCTGCGTTCAAGAAGTTGCTAGCGGCGTATGATATAAAGGAGATAAGAAGGGGCATCGAGACGTTGAAGAAAAGAGTAGAGAAGCATTTTGGTGATGCGGATGATGTGAGTTTGAGCCGGGGCTTGGTAGCGAAAGTGCTGCGGGAGTGCGAGATTAGGTACCTGGGTGTGGGTGATCGGACGGCTAAAGTTGTCAAAGACGTCTATGAAGGGAGTTTGGAGGTCGAGTGGAGGCGAGAAGATGTGGTGGCGGCTTTTAAGCGGGGGATATGAGAAGCGAGAGGGAGGGAGGGAAGGTGGGGTTATGAGAGTCATCTGTATATATGAGTGCCATATCAGCTTCCCATGCTGACGCGTTTTCGACCGTGTCGATATGTGTGCGAGCTATGGGAGGTTATCTACCGCGTAGCCTAACCTACAGGCTTAGCTATCATATTCCCCTTTTCCCAGTAACATATTTTCATCTACCAACCAACTGACAATTCCCTCATGGCTCTTCTCCTCAACCTAGCCCTCTTTGTTTTGCACCTCCCCCCTTCCCTTCCCTACATCTTTCTGAGTTCTCTTTGAGAAAATGCAATTAAGAACGATGGTAAGATGGACGGCGATTGGCTTGACAACGCAGAATGAAGATGAAAAGGGGGGGATGGAGAAGTGGAATCAGTGATAGTAAGATCGTTGGTTTTGATGGTAATGGGATTGCCAAATGTCTCGTGTCGTAGGCCCGGTGTCGTACTGATTGGGTTCCTTTAAGGGAAGAATTACAGGTACAGGTGTACCCCACCTCATATGTATGTACCCGTACACCGTTTAACTTCCTTTACCCCCCTTCTAACATATCTAATAATGTTCTCTCGATATGTAGAAGATTTCGAAGTGTATAGAATTAAGGATATCTTTTGAGATGAATTGTAGGGAATAGAGGTGGAAGGGTACGAATAATCCCGAGAGAGGGGAGATAGGGAATGGGGACGGAGTGGGGGATGGGGTAAGGCACGAGGTGGTCGTCGTCGAGATTCTATCTTCCCCGCACCCTCCCCGCCCACACCCCACACCCCACGGCCCCCTCCCTCTGGCCCCAGCTCAGAGATTGCTGATGATCAAATGCAGGAGATAGTGGGGCTAAAACATAACGACGACGCTGTGACGAAGGCAAGTGACAGCAAGTTTCAGATCTACTTGTGTGCGAGCTCGGATTAGGCGCCTTTGCTAACCTCGTATGATTAGGGGGTGTACTTGTAGTGGTTCCCGGTTTCTTTAAACTGCTGCAATTCCGTTGGCGGCAATAAAGACCAATTCGGAACGTCAGCCAGTTGGTGCTCGAGTTAGCGTTATAAGCAGACACACCGATGTGATCGTTGTTGCGGGTGGCAACATCCTTGACGAAAGCAAGCAGCTACCAGGTGGGTTTTCACCTGTGCAGTAAAGCCGGAAGCTTGTCTTACTTCGTTGTGTTTCTTCGATCGTTTTCGTGATAGGGGTAGATGAAATACAAGACTAGCAGCACATTCGCTACCACTTTTAATACACAGTCAGTCCACCATAGAGATCTTCATGAACGAGCTTGACCGAAGCAAAATAGCTCTCACAACTTGCAACAAACCCCCCACGAAAAAAGGTTCACTCACAGGAATACAAAATGAGCCATCGCGAGAACCCTCTTTGAAGCCCTAACAAACCTGACGCCAAAACAACAACTCCTTCGTCTGAAAATCTCATCGCCTAAAATCTTTTTGCATAGAAATTAAGCAGTAGCTCTCCTCATTAGGTACCAAGCGTCATGCAGCAACGGTATCAACGATGGCTGTCTGCACTGTCGTTTCGTCCTGCACTGGCGCCAAGACAATCATCATGAGATCTACTCCCGAGAAAGGCAGGAAGAAAAGAGGGCGTGGCGGCCTCACGTCGCGTTGTCCTACAAGCCCAGAGTGTAGCTACGTAACTGTCCTTTACCAATAACGATATTCATTGCCGGCATTCTCTCCATCTCCTCCAATTATGCTCACCTTTTGGCACCCCTCTCCAATTCTGGTACGCCGCTCAAATTTGGTACGGTGCATTGTGTTTGTGCTTTTGAAGACCTCTCGAATGATCAGAGCGATGTGTTCAACGATCATCAAAGCGTCCAGGGTGATTACGGTGACAACGAGCAGAGTGACATCGACGGTGAAGATGGTCCACACTCTTTCAAGGCCGGTTGAGTGGGAAGATGCGGGTCGGGGAGTTGAGGCGTGATGCCTCCAGTTCGGTTATGGGTGGTGTCTCCAGTGGTTCCGGGTAGTTGTATCCTATCATGTCCGATAGATCTGGCTCTGGCGGTTTGGGAAAGAAGGATTGCTTCAGAAGCTTCACTTTGTCGCGTGGCTCGTGTTTTAGGTGGCCGTCTTTGTCGCGTATGGCGGGCGTGACGGTTTCAATTGGGGGTCTATTCTTGGCCCATTTGGCTAGTTTCCAGAGTCCCTTTGGGTCCCCGGCGGCCTGTTCCACCCTTTGCCTATGGGTGTCACGCCTTTTGGTTCCGTGCTAACCGAAATGCTTCAAAGTCTTCCAAGCCACGTGTCCTTTGCCGGATCCTTCGCAATCTTCGGGCCAGTTGTATTGCTTCCTTTCCCTCTTCACTGAAGCCTGGGACTGACCATTCGCTCATTCTGAGCAAGGGCACTGACTCCTCTATGCCCTGGTTCAGTGCCTTGTTAACCTGGTCCATCGCTTTCATTGTTTGCTCTAGCGTGTATGTGGGTTGAGGGGTAGATATAAGCTCGGTGAGAATGTTCTGAAACCTGCTTTGATCTGCCTCTTTCCATTGCCGCCGTGGGGATGAGGGCTCCTGAAGGGCTTCTAGTATGATGACTGTCTCCATGGGGTAGTGATCGGAATCGTGATGAACCTTGTCCCTGACATTACATTTGCGGCGATTTGTCTGTAAGTTCGACATGTCCTGCCTATTCAAGACCCTACACCTGCTTTACTTCCTTTGAGGAGTGGACTCTTGAGGTGGGCAGCCTCTCACCCAGGCCAAATCGCAGTTTGCTCCATAAGCACGTGATATCAGATCCTTCACTCCACGTACCGACACGCGCATCCGTCCTCTTGGGCTATACAGACAGTGTCCTTCGCAGACTTCTATGAACCTACGGCTGTTCAGCTACCTAGAAGGCGGCCGTTCACCAGAAGTCAGAGCCCATTGAAGGGGTGAGATTTCTGAGGCCATACGTATGCACTTCAAGCTGCTCGCGGTCGCTGCCATTGTATACCACGCCTCGCAGTTCAAGCTCGCGCTTGCTCTGTTTCGCGTTATCTGTAGAAATCTCTTTCGTACAGACCGATCGTGTCTTGCAAGAGAGAACGTTTCCATACACCTCGTAGCCTGACCGTGTATTTGTTTCTGCTCTTACTAACCAAGCTCTTAATCCTCTCTAGTTCTAAACGATATCACATCCACAGCTACCTTCGCGCTCAGTAGCTGTTTCGGGCCTCAGTACGAGTGAGATAGAGATCTAGAGGTTCCTTCGCCCTCGCTACGCCATCGCACGCCGTCGATTCGACGTAATCTCAGAGCAAATGCGAGCTCAAGGGTGTCCTGTCGCGTGTATAGAACGATATCACATTCACTGAATAATAAGTTTACCTGAGTACGAGTCAGGTAAACAACGCGTCGGATGGTTTTCATATCTAGTATCCCTTATTGAAACCTCTTGGCTCTTCTATACTAGACATAAGGTTCGTAGCCAGCACCGCGTACAGGTGGGTTTCGTCGCTGGCCTTATTAACACATGAGCTCGCGCCTTTGTCATGTTTCTTTATGTCGTAAAACAACTAAAATTTTCCAGAATTAATCACTTAATTAATAACATTTGCCCACGATATTAACAGTCTTCCAAACTACCCTAACGAAAACGGAAACTCTTGCAGTAATCATTTCGACGAAGGTATCTAACACACAAAAATAGTCAAGCGACAAGCTCTTTCAAGATATTAGTGATCCAGGTAGAGAGAAAGAATAGAAGGGTGCTGTTCTGAGGCTGAAAAGAGGGTTGTAGGTGTGAAAGGGTAGATAAATCGCGCTGTGAACTATGTTTAGTATGCATACGATTACAGGAACGTAGACTTGTTTAAGACGAGATATCATTCTGAACTGGGATGGGTGAAGAACTAGGGACCGACTCTTCCATCTGAGAATCTCATCTCATAGCGATTCTTTTGCAGGAGGAATGTACTACAGAAAGACTATCTAAGTACTGTGTCATTTGAAAATGGCGACAATACGGCCAGGAAAAAAGAGAAAAGACTGTTGACATGGTGCTGGAAAGGGATTAGGTGGTGTGGAGAGTAGGGTGAACCGTTCGTTGTATTGTCGCTAGAGTGCACACAAGAGAACCAGAAGGGCGTCCCGTCCACCAAGCCAAAACAACGACCAACCACTCTCCCAACTGCACACACAGCCACGACCGACCATGAGCCTGTCGGAATGTTAACAAAACGATCAAAGAATTTTCAGGAACGATCAACCACGATCAACCACAAGCATACCTTGTCACAGTCTGCAAACGATCAACCGCCGACCCCTACCACTTTGGAGCCTGAGCTGATTTCTCGATTGCCCAAGCTGTAGCTTTGTCGAGCTCGTCAACAGGCAAGCTTTGAACGTAGTCGAGCCAAGACAGCTCCATCCTGCGTTCAGCCTCCGGTTTCTTGATCCGATCCAAGCCTGCCTTGATGTGGATCAACTCCCTAACGCGGTGCGACTCAAGCAGGAGAGATTGACGCCAGAGATACTCCCAGCGTTCCTCCTCAGTTTTCTTGGCGGTGAGCAGTCTGGTGTAGTTGTGCTCGACGGTTTCGGTGGTGTAGGTTTGTTTTCGGATGTCGAGATACTGTTCACGGTGCGTGCCAGCGTTATAGTTAAGCTGAAGGACGGCAACAATATCCTCATGTGAAAGCTGGCCATAGATCTTGCCGGTGACGATCCGGGCAAGGACGAAGTCATCGAATATAGGTTGAATGATTCTCATAGTGGCGGTGGTGGGCGGAAAAGTTTGAGGGTTTTTGCAAAAAGGAGTCAAAAGTAGACGTAGCGTAAAGTAGACGTAGCGTAAGGTAGACTTATCTAAAGGTGAAGGGAGCTGAAAATAGAGGTATGTATCCGAAGATAGAGGTATTGAAAGGTAGATTTATTAGACGGTGGAGGTAGTAAGGTGAAGGTCGGTTGTGGTTTGGTTAAGCTTTGGAATTGTAGAGATAATCGTTGTTGAGTATAACACCGGGTAGATTCAGTAGAATCTTTTACTGAACAATGTTAGCCCAAAATAGCGTCATATCATTCACGAAAAGAGCTCGAAGACTCAGTGTGTCATAGCCACACTGGATGAATCGTCTTTCCTGAACTAACATCTGGCTTAGCAAAGGCGAACGTACTCAGCCTTTAACAGGCCGCGTCCCATAGCAGGAAGACCAGGTTTCTTGAACATGCATTTGTGATGCCATCGATGCTTCCGCTTTTGATTTGATCATTCAAGGAACTGTGCCTTTCCAACCTGCGTCTTGACGTAATCTGGCTCTCAAGGTCCCCTTCCTACTTCAAGGAAGAGGACAAACTCGTCATGCTCCTCGCCAGTATCCCCCTCAAGGTTAGGGCACATGAATCCTTCTTGCCGAATGATGTTCATGCACCA
>JAABUO010007882.1_pt1 | contig 12107 bp, 18 predicted proteins | sample 5559291 | NCBI WGS metagenome assembly JAABUO01 (sample SAMN10711878, study PRJNA513372) | rock metagenome | isolation source: Antarctica rocks | place: Antarctica: Victoria Land, Finger Mt sud
TGCCTTACAGGCAGCATTAGCACATGCAGCATCAGCACAAGCAGCATCAGCACAAGCAGCATCCACATAAGGTGGGTTTGTAGAGCCAGGCTATGCAGCTTGCAACAACACCCCTGTAAGATGTCAAGTGCAGACAAAGCAGCTTTAAATGTTTTCCCCATGTAATTAGACAGGTGTAAGCCATCACATGCTCACCTTGCACCAGGCCAAGTCAAAGATGGCATTGTGGTGCGCCAACCACTGTGCCGGGGTGCCATTCTCATCATGCAAGCCTCTAGGCAAGGCTGCAGAAGTGTCAAGAATGGATACATAGCCTTCCTCATCTGCCACCGCAAGGTACTTGCGGTTGTTCAGAATCTGCATTGCATGCACCGCGCAAACAATGATACATACAGTAGTGTGCACATCCAGAGACTCAAGTCAACAGACATACTTTGTGATTTGCAGGTGCTGCAGATGAATTATGCCATCAGCAGCAGCGTATGTGTCAGCACACTTTGAGCTGTGAAGCCTGGAAGTAACTCACAATGTGGAAGCCGGAACAGGCACACCGACCTGACTATACTCTATGGCAAATGGCGGCGTACCCACTCCATGAGGATGCACCAGAACTGTGCCTGCTAAGTGACCTTCACAGCTGAACTCATCTAGCCATGGTTGGTGTAAGACTGCAGTGGCGCGCTTGGCATCAGTTGTTGCTTTGAGTTAAAGCCAGACTGTACACAACTGGTATGCGTGTGGCTGCGCAACAATAACACCTTGACGGCCGTAGATGTAACGATCTGTCAGGGCTGTGGCGAGATTAGGACGTCCGCTCCGCTGCGCGTGCACCATCGTACCAAGCAGTGAAATCAGTCGGCTAGGCGATCTGATTCACTATTAGTGGTCGGGGCATAGTAAGAAGCTGTGATTGCCCCATTCACGCGTAAACTTGTGTGTGCTGTTGCTGATTCTGTTGCGCGATGGACGCGAGACTTCATAAGGCATGCCGTGCTGTGCATGCAGGTATTATTTACTGTAGCTGTTAATTCAACCATTTAAATCAGTTAAATTTGAGCAGCCCTCACAGTGAGGGCCTCACTGTTTCGCGAAATCATTGAATCTGAGAACATGTCCAGACGCAGAGCCTGAAACTGCCTGACATACAGAGAGTCATCGCCAGATAACATTACTGTTTGACTCAATCTGACTAACGTCAGCAGACATGTCTTGCGCATTGCAATGCTACACTGTGTGTGCCTGTGATGCAGCCACATCCAAATTTGGAGCTGCAAAAGCAAGACAGCCGTCGATGTCCAATCATATTCAGTATACGGCAGTAGCTCATGGCCTATAGCCCGATCTGTACAGAGTTCATCATCAAATCATCTGTTCAGCTCCGAAACCAAATAAAAGCTCAAGATGAATGGATGGGCATGACTGATGAACTGGTGCATTAAATGCATGCAGGTCTGTGCCCAACAATCTACTGGACTCATGTGTCTGTGCATTTGAGCCACACTGGGTTCGTCCAGTCCAATATCACTTGAAAACGCCTGCTTTTGTAAGCACATCCTCCAGACCATTCAGAGCTCGCATGTCACTTGCAGGCGGCCTGAATGGTGCTTCAGGCTTCCTGTTAAACAGGCGAGCAAATATATTCTGTGACTGTTGCGGCTGTGGGTCTGCTGCTTGTGTTGGTTGATCACTCTGCATGTCCCACAGGAACTGGAAAGCTTGCCTGCAAGCATAGCATGCTGACTCAGCACGCCACACGTTGTGTCATGTCAGTGATCCCTCAGGAATGTAGACTGCAAAAGCAATTTTGCAGCATTTGCATTGCATTTGCAGCATGAGCCTACGAAAAGGTGAGCAATGTTGACAATTGCGTTGATGGGTCCAAAAGCACATAGCCTGCAAAGAAGAGATATACACAAGGGATAGATGCAGGAGCTGCTGACGTTAGATGCCTCACGCCCTCTTACTGATGATCTGTTAGCTGCATATGTAGCAAAAGTGACCTGCTTCATGGAATCATTTGGGTTTTTGAGGAACACTATGTGTTGCTGACCAAAGCAAGCCTATAGAAAGCATACCTGAAGTCCTTTGGCCCAGCAGCTACAGGAGCTTCAAAATGGGCTGGAATGACTCGCTTGAAGCTCCATCCATTCACCACCTTATCTACCCACTCTCGTGCTCCACTAGGGTTCTTGCTATAGACTAGGGTCTGAAGCACTGGGGAGACCACCAGCCTCTCTGAGAGAGCTCGAAAACTGGACTCAGGGTTGAGCAGGTTGCCGGGGACAAAATACAAAATTTGAAGCGCCATTCGCTTCCAACCTGGCACCGCACTAATGTCTTGTCAGGCACACTGTGTTGGTGAATGTGTACAGCTGGGCGCAAACATGAGCAGCATCTTTGATGAAAGCTCTGCTGCTGCAAGCCTTCAAAGCTGTAAGCTGCATGCTCAATGATTCTGCACAATCCCTCAAGAGCTGCTTGTCAGGTTACAGAGTTGGATGCAATTCGAGACAGTAAGCATGCACCAGCTGCAAGCTTGTGCTGTGCACCTCTTTAGCATTTCTGACACTTGGTGACATTGTAGCACGCTTGGGTGCATGAGCAGCAACACTCCTGGCTTGACGCAGTATGGTTCTTAAGCGATGACCTATGCTCCTCATGACGCAGATGCGGCTAGAATGCATACTCACCAAGTTGAACTTGAGCTTCTTGCGACTGCACCGGCTGCTCCATCTGACCATCTAGGAACTTTTCCTTGAAGCCTCGCTCATCATCCAGGCTGCTCAGCCCCCTTATCAAACCTGCAGTTGGCCAGACATAAGATGTATTTGACACTGACCATTTTTACTTCTATACAATTACTATCGTAATATTGACACAAAACTAGCAGATCTTGCGCTGCAATCCATTGCAAGGCTTCTGCGGCCTGTCTAGCTGAGTTGTCATGGCACATGTTTGGGATGTCAAGCATGCAAAGGTTTTGTTGTGCAGTTTGACTAGATGGAGTTTTGTCTAGCAAAGTACATGCCAACATGCACAAGCAGGGCACCCAACATCACTCACAAGCTGCACACTTTGTCCCTTACGCCAATCATTTTGGGGGGAAAGAACTGACAGACAGTCCAAGTTTGCAGGCTGCCCAAGCTGCCAAGCAAGAAAGTATGCTGTGTGATCAAAAGCTTTGGCACAGTCAAAAGAATTGTCAGAGAGGTTTGACTGTGGCGACAGCTTGCCTGGTAGAGGTGACCCTGCTTCCAGCAAGTTGGAGGTCCTGACAACTTGCGGCGGTGTAGGGGGAACGCATACCACAGCATCTGTCAGAATCAGTGTTTTGGACTGTTTGTGCAAGAACACAACTTCCACGTAAGGTCCCACTCCAGCTGACGCACCGCCTACAGCAGCAAGCACTTCATCAGACCTGCAATCACAGACAGCGTCTGCCGCTATTGGTCTATCATCTTGCAATGTCTTGTAAGAAGCAGGGTCACAAAGTGGGCAAAGTAAGCGGTGCAGAAAACTCTGTTTGTGTGCGACAAATACATGGGGTAGATTGATGAATAACAGTGCTTTGACCATGCATGTCAGACATGCAGCACATGACTCTCCGAAAAGGCTTGCTGTACAGCGTTTCCTGCTGAATGTCATATACATCTGTAGAATGAATACAGCGTACTGCAAATGCTAGTGTTTTGGCATGCAACAGGAAACCAGTCAATGCTAAGGCACTCTTGACAGCTTCACCTATAGCTGAGATGAAGATTTTGTGCTCTAGCTCATCACTCCAGGGCAGCTCTTGGTCATCCTCTGTGATGGTGCCTCCAGTGGGGAAGATGCCAAGGAACTGTGGCGGCAATGGCAGAGGCCAACTCCACTGCCTGTACAGCAGAAGACAACATGACCACCAACAGAAATGAGGGCATCAGATGCCAACCAATAGAAATGAGGGGACCAGATTGTAAGACTGGTAAATTTAGATTAACATGAGTGCCACTTCTTCAAGGCTCCCTGGTCGTGGTAATAATTTGCAATTTATCCTCCGATCTGCTGCTTGCAGGAGATTCTAAATAGGATATGGGTTTGGCTGCAACAAGACCATACTACTGCAGCGTGACAGCATGTTGTTTCATGTAGCATGAAAGCAGCAGCAGCAGCAGCAGCAGCAGCAGCAGCAGCAGCAGCAGCAGCAGCAACAGCTCAGTCAGGAGCAATGCGTGATATGTGAACAGCTGACCTTGGGGCTATCCAGACTTTGGCCTGTGGGAATGCCCTGGAGAAGGGCCCTAGGAAGATCTTGTGCTCATAGGCAAATGTAGGGAGAACTATGTACTCTATGGGCAGCTCAAGCTCCTTCACTAGCCTCACACATTCCCTACGAATAGTTGCACACGGTATGCTTTGGGCGCAGCAACATATGATGGTAGCAGTCTGAGCATCATCCACGTGCCAGTCAGGTGAAGGATCCTGTTCTCAACCATGTTATTGATCTGTCTCAAGGGACTGCATGGGCAACAGCAGGTAATTTGCACTGGAGTGTGTAGGCATCTGATTTGTTGCTTGCTCTGGTGTGCACAGCTGCAGCATTGGTAGCATTGTATGTTGCAAAGCAAGCCACAAAAGATATCAAGATGCAGCAGCCCAGCAACTGGAGGTCACAAATGAATTTGCATGCATACTGGTGCACTGGCTTACTCACTTGCCTGGTTGGTGCCACAGGCGCATGAACCCACAGACCTCCACTCTTCAGCTTCAAAACTGTCATCCTTACTACTGTCGTTACATTGCTGCCACCAAGAGATTGCTCTTGCTCAAACAACCACAGCTTGCCTTTGTCAACCTACAAACGTTGAAGAATGCATAAGCTGTGCATGATTTGCATTGCCAGGAGGGCAAGTCAGTCAAAATATGATACAAGTCACATGCACCTGGCATGCTGGTGGACATGGTGCGTTGCATTGCTCTGCTGGTTGTGTGTGCAAAAAGTGTGTATGTCTGTGTCACGCACCTCTTTACGAACTGTCCTTCTCTGAAAGAATGGTCCCAGAGGGAAAGGAAAACCAGTCACACTGATGTGAAACCTATCAAGGAAGGGGACTTCTTCAATTTCCGCTTGCCTGCTTTGCTTTGGTGGTGATTTTGGAGTTTGCTTGCGTGTGGCTGCAACTATTGACCTATTGGCATGCCTGGGAGCCCTATGCAACCAAAACTTCAGCACAGGGCCTTCAACACGCTGTGACTAAACAAATCAAGATACGACGTTACCTGTCACCAAACCAACGATGCCGACTACAAAATCCTGACGACCTCAAGGTGGTGGCAAGGTTGTGCGAGTGCTCATGCGCACTTGCAGACACGTGCATCTGTGATGGCAAACCGCTTTCGGGTGCTTGTGGTGGCTTTGACAATGGTTGATGTGGTCAACAGCAAGGCAGTCGCCTGAGTCAGGCAATGAAGGTTTCTGCTGTGTCGAATACTTCAGTCATGACCAGAATAGGTTAAATTGTTGCGATCAAGCGCACTATCTTGCGCAGCTCTGTTTGCGACTGGTGGCTTGCGCACTGATGCGCGCGACGTAATCGGGCGGCCACTTTCTGAACAAAATGGCTTCAGGGATGAAGAGGTTTTGGACAGCACAAAAGAACCGCGTCCACGGCCTGCCTAAAAAGTGATGTGACTGTGAGGTTCAGCAGATAGTATTTAGATGTGACATGCCTAATTTGACTCAAAGCTTACTTCCGTACGCCTCGGCCTGCGTAACGACGCGCAGCGTTTTATGCTGCAGTTTGCAGGGCCCTCTCTGCAGGTTCGCGCTCCGCTTGCAGGCTTTCACCTGCGCGACGAGTCCAGAACTATGCGTGAATCACGGCTGTTTGAGTGACGCCGCCTTATTGTGCTGACAATAGTCGGTGGCATGCATGCAACTTTTGTTTAGCGCACTAGCGTCATCAAAAGCAGCTTAGTCACAAGCCAGCAAGCTGAAAACTGCCAGAGCAACAGTTTTGACATACATTCATGGCATCGGCGAAGGAGAGCTGGCGAGATCAGCTTGATCAGGATCTGGACTGCCTGCGAGAATGTACTTATGTCGAGGAAGCAGACGAGATAAGCCTGCTCATTCGACACACAGTCGAGTCTCAAGGATTAGATGCGCAGATAGCATACTCACGGTTTAGGAAAATTGTAGGCCAACTTGCTTTGCTTTGCTTTCACAAGTGCAAAGCGCCACTTGAGCCACTGCTTGACATACAATGAAGGTCTGTGTTGTGCTGCTTGGTGTAGCTAGAGAAGTATCAGGAGCAGTCACAGCTGCTAGACCCGCACCTGGAGTCTATGATCACACCGCTGTCAGGGCTGCTTATGAAGTCAGCCTTGGAGCCGTCCAGCAACAGCATCTTTGTGGTGCAGCATGTCAGCAAGCTGCTGTGGTCCATAGCATCTGTGCGGTGAGGGCTTACCTCCTGTCAATGGCCAGCTCCAAAGCACAATACGAAGTCAACATATGATCCTTGCAGACTTCCAGCCATGCCATCAGATATGTGCACTGAAATATGTCTACACTGGATTATTGGCAACAGTTGCACAGCCCTGCTGCACAGACCCGCCTTCTGTAGGTGCCGTGTGTTCAGTCTGTGATGCTGACCGTGCAGACTGGTATGCTTGGCGCATTGCAACGTTCTCACTAAGACGCCACTAGCATGTGCAGGCTGCTCAACATCTGCGTTATTTCCAGCAGTAACATACATTTGTCTGTGGTTCAGAGGATACAAGGTTGTTGTCAAGTTCTTCCCCAATGAGGCTGCAAACTTAGAACCTGTGGTGGAGCTCCTCCTGAAAATAGGAGAGGAGGTATGCCCTTCTGTCGCTGCATTGCTTTGCATTGCATTGCATTGCATTGCATCCTTTCAATGCTAGGCAAATGTCCGTACTATAGTCCTCACACCTCATACTTATCAGCATTCCTGTTTCAGACAATTTCTCAATGAAGTGTTGCATGGTGTGCCAAAGCAAGACAGCTGCAACAAAACCCTCAAGCAGAACTGAGTCAATGCACCGCCTCTTGACACTGTACATCTCCAAGGCAACATAGCCTCAGTACTGTGGAGGAACAGATGAGCTGTCCTATCGTATCAGGCTGCAGAACTCACCAATCTCATGGTGTACGCAGGTAGGGCAAGACACACAGAGGAGGGAGGAAAGCAACAGCATCTGGGAAGCTCAGTGCACCCTGACCCTTTGGCTGGCTCAGCTAGTCCTCATTCCCTTTGACCTTGCCAGTGTGGACTCTTCTATCTCTGCCAGCGCTACCAGGTCTCCCCTGCTCCTGCAAGCTTTTCTCGTCCCCCAAGCTTCTTTATTAGACCAAAGCTTGTGTGGTGGCATGTAGGCCATGGGCTTGTACAGTGTGGTCCGGTGCCAGCATGACTGTGATACAGCAGACAAGCTTGGAACCTGCTGCTGGAACATTGCTGCTTGTGCAATCATGTCCATCCATGCACCCTCACAGTTTGCTAGTGACAAGCAAGGCATGTTGCATAGGTCTTCTGTAGTATCTGCTTACTGTTCTTGTCAAGCTGATTGGGACAATGAGTAACAGCTCTTGGGCTGTTGCAAGAGCACAATGCCTCAACTATGGTGACCGGGCTGTGTCGTGTCTCGACTGCCATCAAACATTGCTTTGGATTGGCCTTTTAGCATAGCTGGCAACTTCACAACAGCCACCTGTGCCCTGTGCAGTTCTGGCAGCTGGCCACCAATAGTGTCCAAGATCATGGACATGTACAAGGGGCACCTGTCATCTCCAGGCAGCATTAGAGACATGGCAGCTCTGTTGCTTGGGCGCCTGCTGACAAGACCTGACTTGCAGCCTGCACTGGATGACTTCCTGCAGTGGTCACGCACAGCACTACATTCTGAGGGGTCCCAGGCCCACTTTCTAATACCAGGTGTTGATGCAAGACGGCCCTGTTGTGGCAATACCTGTGTTTGTCAGTAACATACCACGCAAGGCTCATCAACCATAGCAAATATACAACTCTTGGATCTGACTATTGAACTGTGCGCAGGAGGAGTTTATTGAACATGCTTGCATGCTTCAATTTCGCATCAGACGCAGATAGTTGAGCTGGAATCATCACCTCCTGGCATACGATTAGCAGTCCATGCATATGCCCTGGGCACGCTATTTTGTGGCTGCAACTTCAAAGACACCTGATGTGTGCACCATGACTAGGTTGAAAAAACGGAGTTCTTTTTCCTGATGAACCCAGAGATGTAGTTTTCAAATCCAGAGCCAAGGATCACCTGTTGGCTTTTCTCTGATCAATGCAGGCCTAAACGGGACTGAATGTACGGTTTGTATGTTTCAGGTGTGACATATGCTCTGGCAGCAATCTTCAGCACCGGTCAGCGCAAGCAGCTTCTCCCATTTGCCTCTCAGATGTGGACAGACGCTGCTCAGCTGCTCAATAGCCGCACAGCAGCTTCCAGCGTAGTTGCCAGGAAGTTTGCCACTAAACTAGTTCAGCGCATTGGGCTGAGCTTCCTGCCTGCCACTGTGGCAGCTTGGCGCTATCAGCAGGATAGCGTCTCAATCAATGAGTCTCTGTCCAACATCCGCTCAGTAAAGCCCAATTCAGAAGTGTCTGACTCAGTTGCATCTGACTCAGTTACATCTGACTCGGCTCACAACTTTCAACAGTCAGCTTCATCAGCACCTTCTCAGATTGAGTCATCTGCTCCAGCGTATGGCATGGCAAATGGTGACTCATCCAGACCAGCTTTGCAGCCTTCTGCTTTGGTGAATGCCAGTCCTGTTACATCACCAACCAGTAAGGCATGCACAACTGGTTCTGACAGACCAGTGACAGCCTCTAGTGAGGTTGGTGATGCTCCAAAGACATCTGCAAAGGCATCAGATCCAAGTGTGCATGAATGCAAAGCTAGATATGCCATGCAACAGAGCACAAACTCTGTTGCTGCTGCTGCTGCTGCTGCTGAAGAAGCAGAAGATGATGACCTAGACATACCTGAGGAGATCGAGGAGGTGATGAAACCTTTGACAATGCTTTGCCTCCTGTTTCATGCTCCATTTGCAGTTGTTATGTATCATCCTATGCTTGCTTGCTTTGGCAATTTTTTTGACCTATCTCTGCAGCATTGTGAGCGTGTTTCATCACAGGGAAAGCACTTTGCCCTGCTTGACACACATGCACTCCTGCAGCCGTCTCACAGGATGCACAAGACAGGCTGCTCTGGGGAGACAAGACTTGTCCTGCACGTACCTAGCTCATCATGAGCTGGAAAGCGCTTGTGTTATTATCATCATTATCAGTATGATTATTACTGTTATCATTATTATTATTGTTGTTGTTGTTGTTATTATTAGATTCATGTTTACTCCTGCAGGTGATTGAGGTGCTGCTAACAGGTCTGCAAGACAAGGACACTGTGGTGCGATGGTCGGCAGCCAAGGGACTGGGACGCATCACTAGCAGACTGCCACAGGTCTGACTTCCAGCTGGGAGTAACCTATGCAAGCCTGTCTGATGGGTAATGAGGGTTTGAGTCTGTTAGATTTCACGTCTGTTCTGGGCTTTGGTGGCATTGTGCACTTGTTTCATTATGGTGGCATCAAACAAATGATGGCATTGAACAAGTGCTGGCATCAAACAAATGGTCGGTGGCATCACACAAATGATGGCATCCAACAACGGATCAGCAGCCAAACATGCTACACATAAGGGAGGACAAACCAAAGCTGATGCTCCTCTGCTGGACCAAGCTGCAGCCAGGAAAACATCTTGAAGCTGATGCTTCTGGACGTGTCATGCTTTTACGATCATTCATTCATCACTGCTTTGTTTGTTACTGCACTATTCATTCCTTTGTCGTTGATTCATTTTTTTATTCACTTGTTCATGCATTCGTCCTTTAAACACATGTCTGCCCTTGAGGTCAGTCCTGAGTGAATCCTGAGACCCGAGTCCTGTAACAGTCCTGAGAATGCGGTCCTCTTACAGCAGTCAGTGTATCAACCATATTGTGGTTCTAGTGCCTCTGAATGATCTTGCCAGCTAATCCGTTGGCAGTGCACGACTGTGCCAAGGCCCACTGCCTAGCTGGACACTACTCAATGTGAAGATCATCCCAGGTGTGCAACTCTAGCATTATTGACAAAATGAACTGCATATGCTGCTGGCAGGAGCTGGGCGATGATGTGGTAGGATCAGTCATAGAGCTGTTCTCGCCCAGTGAGTCAGACACAGCCTGGCATGGAGGCTGCCTCGCCCTCGCTGAGCTGGCGAGGCGAGGGCTTCTGCTGCCTTCCAGACTGAGCGTTGTAGCCCCTCTGGTTGCAGAGGCCCTCCAGTATGATGTGCGCAGAGGCCCCCACAGGTCTACTGACTGCACACTCACATCATCAGCACTGGCAAATCTGAAGGATGGCCAGCTTGCCTTGGACTGTGCACATGTATGTGTCACAATGCTAAGCCTGCATTGCCCGCTGCTTCATTGCCAAGGCATCACCTGCCCCTTGCCAGCTTGCTGTTGTGCCTTGTGGAGGCCTTTCCATGGGTCATGAGCCCTTTGCGGACTCGCTACCGTGCCTTTCAAAGCCCTTGCTGCAGGTCAGCCATGCCCTTTAGGGACCAGCCACGCTCATGTATCACCCAATTGGCACTCGGTTCATGATCACTCTAACTGATATCATACGTTGCAGTGTGGGTGCACACGTCAGAGACGCAGCTGCCTATGTTTGCTGGGCGTTTGCAAGGGCATACACAGCAGCTGATATGCTTGAAAGCATTGCTGTCTTGGCACCTGCTTTGCTGGTGACAGCTTGCTATGACCGTGAGGTGGGTTTCGGGGACGGTTCTCCCATGCAGTGCACCTCATTGCGGTCTTCAGCAGCAGCAGCAGCAGCATCTAGTAGCCAGGCACCTGCATATGCATTCTGCAAAGATGGTGCCAGCTGGACAGATTTGCTGCAATGGTCAGTCACGCCTTGCTTTCCTGACTGATCGCTGCAAACCAAGCAAGCACGAAACCCATTTGGCAACTTCTGTATGCTCAAACGTTCCCCACTGTACCTTGCACAATTACAAACAGGTCTACAGGGAAGCCTGGTACAACTCACATTTGGGCTTTTCTGCAAAATTGATGTCGGATGGCATAAGCGTTTCTGTTGATGTGTGAACAGGTGAACTGTAGGCGAGCGGCTTCAGCTGCATATCAAGAGAGTGTGGGCAGGCAAGGCAATGTGCCACATGGCATTGACATCCTCACAGCAGCAGACTACTTCACCCTCAGCTCTAGGACGCAGGTATTGCCACGCTGTGCTCACCCTCTGTCACTGATCAGTGCATGAACGTTTTACACAGACCATAAAGGGGCAGCCCATTTTGTCACCGGGACATGATTGTTCACTGTCTTGCTGTTTTAATCTGTGCAGCATGACATCTGCTCTGAACTGCCGCTGCAGGCTTACTTGACAGTGGCGCCCTTCATTGCCCAATTCCCTGAGTACAAGCAAGCCCTGGCTGACCATCTGCTCTCCACCAAGCTCAATCATTGGGAACGCTCTTTGCGTGAGCTAACCTCAAAAGCCCTAGCAGCCCTAGTCCCCACGCAGCCAGGGTTTCTCCAAACCAAAGCTGTGGACACGCTGCTGCCGCTGTGCCTGAACAGCATCCTGGAGGTCAGGCATGGAGCTGCATTGGGGGTGGGGGAGCTGACCCTGGCATTGCACAGTCAGGGCAAGGCTCTGGACACAGAGAGGCAGTGTGCTGTGGCAGCTGTTGTGCCAGCCATTGAGAAGGCCAGGCTGTACAGGGGTAAGGGCGGGGAGCTCATGAGGGGAGCTGTCTGCAGGTCAGCCTGGCAACAAGTCTTTTTTCGAAGCCACCTTTGCTGCCTGATGCACAGTCTAGGCTGCTTGTCACTCCTGGACTCAGTGCATCTTGGGCCGTAGGACAGCGCTCGTGCTAAATGCTGTAGAACATGCAACGCAGATGAGACCCCATTTGACAGTGAGCGTAAACAGTCCATCTCAGCCAAGCATATCTTCTGCCCCTGGCCAGTCAGTGCCCCCCCCCCCCCGTTCCCCTCCT
>JAABUO010007883.1_pt1 | contig 12107 bp, 20 predicted proteins | sample 5559291 | NCBI WGS metagenome assembly JAABUO01 (sample SAMN10711878, study PRJNA513372) | rock metagenome | isolation source: Antarctica rocks | place: Antarctica: Victoria Land, Finger Mt sud
TGCGGTTCCACACCAGCCTGAAGTACAGGTAAGGTGAGTGTGAGACCATGCCCCAGAACAGCGCATGACACACAGTAATTCATGCTGCACATATGAAACCAAATGTTGTACTTTTAGTGCAAACGTGATGCAAGACCTGCATGACAAGTACAGCTCACTGTGTGCACCGGTTTGCAGCTGGGCTTGTGGTGAGGTGAACGTCAACATGGGTGTCAGGGAAGGATAAACAGAACAGGGCTTGCCTGATGCGGCTCATATTGAAATGGGCAATTTCTACAATCTTGGTGAGGCCATAGACCCGGGGAGCATGTGCGGGGTCCAGCTCCTCCTGAGCAATGGCGCACAGGGCCCTCACAAACTCCACAATGGCCTCACTGTCCAGCTTGTCACTACAAACATACAGCAGCACGTCAGAAGCAGTGGCTGCAATGGCACACAATGACATCACTATGCAGCACAGCAAACACACGGTATCAATCATCATCGACGACACATGCATGTGACATGGTCATACAAATACAATCAGTTCAAAATAGTCATGTGCTGTGACTAGGTAGTCCTAGCAGTGTCCAAAGTGCTGGCTCCACTCCTGCACCAGGTGACCATTGATGATAGTTTGTTCAACGCCATGCATGGACACCACTGGTCATCAGTCACGTGCCTTCTAACAAACATGCGGTTCAGCTCTTGCTGGTCAATCTCTGCCAGGACTGCATCAGGGGGTGCAGCAAGCTCTGCTGCATCCTTGCCCTTGCCTCGGCCCCCAGTATGGTGCAAGGGTGCATCATGGATGGATGTGAAGCTGTCAGCCACACGACCATTTGCACCTGCAAACCAACAAGAAGGCTACTACTTAGCACCGAGCGGCGTGGTCATATGCACTGCCTTGCTGGAAGGACCGACAGCACAAAGCACAGGGAGATGCAGTACATTCTGCTTGCCATGAACAGGGTGGTAGAAGCTCACAGCAGGACGTATGCAGTCAGCCTTGGATAAGCATACAACACAAATTTGACAGACAGACAACATGTGAATACCTCCAAAGTGTCGTGAAGGTGCAGGTGTTCTCATCAGGAGTCTGTCACGCAGCTTCATGAGTGGGTTGCTGGCTGGTGACTCGGGTGGGGGAGGAGAGAATAAGAGCGCGTCTGTGGGCCCTCCTGAGTGCAGCTGCTGCAGCAGCTCCCATCGAGACACACAGCGCAGAACCTCACTCCACACATTCTGCAGAATCATGGTCAGCTGGTCAGATTTAGATCAAGTGTATTTGCAACCTGGCAGTGTGCCCAGGATACATGTCAATCTCTTTTAGAATGAGAAGTGTTTCAGGGCAAGACAGCAAGTTGCAATGAGGACAACGAAAATTGTCAGAGGCCGTGCGTAGACAGCTCTCTATGTCGTACATTGAGATGCAGAGGGAGCAGCCATTAGCACGACAGAGCAAGACTTTCTTGCATAAATTGAAGTAGCCATTGGTCATATCAACATACAGGAGGTGTTCAAATTACGAGATCGACTTTTCTTGGTTGGACAATGTACCCCAATGGAAAAAAGGCAGCTTGACACAAAGCAGGGATGAAGGCTGGTGCAGCTTGACTTACATGCATGTGATTGCCATTCTCATCTGCTACAATCAGCAGAGCCCTGAAAGCATGAGCATTCTTGATCTGCATGGATTGAGGTGAGTGCAGCATAGTGAAGCGGCACACGCTGGTGACAAAGGTGTTCCGCAGCATGCCCATGCCCAGCAGAGAGGTGATGCGGATGGCCGCTACAAACCCTGCCAGGCACAGATTCACAACAGGCCCTGCAGCAAAACAAGTCACACTTGTTCATGTAGTGCTCACATTCAGCTTGTCTTTCTTTCTTTGTTGTCAACTCATGTGTGCAAAGCATCAGAAGCTAGAACATGGCACGATCATGGTCTGGACCACACAATGTCAGTGTGGCACATGCGTATCAGAGCCACATAGCATAAATGCACAGAGATGAAAATCTTGCGTCTCTGGGGCACATGACAGCTATGAGTACCTTCGCTGAACTCCTCAAAGAGGACACTGAAGGCTCCAAGCATGGGTGCCCAGGACACGTCAAGCATGGGCCGCACAGTCTCCCCCTCAGTTGCCTCAAAGAAGGTCGCCCCCTTTGCTTTCTCTCTGCAAGCACAAGCAAGCTCTGTATGCTCAGCAACAAGCAATCACCCGAGATGGCAATCACATGACGGGATCAACGACGCATGCCTGACAGATGCAATGTGCTGTGTACCAGTGCCAGTTTCAACCAGATGTATTTACCATGATGTTGGTTTTACCTGGGATGCATGGTGCAGTATTGCACTCTGTTCATGTGCTGTTAGACTGGCCCTCAAATTGTTGTTAGTCCAATGTTACAACAGCAAAAGATTGTGTGCGTCTGTGTTTGATCTAGAACAAAACCTGTGCCTTGGCACCATGCATGAATTGTGTAAGTCTGCAAGTCTGCAAAACACCAGCGCAACAACCTGCTCACCTGAGATAGTCATGAGTACGCTTGATGGCATCCTCATTGGGCTCATCAGTGATCTTCTGCTTTCTGCCAGGTATGAGGTTGAGGATGGTGTCCATCCAGCCACCGCCCTGCCCAGGCTGTGCAGCTCTACTGGCTGCCAAGGCTGTCGGGTCTGAGCCAGGGTCCTAGTGCACAGGAAAAATGCATTGCAACTTCCCAGTGTCTTGGGCCACCCCTTGCACTGTGTGGGAGAGCTGTGCTTTTGTGCTGTCATGCCACGCAAACATCATAATGCAAACCTCAGCATCCAGAAGTCTGCTTTGGCAAAGCCATTTGTGATGTGACCCACCTTCATCTTGATTTCATTGGTCTGGATGCGTTCATACAGAGAGCTCATGTACTCCTCAGGAAGATCGCCACCATCATTGATTCCACGATTGTTCCTCAGGAAGTCCTGCACCACAGCTTACAAAGCAAGTCACCAGTGAACACTGCATACAGCCATCGCAGAACAATAGCAGATATGTTTCCAGCAACTTCATGCATGGGAGCAGCTTGGGTCCAAGCTAGATTTGCTTGCTTCTCGTCTACAGCTGTCCCAGAGGGGAATGGTGCCAAGCATCAGCAGCAGTGCATTTGTTGCTGCCTTTGCAATGCATGGGCACTGTGATGACAGGTGCAGCAGACTGACCTGCTGTGACATCTTGACCTTGACCTGGGGATTGTGTGCATCTGTGTTCAGCATGATGACAGAGTATGCCAGCACATATGCCACATCTGCACTCTTGAAAGCCTCTGGGTTGCAGCTCACAAATCTCTCTGCAAACTTCTCCATCAGCCTGTCAATCTTCTGTGCCTCACCAGGCAGGCGGAACCCATTCAAGAAGGTCCTTGGAAGAAAGAGCGCAGAGTCAGTACAAACCCACGTACAGTGGTGCAGAAGCTGAAACATCATTTGCAGTGCTTTCTGAACAGTGATGAGCATCATATGTCATTTCAGGTGAACATTTGCTGCATTTGAAATAAAGAACATATATGCTCCTGCTGTCAGTTTGTGTGACTTCCTACCTGATAGCCTCGTCAAACTGGGCATCACTGAAGTTCATTGCGTCCACATAGGCATGCATGACCTTCAGGCACATGTCCTCCCTCTCCCCAAGATACTCTCCAACCATAGTCTTGTTGAGACCGGTGGTCTTGGCCAAGAACTTAGCAACCTCATCAGGACTGCGGCCCAGCATGTTGTGCTCCTGTGACCAGCAGCTATGGTGAGCAGGGCAAAGATAGCATATGAGGAAATGCGGTCGTGGCAAAGACCAGGACTGAAATTGAAATGCTTTCACACTGTAGCATGTCTGTGGAAACAACATAGGGAACATCAGTAGCTTGCCCAATTGAGGTATCAAGAATGTGATAGCATGCATTTTGCATGACATGACAAAATGATGCAGCAGACTTGACAACGGACCTGCATGAAGGCAATGCCCTTCTTGGGCTTCTTATTGAACAGGGCGATGCCCTCCTGAAAGCCCTTCTTATAGGCCTTCCAGGACTCCAACAACTGAGCCTCCCTTGTGCTGTCTGCATCCTTGATGGCAGCTGGTACATCCATGTCCTGCACTCATACGAAGTCTGTATGCAAACAGGCCAAAGGTGCTGAGAAAAGTCACAAAGATGTGATCTGCTTTGTTTTTGTTTGTGCTTTGGACTTGTGACTGATGCAAGACTTGCAAGTGCAGTTATAATGCCATGGCTGCAAATGCCAAGCGCAATGATTGTCACACAGAAGCAAAGCCGCTGGGAAGACATGTGCAACAAACAACAGTACAGCCTGACTGGTCCACTTTTGTCACAAGCTGCTCAAGCCAGCAAGGCAAACGAGGCATGCCCAGTGTACGCAGTAGCATGGCCTGTGCTCACCAGGTTGCCGGTGCTCATCATCATTGATTGCAGCACAGAAGTGTCTCGGCGCAAGGTCTGTCGCAAGGGGCTGCCAGGCTCCACCCCTTCCTCTGCTGGAGCCTCTCCAAACAGCTGACTGGGTGCTGTGGAGGTCAAGTTCTCCCAGGACTGCACATTGTCCTCCCCAACAGATTGTGAGGTCACGCGCTGCTCTGTCTGCTCTGTGGGCATGCCTGCTGTGTACCACTCCACCAAGGACCGCAGGATGTTGACCAAGCACTGCAGAGCCTGTTGGGAAACAGCACAACATTGTCAGTGACACTTGGCTGACTGCAAAGCACTGCATGCAGCTGCAGTGCCAGTCCAGGAGAAGTGCGCTGCAGGCACAGCTGAGAGGTGTTGGGCTGGCAGACATTGGTACTGGTATTTTGACAGCACATTTTGCAGCTCTAGGTAGAAGTCAGCCACCACAATGACTTGCATGAGGTATGCACAAGATGATGCGGCAATGCTTACCGCTAGGCGCATGGCCTGCTCTTCAGCAATGACTTGCGCAGTTGCATCCTGAGGCACATTGCCTTGGGCCAAGCGCACCAGGGCAAGCACCATGCGCTCAAACAGGTTCTGCCCCTCCAGGTCACAGTCATAGTTGACAAACAGGTCTACAAGCAGCTGCCCGCTCTCACACTGAGCCCTCAAGCAACGAATGACCACAAAGCGCTGAGCCATGTCCACCTGAGGCGGTGCAGAGCCTGCAGCTGCACAAAGGCCAATCAGTGCCTGCTTACACGTGCAGGTGCTAAGTGAGCACAAGTCGATTGCAGCCAGCTGTTCTTGTACAAGCTATGGGCAAGTAGTCCAATCAAACCTTATGTGGAGCTACCATGCGCATGTTCACTGTGCGCTTAGTGCCAGGAGATGTTCACAATACAAGCATGTCAGTTGCTAAAGCTGCAGAGCAGCAAACAGTCACAGCTATTTCTACACTTCTTACATGGCTGACATCAAACATGTTGCCCTTCATTGCCTGTAGCTTGCTAGCTTGGGGCAATGCTGTTGACAGCGCAGGTGCTTACCAAAAGGAGTGCCAGCAGGAACTTGGGGAGCCTCAATGGCCTTCAGCATGATCATGGGGAAGAAGACGCCAATCTCTGCCTTGAGGGAGTGCCTGAACTTGGCCATGAGGGTGAGGAAGATGCTGCAGGATAGGGCGAAGGCCTGGGGAATGGAGGAGGTGCAGTTCTTCAACAGGCTCAGGCACAGGTACTGCTTGATGGCGGAGCTGAACTTCTCGCTAGTGCGGAAAACTTCACCGCTGTTTTCTAGCAGGATCATCAGAAGCTCCAGTGCTAGCACCTGCGACAGTGAAATAGGGTAAGCAAGCAAAGCATGCCAAGCAGCAGCAGTACATGCTTTTCTCAAGCGCAGGGCCTTGTCTCATCAGGATTTGGGTGTCTTGCTCAGGAGCGTATAAGCCTGCATGCATAAACAGCAGAAGCAGCCAGAGAGACCCAGCACAAGGTTTGTCAAATCCAGCAGGAAGATCTACAGCAACTCGCAGAAACACTGGACAATACAGATGTCTGAAGGAATGGGAAGGAGGCTGACCTTGCCACGGATGGCAGTCATATCAGTCCCAGCTGCTGTTTCAGAGGCCCGCACAGAGAGCTTGCAGAGAGCCCTGAACACCAGGAACGCATCCTTCTGTAAGGCAGCCTCCATCTGGAACTGGGCTGTGGCTGAAAGCTTGGGTGCTTGGTAGGGCTGCTTCTCAGAGGGTAGAACTGGCGGCAGACCATTTGCAATTGCCTCTGGCTGCCCTGCAAGTGAACAGAGGCATTTGCCCCAACTTGCTGTTCATGCTGTTTGAGACACGTAGACCAAACTCATGTGATCTTCATTTGCAAAGGAAAACAACAATGCTGGAAAGCATCTGTCTCTTGACAGCAGCTTATTTGGTGGGTTCCTCATCTCTGATTATGTCAGACTCACCATTTGGTGCTTCTGCAGCATTTGCATCTTTGGGAACGGCAGCTGGCACTGTAACGGCCTCGACAACGACGTCATTATCTGTGGGGACAATAGCTGTGGGTATGCCGTTTGCAGCTGTTGCCGCAGCCGCATCTTGCGCAGGGCCCCCAGGTAGCTCTGCAGCTGTGTGCTCAGCAGCAGGTGCTGCAGCAGCCTCAGGGGCAGCAGCATCCTGCATCTGTGGGGTCGCAGAAGACACGCTGACTGCGTCTTCACTGACCTGAGCTGATACCTGTTGAGGCTGAGCTGCACCTTGCTCAGAGGCAGGTTGCTGCGTGGAAGCCTGTGCATCTGACTGGGGCGGAGCAAGTGAGGAGTTTGCAAATACGGCAGCAGCAGCTGGTGGGAAATGTGGGGAGGCGTCTGGGTGACCCTTATTAGCAAATGCATCATCCAGATGTTGCTGCACACCCTCCATGTATATGCCAAACACATCAGCACTGGTGACAACCTGTAATGGCAGGCAGTTGCATTGTCTCTAACAGCACAGCGCAAATAGCATGTGTTTTGCGCAAAATTAATGCTAGTTCTACAGGTGTGCAAAGGACTTACAAATGGAGTTTTGCTTGAACACATTTAGATGAAATTCTTTGCAGGCTTGGTGAGAGCCTACCTCATGTAGGAAGCTCTGTACAAACGCAGAGACAGATGAAGTGTCCACCGGAGGCAGACCAAGCACATCACTGACAATGATGGGTGCCACATGCACTTGCTCAGAGCCAGCCTCCATCCGCTGGAACACCACATTCAACATCTGTGTGAGTGATGCCTTTGCTGTTGTCTGGTTTACTTCACTCCGGCTCATCAAGAAGATGTTGTAACATGTCCTGACAGCCTGCATCATCCCAGCACATTTGAGTATCAGCAGCACAACTACAGCATATGCTGGGCCATTTGACTACAACTTGCTGCCAGATTGGAAGCTCCAGCAGACTATTTGTGACTACTCCATGACAAAACTAACAGTTCAAGCCTGACAACATGCGGTATAAGGTCATGGTCTTGACTTGTGCTGAATGCGTCTGAAAACCGCAAGCTTGGACTACTCTCAGTGGTTCCCCAGAGATTGTAAGCCTCACCAGCAGGAGTGCCTGTCCATGCACATGTACAGCGTTGGAGGTGACAGCTGTCAGGAGCCCTTTCAGCACTCGAAGCTCAATGCCATCATCTGGAATGTCATCACATCGACACAGCAGCTCCACCGCTTGAGCCTATAGCACGTCACAGTGTCAAACGATGTGCAGAAGCAGCTGTGTGACAAGCTTGTGTGCATCCTCCAGATATGCTGATGCAAAGGGGTTCTGATAGTAGCCTTGACTGTGAAACAGAACCACTCAGCATGTATATAGGCTGCTGCATCTACCCAGAGCAATCATGCTGGGGAAAACAAGCAAGGTAAGCAACGCAAAGAATGATGTGCCCAGCCTGATCGTTTTCAAGCTATGCCGTTGGAGTCTGCTGCAGGCGCAGATGCAGTGGTTGGTGAAGACACCAAGATACCTGTGGGGGCATTGGGCCCTGAGCAGCAGGGTCCATGTCGTCATCATCACCATCTGCCTGTTTCTTCCTGGCACCTGCTGCTTTGCTGGCAGCTTCTCTACGATGATTGATGCTTTGCACAGGGCCAGACAAGATGCCATGAGAGATGAGGCGTTGAACACAGTCCAGCGCAGCATCTACCAGCTGTGTCTTGCGCGTCTCGACTGATACACGCAGCACGTCCAACAGCTCTGCAGATGCACACTGGGATGTGGCACTCTAGGTTGCCAGACAGCATGGAAAAAACGGTGCTGCGCAAACATGGGAAATGATGCTGCGCAGGCATGCAACAAAGGATAAAGCCTGTGCTGAGCATCAGAGACCCCAGACAGCGTTTTGCAAACTAGCAAATTTCAACTGTAGCATGTCTGCTGTCCTCAGAACACAGGGTTGCACTGCCGACAGCAAATTATGTAGCCCAGAACGCATGGGTCCCCCAACAAACGATTTTCACTGTTGTATCCAATCACCAGGGAAGCAAGGCAGCTTGATGTGGCAGCAAAAGGGTATAAACGGGTGTACACAAACAAACAGCAGCACTAGCATCCTTGCAACTGCAAGGTCTTGCCTTGGGCTGACTCTGGTTTCAGACCCCGGCTTTCTGACTGGGCAGAAGACGGGAACGATGAGGTGCTTGAGGCAGCAGCAGCAGCAGCATTGGAAGCAGGCACAGGCTCTGCTTGCATTTTGAGCTGAACATGCCCTTGATCATCGACGACCAAGGCCACATGCACATGTCCGTCCCATGCATTGGCAGCCGGCCCCACAGCAAACTGTGCTGCAGCGTTGGCAGATACAGACCTTGCTGATTGCGGCTCCAGAACACTGCCAAGGCGGCTTGAAAGATCCTGTATGCAGTACATGAGCTGTTTCAATCACCAAACACATATCAGTCTTCTGTAATTGCTTGTCTGTGTTGCTGCTGCTGCACAGTGTTTTGATGAACAACTACAGCAAGGCCAAGTTGCTGACCTTGGCATCGGTTTTGAGCTTGCTGTACTTCCTGCCAGAGGCACCATCTACAATTTTGTCCAGACAAGGACCAATCAACTGCTGCGGAGTCAGTGCCATAGCAGCAGTTTCAGGTCACTTCTGGATGTACAATGCAAAAATCTTCTCAAAGTCTGCCTGCAACACATTCAGCGCTGCTAGATGCATGTAGCCTGGTACCTTGACATATCTTGCGGCGTCTATGAGCAACAAATACCACAAGCAGTTCCTCAAAGTTTAGGAAACTAGCACTCAGTCCAAGGGGATGATGCGAGTGACCTTCGGCAGATAAATGAACCACTGTATGACGTGGATCGCAGCCTCGCCGTCCCTGTGCAACTCAGCCAGTTGGCCGGATGCCTGCTCAGCTCTATAGAGATCAAACAGCTGACGGATATTGTACTTGAGCTTTCGCTGTACTGGTCCTACTGGCAATCTGGCTACATTTCTAAACAGATCGCGATACAAATGAATGCTCTGTGACATGCGCCAAGGCTGTGAGGCAACAGAGCAGCTGTGCTTGCAAGTGCACGCGTCGGCCTCGGCAGCTGTATATTTGTTCAGGCGTGCCAGCTAGGAGATGGATGGGGCAATCGGTACCTTGGACGGGGTCAACGGATCTCGCTGCTCCCGCTGCAGATCATCGCCCTCCCTGTTTGCTAACACGCAAATGACACATCTCGCGCAAGACGATGCATTGACCCAACTGGACCAGATTCCATCAAGTCCGAACCCACAACAACGCAACTGATCATGCCCAAAGTTTTCCAGACTCTGAGCTGAAGGTGTTCAAGCATCGCAACAGAGCTTTGGTTTTGCGCTTGCTGCCATCAGTGATTCAGCTAGGTTTGCGATTGGCGCACCGCGGCAGGTAACATGCAGGATCCTTGGGAAGGTGTTGGAAAGGCAAGTCCCCTGCAGTCAAGGCAGCTTTGATGAACTACAACTTTACTGTAGAAGGGCCGGTGTGCAAGTCCTGCATTGCATGTTCAGGCGGAGGACACTCAAGATTTTGTAACCACTGACCAGACTAACAATGCTACTCAACAGACTGAACCAGGGCCTCCGCCATATGAAAGTGTTATGATGAGTGGCTATGACGGAGTAAGCACGACAGACTTGCAGATAACCTCACCCAGCTAAAATGTGTCAGGGCCTCCTGAATTTTGTGCCAACTTGCAGCAGACAGGCGCAGGTGCAAAAAGTGCAGACAGCTCACAACAGGTTGTTGCTGATGCTCTAGGCCATGCTGGGTTTTGGACGCACTGCGTGCATGTCTGATCTCTTTCAGGAAACACAGTGTCTTGCAGGAACCCTCCACAAGCCGTTCTGACTTCCAGATAGAGGTTCGGGATCCCGTGAAGCATGGGGACAGCGTCTCGGTGTGTGTCTTTTTCAGTAACTGTTGTCTCAAGTCCCTGATCATCCTTACACCATTTTCGCATTCAAGAGCCAGACAGCTTGCTTTCTCTACAGGCACATGTATCATACAAGGTCACTACCAAAACCAAACTACCACAATATAAGAATGATCACACAGAGGTCATACGGCGCTTTAAAGATTTTGCATGGCTCTGGCAGCGGCTTCAAGATACCAACAGAGGTGAGCAACCCTTTGCATGCACCTGTCAACACCTTCACGTCAAGCATGCAATGTGTGCATCTGAGCTAAGCTGTCCAGTGTGCCAGACTCAAGGCAGACTGGTAGTGCAACACAGGAATCATTGTGCCCCCTCTGCCAGAAAAGAGTGCAGTACAGAAGTTTCAGATGACAGCAGACTTCATTGAGCAGCGGCGGCGCGCATTGCAAGTCTTTATCAACAGAGTGGTGAGCCAGGCTGCTTGCACAGTCAAATATATGGCACAGTGAGCATCTTGCCGTGGCAACCCCATGATCAGATTTGCACATGTTGCAGTGCAACATTCAGTTTTTGCTTGCTAAGGAACTGGTACATACCTGTCTGGCATGTGTGCAGTATTGGCAGAACATAGAACATGTGCTGCAAGCAACACAGCGGCCTGCTGACAGCTTTGTCTGTAAACTCAGGCGTGTCACCCCTCGTTGAAGTCAAGCAGAGACCTGCAGCTATTCCTGGAGATGTCAGAGGATGAGTTTGCTCATGAGGTGGCACGGGCCCAAATGGAGCAAGGGGGCGGTGCCAAGAAGACCCTGGCAAGCACCCTGCAGATGTTCAAGGACTTGGGCCACAGCACTGCCAACCTCATGAGTGGCAAGCACGATGATGAAGAAGAGGATCCAGATTACATCAAGGTATATTTAAATCTTTGCCAATGCCTCAAGTCTTGTTGTACAGCAAACCCGCAAACATGAGTGAATGTGGTTGAGACACTGGCATGCGACAGTGACGGCCATGCTTGCATGCCAAGGACGTGCTGGCAAGATGGGTGAGTGGCACCATCAGGATGCAAGCTTATTGTGCGCAGACTAGTAGCAAAGCTTCCATCAGCACCAGTGTCAGCAATCACAGCAGACATAATGCTGATCATGACTGTCCCCGCAGCATCAGCAATGCCATGAGCTCATGCATAGCTGCTAGTTTGCGCATGGCAGGCAGCATTCAGATACACAAGCTGCCAAAGTTGAATGTATAGGTATGCTTTTTTCTCCTGCTGTGTCAGAGAACACAATTGGTGATACATGGTCAACCAAGCTGTCTAGGCAACGATGTGCCTGTTACCATGAACAGAGGTCACCAATGCCAGACCATCAGCATGTGCTCAGCTGTGCAGACAGCATCTCTGAAAGCTCAATTATGGCGTGAGATGAGTTCTCACAGCTGCTGTGCAATCAGCAGGCACACCTTTCATTGAACAGTGCATCAGCATTTGCCAGCCAGCCTTTGCCAGCAGCATCCACCCCACTGCACAGGTGTAAAGCCTGTACTCTGTGAAAACATAGACACATAAACTAGCATGCAACAGGCTGATTTGCCTTGTGGCAGACTGTTTACTGCTTGCAAGTAGCTGCTGACCGGACTCTTGGGGCGTTACACAATCATCCTGTCTGATCTTCAGCAGTGCATTGGCATTATCCTCTGCTGAAGGCATGAGATCAAGTTGCTCTGCAGGTCAGGGATTACATCATGCAGCTGGAAGCCCACTTGGCTGAAGTGCACCGCCAATCACAGAGAATGATT
>JAABUO010007884.1_pt1 | contig 12105 bp, 12 predicted proteins | sample 5559291 | NCBI WGS metagenome assembly JAABUO01 (sample SAMN10711878, study PRJNA513372) | rock metagenome | isolation source: Antarctica rocks | place: Antarctica: Victoria Land, Finger Mt sud
GCACGGCCCGACGGGCACTCACTATGCGACGGTTTCGACACCCAGCTTCATGCTACCCTGCTCTTTCATTTTCAAACGGCGCAGTGCGCAGTCTCCCGGACAAGCTTGCTGGCACTGAGCGCTCGCCGAGTGCAGTGGTGCTGTTGGATGGTCTGCTGGCGAGGCGCCGAACAAGCCTGTGTCAAGCACATGCATCCATGTAATTAGCGTCCTGAGGCCGCGTCCCGCTCTCTGCCGCAGGCATGTCCGAGATCGGCGCGCCGCTGCTGGCCGAGGCGGCCGCGCCGGCGGAGCCCAAGGCCGCGCGTCTGGGCTTCGTGGCCGGCCTGGTGCCCGAGGACAAGCTCAATCCATTTGAGCGGCTGCTGTTCCGCGCCACGCGCGGCAACATGTTCCTCAAGTCGGCCTCGGTCGGCGCGGTGGTCGACCCGACGACCGGCGAGCGCGTGGAGAAGGCCGTGTTCATGGTGTTCTTCGCCGGCGAGCGCGCGCGGTCCAAGATCCTCAAGGCGCGCATCGCGCGGCCCGCCCGCCCTACCGCCCCGGCTGTGTTTAGCGTGGCCTTGGGCCGCGCTGGTAAGGATGTGTCCTCACGATGGTTGTTATTAATGGCGCTTGGCCATGTGGGAACTGTTGATGCGCCTTAATACATAGAAGAAAGGCTGCAGGTGTTGATAATGTGCTGTGCCTTCCTGCCTTGCTTGTCTGCCGTCTTGTGCTTAAATGGTTGCGGCCTCGCGCAGATCTGCGAGGCTTTCGGCGCCAACCGGTACCCCTTCCCGGAGGAGCCCACGCGCCAGCGGCAGATGAATGCCGAGGTCACGGCGCGCCTGCGCGAGCTGCAGACCACCATCGAGGCTGGTGCGGGCTTCTGCATGTTTGAAGCTCCTACACAAGGCCGCTCCGGTGCCCTGGCTCATTGTGGAGCACCGCTGTCGACTCCGTTCCCTGGCTTGCTGTAAAAATTATGCCCTCGCCTTTCCTCACCAAGCAAGCTTGCTGCAATGTGCGTCATTTGGTGTTGCGTCAAGACTGGCTCGCTTGGCACGTGCTCGTGCGTGCATAGCAATGCGCCCCGTCGTGAAGCCGAAAATGCGAGCGTGCTGGAGACAGCAGTGCGCAGGCGACGCTGGCGGTCCCCTTGGGCAGGGCAGACTGATCCATGCGCACCGCCGCGCGCAGGCGAGCGCCACCGCGAGAACGTGCTGCAGGGCATCGCGGCCAGCCTGGAGGGCTGGGCGGTGCAGGTCAAGCGCGAGAAGGCGGTCTACCACACGCTCAACAAGTTCAGCGTGGACGTCATGCGCAAGGCGCCGCCCCCCCGCGGCAGTCCCGGGCGCCGCGCGCTGCGTGCCTGCCCGTCGCGCCCGCCCCTGCCTGCGCGCCGGCCTGCGCGGCTGCGAGTCGGGGTGACGACAGGTGTGCCGCCTGTCTTGTCGTGGCATAGAGAGAAGTGATGTGGATGAGGTCAGGTGTGGAGATAGTGTGTAATGATGGGATCGTGCGGGCGGCAGGTGCTGGTGGCGGAGGCCTGGTGCCCCGTGAGCGGCAAGGCGCGCGTGCAGGCGGCGCTGCGCGAGGTCGCGCTGGCCACCTCCGCCACCGTGCGCCCCCGTCCGCCCATGTGTCTTGCAGCCATGCCCACCTGCGCCGAACGCCGCGACCCTCCCTACTCTAGAGTGCTTGGCGTGTATGGTTGTCCCATGCAGCCTGCCCCAACAGCTGCGCCGCGCAAGCGGAGGCACGCGGCACGCTGGTGCCGGGCGCCGAGGGGCGGGCGCGCGCGCGCGCAGGTGGGCACCGTGTTCCAGCCGCTGGTGACGTACGAGCAGCCGCCGACGTACTTTGCCACCAACAAGATCACCGGCTGCTTCCAGGACGTGCGTGGCCCGGGCCGCGCTCCCGCATGCCCGCAGTGCATGCTGCGCCCGTGCATGCTGCAGGCTGCGGCCAGGCACCGTGCTCAGTTCACACATGTGTTGCGAGCTTGCACAGCGCAGGCATGCGTGTGGTGAGCATGCACGAGGGATAGTCAGTGCAAGGCTCTTCAGACGCTGCGCTCCTGTGGGTGTAGACGCATGCATCAAAGGCCCTGTTTAGAGTGGGCGCGCCGCTGTCCAGCTGGCAGCGGTGCGCCGACAGGCGTGCCGCGGCGTGCGAGCAATACACACAGCGCACGCGAGTGCAGCGGTGCGTTGGCGCGCCCCTTCCGGGCGGTAGGGTATCCTACCCTGCACCCTGCCGCGCCGCAGATCGTGGACGCGTACGGCGTGGCCAAGTACCGCGAGGTCAACCCGGCGGTGCTGACGATCGTGACGTTCCCGTTCCTGTTCGCGGTCATGTTCGGCGACGTGGGCCACGGCACGCTCATGCTGTGCTTTGCGCTGTACATGGTGCTGAGCGAGCGGGCGCTGCTGCGCCAGCAGCTCAACGAGATCTTCGAGATGTGCTTTGCGGGCGCGCCCCTGCCCGCGCGCCGCGCCGGGCGCAGGTATCATCGTGCTGCGGTGTTGTTGGCCACTACAGCCACGGCGGGCTCGACTGCGTCGTGCGCTGCGCTGTGCATAGCGCGCAGCTTGCACGCCAGCGCCAGCAGGGAAGCAGCGCCAATTCCTGTGCTTCTGTCCTGTTTCATCCGCGACAGGCAACATGGCCGCCCATGCTCCTGGCCCGTTTCATGCTATGCACATGTGCTACGCACGCCGCCATCGCGTGTGCGCTGTGCACCGGCAGCTCACTCTATATTTCCCGCTGTGTGCCCTAGCGGCGCGCCCGTGCGCCCGGCCACGGCGGAAGCGGCCCGGGAGGGCCTGTGCACCTCGGGCCGCTGCGGCGCCCTGGTCCTGAGCATGCCACCTGGGCCGCAAGCGATGAGCCAGCTGCCGTGTGGGTAGGGTAGGGCCCAACCCTACATCCTAAACCCCTATCCTGACCTGTAGAATTGGCCTGGCGCGCAGGGCGCTACTGCATCCTGCTCATGTCCATTTTCTCCATCTACACCGGGCTCATCTACAACGAGTGCTTCTCGGTGCCCATGGCCATGTTCGGGCGCGGTCACTGGGCCTGCCCCGGCAAGCCGGACGCCGTGGACCGCGTCGCCATGCACTTCCAGCCCGACCTGTGCCCCGAGGCGTTCAACAAGGGCCTGGTGAACGAGGCCAGCCCGTACCCGTTCGGCGTGGACCCCACCTGGCACGGCTCGCGCACCGAGCTGCAGTTCCTCAACAGCCTGAAGATGAAGATGTCCATCATCCTGGGTGCGCCTGGCGCCCCGCCTTTCCTGCGCGCGCCAGCCCCTGTGATGTAATGTTGTCGGAGCGTTGTCTTGGCCTGCGCGCTCAGGCGCCCTGCCCCGCCCGCCGCGCGGCGCGCCGCGGGTCCAAGTTGTGTGACGGCGGGTGTCGGACCACACATCTGTGCAGCGGTGAAAGGCGCATGGCTCGGCGGCGCAGGCGTGATCCAGATGAATGCGGGCATCATGAACTCGCTGTTCAACCAGCGCTACTTCCGCGACAACCTGTCCACATGGCGCGCCCTCGCGCCGAACCCGGACCATTTACCCGCAAACGCGCCTGCAGCATGGCACACAGACCGAAGCATTGGCCTGTCGTGGATGTGTTGCCCAGAGAGTGCGCGAGACGCGCCCTGAGCAGGCCAGCCCCCGGTGTAGACGGTGTGGTAGAGGCGCCCGAGTGAGTGGTGACTTCAGGCTGCCGGCGCCGTGTTTTGGTAAGAATCCTGGAAGAAACTCCTGACGCGGCGCGGCGCGGCGGCGCAGGTGCGAGTTCATCCCGCAGATGATCTTCCTCAACTTCCTGTTCGGCTACCTGTGCCTGCTCATGATCATCAAGTGGGTCAGCGGCTCGACGGCCGACCTGTACCACATCATGATCTACATGTTCCTGCAGCCAGGCGACGCGGGGCTCACCTGCGACGGCGGCTGCACCGAGAACCGCATGTTCGCGGGCCAGGGCACCATCCAGGCGCGGCCCCCGCGCCCGCGGCGCGGCGCGGGCTGCTCAGCTGTGCCACCTGCGCCTGTTTTCTTATGCTGCGGGCCGCCGTCTGAGGCTGCGCGTGTCTGGTTACGCAAAGCATGGGCGAGCCATCTGTCGAGCGGGGGCGCGCGTTGGGAGGCAGCGTAAATGGAGGCGCTGAGCACGCATGCTCTCTCGGGCCGCTCATGGCTCCCACTGTGTCTCGTCAGGCGCTGCGAGGCCCGGCGCTGTGAGTGGTTGGTGTCTGAGTGCTGGTCGTGCTGCCGGGCCCGGCGAAGCTGCCTGCGGCAGCCGCACACGCTGACGCGTGGGGGCGCCGCGCGGCAGGTGTTGCTGGTGCTGACCGCGCTCGCGTCGGTGCCCATCATGCTGCTGCCCAAGCCGCTCATCCTGAAGAAGCGGCACGAGAAGCGCGCGGCGCAGCTGGAGGCGTACGGGCGCGTGTCGGCCGCGGACGCCGATGACGAGGAGCCCGCCGCGCTGCATGTGGCCGCGCCGCACGGCGGCCACGACGAGGAGGAGTTTGACTTCAGCGAGGTCATGGTGCACCAGGCGCGCCGGCCCGCCGCGCGCCGGGCCGGTCTTGGTGGGGCACCACAAGAGCGTGGTTTCGTTGCGCGGCTGCGGCGCGGACCGAGGCCGCGCTGACATGTGGTGCGTTAGTGCGGCCCTGCGGCGTCTGTGCGTTAATGAAGGGTGACACAAAAGCTCTGCGTTGTCTTGGCGAGGTGCTTGCGACGTGGGGGCGTGAGACGGCAGATTGGAGCAGGGGTAAGTGGAGCGGTGCACCAGGTGCAACCCGCGGCCTGCTGCATGTGCATGTAAAACATGTTGCGCTGCGCGGCGCTGACGGCTGGAGCGTGCGCGCCGCGCCAGATGATCCACACGATCGAGTTTGTGCTGGGCGCGGTGTCCAACACGGCGAGCTACCTGCGTCTGTGGGCGCTGTCACTGGCGCACTCGCAGCTGAGCGCCGTGTTCTACGACCGCGTGCTCATGACCGGCATCAAGTACAATGCGGCCGCGCTGGTCGTCGGTGCGCGCGCGCTCTCGCACCCCCCACTCGCTTCCCACCATCTGCGCGGCGGGTCTGTGGTGTCCTTGCGTGTCCTGCGAATTAGTGGTGCAAGAGCCCGCAGACTGGCTGAGGCTGAGCTGAGGAGCCTTGGGAAAAGCGAGTGGCGCTTGTGGACATGCTCCTCCACAGCTGCCCTCGCGCCCCCGCGTTGCGCTGCGCGCCCGCCGCCGAGCCTGGGCCCGCAGTGCGCGCCGGGCGCGCGCTGACGCGCGGCGCGCGCGGGGCGCGCGCAGCGTTCTTCGTGTTCGCGCTGGCCACGCTGGGCGTGCTGATGGTCATGGAGACGCTGAGCGCGTTCCTGCACGCGCTGCGCCTGCACTGGGTCGAATTCATGAACAAGTTCTACAGCGGCTCCGGGTACAAGTTCGCGCCGTTCTCGTTCGCGGCCGTGGACAAGGACGAGCTCTAGGGCGCGGCCTAGAGCTCGTGGCGCGCCAGGCCGCGGCGCGCGGCCTGGCGCGGGTATGGCTTGCTGCCATGTTCAGGGCTGGCTGTTTTTTTAGGGCGTTGCTGGTTAGGGGTGCTGCGGTTGCCTTGCACGCCCTCCAGGTCTTGTAAAGACCTCGTTTGCTGCTGCTTGCCTGCTGGTGCGCTTGTCCGACACTCTGACGCAAGCGTGGCTGTCTCAGAGTCGCAGGACATGCTGCTGTTCCCCAAAAGTTCAGCCCATTCAGCCGTGGATGAATGATACAGCCCACTAGCCCTGTAGGGTATAGGGTGTCGTACAGCCCCGCGTGATTCAAACCGATGATTTGATGCCTGCGAACTTTTCGCGGCCTGATGGGGGTTTAGCGATCAGCTGCGTTGCACATTAGTCCTTGCCTTAGCCAGGCTGCGGTGACGGTATGAGCAAGCCACGCGCAGATAGAGCCACACGCACGGGGCCCGCCTCGGCAACGCTTTCGTTGCGTGAAGGCTTGCGCCGGGTCGGTGGTCGGGTGCACGACAGTTAGGAGGTGCGCGCACCTACGCACGCTCTCGTCGCACCCCGTCACACCCGCGCCCCCAGTCCCGGTTCACCCCGCTCCGTGCGGGGTCGCTGCCCGTTTTGCACGCCACTGCCAGAGTCCAACCTGTCTGGCCAGCAACTGTGTGCGTGGACCTGGCCAGGGAGAGTCCGGGCCAAGGGTGGGAGGTAGGTGGGTGAGTGAGCGGGGTGCGCGGGACGCAGCGGCCTGGGCCATGGCGGACGGCCGGCCGCCGCCCCTGGCGCCGCGCCCGCCAAAGCTGTCGTCGCTGCATGCGACGGGCGCGGACAGGGCGCTGCGGGAAAGGCTGCGCACGATATCGCTGCGCCCGTTGAACACGGCACACAGCAGCGACGCGGGTGCGCCGCGGCGACGGCCTCACCCCCGGCCCTGCAGCTGTGGCGCGTGGCGGCGCCTTGCCATCAAGCTTCTTCCCAGCAGGCCCGCTGTGCTTTGGACAGCGCTGCGCTCGCGTTGCGTGGTGCAAAGCAGCGGCGCCGGTGCGCCGCGGCGCCCGGCGAGCCGCGGCGCTCTGGCCCCAGGCCCAATGCCAGGCACAGAGCAGCCACGGCACGCGCGACGGGGCCGCGCAGAGGACGTGGACGGCGCGCCGCTGATGGGCCAGACGCTGCTGCGCTCGGACGCAGCGGAGCTGGCGAGCTCGTCGCTGCCGACGTCCGCGTCGCTGCCGCCGCCGCACCCCAACTCGCGACCGATGTCGCGCCGCGGCTCCGCGCTCAGCCTGAACGCGGCCGCCTCGCTCGTGGGCTCCTCCGCCTCGCCCCCCGTCGCAGCCGGCGGGCTCCAGCGGCTTGGCTCCTCCAAGTCGCTGCAGCCAGAGCTGCGCCGCTCCAGCCTGGGGCTGGGCGCGGCGCTGGGCAACCTGGCCGCGTCCACCGGCATGGCACCGCCCGGCCAGGGCGCGCACGCGCAGGGCGGCGCCGTGCAGGGGCTGCTGCCCGGCACCTGGTCGCTGCCCATCCCCAGCGCGCCCGATGACGCGGCCGAGGCCGCCGAGGCCGCCGAGGCCGCGGAAGCCGCGGAAGCCGCGGAGATGGGCAGCGCGCGCGCCGCGGGCGCGCCGCAGCGGGGCCCGGCGTCGGGGCGCGGCGCGGGCGCCCGGCGCAACAGCAGCGACTCCGCGCTCGCGGGCGGCGGCGCGCGGGGCAAGGCGGCCGGCGCGGACGCGCTGGAGGGCAGCGTGCGCAACGGCTGGCCGCACTGGCGCGCGCCGCCCTCGCTGCCTGGGGCCTGGGCTGCGCTGTCCGGGTGGGCTGCGGGTAGATGCGCGTCTGCGATTTTGAAGGAGCTGCCACATGTGTGTGGATCCACACACACACACAAAAACCTGGGACGCGCTGCAGCAGCATAGGGCGGATGCTCACCGGTCGCCATCACAAACACGTGAGTGACATGTCATCAGTCTGTGGTACAGCCTCCCAACCAAGGGAGCTGCTGGCATGCAAACATGCAAGGCCGGCTGCAAGGGCGTCAGCGGCGCTGAGACATGCAGACACGGCCAGCGGTGGACGGGCGCCCGGGCGCGCGCGCACGCGCTCCCGAAGATGCAAGCGGCATGCCGCCAAGCTGACGCCGGCGGCGCGCGCGCGTCGCAGGCAGCGCGGCGGCCTGGGCGCGCAGCCGAAGGCCGGCGCCGGCGGCTCGGCCACGCTGAGCATCGAGGGCTCGCCCAAGGCCAAGGGCGCGCCCTGGCTGGCGCGCTGGCGGCGCTGGGCGGGCCTGCTGGCGCTGGCGGCGCTGGCGGCGGGCGGCGCGCTGGGCGCGGGCGTGCTGATCGGGCACGCCGCGTGGCCGCGCACGGTCACGCGCGTGTCGCCCGTGCCCGGCTTCTTCTCGCGGCCGGACGTCGTCGTGTCGGCGGCGCGCCCCGCGCTCGCCGTGCCCTGCACCTGGCGTGCTTTCGTACCTCCCAGGAGGCTACCTGCCAGGATGACGAAAGTCCGGGATAGCTGATGTTCAGGTGTGGACATGCAACCCATGCACTGGCATGCCCCAGATGCTATGCGGCTGCGCGCGGTGCAGGCAGTGCACGCCTGCCAAGTGTGTTTTGCGTCCACAGAGTGTGACCGCATGAGCCCTCTGTGGTTTCCCTTTTCATGCGTGGCGCAAGCCATCCCTCATCAGTGCTGCCTGCATGTCAGCTGAGCGCCGCGGGCTGGGCGCCAGGCCGCGGCGGGGCCGGTCACGAGCGCAATGGAGGGCGGGCGCCCGCAGCTGCTCAAGGGCATCGGCAACGTCATCGAGGGTGACGACCAGGCGGCCCCGCCGGGCGCGCGTGCGGGCGTGCGGCCTTCGTCGCTCAACCGCCCCTGGCTGCCGCTGGTGCGCGCGGCGCGCTGGCACTGGCCTCCAATCCTCGTCCTTTGTGAGCGTGTCGTGTGACACCGGGCAGTCGGTATAGGTGCTTGCTTGACCAGGCCGGCGCTCAGCGCTGCGCGTGGGCGCCCCGCTGAGCGCACAGGGCCGCCACGCGGGCAAAAATGCAGCCCTCCAGCGCCTGGTGCCCCGCAGCGGCGCACTGCTGCTGCGGGCAGCGCCGTGCGCGAGCCCTGCCCCCACGCGCTGACGAGCTCAGCGTCGCGCAGCAGGACAGCGCGGCCGCGGGTGGCGGTGCGGCCGCGGGCGGCGGCGCCGCGACCCATGCCGGCGAATGGGGGAATGCGGCCGGCGGCGGCCTGAACGTCGAAGATGGGCCCGGGTCGGCCGCCGCGGCGCCCGCCGACAGCCAGGTGCGGGCTGCGGGTCAGGCGGGGCGCGTCTGCGAGGGAGGCGCATTCAGGCCGGGCTTGCTTTGCCGGTCGCCCTCGCTCGAAAGCTGCACAGCTCACGCATGCAGACACGCACCGCCGAGCCGCTCCCTCCGCAGCAGTCCGCTGATTGGGTGACAGGAGGGTGCTAAGAGCTGCTTCTTGCGGCGTGGCCAGGCTGGGCCCGTCACCGGCGCCGGCTCCGGCCCGCCCGCGGGTGCACGCGGCGCGGCTGGCAGGGCATCGCCGCCCCCGCTCATGGACACCCTCGCGGACGCCGGCGCGCCTCCGGGCGGCTCCATGTCCGGGGCCGGCGGGGCCTCGAGCCCGGCCGCCCCCGCGCCCGCAGCCGGCGGCTCCGCCCCGGTCGCGCAGAGCGATGCGGGTCCGGGCGCCGCCGCGGCGGCCGGCGGCGCGGGGGACGCCGGCGGCGGCACGGGGCTGCAGGCGCGCCCGGGCCGCATGCGCCCGCGGTGGCTCGTGGAGAAAGCGCCTGTTCAAGCTGCAGTGGGACTGCCGGTGGTTGCCCTGCACCCTGCGGCACATGTGCACTGGGAGCGCACGCAACAAGTACAGTGGGGAGACAGCCCACTGTCATCACCACTTGCTCGGGCGCCGGTGGTCATGCTCGCATCGCCAGGCCCATGCCTCTGCCGTCCACTGAGGCTGCAGGCATGCAAAGGCAGACGCCGATTGAGCTCCACTTCCCCGCGATGCTAGCCGGCGCGCGCAGGAGGACCGCACGGGTCCAGGCGGCGACGCTGGCAGCGGCACGCCTAGCACCCCGTGAGCGGCCTTCCCATGCCCAGCTAGGAAGCGTGCTCCAGGTAGACCAGGGTGCGATCTCTGTTTCCGCGCGCTGGGTGCAAGCGTGCTGCGGCGCGCTTGCACCAAGCAGCTGAGCGCTTGTGGCACCTCTGCGCTGAGCGCTGAGGTCGTGACCAGGCATGTAGTTACCGCCGCTGTGGCTGTGCCGCATGCATGCCATCGAGCACTGCTGTGCCTGTGCCTCACACAGCGCGCGCACCGCGTCTCGTCTGCTCCAGGACACATGTTGGTGCCCTTATCGATCGATGCTAGTGGCGCCGTGTTGGAGACTGCGGGCTTGCATGCATGGTGCAAGTTTGCCTACTAAAATGCACATTCCTGCGCGCCAGTGCTGTGTTGAAGTATGCATGCCTGCGGGAGCGCTTGATTTCGTATCCACCCTACCCCGGGGCACTGATGGCGCACCTGTTCAACCTCAGGTGCTGTTGTCACTCCGCTGCGGCTGCAAGGCGAACAGGCTGATTTCTGATAAAGCTTTAAGCTAGGCAATCTGTGATGGAGGATACCAGCAGAGAAATGCAGCAAGAATCGCCAAGCAGCGAGCCTCCAGCCTAGTCTGAACTGCATGTGACTGTCTTTCCGCACCTGCTATTTAACTGCATCCGTTTATGAATACCTTTTAGCATCTGGACCCCAAAGGCCCCTACAGAGTAGGTGTTGAGATTGTTGCTCCCGAGAACTCGATTGTGACTCAAAGTCATTTGCAATGCGCTGCTCAACACCGCGACTTCTGCCGCTCGCCCCGTGCTGCCTGCACCAGCGCAGCCCTTTCAGCGCCCTCTCAACCCCGCGGAGAGCCGCGGACCTGGGCACCCGGCCAGCGCCTTCCCGGGGCTCGCACGCGGTCGCGCACACCGCGGCGAAAGAGGCGGGGCCTATCAAGTGCGGCCAGGCTGTGTGCACCGCGCCGCTGCCTGCCTGCTCGCACGTGGTGCATGCTGAGAGCCGCATGGCCTTACTTACACGCGTCGCGGTGTTGTGATTGCGGGTGTGGTTATCCAGGTGGGCGCTCGATACGGAGGCGACCGCGTCAAACTCGGCCAGCCAGGAGCTGCCGGCCAGCGGAGGCATGGGCATCTGCGTGAACAGCACCTATGACAGCGGCAACATAGAGGTCGGCAGCCCTGGGCTGAGTATCCCGCTGGCAAGAGGGTCAGACAGCTGCCCGGGTGCCAGCCGCTGCGGCGCCGTGGTCGCTTCAAACCCCGCTCCGCCCGCCGCAACGAGGCGCCTTGCGCCGCGGGTGCCTGCGAGCACAGCGCCAGAGGCCCGGACCACAGGACGCGCACGGACAGCCTGTAACTTGACTGTGGCGGCGTGCGTGCAGGTCATGAGCATCTCCGACCCGAACGAGCGCGACGTGTGCCACACGCTGGAGCTGAGGATACACGAGTGCGCGCGCGCCCGGCCTGCCGCTGTGCCGAGCGCGCAGGCCTGCCCACCCCGCTGGACTGCCGCTGTTGCGTTTGCTAGAGCTGCCCTCCTCGCGGGCGCTGCCTGCCTGCTGCTGCTGGGGCTCAGCGCGCTCATGCTCTCACAGCACCCTGCCCCGTCCTGCTGCGCTCCCCGCGCTCGCCTCCTGAGGATACGCGACTGCTGCCAATCCGCTTGCACGCACAGAGTGGCCTCCCCAGCCTGGCGTGCTGACCCTCAGTGACAGGGTTGCCAGACCCTGCCCGCGCTGCGCAGGGACCCGTTCTGCGAAACTGACCGGCGCGCGCACTTCCAGTGGTTCTCCTACAGGCGCGGGCCCTGCCGCCGCGCCCCCCGCGCCGCGCGCCCGCGCTCGCCGCGCAGCTCAGGCGCAGGGCAGCCGGCATGCCCTCCCCGCGGCGGCACGCACCTGGGCGGCGCCGCCCTCTTGTGATTCTGTACTTAAACAAAGCATATTCCACTTCACAGCAGTCAGCGCCGCGGCGGCTGCGAGCGGGCGCGCTGCGCGGCCGCATGTTGACCCTGACCTTGCCCGGCGCAGGGTCAGCAACGCGCGGTGCGAGAAGCTGATCATGAAGCTGATGAACGCCGGGCAGGCGTCCTTCCCGTTCGCATGGCACGGCTACTCCGCCTGCGCCAGCTACGACCGGCACTACTGGTCCGGCCCCCCTCTGGCAGGCTCCCCCCCGTCCCATATGCAGGAGCGCGCTCGCTGCGCCGTCTCCACCATGCCCGCGCGCTCGTCGCGGCCACGCGGAACCGGCGCCGCGGCGCCGACCGCGGCGCGCGCGAGCCTCGCGCGCCCGCGCCGGCCGCCTGAGCCGGGCGCGGCGCGTGCGGGGGCCAGGTTCCGCGTGCCGACGCAGTACGACAAGGAGGCGGGCGTGCTGACAATCACGCACATCCCGGAGCAGGACGCGTGCCAGTACGCGTACTTTGCGAGCTACTCGTACCAGCGGCACCAGTCCATGGTGGCCGACCTGCAGGCGCGCGACGGCGTGCGCCTGGAGATGATGGGCCAGACGCTGGAC
>JAABUO010007886.1_pt1 | contig 12105 bp, 3 predicted proteins | sample 5559291 | NCBI WGS metagenome assembly JAABUO01 (sample SAMN10711878, study PRJNA513372) | rock metagenome | isolation source: Antarctica rocks | place: Antarctica: Victoria Land, Finger Mt sud
GGTGTTATTCGATACGAAAAAAGGATTAGATTTATTAATTAAATATCTTAAATCTATTAAGATAGAAACGAGAAAGTGAATATTAGAACTAACAGAGGAAGAAGTCGAGAATACGGAAGGATGGGGAGAAATTGAGTAAGGAAATGATTAAAAAGTAAAACTTTTAACATTTTAGTACATTACAAAATGATTAAACATAAAGTTTATCATTACATCTAGTTTTAAACTACTACTACGGTCTTTACAAGATTAATTTACAGGCAAACAGGCGTAATACGTGTTTTTAACGAAAGAAAAGAGAATAAGATTTTGTTTTAACATGTCTGAAATCGTTTCGAGAAAATTGTATTTATTATATAGTTATCATAACCTTAGGTTGCATGCACTTAATGAATAAAAATAAATAAAAATAAATAAATAAGATTAATTCTTAAAGAGAAAGGCCTGTTAATCGTCTTTAACGAAACTTTATACGTGTTTATTTTATTAAATAACGTTATTTAACGATTTAAAGTTTACTTTCTAAAGCAAAAAACGATCGCAACAACGATAATTTATTTTAAACATTTTTAAAACTTTTTCGTTCGAGATCGCTGCAGAACGCTTTAATTTCGAAGCGATAACGATAATAAGTTTCTGAAAGAATTTAAGTAATATTACGAGAATTAAAACATAATCTGAAAATTAACGATATCGTATAATTCTTAAATGAACGACGCTTTAAAACGACTAAATTAAACATTCATGATTAAAGCTTACTCGATGATAATTAATAACGACATTTTTATTAAGTATTAATCGAAAGTCGTGCGTATCGTTAATTATCTTCGAAATTAAAGTCTTAATATTAAACTTAAAATCATTTCGTATAAGAAGAATCATGAAATAAAATTAAATCTGAGTCATATTCGAATATGAGAATTCAGAGAATTAACTCTAAAACACGATAAGAATTTAAAATTTAAGAAGAAAATTACATTCTGTTAACTTATCGAATATGAAGATAATTATATTTATCGTTTATTAAAGAACGACGATTTAATTTTTCGAGCTGTTATCGTTAAGTGACTTAAGAAACGATTTAATTTCGAATTAAAGTCTTCAGTTAAACGTTTTAAAGCTAAGAAATTTAAGAAATTAAAGAGATTCGTCATTATTATGTTTTCATCATCGTTTTCATCTTCATCTCTTTCTTCGTTAACTTTAATAAGATTAATACGAAGTAACATTTCATTCTTAATTTACATTAATGAGTTTTTAATCGAAGCTTTAACTTAACATTCTGAGCTGTAAATTGCGCGTTTTCTCTTTCTCGACTTAATTTTTCTTCTGTACGTCTGTCTCAGTTAAATAAAATAAGTTGAATTTTATGAGTCGAAAACTTATAAAGAAATTATGTTTAATTTCTATCGAAAGACAGCATAACAACTAGTCATGAACGACGAATTTAATTCATTAACTTAAAATAATATTTAAAAACTAATCTCGTTATCTTCGAGTCGTAAAACATTAAAAAATAAATAAGTAATTAAACTTAAACGAAGATTAAATAACGAAATTATTCGTTACAAGACTCGCTGAGTAATACGAAACTTTAAATAACGTGTCGAGATGAATTTTAACGAAATCTTCGCTTTAATTATTAAGCTTATAAGTTATAAAGCGATTTTCGCGATGACAGCGACATTGAATTATAAAATCGAGTAAATGAACGTTAAAATAATCTTTCTTTATGAAAACATTAAAGAGAATATTTACATTAAGCAGCTCACGAGTTTTAGTACTAGCAACGACACGTTAATTTATAAGCTAAAGAAAGCTCTTTATAATTTAAAGCAGTCGCCTTAAAAATGATACGACACGTTAATTAACTTTCTTAAATCATTAAATTTTACTTCATTAATTTCAGATTATAACGTGTTCACTAACGAACGTATGATCATTAACGTGTATGTAAACGATATTTTAATCGCAGATTTCAGTAAATTCGAAATTTAAAACGTTAAGAATCATCTTAACGAAGCATTTCAGATGATTAATTTAAAGCTCGTTAATTATTATCTGAGTATGAAAATCATTCGAGATTAACTTAATCGAGTCATTCGTCTCAGTCAGATTAATTATATTAAGCAAGTACTTAAGAATTACGATATGTAAGACTCGAAGCTCGTGTTAATCTTAATGAAAATAATTTCTCGTTCTGAAAAAGTTAACGACGATTATTAAGCATTTACTGAGTTACGATAAAAGTATTAATCTGTAATAAACTCGCTCATGTACGTCATGCTTAAAACGCGATTAAACATTATTTTCGCTATTTCGATTATTAATCGTTACGAATTTAATTTTACTTAAGCTTATTAAATAATCGTTAAACGAATCTTTCGTTATTTACGCGACACGATTACTTTAAAACTAATTTATTAAAACGATTTAAGCTTTCTTATTAATTACATTAACTTCGACTGAGCTAATAATTATGATACACGTAAATTTATCTTTAATTATGTTTTCAGCATCGACAGTAACGTTATAAGCTGAAGCTTTAAGAGATAATTTATCGTCGCTCTTTTTACATGCGAGATTAAATAAATTAATTAAACTCAGATTATAAAGAAAGCTATCTGACTTTAAAGCTTATTTTAATAGCTCGCTCTTTCGAATAACGATCGTAATTTTAACGCAACGTTTTATATTATAATTATTTATGACGATAATCAGAAAGTTATAGCTTTAGTTAAGAATTTTTAAAATCACGATTAATGTAAGCACATGAAAATTTAATAAAAGTTCGTGCGCGAAAAGATCATCATCAGATAATTAATTTAATTTACACATTAATTAATTAAATAATAACTAACGAGCTCATTAAAGTTCTCTGTTAAAATAAGTTTAAAGCGTTTCAAGTCGTAATTAATTTAGTTAAAGCGAACGCATGATTAAATATAATTCTAGCAAATGATTTCAGTTCTTAATAACTCATGTCATATACTATCTTCTTACTCATCTTTAAAGAGTTAAATAACAAGAAAAACAGTGAAAATAAAATGCTTTCGTTCGAACAAACAAGCGCTAGTCGCAGAGCCTTCGATTACTAGTTATAGAGCCTTCGATTACTAGTCGTAAAGCCTTCAGTTACTAGTCGCGAAGTCTTAAATTCTAAATCTTATTAACATGAAATACATTCGTTAAACTCACACACAGATCTTTAAACGTTCTTATTACACACTCTGTGATTACGTTTTAGCCTAGTTTTTATTAACAAGTCACGTATCTAATTTAATTACTGTAAGAAATGTTTAGATTCGATGTTAATTTTAAACATATGAAAGTCTTTTAGCCTTGATTTTCTTTTTTCCTGTTTAGCATATGTATGAATGAAAGTGTTAAAGTGTACGAGTTAGTCATATGCTTAATCAGAATATAGTCACGTGATTAGTCACGTAATTTAAGCTAGTCTTAATCATTTATTAATGTATATAAATAGATCGCTGACTTCGTAACTAGAAAAGCAATTAAGTTACTTATTCATATTTTAACATTCTTTCTCTGTTAATTTTAATATTCACTTTCTCGTTTTAATCTTAATAGATTTAAGATATTTAATTAATAAATCTAATTCTTTTTTCGTATCGAATAACACCGCAATATTAATTATTAATAAATGTTTTTTCATTGCTTTAATTTTCTCTCGATAATGAATATACTTAATTAATAAGTGCTTAAATGTCTGAATCTCATTGCATCTGTTTATGCATTTATCTATATATTCGTTTAATATATTTTTTAAATATGATTAAAAATATTCGTGACTCATTTTTAACTGAATGATAGTCGATAGCGTTAATTTATTTATTTAGTTTAATAAATATTTTATTAATTTACTATTTAATGCTGTAATAAATTAAGTATAATGTTTGTCTTAATGTTTAAAGCTTTATTACATCTTAGTTTAGTTGTTCATAATGCTTTTATTAATTTTCTTTTTAATAAAAGCATACGACGTTAACGTGTTTTAAATTTTAACTAGATTATGTTTCTTTTTAGCTAAATTATTAATTAAGTCGTTATCGCTAATATTCTAATGATTAGAAATTCAGTGCAGTTTAATTAAATAATTTAGTTTCTTTACATAACTAATGTTTTTGTGTATGTATAAAGTCTGACTTCTAGTTTTTAAAATAGCTTTTAATGCTAAAATACTGTTAACGAAGATTATTATCGTTTTTTTAATATGAAATCTTTAAACTAGTTTTAATATTTAAATTGTAGCTTTTTCTATTGCAAAGATTTCGGCATTAACTATGTCGATTTAATTTAAATTTCAGTTATAATTTAGTATTTAACTTTTTTAATTAATAACGACTAAGTTAATAGCTAATTATAATTAATTAATTATTTAAGTTTTTAAAGTAACTAATATTAAAGCTGTCGTCGTATAATTGTTTACTTTTAAATCATTCGTGTAGAATATTAAATCGACTGTTTTGTTTTTAAAATTATAACTTTCGTTTAAAATTCTGTAATGATTTTTAATGATTAATTCTTTAATTTAATCGATTTAAATAACTAATTAATTTGTTTTTCATGATTTAATCATTTCTAATGATTCTTGTAGCTCAGTTATACTTTTTACTCATTCTTTAATAAAGTGTAAAATTCTGACTAATTATGTTAAAAGTGTACGGGTCAGTCATATACTTAGTCAGAATATAGTTACATGATCTAGTCACGTGCGTAGTCACGTGACTTAAGCTGGTTTCAACCACCTACTAATGTATTTATATAGGTAGGTCGCTAGCTTCGTAGCTAAACAAGTAACCAAGTTATTTATTCATATTTAAACAGGTTATGAGCTCGAGTCGCAGAGCATTTGTTATTAAAAGTTCATTTATTAAACTCGTTAATTAGTTAGTTAAATCGATATATCAATTTATTAATTAGCGAGATTCATTAAGTTTAACAGCTTAAAGAACTGAGCAAAACAGCGAGCGAATCATGACTCAGCTATCTTTATTTCTGAATCAGTCATTTAAATCGAAATTCGAAGTTCGAACTTCGAAAATTTAATCTAATTATCGATACGTAATTAATTTACTAAGTCTTCGACTTTCGAAACAATGCTCAGCTTTCTTATTTAAAACTATCTATTGCTAACTAATTAAATAGCTTGTTTATTCTTAAAACAATGAGCTGAATTTAACGCGATCAGCTTTAATATCGATGCTTAAAAGTCAGTCTAGTTTTATTAAACAACGATTTTAGTTATTTACTCATTAAGATCGAAACGCGTTAAGCGATGTATTTTCTAAGAAATTAGTTAATTACTCAGTCAGCAAGATAAGTCTGAATTTAATAATTAACTTTTATAAAGAAGATTGAAATCAGTTATCGATTTGTTTTTTAAACTATTTAAATTTATTTATCATCGAATTTTGAAAATCTGAAACGTGTTAGTCATTTAATTAAATTATGTTTATAACTTATTTATTAAAAGTTATCGAATTCTTAAATAAAGTAACTCTTTCGCGAAGAAGAATACTTAAATCATTCACTCGTACGATTTAAGAACGATTTTTAAACGATTCGTTAGCAAATCTTCGATAAACTTACATACTTATTAATTTTTCTCATTTAGCTCAGAATATCTTCAGCCTTTCGATTTAAAACACAGCTCAGACTTTAGCTAACGATGCTCGAGCTTCTTCGTCGAATTCTGAAATTAACATTTAAAACGTAAAGTTCTAAGATCAGTCGAATATTTTCTTTTATTACTTAAGCTTTATCTTAAATTCGTACGACATTAATGATTCTTCATACTCGTTAAACATCATTTCTCGTTCTTTTAACTTTACTTATTTATTCGATTTAAAAGTTAAGTTAAATTCTTCATTTACATTAATTTAATTCTTATTTTAATCGCTCTTACGCGTATCGCGATTAATAACTGAATAAAGATTAACGCGTTAATTTATTTTTACTGTTATAATCTTCGTTAACGATGTTAACGTTATTAAGATGAAAAGTATGTTAATTAACTCGATTTTTAAACTAAATATCTTTAAGAATTAAGACGAGTAATCTCGCTTCATTTAAGATTATTTAATGTTTAATAATTTAAACGAAACTTTAAAAGAAACTTTAATTAATATCTCATTCACGTATTAACGAGCTGTCATGCGTAAAGTTTTCACCGCCTTTAAGCATATCTGTAACACATTTGTTTATTAAGTAATTAAGATTTTAATCGATGTCATTAAAATTCTAGTTACTCTGATTATTAATTTTAAACTCGAAGAAAAGAATTTACTACAAGATTTAAATCGAAGATTTCTGATTCTTCGATTAAAAGACTTTAAAAACGTGAACGATTACGTTAACGAATATCGTCATTATGTACGCGACTTTATTACATAAAGCACGATTTTATTCGAAGCTTTTCTAATTTTAAAGTTTAAAATTAAATTAAGTTTCGCGTTTAACGTTTTCTGTATAATCTGAGAATAAATTTACAAAATCATATTTAAGTTAAGCGTTAAAGTGATTACTCTGAATTAATTAATTATTAATGCTTATAACGTTAAAAAGCAGATTTACATTAAAACTTACGTTAACGACTCGACAGAAAGTACGTTTATGCTAGCTAAACTTAATTAACTTATAAATGATTCTCGAATGATAAAAATTAAATATTATATTCATTATCGTCGCGATCGTTATATAAAGTTCGAATATTACGATCTTTACTCGAAGCTAAAGATTAAATAATAAAAGAAACGAAAAAAGAACAGAAACAAAGAAGATAAAGATAACGATCGTATTAACGAAAAACTTAATAAGAAACGAAAGATTAACGATAATGACGATGAAAAAACTAATTATGTTAAGTTAACTTATAATTTCTTTAAAGAAATTTTTTTTTAACTTTAGTCTCATGATCATTATTAACTTCGTTGTTCTTTTAATCTTCAGCTTTATTAACGTTTAAATTTTAAACTTTAAATGCACTCAGCACACGATTTATTAAAAGAAACTCTTCGTATTTATAATCTTCGTTAATCGCAGCTTTATAATTAATATTAATAATTCTGATCTTAAGTTAAAAGTAATTAATATTATTCGTTTAAAGTGCTTAATTCGCGACGAGCTAAAAACGATTAATTTCTTTAACGTGCTGTACACTTTAAACGTTAAAGTTAATCTTCTTTTAATGTTTTAAATTATTAATAAAAAAGTCGATCTTTAAATTATTAAGTAAAGAGCTTAAATTAAACTGAGTTAACTGCATCTTATCGTTAACATTTTATAAGATCTGTAAATATTACGAATATCTGTTAATTTAATCGTTCTTAAGATTATTTCTTTTTTCGTCGTCGATTTATGATATAATCGTTTAAATTATTTAAGCGAGTAAAATGTGAAGAAGCTTGTTTAAATGTTAATTAAAATAAATTTAAAACGAAATCTTAAAGATAAACTCGTTTACGAGAACTGTGTTCTAGAAAAACTTCATGCTTGCTCTTATTAAGTCTTAATAAAGCGCGTTATTATGCTTTTTAAGCTGCTACACGAAGATTTCATAAGTTTAATTCTTAAAGATAAGAGTCTTTTCTTCGTTTATAACGAAGTTCTTTACGTGTTTACTTTTCTGAACGACGTCATTTAACGATTAAAGATTTACTTTATGAAGTAAAAAATAATCGTAATCATTATAACTTGCTTTAAAAACTTTTAAAACTTTTTCGTTCGAGATTAATGTAAAACACTTCGGTTTCGAAGCGACGAAGATAATAAATTTCTTAACGAATTTAAATAATACTGCAAAAGTTAAGACATAACTTAAAAGTTAACTATGCTCAATAATTCTTAAATGAACGAAGCTTCGAAGCGACTAAGTTAAACTTTAATAATTAAAGCTCATTTAATGCTGATTAATAATATTATTTTCACAGTTTACTGATCAGAAACGATGCGCATCGTTAATTATCTTCGAAATCGCAGTCTTAATATTAAACTCGAAATTACTTCGTACGAAAAGAATCATGAGATAAAACTTAATCTGAGTCACGTTCGAATATGAGACTTTAAAGAGCTAACTCTGAAACATAACAAGAACTTTAAATTTAAGAAGAAAGTTACGCTCTGTCGACTCATTAAGTACGAAGAAAAGCACATTTATCGCTTGCTAAGCAATGACGAATTAATTTTTCGCGTTATTACTGTTAAATGACTCGAAAAACAATCTTAATAAAGTAGTTAAAATACTAGTTTCAGCTTTAAATTTAAATTAAAACTCTTAATTAAACGTTACAAAGTTAAGAAATCTGAAAGATTTAAGAAGTTCATCGTTATTATATCTTTACTCTTATCTTTGTTTCTCGCTTCATTAAAATTAGTACGAAGTAACATTTCATCTTTAACTTACATTAATGAGTTTCTAATTAAAGCTTTAACTTAACACTTTAAGCTGTAAATTACGCGTTCTTTCTTTCTCGATTTAATCTTTCTTCTGTACGTTTATCTTAGTTAAATAAAATAAGTCGAATTCTACGAGTCGAAGATTTATAAAGAAGTCATGTTTAATTTCTATTAAAAGATAGCATGACAGCTTTAATTTCTATTAAAAGATAGCATGACAGCTAATTATGAACGACGAATTTAATTCTTTAACTTAAAATAATATCTGAAAATTAATTTCGTTACTTTCAAGTCGTAAGATTTTAAAAGATAAGTAAATATTTAAACTTAAACGAGAATCAGATAACGAAATCGTTCGTTATAAAACTCGCTGAGTAATACGAGACTTTAAATAACGTGTTAACGTTAACTTTAACGAAATCTTCGCGTTCGTCGTTAAGCTTATAAGTTATAAAATAATTTTTGCGATGACGACGATACTGAATTATGAAATCGAGTAAATAAACGTTAAAACGGTCTTTTTATACGAAGACATTAAAAAGAACATTTACATTAAGCAGTTCACGAGTTACATTACTAATAACACTTTAATTTATAAACTTAAAAAAACTCTTTATGATTTAAAACAGTCTTCTTAAGTATGATACGACACGTTAATTAAATTTCTTAAATCATTAAGCTTTAGCTCTTTAATATTTAATTACAGCGTGTTTACTAACGAAAGAATAATCATTAACGTGTACGTCGACGATATTTTAATTATTAAATTTAATAAATTTAAAATATAAAAGATTAAGAATTACTTAAGTAAGATCTTTCAGATAACAGATCTGAGACTCGTTAATTATTATTTAAATATGAGTATTATTCGCGATCGACTTAATCGCGTTATTTAATTTAGTTAAGCCGAATACGTGAAACAGATACTTAAAAATCATGACATGTAAAAGATAAAATTCGTATTCATTTTAATGAAAATAATCTTTCGTATTAAAAAAGTTAATGATAATTATTAAGCGTTTACAGAGCTTCGTTACAAATATTAATTAATCGTAAAATTACTCATATACGTCATGCTTAACACGCGTTTAAATATTGTCTTTATCGTTTCAGTAATTAATCGTTATGAATTTAATTTTACTTTAGCTCATTAAATTATCGTTAAGCGCATTTTTCGCTATTTACGAGACATCGCTACTATGAAATTAATTTATTAAGAAAACTTGTGCTTTCTTACTAATTACACGAATTTCGACTAAGTTAACGATTATGACATTCGCAGATTTATTTTCGATTACGTTTTTAGTCTTAAAAGCGAAATTATTAATTAAAGTTTTAAAAGATAACTCATCGTCGCTCTTTTCATCTGCGAGACTAAGTATGTTAATTAAACTCAGATTATAAAGAAAATCATGTAACTTTAAAATTTACTTTAACAGCTAACTCTTTCGAATAGCGATCGTAATCTTAACATAACGTCTCATACGATGATTATTTATAAAAATAATTAAAAAGCTATAATCTTAATTAAGAATTCTCAGAATCATGATTAATGTAAGTATATGAAAATTCAGTAGAAATTCGTGCGCGAAAAGATTACAGATTAAATCATTAATCTGATTTACATATTAATTAATTAAATGATAATTAACGAGCTCATTAAAGCTCTCTGTTAAGATAAATTTAAAGTCTTTCGAATCGCAATTAATCTAGTTAAAATAAACGCATGATTTAATATAATTCTAGCAGAAGATGTTAATTCTTAATGACTCATATATCATATGCTATTCGCCTTTTAAAGAATTAAATAACAAGAAAAAACAGTAAGAGTGAAATGTCTCGTTCGAATAAACTTTTAGTTAAATAAATCTCTAGTCGCAGAGTCTCAGAGCATTAATCGCAGAAAAAACTTCGAGCATTAATCTTTACACACTAGTCGCAGAGCCTTTAAGCATTAATCGCAGAGCCTTCGAGTACTAATCGCAGAGTCTTAACTCTAAATCTTATTAACATAAGATACATTCGTTAAACTCACACACAGATTCTTACATACTCTGTGATAACGTTTTAGCCTAATTTTAATTAACAAGTTACGTGCATTCGATTTATACTTATTCTAATTTAACTGCTGTAAGAGATGTTTAGGTTCGTTATTAGTTTTAAACATATGAAAGTTCTTTTGTCTTAATTTCTTTTTCCTGTTCAGCATACGTATGAATGAAAGTGTTAAAAGTGTACGAGTCAGTCATATACTTAGTCAGAATATAGTTACATGATCTAGTCACGTGCGTAGTCACGTGATCTAAGCTGGTCTTAATCACCTATCAATGTATTTATATAGGTAGGTCGCTGGCCCCGTAGCTAGACAAGCAATTAAGTTACCTATTCATATTTAAACAAATTACGTTAAGTGTTTAATCGTATTCGTTTCTAGAACGTTTCATTTAGCTTATTTTAGGTTAATTTTCAGGTTCGATTCATTATTTTAATATTTTAATGAAAATGTGTTTAAAAATCTATTACTAATTAAGTTTAATAGCTCTATTTATGCAATTCGTAACGCATAGTTCTGATTTTTACGACTCAGTCGTAGTTTAGCTAATAATATATTTGCTTCTAACTGCATTACTTTTACTGATGTATCGAGAGAAAATCGAAGAAATGAAAAAACATTTATTAATAACCAATATTACGGTGTTATTCGATAAGAAAAAAGGATTAGATTTATTAATTAAATATCTTAAATTTATCAAGATTGGAACGAGAAAGTGAATATTAGAACTAACAGAGGAAGAAGTCGAGAATACGGAAGGCTGGGGAGAAATTGAGCAAGGAAATGATTAAAAAGTAAAACTTTTTAACATTTTATCACATTACAAAATGATTAAACATAAAGTTTATCATTACATCTAGTTTCAAACTACTACTACGGTCTTTACAAGATTGATTTACAGGCAAACAGGCGCAATACGTGTTTTTAACGAAAGAAAAGAGAGTAAGATTTTGTTTTAACATGTCTGAAATCGTTTCAAAAATTGTATTTATTATATAGTTGTCATAACCTTAGGTTGCATGCACTTAATGAATAAATAAAAAAAAACTAGTTGTGCTAACGATACATGATCGAATGCTTCTTTAATATTTAGTAAAACACACGAAACTGTGTTATTATTAACTCTGACTAGTTATATGTCGTGTGTTAAGTTTATAACTGCATTTACAGCTGAATGATTCTTTCTGCCCCTCATTTACTCGAAGTCTAATAAAGCTTTTAAGTTTTTTAATGACTCAGTTACTTCGCTTTAAAAGAATATTCTGTTTGTCATAATCTTTTCAGCTATTTTGTTTAAATAATTTAATAAACTAATAATTCTATATGAGTTTAACAGCGAATAATCCTTTTTATTAGGTTTTCTTAATATCGCTTTTAGGCCCGTTCGTTAGCATTTAAAGTGATAATCGTTATTTAATAATTTTAAATACAGTAACAAGTATAGTTCTTTAATTATCTCGTATAATTTTTGTATTATTAAAAACTCGATGTTATCTGACTTACATGCTTTTTTAGAATTCGATGTGAAGATTGCCTTTTGTATTTCTTTTTCTTCGATATTTTCTCATTTAAACTAATTATCATGCTTAAAATAATCGTTTAAATTGATTTCATCATTTGAAAAGGAATTTTTT
>JAABUO010007890.1_pt1 | contig 12103 bp, 13 predicted proteins | sample 5559291 | NCBI WGS metagenome assembly JAABUO01 (sample SAMN10711878, study PRJNA513372) | rock metagenome | isolation source: Antarctica rocks | place: Antarctica: Victoria Land, Finger Mt sud
ACAAGTCCTTCTCGGGGAGCGTTTTGCCCGTCAGCGTGTAGTGCGCTCGACGCTGATCGAGCGCCCAATTCCAGACGAACCGGCGCGCGCCGGCGTACCGCCGAAAGCCTTCCTCTTGCGCTGACGTGGGCTCCAAACGGAAGCGGTAGACGCGCCGTACAGTGGTTGTCTGCATAGCCGTAGTATACGATGCGGTGAGGGGACGGGGCGCGCTGACGCGCGCGACGGACGCCCATTCATCCCTGCCTTGACGGGGCTTTCTGGTCGATTACAGGCACTGGCAGCCCCTCTCCACATGCCTTGCCTGGTACTGGCCACCACTTTATAATTGCTTCGTGTAAATAAATAGAGGCGATGTGCAGGCGTTGGCGAACGCGGTGATGCAGGTAGTCCAGCGGGTCAGGCGCACGCAAGCGCGCGGCCTCAAGCGGCGCAGTGTCGACCTGACCACCGTCGCGGTCTTGGAGGCGATCGTCGCGCGCGGGCCGGTTCACCCCTCGGCACTCGCCGCGGAGCTGGCTGTCCCCCCCTCGTCGGTCACCCGCCAGGTCCAGGCCATCGAGCAGGCCGGGCATGTCGCGGTGGTGGGGGACCCGGCCGACCGCCGCGCCTGTCTGATCGAGGCCACGGCGGCGGGACGGGAGGAGCTGCAGCGTCTGCACGCGATCAGCCTGGAGGCCTTCGCGCCGTTGATCACCGACTGGGATGTGGAGGAGATCCGGACGCTGACGGCGTTGCTGACCCGGTTCGCCGCCGGTCTCCCCTCTGATCAGCCCCACTGGCGGGCGCGGAGGAGCTGGCGGCAGGGCGGGAGCGTCCCCCGCCAGCGTGCCGAAGAGGAGAGAGAATGAAGCTGTATCTGTTGCACTTGGGCGCCATGATCGCGAACGACGCGCCGATCCCGGGCTACCTCGTCCGCCTGGAGGACGGGACCAACGTGCTGATCGACACCGGGTACCGCCCGGGGACGTTCGGGGAGGACGCTCACCCCGAACGCGCCGCCTTCCGCGTTCGCGACGAGGAGCGTGTCGTCGCCCGGTTGGCGCAACTCGGCCTGCGCCCCGAGGATATACACTACGTCGTCTGCTCGCACTTCGACCCCGATCACGCCGGCTATACCGACGCCTTCCCGCGCGCGGCCCTCGTCGTGCAGCGCGCGGCCCTCGCCGCCGCCGCCCGCGCCAGCGCCGACCCCCGCTTCGCGTTCACGCGGCGGGCCTGGGACCTGCCGGACGAGCGGTACCACCTCGTCGAGGGGGACACCATCTTGCTGCCGGGCATCGAGCTCATCGAGACGAGCGGTCACGCGCCGGGACACCAGGCGGTGTTGCTGCGGCTGCCCGAGACGGGGCCGGTCCTGTTGCCGATCGACGCGCTGGCGCCGGCGGATGAGCGCGACCCGGAGGCGCGGCTGCCCAGCCCGTTCGACCTGGACGCGGAGGGGGCGCGGGCGTCCGCGCGCAAGTTGGTGGACGTAGCGCGGCGCCAGGGCGTGCGTCTCATCGTCTACGGGCACGACGCGGCGCAATGGGCGACACTCACGCACAGCCCGGCGTTCTATGCGTGAGGTGGCGCCACATGGTCAGAGGGCGGAGGACCAGCGCGCCAGGAGGGAGCGGATGCGGGACACGGAGCAGCGCCACGCGCGCTCGGCGGCGGGCGTTGTGGGAGCGCGCCCAACAACAGGGCTATCAGCAGCGCCACGCGCGCCCGGCGGCGGGCCTGGATGGCGCCGTGACGACGGCGGCGGAGCGGCCGGATATGGTGGCGGGGCCGGCGGCGCGGACAAGACGCACGATCCGCGTGAGAAAGGCGCGCTCGTCGAGGTCGACGTCGCCCGTGTTGGACGACGCCGCGACGGTGAGATCGAGCGCGGGGCAGTGGAAAGCGAACGTGCCCCACGCGCTGTCGTGTCCCCAGCACGCCGCGCCGCCCGCCGTGATCCGGAAGATGCCCATCCCGTAGCCCGCTCCCGCGCCGTTCGCGTCGTCCGTGTTGGTCGCCGGGATGGTGAGCATCGCGCGCAGCGTGGCGGGCCGCGCGAACACGCGCCCGCGCAGCAGCGCCCGGTCGAAGCGCGCCAGGTCGGCCATGGTCGAGACCAGGCCGCCCCCGCCGTAGAGGTCGGACGAGGCGTCGACCCGCGCGAGATCCAGGCCCGCATAGTACTGATGGGCGCGCGGCGGCTCGCCAGGCGGCGCCGGCTCCAGCGTCTCCAGGTACGTATGGGTGAGCCCGAGCCGGTCGAAGCGGAGCAATGAGCGGTAGGCCGCCGCGAGCGGCCGGCCGCTGACCCGCTCGATGATCGCGCCGAGCAGGATGTAGCCGGTGTCGGAGTAGTGGTAGGCCGCGCCGGGCGGCCCATACGGCCGTCCATGCGTCAGGGCGAAGCGCACCTGCTCCAGGCGTGTCCAGCGGTGCCCGGGCGCGGCCCGCACCGCCGCGTCGAACGCATCCGTCTCGGCATAGTCAAAGAGGCCGGATGTTTGTTGCAACAACTGGCGCACCGTGATGCGGTCGGGCCGGTAGCCGCCGCGCGCGAGCAGCGTCGTGTACGCGGCGGGGAGGTAGCGGGCGATGGGCGCGTCGAGGGCGAGCCGGCCCCGCTCGGCCAGGCGCAGCGTCGTCGCGGCGGTGAACGTCTTGGTGACGCTGGCGACGCGCACGGCGTCGCCGGGGGCGAGGCGGCGTCCCGTGGCACGGTCGGCGAGGGCGGCGGCGCCGCTCCAAGAGAGGCCAAGGCGCGGGGCCTCGACGCCCAGCAGCAGGCCGGGGATGCGCGGCGATGTCGCCGCTGTCTGGTCGAGCACGCGCCGCAACTCCCCCGCGAGGGCCGTCCGCCCCGCGGGCGCCGACGCCGCTGTGCGGGTGGCTGCCGTCCCTCGCGGGGCGACGAGGGCGAACGCCAGGCACGCGAGCAGCGGGGCCGCGCGCACGGGGGCCAGCAACCCCGCGTCGTCGTCGTGGCGCGGCGCGTGCGCCACCACGCGGCCGCGCCTGGACAAGTCGCCGCTCGTGATCTTGCACGCCGCCCACGCCATGTCAACTCTTTTCAGAAGCTTCGTGACCTGATCCTCACGTACGCTCATCCACTCCTCCTACGCCCTGGGCCACGACGACGTAATCCTTAACGCCAACGCCGAAACCCTTGTCGCTCAGCCGGCGCTGAGTGCCACGGCCGACGCGATGCGCCAGACGTTCGAGGTCAACATGTTCGGAGTCGTCACGGTCATCCGTGCCCTGCCGCGCGCGTCCGCCGCGCCGCGCGTCGTCAACGTCGCCAGCACCACCGCGTCCCTGGCGCTGACCAACGACGGCACGCTGTTCGGCGGTGACACCGACAAACACCTGGCCTACGCCTGCTCCAAGACCGCGCTCAACATGCTCACCGTCCAGTACGCCCAGGCCTTCCGCCGTGACGCGTCGCTCTCCCCACCCGACCAGTTCGCTTCACGCGCTCAAGCGCCGGATAATCGTCACGATGTCCCGGGCGAAGGCCGCATCCAGCGGCGTCGGGTACAAGAGAAAGCGGTACCATTTTGCGCCATAGATCAGGTCCGCGAGCACGTCCACATTGGTCTCGGCGGCAAGCTCACCGCGTTGCACCCCGCGTGTCAGGAGCGCCACCAGCGCCGCCCGGCGTGGCCCAATGAACACGCGCTGAAAGTCGCGCGCGAACTCCGGGTCCAGCTGCGCCTCCGCCGCCAGTCCGCGTAGGAGCTGCCCCGCGTCTCCCCGCAAGGCGGGAAAAGACCGCTCGAAGTAGGCCAGGAGATCGCCCTCCAGCGAACCGGTATCGAGGAACGGCGCCTGTGTCTCGGTCTGCGTGGTCAGCGCCTCGAGGGCCACCGCCGCTTTGGAGGGCCACCAGCGATAGATGGTCTTTTTCCCGGCGCCCGCTTTGGCCGCGATCGCCTCGATGGTCATGGCCCGATAGCCCTCCTGGGCCATGACCTCCATGGTCGCCCGCAGAATCGCCCGGTGCGTCTGATCGCTGCGCCGGCGACCCGGCGCGGGCGCCTCCTGTATGTCTATGTCCCGCGCGACCACCCCTTTTCCCCTCCCTTGCCCTGCCCGCGCAACGCGCTCGCTCTTTACAACACGATACGTGGCGTATACAATCACAGTATCCACACGACACGCCACGTATCGTTTATTATAGCGTGGGCTGGGGGCGGATACCAGCCCGGAGGAAGGGGAGACTAGATGGACGTGACCAATCAGCGCATCGTGATCATCGGCGGATCGTCAGGGATCGGGCTGGCGACCGCGCGTGTCCTGGCCGGCGCCGGCGCACAGGTCGTCATCGCCGGGCGCGCGCGGGACAAAGTGGCCCACGCCCTCACGACTCTTGAGGGATCTGTCACCGGGGAGGTCGTCGACGCCACCTCGCGTGAGGAGACCCAGCAGTTCTTTCGCCGCGTCGGCCCGTTCGACCACCTTGTCCTGACCCTGGCCGGGAACGAAGGCGCCGGGGAGTTCCGCACGCTCGATCTGGACATGCTCCAGCGCGCGTTCGCGGCCAAGTTCTGGCCGCAGGTGATCGCCGCGCAGACTAGTCTCGATGTCTTACGCAAGGATGGGTCCCTGACCTTCGTCAGCGCGGTCACGGGCCACACTGCTTACTCCGGCGCTTCCGGGTTTGCGGCAGTCAACGGGGCGCTGGAAGCCATGGTTCCGACACTTGCCCTGGAATTGCAGCCCCTGCGTGTCAATGCCGTCTCGCCCGGAGGGATTGCGACTCCGTTTTGGGGTGACCTGCCGGATGACGTGCGCGAGGCATTCTTTGCACAAGCAGCAGCTATCACTCCAGTCAAGCGTTTTGGCCGCCCGGAGGATGTGGCCCAAGTCATTGCGATGCTGATCGACAATAGCTTTATGACCAGCGCCATCATTGATTGCGATGGCGGCGCACGGATCAGGTCATCCTGGTGAGCAACAGACTGGAAAATCCCGGAGTCGACGCTGGTCCTCCAGAGTGAGGACGTGCTCGTCAGTTACCCAACGCTACAGCTATGAGGATCTTCTGTTGATAATAGGCCAGGAGCTTGCTGTGCGCGGCATGCTGGCGCTCGAGCAGCTCGATGATATCTGTGTTCGATAAAGATGCCGCGAAAGAAAGCTGGATGAGCAAGGGGTCGCGCAAGGCCGGCAGCGACTGCGACGACGTGAGCCAGTGCCGCAGTTCCGCGCGCCCCGCATCCGTTAGCGTATAGACCTTGCGATTAGGACGGTTGTGCTGAATCTCCTCTAGCATTAAGGTCGTGATCCCATTAGGATTACGCCAAGATGCCTACGAGGAAAAGCGGACCAAGAAAGGATCAACCATGTCAGCGGAAGAGAACAAAGCAGTCATTCATCGCTTTGCAGCAGCAATTGAGAGGCACGATCTGGAGGCGGTTTGGGAGTGCCTGGACCCACACTGTCGCTTTCCCGTCCTCACGAGATTTGGAATCGACCCCACCTTTGACAACTACAAACGCTTCATCGCTTCGTTCATTATCGGCCTTCCCGATGTCCACCATACGTTTGAAGAGACAGTGGCCGAGGATGACAAGGTCTGGGTGAACTACACCATACGCGGAACCCATGACGGTCCGTTCCGCAATGTCCCGGCCACCCATAAGCACATCAGCTGGAGTCTTATTGCGATGTATCGCGTGGCCAACGACAAAATTGTGGAAGCAGACTTCCAATCTGATGATCTAAGCTTGCTGCGACAACTGGGCGCCCTTCCCGCCTAAGGCGCGAGGAATTGACTCTTTCTCCAGCAGGGGCATATCCGCGGAATCTCCGGATGGGGTGGGCTACGCCGAACTCTCCGCCATCGACGTGCTACCCGAGGCGCAAGGGTCCGAGGCCGGGCGGCAGTTCTGGCGGCAATCGCTCGCCCACGCGCGAGATCGGGCAGCGCGACATGATTTGAGACGCGCGTGGCTGTGCGTCCATGGGCTCGTCGCCATGCTCTCTCGCTACGCGCGGCGCTGTGAGATGCGCCCGGATCACCATGCGCGACCGCCAACCGTGGGGCGGCGCCGCTACGGTTGAGCGCGCGGTCGCGGCGGGTCGGGCGTGGGGGTGTAGCATGCCAACATCTGGCGCAATTCCTCCCGCGCCGCGTCCCGCCAGGCCGCCGGCTCCAACAACTCCGCGCCCGGTCCCAACCAGCGCAGCAACTCCAGCACGGTCGCGCGGTTGCCCTCGCCGAAGGTCATGACGACGGTATCCTCGTCGATCCGCTCGAAGTGGGCATGGCGATAGTACCAATCCCGGCGTAGACGGTCGGCCTGCGCCGACGAGAGACGGATCGCGACCGGGACGCGCCGACGCCACTCTTTCATAGCGGCCCGCAACCAGCGGCGCCCCAGGAGCGCGCGCACGTCGAAGTTCGCGCCCTCCGCACTGCCGGCGCCCCGCGCGCGCAGCGGCGCGATCTCCGCGACGCGGTCCGCCCGCCAGAGGCGCGCCCCGCGCGTTTGTGTGTCCCGTCGGCCGGCCAGATACCAGCGGTCGCGATCCCAGATCACCCCAAGAGGGACGACGACACCGTCCTCCTCCCCCCGGTAGGGGGAGTGATAGCGCAGGCGCACGGGGGCGCCGTCGAGGATGGCGCGCACGAAGATCGTCAGTGTCGCGCTCTCCTGGGCGGCCTCAGCCGCGCCCCCGCCCCCTGGGGCCGGGCGATGGTCGGGCTCCGGGTGGAAAATGTCGTCGGGCGTTTCCTCGACGCCCATGATCCGCTCCGCTCGCGTCAGGGTCGCGCGCAGCGCCGCGGGGAGGGCGGCCAACAGCTTGCCCTCGGCGGTGTCCAACTCGTCGGGGAAGGGGCGGGCGTGCAGGCGGCGCAGCAGCGCCAGCCCGAGCAGCAGCGCGCTCGCCTCACCGTGCGAGAACATCAGCGGAGGCAGCACGTACCCCTCCACCAGCCGGACCCCGCCCGCGCGGCCCCGCTCCGCGTAGACGGGTACCCCCGCCGCGGCCAGCGCCGCGAGGTCGCGCTGGATGGTCCGCGTCGAGACCTCGAAGCGCCGGGCCAACTCCGCCGCGGACACCGCCCGCTCACCGCGCAGAACGAGGACCAGCAAAATGCCCAGGATGCGCTCGAACCGCTGCTTCATGGCCGTCCTCCCCAACGAATCGTGCAATATATGACGCGTATGCTGTCATATATCATCGCGTATGCTGGGGATAAGCCGCAACCTCCGCGTGGTCCGGCCTGTTCCCGACAGCAGTGGGCGCGCGGGCGTCATCACCTGTGGCCCCGGCCCGCACGTCGCCGTGACCCGCGGTTTGCGGGCCACTGTTCACGTCACGATAAGGAGTTACCCCATGAGCGTGTCTCTCGCAACCCTGGTCTTCGACTGCGCCAACGCCGTCAAGCTTGCTCGGTTCTGGTCGGGCGTGCTCGACCGGCCGGTCGACCCCGACGCCAGCGCAGACTTTGCCAGCATTGGTTTGGGAGGGGATCGGTCCGCGCAGCCCGCATGGATGTTCGCGAAGGTCCCCGAAGGCAAAGTGGCCAAGAATCGTGTCCACGTAGACCTCGCCGCCGCGACGTGGGCGGCAGAGGTCGAGCGGGTCGTCGCCCTGGGCGCCACGCGCCTCGGCGACTTTGAGGAGAATGGCGCCCGCTGGACCACGCTGGCCGACCCCGAAGGGAACGAGTTCGACATCGTCGCAGAGGAAGACTGACCTGGCCCCGGTTTAGGCGGACCAACGCCACTCCCTGGCCTCAGGTGATGTGACCTGAATGAACGGAACGAATGATAGAGCGAAGAATCCCTATGAGCGAACGAGACAGTATGACTACCACACACACTCCGCCCCCGACAGCGCGTGCCACGCCCGATGGGCTCACGCGCGGACGCGCGAGCCGCTGGTCCGCGCTGCCCGTCCTGATGGCCGGGACGTTCATGATCGGCCTGGACTTCTTCATCGTCTACGTCGCCCTCCCCGCGATGCAGGCCGGCCTGCACGCGACCGCCAGTGCGCTCGAGTGGGTAGTCGCCGGCTACGGCCTGACCTTCGCGACGTTCCTCATCGCCGCTGGTCGCATCGGCGACCAGATCGGGCGCCGGCTCCTGTTCTCGACCGGGCTCGCGGTGTTCGCGCTCGCCTCGGCCGCGTGCGGCCTGGCGCCAACGTCGACGGTGCTCGTCGTCGCTCGTCTGCTGCAAGGGCTCGCCGCCGCGCTGATCAGCCCGAGCGTGCTCTCGATCATTAGCGTCATCTACACCGGGGCCGATCGCGTCCGGGCGATCAGCGTCTACGGAATGGTGCTGGGCTTGTCGGCCGCCAGCGGCCAGCTCGCCGGCGGGCTGCTCATCCAGGCCGATATCGCCGGCCTGGGCTGGCGCAGCATCTTCCTCATCAACGTGCCGGTCGGCGTCGCCGCACTGCTGCTGGCGCCGCGGCTGGTACCCGAATCGCGCGCCGAGCGCGCTACACGCCTCGACCTCGTCGGGATGGCGCTCATGACGCTCGGTCTCACGGCGGTCGTGCTGCCGCTCATCGAGGGCCGCCAGCACGGCTGGCCGGCGTGGACGTGGCTGAGCCTGGGCAGCGCGCCGCTGCTGCTCGGCGCCTTCGCCGCGCACCAGGTGTGGCTGGACCGGCGCGGTGGCGCGCCGCTCCTCGACCCGGCGCTGTTTCGGATGCGGACGTTCAGCGCCGCTCTCCTGACGCAGCTGGCCTATTGGTGTAGCCAGGCGTCGTTCTTCCTCGTGCTCGCGTTGTACCTCCAACAGGGGCGCGGGCTCAATGCGCTGCAGTCCGGTCTCGTGTTCACGATCCTCGCGGCGGCGTATCTGGTGGCGTCATTCCGCGCGCCGGCGCTCACCGTGCGGTACGGCCGGGCGGTGATCGCCATCGGGGCGCTCACGCTCGCCACGGGGGACGTGGTGCTGCTGGTAAGCGTCGCCGCGGTCGGCATCGGCGGCGCGATCGGGGTGCTGGCGCCGGGGTTGGCGCTCGTCGGCGCCGGCCAGGGCCTGTGCATCACGCCGCTGACCACGACCGTGTTGGCACATGCCGACCCGCGGCGCGCCGGCGCCGTGTCGGGGGCCCTCTCGACGATGCAGCAGGTGGGCAACGCGCTCGGCGTCGCGGTGACCGGCATGATCTTCTTCGGCGCCGTGGGCGGCGGCTACGCGCACGCCTTCGCGCTCAGCCTTGTCGAGCTCGCCGGCCTGCTGGTTGCGGTCGCCGCGCTCACGCGGCTCCTGCCCCGCCACCGTCAGGTCGCACGAGAACAGGATTAGCACATGTGAGGGACACCGCCATATCCGCGTATCCGTGTATCCCAGGCGCCCTGTAGGAAGCAGGGGATGCGCGACTCTGTGTGGGATAAAGCGGCGCCCTTGTGGAATGGAGGTCGGGGGACGATGGGCGAGCGGCGAGCATTGAAGCGCGCGCTGACGCTGCGGGACGGGGTGGCGCTCGCCGTCGGCTCGATCGCCGGCTCCGGCATCCTGTTCCTGCCGTCACTGACCTATGTGCTCGCCGGCCGCGACGTGCTGCTCGTCTGGCTGGGCGGGACGCTGCTATGCCTACCGATGCTGTTCATGTTCACCGCTATGGTCCGGATCGTCCCCGACGGCGCCGGCATCGAGGGCTTCGTCGCCCGCGGCCTCGGCCCCCACGTCGCCGCGACCGTCCCCGCGCTGTTCCTCTCGCTCGTCGTGCTCGGCCTGCCCGCCGGCGCGCTCGTCGCCGGCGCCTATCTCCGCGCGGCCGTGGGCGGGGGGACGGCCGTGCAGCTCGCCGGCGCCCTCGCGATCCTGGCCGTTGCTCTCGCGACAAACCTTGCCGGCGCCACGACGGGCGCGCGGCTCCAACGCGGCGCGACCTGGGCGCTCCTCGCCGTCGCGGTCGCCTTCTGCGCCCTCGCCTATCCCGCGGCGCGCCACGGCTACGGCGCCGTCCTGCCGGTGTTCGGCGCGTCGGGACCGATCCTCTCCGGCATCGTCGTCGCCTTTTGGGCCTACGCCGGCTTCGAGAACCTCACCTTTATCGCGGGCGAGTTCCGCGACCCGCGACGCGATTTTCCGCGCGCCATGATCGCCGCCTTCCTCGTCTACGGCGGCCTGGCGGTTGCGCTCACCGCGACGATCGCCGCGCTCGTGCCGCGCGGCCGGGTGGACGCCGTCGCCGGGCTCTTCCAACTCGCCCAGCACGTCGATCCTCCCTGGCTGGCCACGGGCGCGATCGTCGCCTTCGCCCTCGCGCTCATGCAACTCAACGCGACGAGTTGGCTCTGGGGCATGTCGCGCCTCGTCTACGCGTCGGCGCGGGCGGGCCGGCTGCCGCGCCCGTTCGCCCGCCTCGACGGGCGCGACATCCCGGCGCGCGCGATCGTCGCGCTCACCGTCGCGTTCGTCCTCGTGACGGTCGTCGCCGCCGCCGTGCCGGGCCTGCTCGTCGGCGCGCTCACCGTCGCGAGCGCCATCTTCCTGTTTCTCTATCTACTGTGTGTCGTGTCGTATCTGCGCGTCGAGCCTGGTCGTGGCAAGCGGTTGGCCTACGGCGTGTTCCTCGTCGTCCTCCTCGTCCTGCTCGCCAGCGTCGGCGCGAAGGTTCTCTATCCCATCGCCGTTTTCCTGGTCGCCCTGCTGGCATCGATCCCGCGGGAGCGCCGTCGCCGCCTAGTCGACCGTGCGGCGCCCGGCGCGCGCACGCCCGCCTGACGGCATGGCGGTCGTGGAGATGGTACACTCAAGCGATTGGTCAAGCGACGCGACCGGCGCGGTCCGGACGGCCCTGTTTTCGCGCGCCGACCACCGGACGCGCTGAGAGGAGGCAATCGGCGGTGACACATGCGGCGACCGCACGATCACGATGAGCCAGCGGGACCATCCCCGCGCGTCGAGCCCTTCTCGATCCGGGTGGAGGAGGAGGTTCTCTCCGACCTGCGGGCGCGCATCCACCACACGCGCTGGCCCGATCAAGCGCCGGGCGTGGCGTGGGAGCAGGGCGTCGACCGTGAGTACCTGCGAGAGGTGTTGGCGTCTTGGGCCGACGTGTTCGACTGGCGGGCGCACGAGCGCGCGCTGAACGCGTTCGCGCAGTTCCGTATTGAGCTAGACGATGTCCGCATCCATTTCGTCCACGAGCGGGCGCCGCGCGGGCGCGGGATACCGCTGATCCTGACCCATGGTTGGCCCAGCACGTTCGTCGAGCTGCTCCCGCTCGTGCCGCTGCTGACCGATCCCGCGGCCCACGGCATCGACGGCCCGGCGTTCGACGTCGTCATCCCCTCGCTGCCCGGCTACGGCTTCTCCGAACGGCCTGCCCGGACCGGGGTGAACTACCGGTACACCGCCGGCCTGTGGTGCCGCCTCATGCGGGGACTCGGCTACGAGCGGTACGGAGCGTACGGCACCGATTTCGGAGCTGGAGTCGCCACGTTCATGGCGCTGGACGACCCAGAGCCCCTGCTTGGCGTCCATCTGAGCAACCTGGAGCTTGCGCCCTACACCGGACCGGGGTCGCGGCCGCTGTCCGAGGCGGAGAGGGCGTATCTCGCGCGCAACGAGGCGTGGTGGCAGGCCGAGGGTGGGTACAAAGCGATCCAATCCACGAAGCCCCAAACCCTCGGGTACGGGTTGAACGACTCGCCGGCGGGATTGGCCGCCTGGATCCTGGAGAAGTGGCGGTCCTGGGCCGATTCCCGTGGGGACCTCGACGGGCGCTTCTCCCGCGATTTCCTGCTGACCACCCTGACGATCTACTGGGCCACGGGGACGATCACCTCGTCGATGCGGGACTACGTCGACAACAGGCGGTTCGGCGTCACGCTCGGCCCGCGGGACATCGTCCATGTGCCGACCGGGATCGCCGTCTTCGCCCACCAATTCGTCGACGACGGCGCCCCCCCGCGCGCGTGGGCCGAACGCCTCTATAACGTCCGTCGGTGGACACCCATGCCGCGCGGCGGGCACTTCGCCTCCGCCGAAGAGCCCGCGCTCCTCGCGCGCGACATCGCGGCCTTCTTCGCCGCACTCTGAGCTAGACTTTGGCCATTCGCGGAAGGGGAGAAAGCAGGATAATCGGGGAAACCACTCCTGAGAAAAGAGGTCCCCATGATTACCCTGCCCGCTTCCAT
>JAABUO010007892.1_pt1 | contig 12103 bp, 17 predicted proteins | sample 5559291 | NCBI WGS metagenome assembly JAABUO01 (sample SAMN10711878, study PRJNA513372) | rock metagenome | isolation source: Antarctica rocks | place: Antarctica: Victoria Land, Finger Mt sud
CTTCCTCCATGTAAAAAGCATGTGGCTCACAACCCACTTTGTTGTGCAAGCGGTGCGCTGCAAATGTCACGAATTGAAGATCATGCTCATCTGCCTGCTTGTGCAGGAGGGTGAGTCTGACGAAGAAGGAGAGTCCAGCACTGAAGGGCCTTCCCTGGAAGCAGCAGCTGCCCTTGCCGCCGTGGCTGCCCTAGTAGAGGGACTGAAGGCATTTCTGAGCCCACACCTGTCGGCGCTGCTGCACCTGCTGTTCAGCCCACCTGTGCTGGCTTGCAAGCAAGCTGGATGCAGCGAGAGTGCAAGCAGCATCAGGATACAGCTGGCAGGAGTGATGCCCCCCAGGCTGCTGCTCGCGCCCTTGTTTGCCCACTTCGATGGTGCCCTCAAGGTGCGCCTGGCTGTTGTGCTCTGCTGCAGCTGAGCTTGCTCACATGCCTTTGCCTTCTGGCTCAACAATATGCCTGACTGCAATGGTGTCAGTGATTGCAACCTGCACATGTAATTCAGGTGCCACTTGTTGTGTCAAGTATGTTACAGCAGCGCTGTCTGTTGCATCTGGTGACAGCCTCGTTCTGACACTGTGAACTCAACCTGTTGTGTGATGCTGACAGGAAGGGGAGGCAGCCACAGTGTCACTGCTTGCCATGGCTCAGCGCACAATGGAACAGATGGATCCCACCACAGCCGCCCAACATGCAGATGCCTGCTTCACCTTCCTGCTGAAGGCCCTAGACCTACGCCAGAAGCGGCCTGCACACCTGCCTGGTTTGGATGTGATCGAGCAGGGCAGCGTAGCAGTGCTGCTGGCGCTGACCATGAAGCTGAGCGAGGCCAAGTTCAAGCCCCTGTTCTTGAGGCTGTTAGACTGGGCCACCACGCCCCCTGCTGCTCAGCCAGGTAACCCTCCCGTTTGCTCACCTGGCCTTGATTTCTTTGGTTTCTTGATTTTGTGCTCAGCACTGCCTGGTTACATTCTTCGACGATCTCTGGAACTGTTTGACTTGGCTAGTTACTGGTGCTGTTAAGTAGCTGTTACAAGTCAAGCCATGCTGCTGATTGTCCTTTGGCCCCTTTAGCAGAGCTGGTTGAACAGTCATGCTGACTGGCCAGCCACCAGAAAATCACATGAGCTGTGTGCCACAAATCTCCTTGCCCTCCCACTTCTTCTGATGAGTCACAAGTGGCTTCAAAAAAGTAGAATTTGAGGTATCATCAAGCACAAGCGTGTTGGTGCAGATGCCAAGCCCTTGGGTCGACAGGTGGCGTTGTTCACAGCTGTGCTGGGCCTGACGGAGCGCCTGCGTAGCGTGTTTGTGCCCTATTTCCGCTACCTGGTGGGCCCCATTGCTGCCCACCTGGGTGGCAGTGCTGTTGAGGCTGAGGGGCACAAAAGGAAGAAGAAAAAGAAGTCCACGGCAGGCATGTTATCCGTGGCAGATGAGTCCAGCACAGAACCTGGCGTTGTTGAAGACACCTGGCGGCTGCGATTCAAGGTATGCTGCAGCACTGAAAGCACTGCTACACTGTAGTTACGTTGTGTTTGAGAAGCAGGTGTGACAGACAGGATGTCTACTGCTGTCTGTGGCTGGATGATGCTGGCAGGACAACTGTTGCTGGATACTGGCTGCAGGACGTAACTGATGAATGACAACCAATGCCATGTTACAGCTGTGTTTCCTTGTGTCAAATGGACTGCTGCTGCTCATTGCTTGTGCAGCTGCTGCAGTTGATGAGCAGGCTTGTCACTGTGAATTTCATCATGATCTTGTTGCTGTTGTTGCTGCTGCTTGCATTCTCCTGGTGTGACATCACCATTGTGCAATGACCGGCATACTCGGCAGGCCAGCCAACTTTGCACTTCAGGGCAGCCATCGTCACACCACCCTGTGCATGATTGCAGCAGCTGACTAGACTTGATTTGACTGTGCAGGTTGTCCAGGCTCTTCACAGTTGCTTCCTGTACGACACCGTGTCCTTCCTGGATGAGGCTCGCTTCCACAGACTGCTTCCCCTGTTGGTAGCTCAGTTGGCTGCTCAGCCTCCAACAGCTGTCTCAGCACTCTTTGGAGCCCAGCAGACGCCCAGTGCAGCACCAGAACTGGGGACTGACCTCTTTGGGGATGCTGTTGTGTCTGCCCTGGTGCAGATGGCCGTCACTGCCAACAATGACGCCCTGTGGAAGAGCCTCAATCATCAGGTCTGCCTGACTGAACCTTGTGGTCCTGCTGCCCATCCCAATGCTGCATGTGCTGTGCCTGACCAGCTGTTGACCATTTTCTCAATCGATCATGCAGCCTTGTTTCCAGGCTGTGCGCAGGCTGTTTTTGCGCTGTGTGAGCGATTTTGCTCCTCCACAGCTGTATTGACTTTCCGCACTTTGTACGCAGACATTGATGGCAACACGCAGTCGCCGCTCTGTGAACGAGAGGCTTCGTGCTGTCGCTGCTGTGGAGGGTCTGGTTGGCCGCATGCGTGAGGAGTACCTGCTGCTGCTGCCTGAGACAATTCCATTCGTGGCAGAGCTGTTGGAAGATCCTGAGCATCAAGTCAGGGTTGTCACTCAGCGCCTAATCAAGACCTTGGAGGAGTTGTCAGGCGAAAGTCTGGAGCAATATTTGCAAGCTTAGACAGTGTGACCTGTACATGTCATAGATTGAGTTTGCTGATGCTGTACCATTATTTGTCTACAGAGGCAGCCCTTTTGTAGTAGTACCTCACCCAATGAGAACTTGTGTTGCGCAGTGTTGTGTAGCTACTATAGTGTCATTCATGCATTGAAGTGTGACAAGTGAGCAGTCAACAATATTGCCTGCATTTTGTAGCCCATTGTTTTGTGTGAAACAGTTTTTCATAGTGATTGGCACTCCATTCAGAAAGTCTCAATTTTACAGACTCTGAGAGAGAACTTCATATCTGTCGGCTAGGTGCTGAACTCATTACGTGCATTGAATACGAATCGGTGGGAAGTCACAGGTAGTCTACCAGCAAATTCTTTCATGTGGGCGTTAGCCTGCGCATGGCACGACACAAACGGACGTAAGATGTCACGTTCATGGTGAAGGCCTCAGAAAAGTACGCTCCGATCCCGGAGACTTCGGAGAAACCGGCTGTCACCAGGCGTGCATCTTTAGGTCGCAGTTCGCTCGCCCCTCGACTTGCCAGATGAGCAAACTGCTGGCGAGCGTCTTGGCATTGAGTGCCATCGTTGTCGCCGTTGGAGTGTATCCCAGCAGCCTTACACTGGACACCTCGTTTGACCAGGCCACAACGTGGTTGTATGATCGTTGGACAAAAAGTCGGCAGACTTCGCTGCAAGACATCAAAGAATGCACTTGCGAGGTGCGGTCAGCGCAGTCCATCTCAATCCAAAAGTTTGATGTGTTTCATGGGCTTAGTTGCTGATGATTGGCTGTTTCTGCAGGAAAAGAACAAAAATCACAGTACAGTTTTCAACAGCACAATATTGTCTGATGATGTGCCTGAACATGCTGCAGTGGAGAATGCTTCACTTGTTGGCATGTGTCAGCTGTCAGGCACTGTGCAAGATTGCTGTAAGGCTTGTTTTGCAAGGCCCAGCCTCAGCCTGACTGCCATCAGAATGTTGCTTGAGACAACCACCTGCTGCAGGTTGTGATTATGCATCTGTCGAGAAGGCAAACAAGCAACAGCTTAACCCACTTCTGTCGCAGCTGGTCAGGACGCCCTTCTTTCGATACTTCAAGGTCAATCTTTGGTGCGACTGTGGCTTCTGGCCAGACGACAGCATGTGTATGCTAAGGGACTGTGCCGTCTGTGAGTGTGAAGACAGTGAGGTTCCCCAACTTTGGAAAGCTGAAGAAGGCAAATGCAAAGGTCTCTGCTCGGCCCTGTATCAACACACAGCATGACTGCACAAACAGTAGTTCAGCTATGCTGCAATGTCATTTGTATCATAACCAACAAACATGCTCATGAGTTGACCGCTACCTGTTTCACTTGCGTCTGACAGCAGATATTGCAAAGTACAATACCAATGCATTCCTTGGCGCCTGGTCATTGTGGCCCTTGTCCAATCTAGGGCAACAATATAGTCAGTGATGTGTAGAGAGCCCACTGGAAGTAGAGTCAGCTGTACGGCGCACAGTTGGGGCTGGTATGCAAGAGCAGCTGCTGAATGTTCCCAGCTGGCGAGGTTTCAATAATCCTTGGATGGCAGAGGATGAGCATGACATAGACTTCAGCTACATCAACCTGATGGACAATGCTGAGCGATATACCGGCTACAAGGTGCTTTACTGTTGCATGCAATGTTTGCTGATATCACATGTGCCTTGGAACCTCAAAAGTGTCTGAAAGTTGTGCTTTCATCCGTACATCAGCTTGAATCCTTAAAATCAGTTTGAATCCTTAACAACAGCAATCATGATTGTGCTTCGCACACCACCACTGATGCCCACATGCATGCAGACTGCTTCAACTCTGATAAGTTGGTGTCTCATGACAGTGCGTTAGGCGCCTAGAACCACCTCAAACAGGCACCTCAGCTGCACATATGCTGTGCAGGGTGAACATGCGCATAGGGTGTGGAGTGCCATTTATGATCAGAGTTGCTTCAGCAACCTCAATGACACTGAGACGTGTCAGGAACAGCGCATCTTCTACCGTCTTATCTCAGGTAGGCGTGCTCTGTATGCCTGTCTGGCACTCACACCTCTGCACAGTACCAGGCTAGTACGGATCCATGCACATCAGACAAGGAAGAACACCCTGTATCACAGTGTGAACAGGAGGTGTGCACAAGCAGCGCAAGTGCTACTTTCTGCCGCTACCTTTCTTTGTTGCACTTGCAATCAGCAGCAATCAATTGCTTCATCGTCAGTCAAGCCTGTCAGACTCAAAACCGTGTGGTTATGCTGCAACAGGGATGCATGCTTCCATCAGCGCTCATCTCTCCCATGATTACCTGATGGACGAGGCAACAGACACCTGGGGACCCAATTTGGAAGAGTTCACCCAGAGGCTAGGCAACATAGCTGTCAAGGAGCGTGTTGAAAACATGTACTTCACGTATCTGTTTGTCTTGCGGGCAGTCATGAAAGCTGGCCCTTTGCTGGCATCCATTGACTACAGCACAGGGTGTCAGGGACAGGATACAGAGACCAAGCGCCTCATGCAGCAGCTGGTAGGTAATGCTGACCGTGCTTTTGTGGACCAGTGTGTCTGTCGCAATGTACAGTCGCCCTGCAACCTGCTGGCAACTGGATCTGGTGGCCTTTTGTCATTGCCATCATGCAGGTATGGTATTTTTGCTTGTTTTGTCAGGCTTGATTGTGTGGTTTCCATTGATTCATTTCCCATACACAATGTGCACAAGACCCTATGACTAAGTGGCAAGCATTGCAGGTCAGCAATGAAGCGCTCAAGAAGACCTGCCCCATTCCTTTTGATGAGGGGCGATTGTGGAAGGGAGCCAATGCAGTTGAGCTGAAGCGCGACCTGCAAAAGCACTTCCAGAACATAACCCTTGTCATGGACTGTGTGGGGTGTGAAAAGTGCAAGTTATGGGGCAAACTACAAATTCTAGGTGAGCAAGCAGAGGCACAATGCCATGATTATGCAAGGGCTTTCCTGTCTGCTGTGTTATCTCCATGAAGGAGTGGCTTGATGTTCAGCTCTGGAATGCCTTCAAGCCCAGCTATGTCAACTTGCATGTCAGTGCATTCCTGCAGGCATTGCCACATCCTTGAAGATCTTGTTTTCACAAGAAGACTGCAGTGATCTGGGGTCTTCTACCCCTCATCTGCATCTGGAGCGCAATGAAGTCATTGCTCTGGTGAACTTGCTGGAGAGATTGTCGAAGTCTATTGAGGTAGTACGTACCATGAGTTTAGAACTGGCAGGTGCTCAACAGCATCCACAAGGCTTGGGTGCAATACAAGAAGTAGTGAGACATAACTTGCAGGATGTGCTGTGACTATTCTAGCTTTATGATCTATTTTTGTTGTTTAATTCAGATTTGTGTTGTTGACATAGATCAGTATAAGTGTAGGCATAGCTGACACAAATGAAGCTGAATAACGAATGCAATTTGCTCTTAGCTACAGCAACACATGCTAAGTTTGAAATTATAGATGCTGTGCTTCTAAGATCTTGAAAAGAACTGTACTTGAGTACCAAGCTTGATTTGAAGATACACCTAAGCAGTCTTCCATAGCAGGGGCACTTGGCCATTATTCTGTCCGGACTCTCAGTTGATGAAATTGTTGCATCACCAGCACACATAGACGCCAAGAACAGACAACCCATTTGCTGATCACTCTTCAATATTGTTACTGTCTTGCACGCTGCATGTTGCCTGCTCCTGCAGCCACCTTGATGCAATCCACTTCTCTCCTTGCCGGACACGCTCACCAGAATGTAAGGAAGCCCGATCTTCTTGTCCATTCTCTGCCCTTGACCTGTATTGTGCTGATTTGAGTATTGTTTACGTCAACATGCAGCATGGGCTGCTATTCTTCAACAATGTCACTCACAGGCAGTCAGGCTTCACAATAGTGCAGTACTTAATGGCGCACAGATGTAATTGGTGCTGGCTGACTGCCTCAAAGGTCACACAGAGTTGTGCCTAGAATGTGTCAACTGGACATGAAGGCGCGTGCATCACGCCTGCTTTTTTGTAGTCGACTGCAACTGATCAAGCAGCAGCTTACCAGAACATGATGGCCCGGCCCTGCTTTGGCGGGATTCTGAGCCCTGACATGCCCATTGAAGCTTCATGGCTGTTCACTGCTGAGTTTGGATGTTCTGCTGGCAATGCACGACCTTGTTGAAAGGCTTGCGCAGAGCAGCCGCTGCTCCTCCTGAAGAATGTCTCTCCTCCAGCCTCCACATCACTGCATCATGAACAGAACACCAGGCAGCCTTGTCAGATTGTTAACCTCTTGTGAGAGCTTGAATCAGCAATGCCGGGGGGGGGGAGCACATGTCATATACAGCAAATCATGTGTAGCTGACATGCATGGCAAGGCACTTGCAGCAGCAGGCGAGTGGCACCTCAGATACGCCATGATGGTGCATGCCCTCTTAGAGCAGTCATCTGCCTTGTTGTCAAAATGCTCAGCATAGAACTCTCCTTCTTGATACCTGCAAGACAACTTTCGTTTTATAAGCCTGAAGACCTGGCAAATCTTGACTGCTAGCGCACAACGTGAGCGATCTGTAGCAGTCCAGCAGGGGTCTACCTGACAACTTGCACTGCTTCTCCTTTGGTCAGATGCCTGCGACCATGCATGACTGCAGGAAGGGAAGTGAGCTGAGAGACACCCTGCTCAAAGCACTGAATGTCTGGATGACTGGCTTTTCTGGTGAGAAAGGTGGAGGAAGATGTCCTGGAAGGAGTCATGTCACCTGCACCCGGCTGATATACCTTGCCAGCGTAATTTCAAGCACATGCTGTGCTAGCCCATAACATGCTGAGTTCATAAAGAGCAGAAAGCCTCCTTGAATGCTGACACAAAGCTGCTGTTTCTTTGGCAGCAGGTACCCTTAAATGCACAGCGTCTTCATCTCAGATGCCACTGGCTGCATGGTTTTGCAGATTATGAGGCAGGAAAACGGGACTGTGACTGGGCTTGCCAAATGTTGACATCTTGATGGGCTCAAGGCTCACCTTTAGCAACTCTGCTCCTTTGCAGATCAGGCCACGCCAAGTTGATGATGCCCTGCAAGACGGCACAGCTGCTGGCAGCATATTTGCCCATCTTATGCTTGTGCACGCATATATGCCAGGGTACTTATCTGCTGAACTCTCACACCAGTTACTGAGTATACTGCATGAGATAGCAGAAACTGTGATGCACAAGATTACCACCATTCGGTCTGCCTTTACCTGGCAGTCTGCTGCAGATAGGAAGTTCTCAATCAGCAAGATCCTAGGCTGCAAGCTGATGAGGATGATATGGGAATCTGTACTGGCAATAATGCCAGGCACAGGAAGGGCAGTGTGCATCTGCACAGACTGTAATCTGAGCTCAATCTCAGCATAGCCAGATTGCTCTAGTTGTCCCAGGTCCTTCAGAGATATGACTTGTCTTGCACCTATACACGCACTGAAAGCTTGAATCCTGCAGTGCTGATCTAGACCCAGCTATGCGGAGACACAACTGTCTACTGGGTGAAGGGGGTTTTGGTTCCCTGAAACTGCCATAGTCACTTGCACAAGCAACAAGTCCCATGGTGCGTGCATTGAGAAACAGTGCCAGGTGCAAGCAAGCAATGCCGACAGTCAAGCCTGAGGTAAAACTCACCCTGATGTACACCGCCTGAGCTGAGCACCCAGGACTGATCTGTATAAATCAATATATTTGTTAAATATGAACACAAAGCTTCCCAAGGGGACACGTATGGGGTGTAACTTATGTAACATCAGAGGTACTTACCTGTACTGGCAACAGCAGAGGAGACGCTCCATGCCTTCTGCATTGCTTTCACAGTCAAGCTGAAGTTGGCCCTCACTGTCAGTCCTGAGTCTGGGGCTTGTGCACTGACACTCTGCAGAATGAACAAGGTTAGTGAAGACCTTAGGCTAGCAGCATACTAACTTGTCAGACGGAAACCTCTTGTCAGCAGCAGCGCTACAAGGCTTACCTGAACATAGAGTGACAAAGAGTCCCTTGACAGCTCCAGCGGTACCACTGACAGCTGCCTGCACAAACAGTAAGGATGCACAGAAGAACCTGCGTGCAATTCAGCCACGGCTGATGTCTGCTGTCGCCACGATGCTCACCATTGCAGGCTAAGATTGTCTGAAGGGCCTGACAGCCGGAAGGGAGGAGAGCAGTACTGGCAAGGCAGTCCACAGGCAGTGCTGCCAACTCTACTTTGCAGCTCCCTTCTGATTGACAAGCAGATTCGGCGAAGCTCAAGACGCCACACTGCAGACTTATCATCTGCAGAATACAGAGGAGATCAACTGTATTCAAGTGGCAGCAGGGAAGGATGTTTTCACAAGAACGCAGGAGTGGCCTGTGTACCTGACCAAGATATGCTCCCAAAGGTGACGGGGCACTGGCTGGCTGTGTGTCTGATCCAGGGGTCTGCACCTGCATGTGGCATTGAAGTGTTGACACAACCAGAGCATGCTAGCCTGTCAGGCAGCTGAAATAAGGCCAGTATAAATGAGGCCTTGACAGGCTTTGAGCCGAAGGTGCTTCTGACCTGCGCGAGCGTGCTGCAAAGTGCCGCTGCCTCTGGCGCTCACGTCGAGCCCCTGGTCAGCCATTCCGGCAGGTGCCAGATTGCTCGCTGACGTTCCCATGCGCAGGCCGCTCCTGTTGAGGCACTATAGCTAGCCCTTGCACAGGGACCGCCGCAGCTAACAGTCACAGGTCAGGTCCACACAAGGGCAGCCTGTAGGGGGCACGGACACATTGCAGGCGGTTCAGCCGCAGCTGCAAACGCTACGTGCTCACAACTGTCAGATAGCAAGGCTCTCAGACCAGGTCAAATATCAAGTGTGCTATTTGACTGAACAGGCTTGACGCGCAAAGATGGCGGGAACTTCCGACAGTTGCATCTGGGTTCCGCCCTCCTGTTACACTAGGCTCCAGGCGCCTGTCGGTCACAACTGTACTACAGGCTCTACTACATGGCATCTGAGCACCAGTTGCACAATAGCAATTGATTTCTGTAGCACTGGTGCATCTAGTACAGCTGACTACAGTATGGCCCAGTGGGTACCACACACAAAAGGAGTGCAATTTCAGGAAGACAGCCTGCATCTGGTTCATTTGGGTGCCAAACGAAGCTCAGGAGCTCCTCGAAAATCAAAAATAGCCTCCATTTGCTGCTACATTGGCTGCTTCAAGATCGTCTGCTGGCATAAGTGCCATGAATTGCTTCAACTTGCCCTACAAAGGCACAGACAGCAGCCATCAAAACCAGCGCCTTGGTTTGAGGAGCAGGCTCTCACTATGGGTACACTGCAGGGTTGGGCAATGACATATAGCTTTGCATGCAAGAGATTAAGGTCAACTCAGTCTTGAAACAGAAGTCTGATGACCTTAAAGGCGTGAGGTAAGGCTGTGAGTGCAACAGCAACACTTTATGAGCAGCAACAGCGGCCGCACAGGTACTCTCCCAAGGCTGAGAGTGACCCTGCTATGAAGATGATGGGAAGCTTGGCTGCAGCAGCTGTGCTTCTTGCTGCACAAATTGCACTAGTCAATGCCAGATTGCCACCAGAAGACTCTAATATAGTGTTTGCTCCATTGAGAGTTGATTGTGACAAAGGTCTACACTGGCTAAGGCAACACCTGTAACTTATGCAGACCCAAACAGATGTGACAGAGCTTTTGTTGGGAATTCACCTGTGCTGCTTTGATGCTCTGAGAGGAGAAGTCTGAAAATAGCTTCTCCTTCTCGCCTCCTCTGGTGCCAACAGCACCCATAGATTCATAGTACTTATTGTAATTGATCTGATCCAGATACTCAAGCAGATCAAACGCAATGCGTTCTGCCTTTGTTTTCTTGCTTTTGTCCTCTAAACCTGCAGGCAGCTAGAAAATCAGCGTTCCGCAAACATGTTTTTGGCTTGTGCTCTACAAACAGCACAATGTACAATGAGCTATGCGAATGCTTGGTTGTGATTGAGACTTGAGAGATGCAGTACCAAGCATACAATGCAGCGACTCAGCTGGACACAGGCAGAGGGGCTTACATGAGAAGGCATTTATCAAATTGTCTCGGGCTGAGTTTGGTTGACCTTGGATGCGAGAGAGCAGCGATTGCAGTTCTGCACAAAGTCACAAGCTTGCTCAGCAGCAGACAACACTTAGTTGGCCAGGAACCTGTTTTTGTCGGCCAGGTGCTTGCTTTTGTGCATGAGCTGTATACCATGGCCTGTCATGATTCCCACCTGTCCAATTGCCGTTTGATGCCAGATCTTGAGCTTGAATCAGTAATTGCTGCAGGCATTGCCATGCACAGGTCAGCACACTCACGTCAAGTGACTCTTGACCAACACATGATCAGACTTACGCGGGTGCAAAAGAATGACACATTACTGAGAGTTACCTGAATGCGAACAAGTGGTGTCAAGTAGAAGAAGAGGGGCTTGGATGGCTTCCCACGCAGCTCTGCTGTTGGAATCAGGGCCAGAGCAACAGCTGCCCCTGTTAGGCCTACGCCAATCAACAGGCGCCTCTGCATGAAACCATCAACAGGTGTCTCAGAAGCATGCCACCCTTACAATGCCACAATATGTCAAAGCTGTCCAAGCACACAAAATTGCCAATCTTGTCCAGAAGCTATCCAATTATACCTGTACCACTGCTGAAGATGCAACATCTTTCACTGCATCAGCAGTCTCAGATGGACCCCGTGCAAAGAAGTCCATGTCAGCCTCTTTAAGCCAACTTTCATCGCCTATACACCAAGACTTGGTGGAACACACTGAAAGATACTCAGGCTCAGAGTTTGTCATACAGCATAGACATGTTGATCTGAGTCACCTCCTCCAAATAGACCTTCTCTGCGCATTCCGGTCCCAGTGATGCGAGATATCTGTTTTGCAGTCTGTTCTTGCTGTTGCTCAATGTCATCAAGTAGCTTTGTGTCTCCACTTGCCTACGCATGTGAAGTCCCAAATAGAACACATGGGTGTACCTCAAGTCAAGGTGTGTGTGCCTGTGAGCTGGTAGCAACATTGAATGGCTACAGCTGAAATCAAACGTAATTTATCTGTGCAAGCGTTAAAGCGAACAGAGACAGCTGGTTCTCAAGGGGGCAGCATGTGGCATACGGTTGCATAGCAACACCTTAGCTTTTGCCTTGGCCTCAGCCAACTGCTCCCGCAATGACGCGGCTTCTTGTTCGGCCTCTTTCAACTTGCGCAGAACTTCGTCTCCAAGTTGGTCCTTTACGCTTTGTTTTCCGTCAGCACTATTGCTGTCTGCTCGACACCTTCCTCGGTATCCGGAGCATGCGCGTCGAACAGTTGCAAACGGACTCCTGCACGGTCGTGACCGCAATAACAATGCCTGATTTTGCCCTAAGCATAGACGTTGCGGCGGCATCTCTTCCCTTCTGTGCCACAAGACTCCGTGGCGGGTTGACCTTTTGACTT
>JAABUO010007895.1_pt1 | contig 12100 bp, 18 predicted proteins | sample 5559291 | NCBI WGS metagenome assembly JAABUO01 (sample SAMN10711878, study PRJNA513372) | rock metagenome | isolation source: Antarctica rocks | place: Antarctica: Victoria Land, Finger Mt sud
ACTTTGCTGTCATGAAACGAGTCATGCATGTGAGCACGCATGGTTGAGCTTTGCGCATTGCTGGCCTGACCAATCGTCGAAAGCACTGCATGATAGTGTGCACTATCACAATCGGTAAACACATTCCATACAAAACTATCTGTGGCCTGCTTGCCTGCATGACACACTTGAGGTGGCACCAGTTGGTTCTAAGCTGGCTTACCTTGCAGTGTGGCATAACTAGCTTGTGCATATTTTCATTTGTGAGAGCATGCTGCCCAGAGAGCATGTCACCTGTGTACACACAAGCACAGGGCGCTTACTGCAGGATCTTGCACGGCTGGGCCGTTGGATGGCCGGCAAGGCCGTTGGACTGGTCTTGTCAGGAGGGGGGTCCAGAGGGTTGGCCCACCTGGGGGTCCTCCACGCCCTTGATGATGCTGGTGTCCCTGTAGACATCATTGGCGGCACCTCTCAGGTGAGGCTCTCCTAGCGCCTGAAACATGATGGATACTACTTCTGCTTGACCCAAGCCCCACAAAGCTTCTGTTGGACATTTTCTTTGAATACAGAGGGCTGCTCAGCGACTGTTGCACATTTAGATTATGTTTGGCTAGGCAAGCAGATGGCTGAGAGCACATTCCGCTGTGGGAGAGTGTGAAGCATGCTCTGCACCAGCTTGCTGGCTTTCAATACACTTCTGCAGCAGGGCTTTTTTTCACTTTCACTATTTCAGATCTCAACACAGCAGGTCTCAGTGCCATGCTTGGCATACCTCACAGCGCTGTTGTGGCTGCAGGGGGCTTTCATGGCTGCCCTGTACTCCCAAGGGCTGGCCTGGGAACAGATGCACCACCTAGTGCGTGAGTACGCACGCCAGATGAGCAGCGTGCAGCACCTGCTCTGGGATCTGACGCTTCCAATCATGTCGGTATTCAATGGCGTGGGTTTTGACCGGGTTGTGCGTGAGACTTTCAGGCATGGGGCACAGCAGATTGAGGATCTCTGGCTCAGGTGGGCGCACAGGCTGACTGTGGCACCACCAGAGGTTGCTGGCAAAAATGCTGCGACATCGGCTCAAGAAAAATGTTTCTGAGTTGCATGGCGAGCATTCGCTTGTGCATTCAATCTTTGCTCGTTCAGGCAGTCCAGCATGCAGTCATTGCACGCATGTTTGTTTTTCTGAGGGCCAGGCGTGAGCAAGCCAGTGGTGTGACCACTTGAGTCCCTGCTTCTCTCATGTCGGCCACCTTGCCTTTCGTCACAAGGTGGACATCTAAAAAGCGCGGTCACCAAGAAGGCTGCTGGCTGGGTGTCTGCATTATAGAACCCAAGCACAAGCTCTTGTCAATGCAATCACAGTTTGCAACTTGCATCTTCTGTGCATGCAGGTGTTGACCAAAAATGCCTGACTTGACAAAAAAAGGTTCGCCTTTTGCTGGGCATTGTGGGCTCTGGAGAGCATTCCTTCTGACATGGCTATTATGCATGCAGCTACTTCTGCAACAGCACCAACCTGAGCAAGGGGCAGTCCAGTGTGCACGACCAAGGGCCCTTGTGGCGGCTGGTCAGAGCTAGCATGACCATTGTAGGCATGGTACCCCCTGTCTACTACAAGGGAGACTTGCTAGTAGACGGCGGCTACATGAACAACATCCCTGTTGATGTCATGCGCAGCATGGGCGTGGATACGGTGAGGACCTGGCCTGCAGTTCACGCCAAATTGCACACCTGAATGGTCAGATATCTGCGTAATTGCTTCACATGTAAGTCCTGCAGAGAGCACTCAGATGCAGTCAGGTGCAGGAAACAGTATCATAGTTTATGATCAGCAGCATGACACAGCCTCCATACAAAGGCCATGGATGCATTTTGCTGCAAGTTAAGCCAATATCACAAGCGCACAAGTGGTTTGTGTGCATGGGCAGCATGCCTGCCTATCCTGACTCAACAGCAAATCAACAAAGCCTCACGCACCGCCAGGCCAGCATCCGTGTACAAGACATGCGCTGACTGTTCCATCTGCAGGTGATTGTGGTGGATGTGGAAGACAGGGACGACAGCGTGTGGCACAACCTGACCCCCTTTGATGGTGGCCTTAGCGGCTGGCGCTTGCTTTGGGACAGATGGTGTCCCATCCCACGCTTCAGGTGTGTCTGTACAAGCACATCCTTTATCTGTATGGGCGGCTCAGTGTCTGCCTATCTGTGAAAGAAGCCAAGCCAAAGCATTGCAACTGGACAGATACAGTGTTGATTGTGACAGTTGACATTTCTAGAATGTTCAGCAGTATGACCTGCAGCATGATGAGGCTGCTCAGCCACAAGGTGCTGGACAGAGACTGTACAGGAACAAATGAGACATCTCTAAGCAGCTCAGAGAGGCAGCTGAAGCTGATTTTGTTGTGCAGGTTTGGCATCAAGCTGCCCAGATATCAACAGATTGTGAATGCGCTGACGTGGATGAGTCACAGCCAGACCCTGAGGCGGGTGAGCAGGGAGTATGTGATTGACCTGTACCTGCGGCCCCCGGTCTCACGCTTCCGCTTGATGGACTTTCACCTCATGGACCGCATCGTCAGAGATGCCAACAGGTAGGCCTACCAGCCTGCTGGCGCCACATTTGCATCCCACTGTCTCCGGTCAAAGTTGTAATTGTCAAAATGTCCAAGGGGTTTTTGTTTTTTGCGTCTGTTACATTTTGTGACTGTCTTAGAGTGCAAGAAAAGCAGGTCTGCTTCACATTTAGGGACGATTGAAATCAATGTCAAAATATGTGGACTCTGCTTGTGGCTTTCTGAAACATCTCCGCAATGTAGAAACGCGCTTTTACTGTCCCCAGGCGTTTCTGAGTCTAGATTTCCAGTGTAGGGATGACGTTTCTGAATTAAAATAGATGTTTTGGGATTGAAAAGAACTGACTGCCTCGCATCATGCCAAGCGTGAGTATGCACCTAATTGCAAACAGTGTATGTCATGCTGCTGACACAATGCCCATGTGATGGCCCAAGTCGTGCCGTGCACAGGCATACAGCTGCCTGCATCAAATGTACATCATGCTGCTGAGACATGGTACTGCTGAAACATGATGCATGCTGATCAGACCACTCCTAGTCATGGGGTGCACAAGCATGCAGCTGCCTGCAACGTTTCTACATCGTGCTGCTGGTCAAATGGTCCCATGGTGATACTCACAGGCATTCAGTGTGTTTATATTCTTTTTTGCTGCTTGACAATGATTTGTGTTTTACTTCTGACCAGGTACGCCTGGGCTGCCATTTCAGAGTGGCAGTGCCAGCAGGGGGTGACCCAGCAGGGCATGCTGGGCAGTGAGGTGGTGCTGTCAGGCCCCACCCCTATGAGGCGCAGCCACTCCATGTCCTGCATGACCCAGCTGCAGGCCAAGCACTCAGGCACTCCCTTCGACCAGCTGGAGGGCACAGCTGGGTGAGCAAACCTTACGTGTCCCACTCTACCCTTGCTGCTGTCAACACTGCTTTGTTAGCCTGCTTACACTCAAGATTGCTCTTGTTGCAAACTCAGCATACGTGTAGTTACGGGGTGCAAGAACGCAGATAAAGTCAGAGTGTAGAGCAAGTTTCCAGGTATCAGAACAGCCCAGACGTGAATTGCATGTTTAGCCCCTGACTTTGCCCAGGTTTCACATGTGAGATGATTGTGGCACTGATCAGAGCAAAACAAGAATGAGAGTGCCGGTGCTCAAGCCTCTGTGCATTGTCACCAGAACATTGCCACAGATGTAAAAGGCTGGCTCTAGCGAGCAAGCTGTGCAACAGTCAAGATGCAATGGCCACAGAGTGGCTCAAGGCCTGCTTCCCCTGATCAGTCTGCAGCATATTGTGACACAGGCATGTGTGATGCAGGCCAAGTGTGAGCAAGAAGGGGCAGGGCAAGGATGCAAAGGCCAGCAGCACTACTGCCTCAAAGCCAGCTCCTCCATTGTCAAAGACTGCTCCGCCACCAGATGACTCATCAGAGGCCTCAGACGCTGACACAACTGCCACAGCTGTCTCCTCTCAGCCCGCTGCTGATCAAGCAAGCAGCAGTGCAGCAGCTGAGGCCCCAGATTCTGCTCCTGAAGGTGCGCGCTTTGCTATGAAGCCTCCTTTGCCAGCTGGAAACATTCAGTTGTGCAGCTTGGTCTGCTAACATTGCAGTCCCAGCTTGCAAATTGCACACAGCTTCTCACATACGCTGCAGCTGATGGTGCTACAAGCACTGCAGCACGCCTTACAAATGTCTACCTATGTCCTGCTGACTGTTGCTGATGTGGCTTGGGAGACAATCTCCAGAATTCGCAGTATTGACACTCATACCAAGCGATCTGCACAGTCCTGGCATTTTGCAAAGCTGCATCCTTTGTCCAGATTCAGGGTCACACTCCTAGACGCAAGCTTGTGGCTGACAGCAGTGTGATTGTCTTTTGCAGATAGTCCCCCTTCCTCCCCCTCAGCCTCCTCCTCTTCTTCCCGCACCCACATCTCTGCCACGCGGCACACCCAGCGGGCAGCGTCCACATCAGCACTGACATCAAGCCTGGTTTCCAGCGCCACACAGACCATGTCACAGCCTCCGCCAGCACAGCCTGTGCCGGTTGCTGCTGCAAGGAGGCCTGGTGCGAGTCATGTAGCAGATGGTCTGTCGCAAGCAGGTGGGTTTGCGGAAGCTGTTGGTGACGCCATTCATTGCACCGATGCAACTTTATGACAAGCATGATACAGAGCTTTGCTGAAACGCTACCTTGCACTTTCCAAACAACCATTTTGATCAGGAACTTGACTTCAAGAACACGCTTGTCCGTTCGTTTCTCCTCTTTTGCAGTGCAATGTCCCTCTGTCATAGCATGTCATGACTGTGCTTTTCTTGCTGGGAGAGATTCGCATACATGCATTTCAGTTGCAATAGTTGGAACCAGTTTTTGTTGCAGGTGCGTCAGGGCGCAGGCACACTGAGCAAACAGCACCAGGGTCCCTTGAGTCCAGCAACTCCTCCTGGCCTGGTGGTCTGCCTGATGACATGCACAGCGCAACCACAGGGCTGTTGACGTTGGAGGGAGATTCCCTCCCGGCCACTGCATCACCTCACGTGCGCCCAATGATCATACCAGAAGTACGCAGGCCGTCTCTCAGGGCAGGTTCAGGCTCCACGGATTATGCTGCGCCTCACTCCAGAACTGATCACAGACTATCTCGAAGGCCATCTTTTGTTGAAGGTGGGTCCAGAGAGAACAGCTTGGATGCTGAGTTTCCTGCTCTGGGCAACATTGAAGGCAGACATGCTGCCCAGACATACAGATGGCAGCAGCAGCATTTTGGAGAAAGTTCCAACAGTCATCACCACCACATCTAATTGTCAAGGGATCCTGCATGCAAAGATGCACGAAAGAACGCATGAAAGCGCGCCTATAGCATGTGTTTGGCCATTCATACGGCCAACATTTTTTCGCATTGCTTGCATTGACTGCATGATTGATTTGCCCTCCTGTTGCCACATGTTATTTTGATGCTACTTTAGCCTACTGTCAACTTCCAAATGAGGCTCTGAGTAGATCGGTCGGGTCAGAAACGAAGCGGAACATGTTGTATGCCTTTTTGCCATCGTAGTACACCAGTGTATTTTTTTCCAAGTTGTCCCCATCGTAAGTCAGGCTGCACAGCAATCAACAACCACTGTTTGCAAAAGTTTTTGTCGCTCACATCTGCAGTTGGACACTTTTAAACATTGCACTCAATGGCCTGTGTGTACCTAAAAGAAAGCACAGGAATGCACCACTGGCATTTTCTTAGTAGCAGCATTTGCATGCCAGCTTGCATTTGTATGTCAGCTGCACTGACAGAAAACGTGGGTTGCAGATGCTTACACACTCAGCAAACTCAGTTCACCTGGACCACAAGCTTTAAATCGTACAAAACAGCGTCAATACGTATATGCTGCTCAGGGTAGATAATACATTTGTGCAAAATTCAAATACTGTCTGATTAGGCTGACAACACAGAAGTCAAGCAAGGATACATTCTAAATTTAGAGGATGACGCCCTGTCTACGCTGATCCAGGGGATCAGAACAACATTAGGCTGGCAGAGGCAGGGCGTGTGCCTGCCAGCCTGTGGGTCATCGTTTCTTGAAGCCATATTTTTTCCGCTCATAAAACAGGTCTGTTTTGGCCGAGCCAAGATTGACAATCTTTGGACAACCATCCCTCTGCAGTACATGCATTAAGGAATTCATCAGTATCATGCAAGCCATTTACCCCTGTCAGCTGAGGAACACAGGAACCCATACAACATATCAGGATCTCAAGCAAGGCTTACATCCTTCTCTTGTAGAGTGCATTCTTTGCAGTAGTAGGCATCGGATATGCCAATGCCGCCACATATGGTGCAGCGGCCAGCATATGAGCCATAATTGCACTCGTCACAGATGCGTACTAGCGTTGCTGGCCTCACGTATGAGTCGCATATGACACACTTGCCATCACCTGCATCAAGACAGGACCAATAGGTCAGTGAGAATGTGAGCAGCCGAGTCAGCTGGCAGAGACTGTGAGCGGGGCAGACCCAGCCTGCTTACACTTCTCACAGAGCCGTCCGATAGCTGCAACAGCAACGTGAAACCTGTCAGTGGCGTGAAACGGAACAACGGAGAGAGCAAGAATCCGCATGCAAAGTAATTCTGGTACGTACCTATGCCAGGCTGCTTTCTACACATGATCAGATCTGGGTGATGTTTTGCCATGTTGGCCGCCGGCCCGAGGAGTCAACCCTCGCTCTCTCAACTTATGAACTACACACAGCGCTGTAGCGCAGTTCTGATCTGGTCCAGCGGCAACGTACTGCGAAATGAATCAGCAACAAATTCTACATCCTGTTGCAAACCTTACGAGGTTTTGCGTGAAACTTCGTCTAGGGTCTGGTCTAGGGTTTGCAACTCAAGTCCAGCTTGCAGTGAGAGAATTTGTATCGGTTGATACTGCCTGTTCAGGCGATCCTTGCTGTATTTGGTCCTGTCATGGCGCGGAAGAGGAAGTTCTTTCATGCGGCAGGACAGGGTGGTAAGCGTTCGCAAGTGGAGGCAGCAGAATTCGAGCAACTGGAGCAAATTTTGGAGTCCGGCAAGCCAGCACCCAATACAGACGTCTTGGCGCAGTCAAACGAAAGCAAAAGCGGCACATATATTGGCGCCAAGAAGTTTGACGAGCTGCCAATCAGCCAAAACACCAAAGACGGCTTGGCTCACTCTAAGTTCACACAACTCACAGCAATACAGCGGGCATCCTTACCACACGCGTTGTGTGGCAGGGACATCTTGGGTGCTGCAAAGACAGGCTCTGGGAAGACCTTGGCATTTTTAATCCCTGTGAGTCGACCAGTTGTCTTTACCACACCCTGCAGAATGCACACCAGCGCAAGCTTCAAGCAGCATGAGTCACTCGTCACTTGTTAAGGCTTGCACAGCTTTGAACAGGCAAAGGCAATAGCCATGCCTCAGCTTCCATCAACCTGACTCACATGCAATAGAGAGGAATCTCTGTATTTTTCATGTATTCATTACAGGAGCAGTGATATCTTCAGCCAAAAATTACCTGTGCACCTGCGCCTGTGAGAGACAACTGAGACTGTTCCTATGCAGGTATTGGAGAAGCTATACAGGCTCAAGTGGGGACCCTTAGATGGTCTGGGAAGCCTGATCATTTCCCCAACCAGAGAGCTGGCGCTGCAGATCTTTGATGAGCTGCGCAAGATAGGCAAAAAGCATGACTTCAGTGCTGGACTGCTCATTGGTGGCAAGAAGGTCAAGGAGGAGCAGGAGAGAGTGCACGGTAAGCATAGGATCTTCGTATCTGCACACTTGTGCTTGCACGCACATAAGGCATGCACCAACTACCACAAGGGGTTCCGGGCTGCCGCCTCAGGAGGCTCCCGTTATGATCGCTGAATAGCGTAAACTTTTCTTTCTTTTCTACCACAAGGGGTGTCAGCAGGATTACAGAGCAGAGGTGATTGTGCAGAGAGACTCATTGAACTGTTTCAAAGAAGTACTTTGTGGGGTCAATGTCAGTACTGTTCCTAGCACACGTGCGAGACGCAGAACCAGATTGCAAAGGCCGCACTGGAGCATACATCTCACGAGCTATTCTGGTCAACTGCATGCGCATTGATGCTGCCATGCAAGCAACACCTTCTGGTACAATAAGTAGTCATCATAGGCTGTGCTGCCATGCTGTGACGTCAGCCGCCCAGCTCAGGTGCAGCAGCATATGCATCTGCTCAATGACACAGGACTTGTTTGTACCTGATACACTTGATCCCAGAACGATGGAGTAATCCTGATTTGCTATATGCATCTAGACAACTGGTTGTGTGGCATGCTGACAGCGGACTGTCTCCCTACTTGCAGGCATGAACATGCTGGTCTGCACACCAGGCCGCTTGCTACAGCACATGGACGAAACCCCAGGCTTCGATGCCAGCCAAATTCAGGTCCTTGTTCTTGATGAGGCAGACCGCATTCTAGACATGGGCTTCTCTGCAACTCTGAATGCCATCCTGCACAACCTGCCTCAGGAGCGTCAGACCATGCTCTTCTCGGCTACACAGACCAAGTCAGTGAAGGATCTTGCTCGCCTGAGTCTGAAGGCGCCGGAGTACATTGCAGTGCACGCCGAGGCTGCCATGCCCACTCCTGTCAAGCTTCAACAGGTACAGCACAGTTATCACATGTGCTGTGCCAAGCCCTTGGCTTGAACACACATCCAGGATCAGCAAGTTGCAGCTTGCAAGCAGTCATGCACATTGTTGTCAATTGTCAAGCTTTCATAAGTTTACATTAAAGCGCTGTTTGAAGCTGCACTTGACTCCAAAATGCCAGGGACTACAGGGTGTCTTGTGATGGTCTTTTCATCTGCGTACTCACGCATGCACATGCACACCTGAGCTACGATACCACAAGTCAAGATGGGCCTTCCGTCTCTTGGCGTGCTGTGCTCAAGACAAACTCTGTGCTGTGCTGCAGGCTTATGTCATTTGTGAGTTGCATGAGAAGGTGAATGTGCTGTGGTCCTTCATCAAGACTCACCTGCGCTCCAAGGTCATTGTGTTCCTCTCTACATGTAAGCAAGTCAAGTTCATGTATGAGGCTTTCAAGAAGCTGAGGCCGGGAGTGCCTCTGAGGAGCCTGCACGGCAAGATGAAGCAGTTCAAGAGAATGGCTGTCTTCTATGACTTCTGTGAGGTACAACCACTCATTCAAACAACATGTCCCAGCAGGTAAACAGTTTTAGAGAGTGTCTTGCATAAGTTCTGTGGTACGAGTATGCTGTATTGCACTGCTGTTACATGCTGGGGCACATGGTGACCACATGGGCGGTGGTAACATGACATGTGTGGACAAATAGTAGGCACATTTCAGGCATATGGCACACAGTTACAACGTGTCGCAGCTATTGCTGAAGCTACAGCTGCTCATGAGAGCGTCAGGACATGACTCCAACAGACGCACAGACGTGCACACATAAATGCACACACATGATAGGCATACAGTGAGGGCACATGTGCCCATACCTTGTGCTCAGTCGCACCTTGAGTTGCATGCAGTTTTGTCTTCAGCTGTGCTATGGGACCATTTTGCCAGAGCACGCTTTCTTTCTGTCAACTTTTCTGTCAACTTTAACATGTCCTCCAGGGCATGAGTATGGTACAAGCCCAAACACATTGCAGTTGACACCGTCACAGTCCCTCAGACATGAAAGCTAATGCTGTCTGGTTTGGTGCAGGCAAGGACTGGCAGTGTGCTGTTTGCAACAGATATTGCAGCACGTGGGCTGGACTTCCCAACTGTGGATTGGGTGGTGCAGGCTGACTGCCCAGAGGATGTGCCCAGCTACATCCACAGAGTGGGCAGAACAGCCAGATACATTGCAGGTGGCCCTACTTCTGCCCTTGCCCCTGTGATTATGTCACATCCTCACTCTCTGACTCATGTTGCTGAATGTGATGTATGCTACGCCATGTACGTTACGCCTCTAGTAGAGGCCCTCTATCTGGATTCCTTTCCCTGAAGATTGCACAGAAGGCTGACCACCATGCTGTGTCACAACTGCTGCAGAACACCAGTCTTGCCGCTGTGCCATTGTCAGGCTTGGCTGTGCTGCGGCAACGCTGCAGGTGAAGCTGGCCTCTGCACAGAGCATGCACAGCAGCTGCAATAGCACCGCGACTCTGAGTACACCACCATTCCAGACAGCAGAAACAACTTGCATCGTTCTGCCTGTTGCTTGATGCTGATTGTTTCATGCAGAAAGCTGGCCGCTGCCTGTGAAAATTATCAGTCAGCAGCTGTTATGCCAACCCCAATCAATCGAGGTCATATTACTGTTGCTCACTGTAAGTTCCCTACAGTATTTTCATGCTGTTGGCCATCCGTCCTCAGGGCCAACAAAACATGTTGACAACCCCCTGGGGCTCAGCCTGCTGCCCTACTCCCTCTGGGAGCATTGGCTCCCTGCCAAAACCCCAGCCAAAGTCCCTTGGAGATCAAGTCACATTCTAGCCTGTCATCACAGCTTGCCCAACACATCCTCATGCTCATTATCTTGGTTATACACACTCCTTGCAGCAGGGCAAGTATTGCTGCAGCCCTTCCCAGACCTCCTGGTCACAAGGCACCCCCAGGATCGTGCCAGGATGAGTACTGGGCAAGCCATCACTACAAGTGCTCAGGTGTGCGCTGCTTGCAGAGGGGCGAGCACTGCTACTGCTGGTTCCCAGCGAGCAAGGGGCCATGCTGAAGGCCCTGGAAGCTGCCAAGGTGCCGGTGAAGGCCATCAAGATGAACCCCCACAAGCAGCAGCCCATCACAGGTGCCCTGCAGGCCCTGCTCTCCAAGGACTCTGCCCTCAAGGTCTCACATTCTCACTGCTCCTTGATGTGACTCAGCAAGTGTTCCCCTTACCTGCACTGCTGCTGCTTTCCCTCCCCATCCAGATCCTCACAGTCTCCAGTGTGCAGAGGACTTTTATTTTCTGTCCTTTTGCAGCTGTTCAGCCCTGATTGTCGTGTTTACGACCTAAACCCCAAAGCAAGCACAGCTAAGTTTCCCTGCAAAGTAACGCCAAGCATGAAGGCCCTTGACTGTGCTGTGTGTTCTGCATCTGTGTATGTCTGGGCATATACCTTTGTTTCAGTCTGAAACACACAAGCGTCCACAAGTGTCCACAAGTGTCTGTGCACTAGTGCTGGTGCTGTTATCTTCTCTGACCCTGCCTGAGTGTCTTCCACAGTCAACTATCCATTGCTCTTGTCACTCCATTGAGTGTGTTTTGTTTGTGAGTATAGGAGCTGGGGCAGCGGGCACTGGTGGCATACCTGCGCTCTGTCTTCCTGCAGCCAAACCATGCCATCTTTGATGTTCAGAAGCTGCCAGCTGCTGAGTATGCACTCTCCATTGGCTTGCCCACAGCCCCCAAGCTCAGGTTCCTCAAGAATGCTGGCAAACAAGTCAAGGAGGTATGCCACCTGGCTGCCTTCCTTGGAATGAAAGCAACACATACATATGTACAGACTAAGCATCTGACGTGTATCGGTGAATGTCTTGCTTTGGTGCCATACGTGCCTGTGTGATGGCCTGCTGCATATCTGTTTTGGCCAGTCAGGCATTTCATGGTCTCCCTGACATAAACGTTTTGCATAGTCAGAGCTGCTGCTATCCGAGGGTGGGTTATCTGCAATGTTTTTAGGTTCTTGACCTTTAGCTGCAATGGACAAAAGGTGCTATGTGGTAGTGCGGTCAAAGTAGCCGGGTGTGTTACTGTGTGTCACCAGCATGCTGCATGCAGATCAACATTGGCGGTGGTCATCCGCTTGAAACAAGAGCATCAGAGCCAGAAGCTACAGTTCCTAAAATAGCAGCTGCAGCAGCAGCTCATAGTCCAGTTGACATGCAGTCAGCTTCTTCAGCTGATGGCTCAGAGCCAGAGCTGCAAGAGTTGCCCAAGCAGTCCTCGCCAAACAAACGGCGACGTATTACGGACTTGCAACCTGACAACAGCGAGCATGATGACTCTGAGGGCAATGCCGTCCTCAACAACCAAGGTGCCCCTTCAC
>JAABUO010007896.1_pt1 | contig 12098 bp, 16 predicted proteins | sample 5559291 | NCBI WGS metagenome assembly JAABUO01 (sample SAMN10711878, study PRJNA513372) | rock metagenome | isolation source: Antarctica rocks | place: Antarctica: Victoria Land, Finger Mt sud
TACCGAAGTCGCGTTCCTGTTGGCCATCCATTGGCCGACTGTCAACCTTAACCCACGCAAAGCACTCGAGTGTCCTCGTAGGTTGCGGATTTGGCTTCCGACGTGCGTCCCACGCTGCAAGACTTGTCGAGGGCTGAGATCGGCTACAAAAGAAATGAAGACACGGGCGCAGTGTTGTCATCAAGACTGCGCGTCGCTGAAATTCCCGAAACGATCTTTCTATGGCAAAGGATGCGGTCCGGTGAGAAGCAAAGCGACGTCTTCAAGAAAGCGGTAGGCCATGTGACGTGCACACAGTCGTGCCTACATAAAGTGGTGCGTCTCTTTTGCATTCACGGAGCAGAAGCATACAGTCGACCGCAACGAATCCGCCGGGATTGCATCACTGCTTGGCGTACAGGTGTGTCAGAACCCCTGTCAAGGCCCAGCTTTTGCCTGTAGCCCTGGCCTCAGCTCACATGAAGAACCCACACTACAGCATCACAGTTGCTGAGGTGTTGGACTCCCCTCTGGGGTACTTAGCTTTGATGGCTGTACCCATTGGATTATACTTCATGTTCAAGATACTGTTGTGGGACTACACAGTGAGTCAGCCTTCTTGGCTCAGCAAACATGCAAGCTTGCTCAGTACCTTGTCACAGGTCAGGCAGTCACTGTCATCAGATCATCCTGATCATTACACACATCTCAGACATATCCGCAAAGAACACATTTACATACAGCCTCACAGCATGCTTGCTGTTTGTAACTCATGCATGGCATGCCGCTTGCTTACTGCCTTGCCATCAAGACGGGAATGAGTTCATGAATTTGTTTCACCCAGAGCCGCAGAACAGATGATCCCAGTGACCCAGATAGATCACAGAGCTTCTCCCTGTCGTCTAGGCCAGGGCCTGGCCAGATGCCCCAGCAGGATCTGCCAGCCCTAGTTAGGCACTTGGTCAAGGATCCTGCCCTGCAGGCCATGGCAGCTGAAGCAGCTAGCAAGGTTGCTGATGCTGTCAGGTAGCTGCAGCTACAAACCTGTCAATACAGTTAGCTATGCTGATTCAGGTTCCTGTTTTGAGACCATGGCTTTGCAGACAGCAGATGAGTGCTGCTTTGCCTGACCCTTACGAGCGCAGCTTTGCAATCAGTGTGGCAGGATATTGCAAGCACATTGCTCCCATATCTCAAGCACATTTGCATGATATGCCTGGCCTGTCTTTGAAGCAAAACTTGTTTCGTTGCCTTTATTCATATAATGTATGCCACACATGTGTACATGAGACTTGTTGTGTTGTAACGTGTTAGATTGCTGTCTTCAGCTGTATGCATAAGTACCACTTCAAAGCACTGAGATGTTGTTGCAGGCAAGCCAAGGCTGAGTATGAGGGTGAGCTGAAGCTGCAAAGCCTGAACAATGATCACATGGGTGCCAAGGAGTGGGACTGGGTGTGGAGCATGCTGCAAGCCAAGGAGGGCAGCATCACGGCCACTGCCAGCCCAGAGCTGCTTGCTAAAGCTCAGGAACAGGCAAGCAACACAGGCGTCACTGTACCTTGATTTGCCCATTCATTCATGAGTATTGACAATCAACCTTGCACAGCTTCTGGCGACCTGGGGCTGTTTGCAGCCAGTCAGCAACAGGAAGACTTTGTCCTGAATGCTTTTTGTTTGACCATTCACAATGGCAGGTCAGTGTAACAGCTTGTATGTACGTGTTGCAGCAAATGATGCAAGCAGTGGCATGGGGATGCTCTTGCTGTACATTGCAAAAAAAGCGTGCGATGAATGTCTCAGGATGATCGTTCCTATACATAACGTGCAGGAAGGCTCATCCTGATACATGATCCCTCTAGACAATGATGGCTCCTGTAAAGAATTGTGGTACTGACGGTCATACTTGACAGTGCTGCTCTGCACATGTGCCTCACATGCCATCAGCATATTGTCCAGTCCAACTGAAGCCACGTTTGCTAGTCAGGACTGTACATTCCTGACACACAGAAGACTTACGTTTGACAAACAAATGATGCACAGTGCTGGAGCAATATTCTGAGCAACTGCTGGGTTGGAATACGTGCGAGTGTATCTGTGACTGCGTCCAACCTTGCAGAAGAAATTGTTTTAGTCAAATGACATCTCATACAACTACAGGTGAAGAAGGGCCAACCAGCCAACAGCGGTGCAGCTGTTAGTACCATGCTAGCAGAGGTGGTAGCAGAGCAGCAAGCCTTGAAACAAGTCGAAAACCTGTGCAGTACTCTGGCCAAAAGCTAACATCAACTTGGAGCTACCTTCTCAGTTCTTTCAGGGTCAATCAGATTCTGCAGACCAAAGCATGAGCCCTTGTGTGGACTTGTTCAGCACCTCGCAAATTTTTGTCGCAGTGTCCCCATTGCACATCTGTACATCCAACACAATTAGTCACCAGCTGCCAGTAAGAAGCCTTTATGCAGTGTGTGCTATGCAAGAATGACTCTGCAAATTCTGAGTTCAGGCAAGCCAAGAATAGAGCTTAGCAAAGTGTATTGTCAGCTGCACTGTTTGTGCGGAGTATTTGTGTTTCGATTTCTATTGTGTTCGTTGTGGTTTAACAGCAGCGTATGCTAGTATGCTGGTGTATGTCCACTATGTTTGCTGAGCCCAGCACTTTTGTTATTGTTGCAAGACGGGAACTATGGAAAAGTGATGCTCACTGAAGAGCATAGCGTAACAACACTTTTCATTTTGATTTAGGATACGTTAGGCACCATATGCATACAGCTCAAGTCAAGCTGGGGTTGCATGAATGTATCTGTGCGCTGCAACAGCGTCAGAGGTAATGTTGACAATTCAGACATTGTACATCATGCCAGAATCTCACAAGATTGTTCAATTCAGTTTTGCTTTGTGCATGCCATGCCATTTGTATATGCATGTACCTGTGTACAGCATGTGCTCTTGTAACTCAGTGTGAGCCCACATTGTGGTTGACCCATGCTGCGTGTAGAAGACATGCGAAAGCATGAGACCCGCTTTATCACACGGCGGTCGCGCATCTGAGTTTGTTTCTGTGGTGCTCATGTCACAGAAGTACTGTAATTACAGAGACTTGACCGTAAGTTGACATCTCCAAACCTGGGACTTTGAAACACCTTTCACCCGGTCTGCAGCTTTGCCGATCAATATGGACCTGTTGGCAGGGTATGCATCTGATGCTTCTGGCTCAGGCGGTAGTGAGGGAGCACCTGCAGAGACTGTATCAAGTGTACAGACCGCTTCTGTGCTGCCCTCCTGGGCTTCGACAAGGATCCCTGAACAGCCTGCTGGCTTCCTCGACAATCTCCCAGCTCCATCTAGTCAGCCAAAGCGCAAAAAGCGGCGAACATTGCCGATGACACTCCAGTACGTACCAGACAGCGACGAAGAGGTAGCTTTTTAGGTCAAAAGTGTATGCTCAGCTGAGTTGCCCCCGGCACACTCAAGCTTATTGCTCCTGCAGGATCAGCCAAAGAAGAAAGCCAAGGTCAGCAGCAAAGGCCGTAGTCTTGTGGACTTTTTGCCGGCACCCAAACAGGATTTGGCTGCAGCTCGCTTGGGCACAGCTGGCATAAAGGTGTTGCACCATGAACACAATGTCAACAAAAAGCTGTCAAATTTTGTGTACTGGCTGGCCAACCTAGGCCATGACTTGCCAAAGGGACAGCACGGTGACTGGTTGCATTGCATGCAGTAGATGCAGTGCAAACATAATGTCCTGTCTTGCAGCGTGCTGTGTCCCCAGATTCCTCGCCTGACAGACTCATGGAAGAAGGCATGCCAGAAAGTACCATTCAAGTTGCCGGCCCCAGTTATCCTGTTGAGTTTGGCAATGAGGCGTACAGGATAGCTGAATCCATGGAGGCAGGAGCAGTTGCTGATCAGAATCTGGGACCGTATGGGCATGATACTGCCTCAGATGCCTATAACAGCACCAGCACTATGCAGCAGCAAGCTCCTCCGCCTCAATATGCTGCCAGGTAATTGACTGTGCTGAGTGCACTGGCATGTGCTAAAATGTGACATGGTACAGACCTTCATGATAGGAGAAGGGCATCTTGCAATTATGATGAAGTTTGACATTTGTAAGCAAACTGCCCGTGCACAACGTTGCAGACACATGTTCCATTAACTGTGTTACAGGCACACTGGCATTTCGTGCATTCATCATGTATGCTGCTGGACACTGCAGCCGCCACGCAATCATCTGCTGTGAACAACTGTCACCATCTCGATTTCATAGTGAGATACATCCATATCTGGCGTGTGTTCATTTGCAGGCCAGAGCCACAGCAGCAGCAGGATCTGCTTGAACAGGCTCTAGCTGAAGAAATGGCTAAGGCGCAGCGCAGGTCTGGCCAGGACGCTAGCAAAGCATCGCAAGTCCACTTCAAACAGGTACCCACCAACAGATGTCATGCGCCTGTTGCTGGGATAAACTTGCCTGTAGCAGCTGTTTTGATGCCCTATAATGACTGAATGTCATGCTCAACATCCTGTAGACAGTTGCACAAGTCAGTCAGTGACAGAGCAGAAGTTGTGCAGCATGCTCCATCCTGTACTTGCATGTTGTCAGCTGCACAGTTGCGTCATGAAGACCATTTTCCTTCTTACATTTGACACTGCTGGCCCCATCTGGGTGAGACAACATAACATAAAAGTTCCCCAGCTGCTTCCCTAACTTGACAGCAGCGATGAACAATGCAGCCCTTTGTTGCAGGTAAATCAGGAAGATCTGAAATACGTGCATCCTGCAGCTAGAGAGGCAGCTGGTGGCGCCAGGGCAGCCCTGGGCAGTGACTATGAGCTACAGCTGCGCTCAGAAGCTGGACCTGCACCTGCCAAGCTTGCAAAACGAAAGCATCAGATCAGCTCTTTATACCATCATGCCAAGATCAGGGTGAGTGATTTAGATATGTATCTTGACTTGCGCTGCCTGGTTAAGCTGTTTTTGTTGACGCAGCACGCGTGTGCTTCGTTGAGCCTCTCATAAAGTTCACAGCTCAGGAATTGCCATTGCTGCGGACATCATGTCTGCCTCAGATGCACAAGGAAGGCCCATTTGCTGTGCAAGCACGCCAGAAAGCTATTTATAGATATGTAAGGAGAACATTTTGTTCGTTGCACAGGAGCTGGAGCTGCTTGAACAGAGAGGGCAGGGTATCAAGACAAAAGCAGAGACACAAGCAAAGTATGGGTGGTGATCACCTTGTAGTTCTGAGCTGGTCAGATGTTGCTGTGGTGTATATCATTCAGGACTTGCTATTTTAGTGCAGATTTTGCCATCTTACTGCTGCTCAGCAGCGGCTGTTTGTATAATCATCTGGATTGCTGTGGGGGTTGACCAGTACATGTTCAACATACGACATACTGAGTCGATACAGCTACAACTATCATCACCCAAAACTTTACGTGTACTGGTATGTGGTGAAACAACAGCTTTTTGACGCGGATGCCTTGGCCATACCCAATATTGGCCCTGGTGACCGCATTACATTGATTGTACCACATGGCCCCAATTGCTGCTCACATTGTGTGCACTACTTGCAGCAATAGAATCTGCGACAGCTTGTCTTGCATAACTCTTACTTACCTACGTCTTCATCATACGATGTGCAATGGCTTTACAATATCAACATGTCTGCTATAGTACGCTGTACACGAGGAGAAGTTGCCGGACTGCGTGATAGTGGCCTCCGTACCATGCTCCAGTCAAACTTAGGCATTGATCGCACAGTCTTACACGAGCAGCAACAGCAGGTCGAGTTCACCGTCTCAGTCTGATCTGATGGCAAAAGACAGACAATGGCTAAAGCAGCGCCTCTGTGGAGCGCTGGGCTGGGATGAAGTCGTCGTGGAGGGCGTGGTCGAAGCGATCACTTCTGCCGAAACAGCAAAAGAGGTTGAGGCCATTGTACAGGTGACTTTGAGAACACATGCGCCGATTTTGTCAGCCACAGTCTCAGCATGTACATCGACGCAAGAGTTTGCCTGCTGCCTTGCAGGACTATATGGGTGGTGGTGCGCAGCCCAAGCAGCTGGTGCAAGACTTCTTGCAAGCTCAGGGAAGATCATTTGCAGCTGCAGGCAGCAACCAGAACACTGTGAGTGCTGAGTACTGTCAGTAGTCAGGTTTCTCTCGATCTTCTGTGAACCCTTCATTCTCCTGACCAGCTGTTCTTGCAGGCTCGAGTCTCATCCTTGCAGGCTCAATCCACAGTACCTTCCAAGCACAATGCTGAAGTGCATGGACAACATACAAAGAAGGTGACGCACGCATGTCTGCAATGGCTCACAGTGCTTCTTGGGGAACATTATAACGTCTCCAATATATAACCATGTGTGGAGCGGCACATGCACGCATGATTGTTGCATGTCACACTGGCCTGTCGTGGCACATAACTACAATGTCATCTGCCACATGTATCAGCCAGTTGCACAGCACACATACCTACAACGAGCTATGGTCACATGGGTACAACACAAGCATGAGATGCTGTTGACATCATCCCTTGATGCAAAATACTGTCCCCAGCAGCTGCTTTACTGTTGCAGGGAGTAAAAGAGACTCAAAGGCAGGGTGGTGCTTTGACCATCAAGCACACAACAGCACGCAAGGGTAAGGGTCCACCAGGGGGGGCCAAGGCAGGGCCCCCAGGGAGTGACCTGGAAAGGAAAGTGGTCAACTGCCTGTGCTGTGGCAAGGTGTATGACTTCAGACTGGCTGGAGCTGGCCAACTCACCAATGATCTTCTTCGCTTCCTTGGTGAATCATACCCAGAGTCTTCATATGATTTGCTGTTGCCACATCAGCATGTTGCTGTGTCAACATTGACACAGCACCATGACATTGCAGCTTTGCCACATGCATACAAAGTGCCCCATATATGCAGTATGTGCATTTTCAGGTGACCTGTAGTATCGTGTGTAACCATGAGACTTGTAGGTATCATCAATTGCTAAATTGCTAAGTAAAGATATGGCCAACAATAGCCAACCTTCAATGGGCACACACTGCTCAGTCAGCTCACGATACAACTACTAGGACCTTGTCTGCACATCCAACTTTTGTGAAGTCCGCGATTCTAGCTATGGCTGCTGCAGAGTATGGCGGCCTATGCACCTTCTGTGGCGCACAGCTTGCCCTCTCCTACAGTGAGCACAGTCAGACCAACCAGTCCCACCCACCCTCCCTCCCGCCCCCAGCCACCCCTGCCCATGCCCCCCAACTACCCAAGGCTGGCGCAGCAGCTGTCCAGCCCTCCAGCTCCAGCAGTGCACAGGGTGGTGTGGTGGACAAGGAAACTGATGTGGTGGACAAGGAAGCTGATGCTGTTGCCTTCAAGAACAGGCTGGTTGGGTATGACAGGAATGCGGCACAGAGGACTAAGGTCATTGATGACCAGAGCGACTACTTTGAGATTGACAGCAACACCTGGCTCTCGGACCAGGTAATGCTTGCATCTCTCCAGCGCCGGCCGGGAGCAACACCACCAGGTGGTGTTTTAGTAGAAGCTTGATAAAGTCACAAAGCAATGGCTAGGTGCTGTGAGGCACTCAAGACCAAAGCGAGCGAGTGAAGATGAATTGTCAGCGTTTATTACTTTGGCCCTGCAAAAATTACACCCCTGCAAGAATAGTAATACACGGTGACAATGATGTATTACGATCTAGCTTTGTCAAAGCCTACAATTACTGCAGTTGGAATTTCCCCACAGCATGCTCCTGGGACAACTTATGCTACCTGAATTCCGTGATTTACAGTGATGGTCTTGTTTTGTGTTGCTTTCGTACATACACAGGACTGTGCATAGAAGAGGGGCATGCTAACAATCAAACAAACAGAAAAATGACTGAATGATTGAATGAATGGTTGGTGGTGCGCAGGAGCGGAATGAGCTGAAGGCCAGGGCGCGTGATGAGGCGGCTGCTCAGGAAGCTCGCAAGAACAAGGTCACCATCACAGTGGACCTGCTTGGCCGCCAGGTGAGTCATGATGTTGACAGCAATCAAATTCATGGCCTAGGTTGATGCTGCCTTACATTGCCTTGGTGTCACTGTACTCAGCTAGCCTGAAACGTTTTGAGTGCAAACGCGTCAGCTCATGTATCAAGTACTGTGAATCTGTGTGGTCTGCTGTGTCGATGTCTGCAGTATGATGGCTTGACCACACAGAGTGTTCTGTAACAGTTGCATCAGGGCTTGGCTTACATTGCAGTACTCCTGGTTGAAGTAGCTTCAATATCACACTGATGTCACTGCAGGTACTGATGTCAGACTCCCCAGAGGCACGTCAGCTGGAAGCTAGCCAAACTGCAACACCCAGCACAGCTAGCTCAGCTCAGCAGTCAGCTTCTGAGCTTCCCTCCACCTCAGCTTCATTAACAGCAGCAGCAGCACCTTCTGGTCCAGCTCCTCAGTCTGGCTCACATGCACTACGCATTGCATCAAACCCCAACCTGTCAGGGCCCCCACCCATGTTTGTCAAGCAACCAATGCAACAGCTCGCAGACAACTCAGAAGCCAGTTCACGCACAGACAGAGGCCCTGAACAGCGCAACATTTCAAGTTCTCATGCTCGTGGGGCTAGGGTCAGTGGTAACATGCAGCAGCTACAAGCAGAGGGTCAGCATCACCCAGCTGATGAAAATAATCCCAGAAGCAGTGCTAGACAGGCAAAACTGCCAAGCAGGAAGCAGACAAATAGGCCACCTAGATTGCAGCATGACGATCCTTTTCTGGCTTACGATGTTGTTGTTGCATGATTGGCTTTCTTTAGCAACCTTTCCAACTTTGCTCGACGTGCTGACATGAAATAATGCATCTTATGATGTCCAATGTGCATGCATGAACCCACCCAGTCGACTTGCTGCCAAAATTGTCCCCAAACCTAAGCGTGTCCAAAAAGCTCGGTAAACAACTCAATGTGCTGATGCGTAGGCAGCTCACATAAAGCTCGTCAGGATACCACATGCCATAGCAGCAATTGTGACTGCCAAACCAGCGTCTATAGCCTTTTCGGCCACTCCGTGAACGGTCAAACGTCTTTGCTATCTGTTCCTGACAATGAAAATGTCTGTACACCGGGAGACTCCAATATGACCTCCAAGTCGTGCATGTCATACCTGTGCTTCACAATAGCCAGCTACACAAAACCTACGCTTGTGGGTGATACAATAAACTGCTGTTTCCTAAGCAAGCATTGCCGGGCTACTCTTCTACAGTACATCGCATGAACATCTGTACAATTGTACTCCTTGCACCGGAGAACTGTGCTTAGCGCAGAAAACATGTCTACTATATGGGTAACATTTTGCTCAAAGTGATGGCATTGCAGTCTACAAGGCTCAAAATGGACAAGCGTGGTGAAATCTGCACTGAAAATATCGGCTTATTTATGACCAGGGTTGTCAGGCATGGCATTGACATCAGTTGATTTCAATATGACACGCTTGGCGGCATCCTCCAGAGACCAACGAAAGTGATCTTTCCAGGACCACCGAACAAGGCCTTGATCCCATCTGGTTTTATGCCTGCAACATGAGCCTGATTGACTGCAGCACCTTTGAATTGCCCAATATACTCGCATCGCTTTCTGTCATAACCTCAACCTTGACACTCAACACCACCAGTGCTTTTGCCTTGTCCAGTGCAGCGTAGGTGTCAGAAGACCAGGAGCAGCTAGCCAGTTTGACAGTCTTCAAAGTTGCCTGATTGCTAAGAATGACATTAGCCCACGATACTTCCCGGCCCTGGCCTGCAATGCAAGGTTTCGTAGCTGCCCAAGCTGCTCCAGCTGTTTAAAATCAGCATCTGCTCTTTGAGCATACTGCACTGTCAAGTGAAGCTTCCTGAGGCTGCCAAACTGTGCGACCTGGCAAGCATACAAGGCCATGCTGCTGGGGAGAGGCCATGCTCTTGGTCACTACAGGGTGAATATAACTTCATGGACACATAGAGTCCGCAATGACTGATTGGCTGGCTGCAAATCTCAGTAATCCAGGATCTCCATGTTCACCCTAGCTGAGTTTGATGATTTCTGCCACGCAATGCTGACTGACAAGGCTGCCACAGGATGGAATTCCAGCTTGTGGTGAATTGGTGCAAGGTCTTCCAAGAACTCACACCTGACTTTCTGATTGTCTGCATGCTGGGTTACTAATAAAGCCGACTATTGTCATAATGCCTTGAGCATCCAGTTGCTGGGCTGCTGAAAACATTGTTCTAGCTATGGTACAGACCAGACAAACCCTTGTCAGATCCAGCAATACTACCAGCTTGCATGTCACTGCCCATAATCCTGTGCATAAGCTAAGATGCTGTCCGCTACTCAAAATATCTACAGCTGAGACTCACTGCAGCTGTCTTTGCTTTGTAGCGATTAACTGTTCTGCAGGAACTTCAACAGATCCAAGCAGGCTGAAGGGGCCAGCGGCTGGTCCACTTGTATGATGAGGCATGCGTTTGGATACCGCTGGGAGCGCTGCTGAGCAGACTGGAGCAGCTGTCCAACACTGGCCGTGTGCTCACTGTCCCGCTCAACATGAAGGCCCTGATGGATGAGGCCCATGAGCTTGCAATGCCACGAAGTTGCCAGCAGGACTCAAAGCTAATTTTCTTTAGGCTTGTATGGACAATATCTGTAGGTAGGTAGTCCCAACCCTGCAGTGCACGATTTTGTGTATCACTGCAAATTGCTGAGCGAAACCTGACAATCTCTACATCTGGAGGTACAGGTCCAGTCATACCTGCGGCGCCGACATCAGTTCCGTCAAGGTAGACATGGAAAGCTTGGCAAAGTACTTGTGAGGACAAGATTAGGTCAATCAGCCACGCGACCATATCTTTGCCAAGCGTATCACATTGCATTGCAATTCATCACATTGCTGCAAGGCAGATCTAGCTAGAGCAAAGCAATACGTGATCTACCGGCAAGCAGTTCGCGGACACTGTGCTGTTATGTTTACTTCGCCAGTTGAGGAATGTCTGATAGCGACTATGCAAGCTCTGAACCTTGTTGGGTGGTCTCACGCTCGTTCGGAAGCTGCAAGACTGGAGAATGCATTGCTCTCGTGCACATCAAAATATATATTTGCCTGACTGACTACTGACCATTTGCCAGATTCCTGTGGCGTTTATGTAAGGGCTTATGAGTAAGCAAGGGTCTGTTAGTAGGTCTGCAAAACTATCAAAGCAGGGCAAGAATACTTCAATAGCCCTGGTTTACATGCTGTAAAGCCCTTCCAAACAGCCCCTAGTAATACCAGGCTGGTACTTAGTGCAGTACTGCTGCCTATCTGTACATCTTGGGAAGGTTCCTAGGAAATTTTATTATGCTTTAAAGCATAGAGCTTGACTCAAAATATAGAGATCCTCAGCAAAAAAATCAAGTTGAGAGTGGAGTGCTTACTGCTGTGCTGCCACACACACACACACACACACACACACACACACACACACACACACACACACACACACACACACACACACACACACACACACACACACACACACACACACACACACACACCCCTATCCCTGATTTCTAAAACTATTTTGTGCCGTCATATGCAGCCTGATGACTAAATGAGATCCAATATATGTTGCAAACTACAGCAGTTCATACAATGTAATTATTGCCACCTTCTAAAGAGACACCTTGCATCCGATGACCAACAAGTGCAGACTCTACTTCAAGATGTCCAGCATATGCCAGGGTTATAACTGCTCTAAGCACACATTTGCAATGCGGCACGCAGAGCCTGCTGGAGCAACATGTACATTGTGACTGACAGTGCGAAACTCAGCAATAAAATTTGTGCTACAATAACTTTGACAGTAGCTTGATTCGCAAACATCAAGGCCTGCATTGGTTCAGCATTGCTGCCAGGCCAACCATGCGCCAGCTGAGCAGCAGATCTGTACAACCCAAACTGAGGTGCCACTCCACAGTCTCAATCAGTGTCACTATCTTCTTCTGCCTCCTCCCTGCAGCCAGCTGCAGTAAAAGGAACGCCCAGGCGGTCATAAACTGCTGGTGGGCCATACACAGACCTGTATGCCTTCTGGCGGAACTCGTGTGCTTTGGAAGTCCA
>JAABUO010007897.1_pt1 | contig 12098 bp, 12 predicted proteins | sample 5559291 | NCBI WGS metagenome assembly JAABUO01 (sample SAMN10711878, study PRJNA513372) | rock metagenome | isolation source: Antarctica rocks | place: Antarctica: Victoria Land, Finger Mt sud
GGCGTCAACGGCCCCCCACCACCCTTCGTCACCGAACTAACCCCCTTCCTCGACGCCCCCGTCCTCAGCTGCGACCTCCGCAGCAAAGACACTGGCACCTTCGAATTCGGCAAAATCGACGACTCCAAGTTCCACGGCCCCTTGACCTACGTCAACATCGACCCCAGCGCCGGCGCCTGGAAAATCGACCAAATGTTCTTCACCATCGGCGGTGTGCCCACAAGCGCCAGCGCGGGCACGAGCATGATCCTCGATACGGACGGGAATACCATGGCGCTGGACACGGCGGTCGTGCGGGCGTATTATGCTGCTGTCCCAGGGGCGAAGGACGCGTCCGGGGCTGGGGATGCGACAGCCTTGACGGTGCCATGTGGTGCCAAGATGCCGGATCTGGGCTTCAATTTTGGGTCTGTTTCGAGCCAGACGAATGATACGGCTACGGTGCCGGGGTCGATTATCTTGGGCGGTCCGGTTGATTTCGCGGGGAGTATGTGGTTCCCTTTCTCGTTGTATACAATCTCTTACTGAAAAAGGTGCACGAATAACTAACCTTCAACACAGACTGCAACACCAACCTCATCGGCGGCGGCGGAAACTGCGGGCATCCGTTCTTCGAAGCCAATTTCGTCGTCTTCAACTGGGCCGGGCCCTTTGTCGGCATCGCTCCCCACGCTTAGTTCTTTCTATCTACTCTTCCAAATCGGCCTCTACAATTTTCCGAAAATGTGTTTTAATCTTCGGGCAGCACCGCGAAGCAGGGGCTGGGAGCAAAAAATCTTTGGTTCTTTGCGCATGAGATGAATTGACTGCAATGAGCCATGTACGATCATCTTAGGCTGTGGAATAGGAAGATGGCCCGCTGATTTCTTCCTATCCAATCTCATTCCTTTTCAGCCACGCACGCGCCGTCCAACAACCATCCGCAAAATCATGCATCGGCGGTCCAGATATCTCCCTAAACCGTATTTATGCTATTGATTTGATGAAATAAGAAGGGCTTGCAAGCAGAGGGCGGGGAGGACAGCCGCTGGAGCATTGGGAATGAGGTCGGGTTTGTCCTGTGGGTTTCATGGATTCGGATCCTTAGGGGGGTAGGTGGTGTGTCTTGACATAGCTTGGGGCGTGAGGTGAGTGCTTGGAATTTTGTTGCGGCCGTGGTTGAGGAGATGAAGCAAAGAAGACCAAGCAAGCAGGACCGCAAGATCTCAGTAATCTCAACCCAACCCCATTTCTTCATCCACAGAAAACCGCGCCGCTAGCTCCAAAGAAATCCACTTTCATTCACCTATCTAAAGCTACCTCAGCCCCCCTCCCTCCCCCAATGATCCCAAGCCTAAAAGCCATAACTAGACCCCAACTAACGACCCCTATCATACACACGTCCCCGTCCCAAAAATCCTCCACCCGCCCGACAACCAGCTAAGCATTTCTCCCCGGCTCATTCACAACAGCTTATTTGTAAACGATCGAGACCCCACCGTCCTCGTCGTCGTCGAGGTTAAGATAGGCTATGCGCTGTGTGAATTGGGTTGGGAGCTCCTCTGTGGTAGTTGGGTGCTCGGGTTCTTGTTGTGTGTGCGATGGAGGGAGGGCGCATGTTGCGACAGGGGGGTTGGTGGGGATGGGGGGGTGTATGGGGATTGGTGGTGAAGAAAACGACGGATTCCCACACACAGACCTATCCACTGCCGAACCCAACAGCCTTGCCCCAGCGTTCTGCTGCGCCCGTTTCCTCTCTTCAACAGCCTTTTCATTAGCAGTATTTCCCCGAGATTTCGCCCACAATGCCCCAAAGTCTTTCCGTTCCTCACCCCCACCACGCCTAGGAAATCCCACAGCCGATCCGCCATCGCCTCCTTCTCCCTCTGCAAGCTCCCATTCCTCGCTATCTTCCTTGAGGCGATCTTGGGCCTCTTTCGCGACGGTTTCGAGGCGAGCAGCTTGCTCGGCGCGGGTAGTAGCTTCGGGGTCGCGGTTGTTGGCGAGGCCGTCGAAGGCGATACCGATCATGGCTTGGAGGGTGTAGGCTGCGTCGTTGCCCTAGGGGATAGGGTGGGTTAGTGTTATAATTTGTAGGATGTGAGAAAGAAGCAAGAGGCTCTTGGGAATGATGGTATCGGGGTTTATTTACAGCATTATGCAGATTCCAACCTGTCAACCCCAATTCCAAAAGGACCTGGCCAAGGTTGCGAGGATTCTGCTCTTTTTTCAATGCCCGGTAGAGATCGGTTGTGTCGATGGCTTCTAAGAGATTAGACAGGTTGCTCACGTCGTAGCCCAAGTCGCGGAGATATTCGATGTCGGATTTGATGTCGTGGCCTACAAGTATGAGATTCCGTTTCGGTTGAGCGTCATTGTCGGGAGGAACGTTGGACATATAGAGCGCGGAACCGTTGGATTGAGAGGCCCTGTATTGCGGTTGTTCGACGGTAGGGTACTGTGAATTGGCAGTGGCATCCGAGGGATGGACTCCAAATGGAGGCCGAAAGCAAGATGCAACGACCTTGGGTGCCTCCTTTTTAGAGATCCATTCACTAGTCCCGAAAGCCTTTTCGAATCTGTCTGCACAGCCAGCGACAAACTCTGTGTTCCTCAAATGCGAAGTCTCTCTGATCCTGAAGTGACGCGAGCGGATCTTGCTGAGCCAAGCCATACCGCCTTCGCCGGGTGCCACATTTATCAGATCTCTGGTATCAAGAGAAGAAATACCAATCTCGGTAATAGGTCTGGGTTCCCGCTCATAGGCCTCCACATCCACGCAAACAAAAACCACATCCAAATCACATCGATGTGGTGCAGGCGCTGTAACGTCCCAATCTGGAAGATCTATGCCCGCAGCAAGTTCATAGGCCTTCCGAGCTTTTTCCATTTCTTCCCATGGAAGACCTATCCTCTGAAGAGGGTCGTCCTGTTCTGTTGCAGTTCGGCAGGGCCGCACTCCGAGATAACGTTGAGCTCGCTTTAGCTGAGCACACCAACTTTTCTTCACGACAACACGCTCGTTCTTTCTCTTCTCCTTCGCTGATTTTGACCTGTTCTTGCCTACTTCTATAGATGCCTCGATCTTCTTCTTGAAGGCCGTAAACGAGCGCTCATCTAGAACCTCGTTCTCTCCATTTTCTTTGAAGTCTGGATCTGGAATCTTTCTCTCCCACGAAATTAGATCCATGTCCGCTGTAAGCTGACCTAAGTATCGGGCTCGTGGGCTACCTTTGTCCGAGAAGCAAATTCGGAATCCAGATGTAGAAGGAAATTCGAGCTGTATACCCAGCGCTTTGTCAATATCTGCCAGTAGAGCTTGAAACTCGACGGCAGGTACAAGTATCAGCGGCTTTGTGGATAGTGTTAGATATGTGTGAATGTAGTATCTAGAGATGAATCATATTAGTGATCCAGCATGGAAGAGATGAAAGGAAGTGAAGTTGAGAAGACGTATAAAAGACTCGTGCAAGCCAATAAGTCATTTGTAGGTTTCAGGTCGGCTTCTCATCCATTGAACAATTCTTGAACATCGTAGCTAAGACAATAACGTATATTATGACAGGGTGTAGAGGGTGTTCCTGTGGTATGTCTTGGGCAGTATTTCCAAAGGATGCAAACACTCACAAGCTCCAACCTCTGGCTTGAAATCGACCAGCAGCAAAGAATAAATTGGAGACTGCCTCCGAGTCGGCCTTGTTGAGGTATCGGTAGGGATACTTGGTAACAGCTTGCAGAGGACAAAACTCATACTCTCTTGCGGCTAGCTCTCCAAGCCGCATCTTAGGGTTTGACATTGTGGCCGAGGCCAACGATGCTATCTTTGAAGATGTAGTAGGTAGGACAGGTTTCGATTTCTTTCTTTGTCGCCTAGGAGCGCTTCGCTCGTCATCAGATTCTGGTATGATCGGTTCCAGGTCAAAATTTCCCTGCCCAGTAGAATTTGTGTCGACAAGTGAGTCGGAGCGTACCAATGAACACAGATTTGTCAATCTCGCCTCCCGGTGACATGGTTAAAAGCAAAAGGTGAATATATGAATGTTTGACTCCTTTGTTCAATTGTCAGTCCGTCGTTTGAAGCGTTGTATGTTATGAGACGGTGAAGCATTCTGTTAATGTAGATTATGTACAGTGAATATATTTACTGTATGCTATTTACACCTTGATCAAGTCTCAGTGCTTGAATTGATAATATTCATGTCTTGGAATATGGGATCACATTAGCTTAACAAGATTACTGTTGTGTGGCGAACTCTTCATAGTACCTTGTAACAATACCACCTTGGTTGCTGCAACTCCTAGCATTGATAGTCGATGAAGCTTTGAAGAAATCAGCACATGCACATTGACTACACATATTTTTCTACTGAAGCACGTAAAAGCTAGACTTACTTGAGCTAAGGCACTTGCCGTTGGAGATCTCGGGTTGTCCCGCTTGTGTCAAGCATTACGCTACTCCGTTGTAAGCATTAGCGCGTCGGCTTTAGATGATCTCCACTGTCAACCTTCACCGAAGCTCAGAGTCGTAACATCATCAACACGAACGACAACGCGCAAATGGCAACTCAATTGGAAGTCATCACGCGGGAGGCACCGGTAGATCCCGATGCTCAAGCCACCGTCACTGACTTCCTCGACTACACAGAGTATCTCCCATCCGACCTCATTCGCTCCCTCACCCTCATTGGCAAACTAGATACATCGTACTTTACCTCTACTGACGAGCTACACAACTTGGCCAAGACTTATGGAATACTGCCGAACATACCTCTCAATCAAAGGCAGAATCCTGAACGCCTTCGTCGCAAGATATCTCACAAGCTTCAGTATGCGCTGAGCGCGCGTGAGGCCTCTTCTGCAGAGTCGTCGCGTATGTATGATATGGTAGATCGTCACGCCAATCGACTTACGAATATCATCTCTAAATTGAATTCACTACCTAAACCGCCCTCCCGGGACCCTACTCCAGTACCGCAGTTGAAATCGCCCCAGGCAAGTCGCACCAGACCAGGTCTGAAGGGCACAATCGATGGCACTCCACCTCCACGTGTCACACTTCGACTCGAAGGTCCAAAAGCTGGAGCGTTTGGTGGTAAGTCTATCGGTAAACCTCACAGACCGCGATATCGAAGCCGAAAGATTACCGTACCAGGCGAGGTACTACCTCCCCCAAACCCGGATTCACCGCCTCCGGTTACGGATTCCGAATGGGAGTCTATACCGCCCTCGCCTATCCCCATGCCAACATCACGTGTCGGAGTATCCTCACGGAACCGACCCAGCAAGCCTGGGCGCATAAGACTTCCCAAAACCCCAAAGATCCCAAAGATCAAGGTTCCTAAGGTAGCACGACCGCCGAGACTACCTGGTGCGATGGGTACAAATGTGCATAGCGCCGTTGCAGGCATATCTACGAGCAATGCTCTTTCACTTCTCAGTCCTCCGCCTGTGGATGCCAAGCCCGGCACCGAGCATGCCCCTTGGATGAGACTTACAGAATGGGAGATGGCAAAGTTACGGAAGAGAATGAAGAAAAATGCTATTTGGTCACCTAGCGAGACGATGATCCGACGAGAACTCTCCGAGGCTGGCCGGGGTCCGGAGAACTACCGTGCTTCAAAAGCCAAAGCAATTGCGACAGGCGTAGAATTCATTGACTGTGATAACATTGCTACGACCGCGCCAGGTAAACCGCTTGCGCCAGGAGAGATTAGCGCAGACTCACTTGGTCTGGAAGAGACACAACTCAGCAATCGTGGCATGAAACTCAATGAAGCGAAGAAGCTAAAGAGGGAGAATACAGCAAGAGAGCAGGCGGCGGCAGAAGCGGCCGCACAGGTAGTAGAGGCAGCGGCGAAGGCAGCAGCAGCCGCGGCAGATATAACAGAGATAGAGCAAGCGGCGAAAAGAATGGGTAATATTGGTAGCTCGTTCAAGAGTTTATTCACCAAACCTAGCGAAGGGCTAAGTAGTACTCCCGTTGTCAGCGCTAGTCAAACCAGTGGCAAAGATGTGAGTAAAGAGAAGAAGAGGGACAAGGAGCCTCTGAAGGCGAAAGATAGGGACAAGGAGAAAGAAAAGGAGAAAGAGCTGCAAATGGAAAAAGAGAGAGAGAAGGAGAGAGAAAGAGACAGGGAAAATGAGAAAGCGCGGGAGAGAGAGAGGTTGAGAGAAAAGGAAGTGGAAATGGAAATGGAGAAGCAAAGGGAGAAAGAGAAAGAGGAGGCGGAAAAGAAGAAGCAAGAGATGGAGAAGGAAGCCGCCAGAACACAGGCGATTAAGCGAAAGCGGGAATCAACTCCCGCCAAGCCTGAAGCTGGCCAACCACAAGCTGAAACCGTGACCTCACCAGTGAGAATAACATCCAAGAGACGTAAGATTGTATCTCAACCAGCGACTGTCGACCACACTTTGGCAACGACCACCACAATTGTCCCGCTGGCTGCTCCCGCACCATCGCCAACAAAACGATCTGCGCCTCCTCCAGTAACTCCAGCGGTGGAGACACGCGGAGCTGCGGCAAAATCATCACGCCCTCGCCGCTTGTCCTTGACCGTGAAAGGTCCTGCTCCTCCACCAGAGCCTGTCAAGGCCTCTTCCCGTACGGCTTCCCGCGCAGCTTCACGTCGCGCTTCTACAGGTCCCCCTTCAGGGCGTACTGGTCGAGATGGCCGTCGTCGAAGAAGCGCTACACCAGCTCGACCTCCAACTCCAGTCATCACAGCTGCCAGCCGACGAAGCAAACGTCCTGCGCCAGGATTTGTTACGAGCAGTCAAGATGATGGCCCCGCCGTAAGTGTTGGCAGACGAAAGAATGCCCCAAGGAAGCGAGGCAGCGCTTCGGCTGCCAGCGCGAAGAAAGCTGCCGAAGGAGCTGCGAGTGCAAAGGAGAAGGAGGAAGCAGCAAAGGCAGAGGAAGAAGCAGCAGGTGAATACATTGACCCTGATGAGCCAAGGTATTGCGTGTGTGGAGATGTGAGCTTCGGGACCATGATCTGTTGTGAGAACACCGAAGTAAGTACATCCATGTCAGGTCACGGTCTTCGAGGTGCTTCTCGAATTTGACGTGGGTGGGGCAACACTAACACAAGCTTTCAATTGCAGTGCGAGCGTGAATGGTTCCATCTCGAATGCGTCGGACTACAGGAGCCTCCTCCAAGAAGAACGAAGTGGTATTGCCCTGACTGCAAGGTCAAGTTGAAGAAGTATTAGAATAGTGCTGGCACGGCTTTCCCCGCGCTAGAACCCGAATATGAATACTCTTCGACGATGTCTTTACTACCCGAATTGCCCCGCGCTCATCGAAGCATGAGTAATGTGAGGCCTTGACTGGTTCTCTTGTTCTGGCTATGCGTCTAGACCTCCACTACGGAGGTACGAGCTGTACTCTAGTTTAGCGTGCTTGACCATAAACCACACTACCCACTCTACAGTTGGGGCGCCGTGACAGAGCTTTTCTTCTCGACTCCTGAATGGCATCAATAATTTTGGCATGAGCCTAAGATCTGATCAGAACAGGTAAGCATACCGCGGACCTTGAACACTACCGAGTATTACAAAATAACAAATGAATTCTAAGCTTTACTGATAATAAACAACTTGCGTTTGTAAGGAAGGCATCTTCCTTCAAGCCACGGAAGCTGGCGGTTTCATGTGCCATAGAGTCCGCCACGCGCAATTAAACGGCTTTGCCCCTGGACCTAAGCATTGTGGCGCACGGGAGGGACCTGCATGGAAAATGCGGCTCATGTTTGTTTCTTCGGTCTTCCCGAGGTTCGATCGGGGGAGGAAAAGTGGAACTTGCGGAAGCTATTCGTTTCGACTGTCCTCGACCACGGTATTCGTTCAAAGAAGTACATGGCGAGTGTTAATGATCAACGGCAGCAGCAGTGTGTACGACTCGATCTAAATATATATCCCTTTGTTCAATCCAATACCTGGAAGACTTCTCAAAGAAATCAAAGAAAATGCTTCCCATCATCCCCTGTAACGTCGTAGTACCATCCATCCGTTATCCCACCTTCAATTTTCGCAATTTTCGCAATCTTAAGTTCCAACTCTGGCTGTTTGGCGTCTAACAGATTACGGCTAGCTGTCGATCATTGCGCTTGTACTCCAAATCCAATCCTCCTCCAATCTTGTCCCGCACCCTCCTCTCTTTTCCTTTTCCTACTATCCCATGATTGCGACATCTTGGTGAAGCCTTTCAGCCCTCGCTGTCGGTGGTGTCTGCAAAGAAGAGCAGTGAGGTGCAGGAGAGTGCATGGGCAGTTGGGGAGAAATACACAGCAGCAGCATATACCGTACAACTGTTACACAAATACTCGGTCGCATTGCTAAGGGGGTGGTGCCGATCTAATAAGGAAACAACAACGTTATCAATAGCATACACTCGTTACAAAGTTCGACACCTCTACGACTTCGAAGACATCGAATTTTTCTTATAGAATGCGAGTTTAAGTACAACAGTAAGAAATCGCTGCTTCCGGAATCACTGCGACGTCACTGGGATACTGATCAACCCAGACAGGCTTTCCGACATTCTAATTCCGTCAGTCCCTTGACTGACATCCACTCATTCAATCGCAATATTCACACACCTTCGGAGCTGATCTTCGATCGTAACAAGCGAAAACGTCCGCGCATAGACGTCGTCTCATCCATTCGTTCTTAACATACAGATTTTCCATTATCACGAAGCGCTTATATCCTAGCTCAGGCCTTCGCATTAATTCAGGTTGGTGGACTTATCAACGGACACATGCTCAGCCAGGGACAAGTAACCAGTCACTATCTACAGCTTAATCGGAGCATTACATCGAGGCTCATCCTAATCATCTTACCTCAACTCGAAATCATTCCAATCTCCACATTGAACGGTTGGCACGAGATTCAATGGAACGTCCCTCCAAGAGGAGGAGGCTACTTCAAAGAGCAGCATTGAGGCAGGCACACGACAGGTCGGCAGATGCTCCAGAGCCAGAAAGCAACATTGCTCTATCCAACCAAGACAAGAGGCACGGACGACAAGCTCCTCTTCCGCACGCCGGCCCGCATGGAGCTTTGAATGATCTCAAGCAACCAGATTCATTGAAAGGCAAGATGCAGAAGGTCCATCTACGGGAACTCGCCCCAAGTTCAGTCTCTCAAGTCGCTCACCCAATGACTACAGCGGTTGAGTCGGTTGTACGAGTAATTATCGACAACCCTAGTGGAACTGCCGTTGGAGACGTGCTCGTGCCTGCTCAATCTAGCGTCTTTACTTTCGATGGTTACGGGTCTGTCACTCTGCCTTCCAATACCGGATTACCAACTTCTTCACCACAGCCACCTGCGCGATTCGAGAGTCCCTCTACATACACCACGCCAGGTCCACAATCTCAGGCACCGCAGCCCACGCCACAGCCTGCACCAATGGTTACAGATCAATCATCATCGCGACCTAGCGGTGCTTCAACTACAAACGTTCCCACGTCTACGAACTCTCAAGCGAGCCAGAGTCCAATGACGATCAATGTACCAGGCTCAAGTTCCCAGGTCGTGTTGTCCCCGCCTCCTGCTACGCCTATACCCTCGAGTTCTTCCAGTTCGATTTCGTCTACAAGTGCTTCCAGTACAGATTCAACCACCTCCTATTTCTCACTGCCTTTAAGTATATCGTCAGGAACAACTTCGTCCCAAACATCAGCTAGTCCTATCCCTATTCAACCGCCAACGAGTCTTAACGGCCCGGCTCCCACGAGCGGCAACTTCAGTATGACTTGTAAGTCTCTGTTTAATTAGTGAAATGAAGGTTTGTACTAACGCGTTTTTTCAGCCTTCACTTCTCCACAGACAAGCACTGGATCTAAAGGCCCTACTAGTCTTACATTTGCAACTCCAGTCTCGAATTCGACTGTAATCGCGTCCACGACAAGCTCTTCGTCGTCGAGTAGTTCTAGCGGGATTATCTCAACCACTAGTCTTCAGGGGACTTCCAACACGGCCGATTCCTCATCCAACATGAGTACTTCCTACATCTCTGATTCTTCTACCATCTCATCAAGTGTCACCGGAACTAGTTCCGGTGCTACCTCCAGCACTCCAGGTGCCGGTGTCATTCCTGGTGGGATCGGTGGTGCTAATGGAAGTCCTATTGGTACAGCTCCTCTATCGACATCAAGCTCGGGAAATGGATCCGGCGGTAGCACCACCCCATCCACCCCCACTGTCGTTGGTGGTGTCGTAGGAGGAGTTGCTGGTTTAACCATCATTCTTTTGTTAGTTCTAATCCTTTTTCGCTGGCGCCGCAGGAAATCTACACGCGCCAGAAATATCTCGCCACCCATGGCTCAGACACTTCCACCAACCGGCAGTGCTCCAAGTGGGACAGTGACCGAACGATCGAGCAATGTTCCCCTGGCCGCAGCTGGCTTCTTCAGGCGCGTGAGACCTCACTCCAGTGCCACTGCAGCAACGTCCGAAACTGGCCCCAGCGAGCGTGGCTTTCAGAATTTTGGGGGCCGGAAACTCGAATCAGTGCTAACGTCTGGGGGCGATGGTTGGAGCAACGCAGGTCCTTCTAGTAGTAGCGGACCAAGTCCTCGTCCCGTCGGTGGATCTGATCCCACACCGGCCGCTGGTCTCGCTGCTGGCGTTCGTCCTGCCAGTCCACAGACTCCTCTTTCTGAGACCTCCTTCTATCGCGACTCGCAAGGCTTTTATGGTGGGGCACCCGAGGCAGACATCGGCTCGAACACATCGTCAACTTATCCTAGACCTGATTCCCCTCCGCCTAGGTCACCCAACCGTCCTGCTCCAACATTTACAGGTGCTTCTCCACTAGCCCGCGTAGGAAGCCAAGCCAAGAGAGACCCGGAAGTCGCATTCATGAGAGCAGGTCCAGCCCGCACACCTGTAACAAACCAGCCGGGCTTCTCATCTTTACGGCCATCCACTGGAAGGGGTACTCCACCTCCTCGTCCTTTGCCTCCTATCGGCGCTAGTCTAACTCCAAGGGACGGTATAGGCCGAAGTCACCCTAGCTTCGATGGTTCGCGAGGCTCTCGGTTCACCGAAGAAATGGTACCACCTTGAACTTGGGAATATTTCGTGCTTCATCCTACTTCGACAACGCCGGCGTCCACACCATATCGCCTTGCCATTCCATGAGGGTGTCCAAATCTGAAACTTTACTTCAATGTTAATATTTCACCATACTCGTGCTTTTGGGTGCACTCTTTTTGAGTAGCCATCATCCTATGGCATATACCTGGAACATCGATTTCTTTCTATTTTCGTCCAGTCATGGGCGACATACCTGTACCATATGCGAGACCAATCCCACCACGAAACCGTCTAATCCATATTATTTCCTTTCGAATACGTCCGATACTAATGCCCACCAAACGTCGAACGTATGTGATGCCAAACCAAACCAGTTGTTTGCCCGTCTTCTATTCCAAAGCGAGTCCGATACCACCTTTTTCTTGAAATTTCTTCGTCAATTCGATACCACGCGAGCGCCGAAATACCCACTTTCAACCTCGCCGATCGACTTCAAGCTTTTTTTATCAGCGCTTCTGCGAGGCATTCAGCGAGCGAGTCTTGGTTTTTGAAGGGGAGGAGGATTGGCTAAGTCCAGGCTTGTCTTGTAATATAGCCCGGTAGTAATGTATTTCCTTTTTTACGTCGTGTATTTGAGGATGAGAGGGGAAGGGGAAGAAGGGGCGGAAGCTTGTTGACGCCAGAGCAGAGTGTGCGGGAGATGATACTTGTGTGTCTGATAGCGCAGTAACGCTCTAGCATCGGTATTGTTCTTGCGAGCAGAGAGGTGGTGGTTGGTGATTTTTCCGTCGTTCTTGAGCGGGAAGTGGGACGTGGGGATCTTTGTATCTAACTCCCGTATCGAGCTCAAGTGTCTGTCTTCTCCGTGGTCGTGTACTGAGCTTCTAAGAGTGTCACTTTCATCCATGGTTCATCCTCGTGCTCAACATACGTCATTCTCATCCCACACCAGATGGATCGAAGGCGAGATTCCTGACTTGCCGGGAGAATTAACAGAAGCAGGGAGAATCCAGGAGGGATACCGTTGCCTACCGGTCCCTCGGTTTATGGGAGACTTCCGATCCCGGTTTACA